>OBLG01001806.1_pt1 | contig 14983 bp, 10 predicted proteins | sample 1517451 | NCBI WGS metagenome assembly OBLG01 (sample SAMN04571694, study PRJEB22368) | human gut metagenome | biome: human gut; material: stool | host: Homo sapiens | place: Luxembourg | collected 2012-06-29
TGCTGAATGCAGACATAAAATAACGCAAAAAAGGAGCATCCTTTCGGATGCTCCTTTTTCAATACGGTAGAAGCAGCGATTACTGCTTGTCGTACAGGTCGATGAGCTTGGTGAGGTGCTCGTAACGCTCCTTGGCCGCGTCCTCGTTGCGGGTGAAGAGACCCTCCGCACGCTCGGGGAACTCGCGGGTCAGGCGGCTGTAGCGAGCCTCGTTCATCAGGAATTCACGGTAACCGCCGGCAGGAGCCTTGGAGTCGAGCGTGAACTTCTTGTCAGCCGCGGGATTGAAGCGGAACAGGTTCCAGTAGCCGCACTCGACAGCCTTCTTCATTTCCTTCTGGCAGTTGATCATGCCGCCCTTGATGGAGTGCATCTCGCAGGGGCTATAGCCGATGATCAGGGACGGGCCGTTGTAAGCCTCAGCCTCGGTGATGGCCTTGATGGTCTGGGCCGGGTTGGCGCCCATGGCGATCTGCGCGACGTAGATGTAGCCGTAGCTCATCGCGATCTCAGCAAGGCTCTTCTTCTTGGTCTCCTTACCGGCAGCCGCGAACTGAGCGACCTGACCGATGTTGGAAGCCTTGGAAGCCTGACCGCCGGTGTTGGAGTAGACCTCGGTATCGAAGACGAAGACGTTGACGTTCTTGTTCTGAGCAAGGACGTGGTCGACGCCGCCGAAGCCGATATCGTAAGCCCAACCGTCGCCGCCGAAGATCCACACGGACTTCTTGGAGAGGTAATCCTTCTTGTCGAGGATCTCAGCAACGAGCTTGCAGGCGTCGCAGTCGCAGAACTTCTCGCCCTTGGCCTTGAGCTCGGCGGCGTGCTCAGCGAACTTGGGCACAGCGGCCAGCTCGTCGACGGTGGCGATGTTCGCCTGCAGAGCCGCGACGTATTCCTTCGCAGCCTCGGCGTTGGCGTTGCCGTCGTCCTTGGTATCGAGCCACTTCTGAGCGGCTTCCTTCAGTGCGGGCTGTGCCCACTCGATGGCAAGGAGCTGCTCGGTCTTGGCCATCAGATCCTCGCGGATCTTCTCCTGGCCGACATACATACCGAAGCCGTGCTCGGCGTTGTCCTCGAACAGGGAGTTGCACCATGCCGGGCCGTGGCCGTTCTTATCCGTGCAGTACGGAGAGGTAGCGCCGGGGCCGCCCCAAATGGACGAGCAGCCGGTGGCGTTGGAGATGTACATACGGTCGCCGAAGAGCTGAGTGACGAGACGGGCATAGCTGGTCTCGGCGCAGCCGGCGCAGGAGCCGGAGAACTCGAGCATGGGCTGCTTGAACTGGCTGCCCTTGACGGTGAGATCCTGCATATCCTTCTTGTCGGAGACCTTGGAGACGCAGTAGTTGAACACATCCTGCTCGGGAAGCTCGCTCTCCTGACCGACCATGGTCAGAGCACCGACCGGGCACTGACCGACGCAAACGCCGCAGCCCATACAGTCGAGCGGGGAGATGGCCATCGTGTACTTGTAAACACCCTTGCCCTTGCCGGCCTTGATGTCGACGATCTTGGCATTGGCAGGAGCATTCTTGGCCTCTTCCTCGGTGAGAGCGAAGGGGCGGATGGTGGCGTGCGGGCAGACGTAAGCGCAGTTGTTGCACTGAATGCACTTCGTCTCGTCCCAGGTGGGAACGGAAACGGCAACGCCGCGCTTTTCATAAGCGGCAGCGCCAAGCTCCCACTGGCCGTCCACGTGAGGCATGAAGGCGGAAACGGGCAGGCTGTCGCCGTCCATCTTGTCCACGGGATCGAGGATGTTCTTGACCTGCTCGACGAGCTCGGCCTTGCCCTCGTAGGAGACGGCCTCGTCAGCGTCGACAGCGTTCGCCCAATCGGCGGGAACGTCGATCTTGGTGTAGGCGGTGGCGCCGAGGTCGATGGCCTTGTGGTTCATATCGACGACGTCCTGGCCCTTCTTCAGGTAGGAGTGCGTCGCGGCGTCCTTCATGTACTGGATGGCCTGCTCTTCGGGCATGACCTTCGCCAGGGAGAAGAACGCGGACTGGAGGATGGTGTTGTTGCGCTTGCCCATGCCGATCTTGATGGCAAGGTCGATGGCGTTGATGGTGTAGAGCTGGATGTTGTTCTTGGCGATGTAGCGCTTGGCATCCGCCTTGAGGTGATGGTTCAGCTCATCGAAGTCCCACTGGCAGTTGATCATGAACACGCCGCCGGGCTTGACGTCGTTGACCATCTTGAAGCCCTTGATGATGTAGCTGGGGTTGTGGCAGGCGACGAAGTCGGCCTTGTTGATGTAGTAGGGGCTGCGGATGGGCTTGTCGCCGAAGCGCAGGTGGGAGATCGTCACGCCGCCGGTCTTCTTGGAGTCATACTGGAAGTAGGCCTGGACGTACTTGTCGGTGTGGTCGCCGATGATCTTGATGGAGTTCTTGTTCGCGCCGACGGTACCGTCGCCGCCGAGACCCCAGAACTTGCACTCGATGGTGCCCTCGGCTGCGGTGTTCGGGCAGTTCTTGTCTTCGGGCAGGGAGAGGTTCGTCACGTCATCGACGATGCCGATGGTGAACTGACGCTTGGGCTCCGCCTTGGCAAGCTCGGTGTAAACAGCGAACACGGAAGCGGGCGGGGTGTCCTTGGAGCCGAGACCGTAACGGCCGCCGATGACGGTCTTGTCGGTGATGCCGGCGTTGGCCAGCGCGGTGACGACGTCGAGATAGAGGGGCTCGCCCTGTGCGCCGGGCTCCTTGGTGCGGTCGAGGACCGCGATCTTCTTGGCGGTGGCGGGGATGGCCTCGATCAGGCGCTCAGCCTTGAACGGGCGGTACAGACGGACCTTGATGAGACCGACCTTCTCGCCGTGGGCGTTGAGGTAGTCGATGACTTCCTCGGCCACGTCGCAGATGGAGCCCATCGCGATGATGACGCGGTCAGCGTCGGGCGCGCCGTAGTAGTTGAAGAGCTTGTAGTCGGTGCCGAGCTTCTCGTTGATCTTGCCCATGTACTTTTCCACGACTTCGGGGAGAGCGTCGTAGTACTGGTTGCAGGCCTCGCGGTGCTGGAAGAACGTATCGCCGTTCTCGTGGGAGCCGCGCATGGCGGGATGCTCGGGGTTGAGGGCGTGCTCGCGGAACGCCTTAACAGCGTCCATGTCGCACATGTCGGCGAGATCCTTGTAATCCCACACGGCGATCTTCTGGATCTCGTGGGAGGTGCGGAAACCGTCGAAGAAGTTGATGAACGGGACCTTGCCGGAAAGCGCGGCCAGGTGTGCCACGGGGGAGAGATCCATCACTTCCTGCACGTTGCCCTCGCACAGCATGGCGAAACCGGTCTGGCGGCAGGCCATGACATCGGAGTGATCGCCGAAGATGTTCAGCGCGTGGGTCGAGACAGTACGGGCGGAGACGTGGAACACGCAGGGGAGCTGCTCAGCTGCGATCTTGTACATGTTCGGGATCATCAGCAGCAGGCCCTGAGAGGCCGTGTAGGTGGTGGTCAGAGCACCGGCACCGAGGGAGCCGTGCACTGCGCCGGCAGCACCGGCTTCGGACTGCATCTCGACGACCTTGACCTGGCTGCCGAAGATGTTTTTCAGGCCATTTGCAGACCACTGGTCGACCAGGTCGGCCATCGGGGAGGACGGCGTAATGGGATAAATTGCCGCAACTTCACTGAAAGCATAGCTTACGTGAGCCGCAGCATTATTGCCGTCCATGGATTTCATTTTTCTTGCCATAAATGAACCTCCTATTTATTTCACCGTCAAAAAACGGTTCTTCTGCGTGTGAACGCAAAATTCAACGATGACACTATAGCACACTTTTTTCGCTATGTAAACGCCTTGTTCCCGCAAAAACATTCACTATTTTGCAACAATAGGTTCAATTCCTTTTATTTTTCGAGAACTTTTGCGAGGATTTATTGATTTTGTGCAAAATGTGCAAAAATGCGCGGAGGGGGATTTGCCTGATGCAAAAAATGTGCTATACTAATTGCAAACTGTACGATTCGATGCGAAAGAGGGAGGAAAACAGTATGGTCACAGCGGTGCGCTCGCTCGGCCTTCAGGGCATCTCGGGCTACGAGGTCACGGTGGAATGCTTTTTATCCGGGGGCCTGCCTGCGTTTGACATCGTCGGCCTTGGCGACACGGCCGTCAAGGAATCGCGCGAGCGCGTGCGCGCGGCAGTGAAAAACTGCGGTGTGAAGTTCCCTGTCTCGCGCATCACGGTGAACCTCGCCCCCGCGGGTCGGAAAAAGGAGGGCACGCTCTATGACCTGCCCATCCTGCTCGGCATCCTCGCCTGTGCGGAGGAAATAAAGCCCCCCGCGAAGGACGCGGCCTTTGTCGGCGAGCTCTCGCTGACCGGCACGCTTCGCGCGGTGAACGGCGTTTTGCCGATGGCGATGGCCGCAGTGCGCGCGGGCATCAGGACGCTCTACGTCCCCGCGGCGAACGCCGCCGAGGCGACGCTTGCCGACGGCGTGACCGTTTACGGCGTGCCGGACGTCGTGTCGCTCGTGCAGCATTTGAAGGGTGAAAAGAAGCTCTCGCCCCAGCCGAAGTGGCAGGCGGAGCAGACGAGCGAGACCGGCCCCGACTTTTCCGACGTCATGGGACAGGAAAATGTCAAGCGCGCGCTGGAGATCGCCGCTGCGGGCGGACACAATATCCTGCTCATCGGCTCGCCTGGCGCGGGCAAATCCATGCTGGCGCGGCGGCTTCCGTCGATCCTGCCCGACATGACGCGAAAGGAAGCACTTGAAGCGACCGAGATCTGGTCAGTCGCGGGATTGACCGACAGCTCGCACCCGATGCTGCTGCACCGCCCGTTCCGCGCGCCGCACCACACGCTCTCAGCCTCCGCGATGACCGGTGGCGGGCAGACGCCCAAGCCCGGTGAAATTTCGCTCGCGCACCACGGCGTGCTTTTTTTAGATGAGCTCCCCGAATTCCACCGCGACGTGCTCGAGGTGCTGCGCGCGCCCATCGAGGACGGCGAGGTCACCATCACCCGCGCCGCGGGCAGTATCACGCTGCCGAGCCGCTTCATGCTCGTCGGCGCGATGAACCCCTGCCGCTGCGGCTGGTACGGCCACCCCTCGGGGCGCTGCCACTGCACCAAGCAGCAGGTGGAAAAATACGTCGAAAAAATCTCCGGCCCGATGCTCGACCGCATGGACTTACACGTCAACGTGCCGAGCGTCGAGTTCGAAGCCATGCGCCGGCGCGAAAAGGCGGAGTCCTCCGCCGACGTCAAAGCGCGCGTGAACGCCGCGCGCGACATCCAGAAGCAGCGCTTTTCCGGCACCAACATCACCTGCAACGCGCAGATGACGCCCGCGATGGTGGGCGAGTTCTGCACGCTGGACGCCGCGGGCGAAAAGCTCTTAAAAGGCGCGTTCGAGCGCCTCGGCCTCACGGCCCGAAGCCACGATAGATTGCTGCGCGTGGCGCGCACGATCGCCGACCTCGACGGCAGCGAGAAGATCGAGGCGCATCATCTGGCCGAGGCCATCCAGTACCGCAACACGGATATTTTACAGGGGTGAATGAGATGAAAAGGTATGACTACATCCAGTTTGGCGCGCTTTCCATTTTGAGCCATATCGCTCAGGGCGCGGCTTTTATCCTGTTGTTCGTGGCGTTTGGAGGCACGGGGACGACCTCGTCCTTTACGTTTGCCACGCCCGTCGGGCTCGCGCTCGGTGTCGTCTATGTGTCGGCGCTTTCATTCCTGTTCGGCTGGGGCCTGCGGCCGGACCGGGGCATCAACAAAAATTGCTGCTGGAACGCGGCGATCGTGCTCTATGTGCTGAATCTTGCCTCGCTTCTTGTGATGCCTGTCCCGTTCGGCGCGGGGAGCATCCTTGCGATGATCTGGGAGCTGCCGATGGCGCCCGCCATGGTCGGGATCAACGGGGTGAGCGGAGAGGGCACGATGTTCAGCTATGCGCTCTTTGCCCTGCTGGCCGCCGTTGAGCCGCTGTGCTTTACACTGGGGCTCACCCGCAAAGGGAAAAAGCCTGCCAAATCCGAAGACAACGAAAATTCAGCCGCATTTTCCGCCGATGCGGAAGCGGCCATAACAAATGAGGAGAACAACACCAATGCATGAAATGATCCTGTGCAAGCTCGGCGAGGTCGTGCTCAAGGGCCTGAACCGCCGCAGCTTCGAAGATAAGCTGATGTCGAACGTCAACCGCCGCGTGTCGAAATGCGGCAATTTCCGCGTCTACTCCAAGCAGAGCACCATCTATGTCGAGCCCAAGGATGACGAGTGCGACATCGAGGCCGCGTTTGAGAGCTGCAAGAAGGTCTTCGGCATCATCGCCGTTTCGAAGGCGCTGCCGTGCGAAAAGGACATCCAGAAGATCATCGCCGCGGCGAAGGAGTACCTTGCGTGCGACATGCGCGCGGCGAAGAGCTTCAAGGTCGAGAGCAAGCGCGCCGACAAGACCTTCCCCTTGACGTCGATCCAGATCTCCCAGCAGGTCGGCGGCGCGCTGCATCAGGCGTTCCCGACGTGCGAGGTCAATGTCCACGACCCCGAGCTCGTCGTCCACATTGAGATTCGCGACGATGCGGCCTATGTCCACGGCCCCGCTGAAGAGGGCGCGGGCGGTCTGCCTATCGGCATGGGCGGCGTGGCGGTCAGCCTGCTCTCCGGCGGCATCGACTCGCCCGTCTCGTCCTACATGATCGCCAAGCGCGGCGTCAAGCTCGAAATGGTGCACTTCTTCTCCCCACCGTACACGTCCGATGAGGCGAAGGAGAAGGTGCTTTCCCTTGCCAAGCTCTTAGTCCCCTGGTGCGGGCGGCTGACGGTGCAGATCGTGCCGTTTACCGAGATCCAGGAGGAGATCAGAAGAAACAGCCCCGAGGAATTCTTCACGCTCATTATGCGCCGCTTTATGATGCGCATCTCCCAGCGCGTGGCCGATCAGGTCAAGGCCAAGGCGCTCGTCACGGGCGAGAACCTCGGTCAGGTCGCGTCTCAGACGATGGAGGCCCTGCGCGTGACCGAGGATGTCGTCGATCTTCCCGTCCTGCGCCCGCTCATCGGCATGGATAAGGAAGAGATCGTGCGTTTGTCCCGTAAGATCGGCACGTTCGATACGTCGATCTTACCCTACGAGGATTGCTGTACGGTCTTCACCCCACGTCATCCGCGCACGAAGCCGAACCTCGACGAGGTCCGTGAGGCCGAGGCTGTCCTTGATATCGAGGGCCTTATCGACCGCGCGATGACAAACCGTGAATTTGTGCGCATCAAGTTCTGAAAGGAAGTCTTATTATGGCGGAAAAAACAGTCGAACAGCGCTGTTATGAAGCGCTCAAGGCGCGCGGCGAGACCTTCGCCGCGGCGGAGAGCTGCACCGGCGGCCTCATCGCCAAGCGCATTACGGATGTGCCGGGCGCGTCGGGCGTCTTCATGGGCGGCGTCGTGAGCTATACGAATATTGTCAAGCACCGCATACTCGGCGTTCCGGCGGACATGCTGGAAGAGTACGGCGCGGTGTCCGCGCCCGTCGCCCGCGCAATGGCCGAGGGCGCACGCAAGGCGACGACGGCGGACTGCGCCGTCAGCGTCACGGGCGTCGCTGGACCCGACCGCGACGAGCGGGGAAATCCCGTCGGCACGGTATTTATCGGATTTTCCTCTGCCGAGGAGACAATCGCCGAGCGCTTTGACTTCGGCGTAAAGTCCCGCGCAGAGATTCGCGAGGAAGCCGCGGACGAAGCCTTCAAACTGCTGGAAGAGAAGCTGAAGGAAGCATAAGGGCCGAGAGCCGTGAGAAAGGAGAAAACATGAAAAGGAACACCGGACTGTTGCTTGTTGCACTGTTGGCGGCGCTGACGCTTTTGGTGTCAGGCTGCGGAGAAAAGCAGCAAACGCCGGACGGCGCACCGGACGAACCCCTGATGCAGGAGAAAGACCTGACGATCGAGCCGAAGCCGGACGCGAACTTTACGCTGGAGCTGCCGGATGGTTTCCTGAGCCTTGGGGCGGACTACGAGCCGAACGGGAAAACGGAGAATACGACCTACGACAGCGACGGGATGCTGCCCTATGACTTTGCGCGCCATTACGATGCGGACGCGCAGCTCGTCGTCGGGACGGATTACTACCCTGAAACAGGGCGCGAGGTCATCAGCTATCTGCGCACCGGCGCTGTGGGCGTGGGAACGCCGCGCGGCGTCAAGGTCGGCGACAGCGAGAAAGCGCTGCTGACGGAATACCCGGAAGCGCTTTACTGCATCGCGGCAGACGAGTCCGAGCTCTATGACGGCTACAGCGACGAAAGCGGCTACAGTGAGCCTGCGTATGACTTCGACCGCGCCTACGTCTGGCAGCCGCAGACGCCGCAGGACGACGGAAACTATGACGTCCGCGACATTGCGTTTTACCTGAAAGACGGCACGGTGAGCGCGATCACGATGACAAAGCCGTATGCGTTCCGCTTTGCCTACGGCGTGGACCGCGACGCGGCGCTGCGCCTTGCGGACGAGAACCGCGCGCAGCTGTGCGGAAAGTGAAAAAAGGAACAAAAAGCGAGGGACGCTCACGCGTCCCTCGCTTTTTACTGTATTTAATAGTTGCCGGGATCAAAGCTCGAGCGCGATCTGCGCGTCGTCGACGGTGGAGACATCCAGCCCGAATTCACTTGGCAGGTAGCGCGGGCAGACGTTTTCGCCCGTCGTGATGACGGACGCGGCAAGGCGCGTGCCGATCTCGCAGGATTCCATCATCGTTTTGCTGTAGGTCTGGCCGATGACCGCGCCGGCGAAAAATGCGTCGCCCGCGCCGGTCGTGTCCTTGACGTCGACCTTTTTCGCGGGGCAGTAGCCGTCCTCGCCGTCGAGCGTCGCGAACACCGCACCCTGCGCGCCCATCGTGACGACCATGCGGCGGATCTGCGCGCCGCGAATTTTGTCGCGCAGGATGGGGAGCATTTCGTCGGGCGAGAGGCCGTCGTAATTTTCCGAAAACAGAATGCCCGCCTCCTGCTGGTTGCAGATGAAGCAGTGCACCGAGCGCAAAAAGTCGCGCCGCTCGATGGCGATGCTCATGTTGGACACGACCGCGTAGACGGGCTTACGGTACTTTTCCGCCAGCGCGAACGTACGCTTGACGATGTCCTTTTCCATGTCGATCTCGAGCAGAATGCTGTCGGCCTGCGAAAAAATTTCATCGCCCTGCTCGTCGAGAATGTCGGCAATGGGGCTCAGGTCGGGCCGCTTGGAGATCGACGCGGTCACGTCGCCTGTGTTGTCAAAGATGGCGAGCCAGGTTCCCATGCCGTCGGGTGTTGTGCGGATGTAGCGCGTGTCGACCTTGTGGCTCTGGAGCTTTTTGACAACGTCCGCGCCCGCGCTCGTGTCGTCGACAAGGCTCACGAACGTCGGCCGCAGCTCGACGTTCGCGATGTCCTCGACGATGTTGCGGCTCACGCCGCCGTGCACCTGCACAACGCGGCCCGCGTTGCGCCCGCCGGGGATGTAGGAAGAGAGGGGATAGCCCTTGATATCGACAAACACCGCGCCCATCACGACAATACTCATGGAAACGTCCTCCGAAGTTAAGTGTTATACTCAGTATACCATGCTTTTTAGGGATTGCAAAGCGGAGAATATAAGGGAAACGGGGCGAACCGACCGATTCGCCCCGTTCCTATGAGAGAAAAGAGAGTGGAGAGCAAGTTAATCCTTGATGCGCGCCTTCTGCGCCTCGACATTGCGAATGGCGAAGAGCGTGCCGACCGTCAGCACGACGCCGATGGCGAGGCAGACGATCCAGTTCTGGATAAAGCCCGCGAGCACAAAGCACACAAAGCTCAGGCACGCGACCGTGATGGCATAGGGTAGCTGCGTGGCGACGTGGTTGACATGCTCCACCTGCGCACCGGCGGAGGACATGATGGTCGTGTCGGAGATGGGGGAGCAGTGGTCGCCGCACACGGCGCCCGCGCAGCAGGCGGAAATACCGATGTAGAGCAGCGCGCTGTCGCTGGGGAAGATGGCTGTGACAATGGGGATCAGGATGCCGAACGTGCCCCAGGACGTGCCGGAGGCAAAGGCCAGCACGCACGCGACAAGGAAGATGACGGCGGGCAGCATATTGTAAAGGCCCTCAGAGGCAGCGTACATCAGATCGTGCACATAGTCTGCGGCACCCAGCGCGTTGAGCGTGGTCTTGAGGGAGACGGCCAGTGTCAGGATGATGATCGGGGAGATCATGGCCTGGAAGCCCTTGGGGATGCAGCCCATAGCCTCGCGGAAGCCGACGACGCGGCGGGCGACGAGGTAGATGACCGTGAGCACCAGCGCGATGATGCCGCCCCAGGGGAGGCCGACGAACGCGTCCGTGTTGCCGAACGCACCGATGAAGTCGCCGGCGTAATCGGTGCAGCCGGACGTGTCAGCGCCGAAGAAGCCGCCGACGTAGAGCATGCCGATGGTGCAGAGGATGATGAGCATAATGACGGGAATGACAAGGTCGATGACGCGGCCCTTGGGGTTGGCGTTCTCCTCGGTGCTGCCGGCGCTGCCGGAGAGGTCACCCGTATTGCGGGCGCGCTCTTCAAACCCGCGCATCGGGCCGTAGTCGAACTTGAGCAGCGTGAGCGTGATGATGAAGACGAATGTCAGAAGGGAATAGAAGTTATAGGGAATGGCGCGGATGAAGAGCTGGATGCCGGAAATGCCGGTGTCGAGGTCTTCGGCCGTGGAGGACACGGCGGCCGCCCAGGACGAGATCGGCGCGATCATGCACACGGGAGCGGCAGTGGCGTCGATGAGGTAGGCGAGCTTGGGACGAGAGATCTGGTGGCGGTCAGTGACCGGACGCATGACCGAGCCCACGGTCAGGCAGTTAAAGTAGTCGTCGATGAAAATGAGGATGCCGAGGATGAACGTCGCAAGCTGCGCGCCCACGCGGGTGTGGATGTTCTTTTCCGCCCAGCGGCCAAAGGCCGCGCTGCCGCCTGCTAAGTTGACAAGCGCCACGATGATGCCGAGCAGGACGAGGAAGAGGAAGATGCCCGCGTTGTCCGCGATCGCAGCGATGATGCCATCGTTGACGATCATGTCGATCGTGGCGACGGGGGCAAAGTCGCAGGCGAAGAGCGCGCCGATCACGACGCCGATAAAGAGAGACGAGTACGCCTCCTTGGTGATCAGCGCCAGCGTAATGGCGATGATGGGGGGCACGAGCGCCCAGAAGGTTCCGACAAATTGCATGATGTTTCTCCTTTCCTGTGATACAAACACAGAGCAAAAAATTAAGCCATGATTTCCATCATGACTTAACACAAAAACATCAAACAACCGATGTAAAACACATCAAGGCTCGTGATCGCGTCGATCATGACAGCACTCCGTCCTTCCGGACGACAGTCCGCCGGGTATTTCCCGACGACCCAAGTATCGACAAAACAGGGATTTTATCGACCCTTCGGCGGCGTCCCCTTTCGCACCCCGCGGTCTCCTGCCGTTTTTGTCGGGGGCTACTCATGTCAGCCGCGCCTCTATCAAGACTTATGAAATTGTTTGCAGTATACACCTTTTTTCGATTCTGTCAAGCGAAAAAGCGTGTTTTGCCGAAAAGTAGTCAAAAATTATGCGGATGAACGCCGAATGACGAAAAAAGCGAACGATTTTTGTGAAAAACGGAGAGAACTTATACACCGCAGTACGCGAGCTTGAGCAGGCGGCAGAAAAGCTCGCTCCACGTGAGGTGCGGTATGCTCTCGCCCGCGAGCAGCGGAAGCGATGCGACCGGCGTGCCGTTTGCGTCGAAAATGTCGAGCGTGCCGAGCGGCTCGCCCTCCTCAACGGGCGCATCAATGCTCTCGGGCAGCGAGACGGCCTGCGTCAGGCCGTTTGCGCGGCTCTTTTCGAGAAGCAGGGCGTTTTCACTCGTCAGAACGCTCTGCACCGTCTTCTGCGTGCCGAGCGTCACGGGCACGGCGGGCAGCGGCGATTCGGGGGTGACGGTGACGAGCGAATACGCCGCAAATCCGTAATTCAAAAGTGCTTTGGCGTCAGAAAAGCGCTTGTCGCTCGTGCTGCCGCCCAGAATGACTGCGATGAGCTCCATGCCATCCTTCTCCGCGGTCGCGCTGATGCAGTATTTGGCCGAATCGGTCGAGCCGGTCTTGAGTCCCGTCGCGCCGGGGTAAAAGCGCACGAGCTTGTTGGTGTTGACGAGCATGGACGCCCCGTCGCGCAGCGAGTCCATCCAGATCGTCGTAAAGCGGCGGATGTCAGGGTGGCGCCAAATGAGCTCGCGCGACATGAGCGCGATGTCGTAGGCCGAGGTGACATGCCCGTCCGCGGGCAGGCCCGTGCAGTTGACAAAGTGCGTGTCGTTCATGCCGAGCTCTTTGGCTCGCTCGTTCATGCGCGCGACAAACGCTTCCTCGCTGCCTGCCAGGTGCTCGCCGAGCGCGACGGCCGCGTCGTTGCCGGAGACGATGCACACGGCCTTGATGAGGTCTTCGACGCGCATCTGCTCGCCCTCTTTGAGCCAGATCTGGCTGCCGCCCATCGATGCGGCGTGCGCGCTGCCTGTGACGGTATCGTCATACGAGAGCGCGCCGGAGTCGATGGCCTCCATCGTTAAAAGCAGCGTCATCACCTTCGTCACGCTCGCGGGCTCGCGCGGCGTGTGTTCATCCTTGGCAAAGAGCACCGTGCCGGTCTGCTTTTCCATCAAGAGAGCGGAGGGGGCGTCGAGCGTGAGCTCGTCGGCGCGCACGGGCACGCACAAAAGCAGCGCGAACAGCAGGATCATCGGGAACATTCGTTTCATGGCGGAGCTCCTTTCTTCGTTTGGCAAAGAATATGAAAGAATCAGCGACAACATGAATATTTCGCCTTGAAATGACACGAAGAATATGATATACTCCATCTGTTCGCAGGGTTGGTATATCGGTATTACAGCGGCTTCCCAAGCCGTTAAGGCGGGTTCGACTCCCGTACCCTGCTCCAAAAAGAAAGACACCCTCACGGGTGTCTTTCTCTTTGGAGCAGGGATTTTGCTGTGCAAAATCGTTTGCCTGCGGGCGGGCCGCGGAACGCGCAAGGGCTGCCGCCTGCACACCATCACCGCCTCCAGCGGCGAGGGCATGCCGGGCGGCGAGCGCATCCAGGTCACTATGGTCTTTGAGAAGATCATCTGATTACATTTGGAGCCATATACGAAAACGGGAGACTGCGGTGCGGTCTCCCGTTTTTGTTATCGCCGCAGGGCGGCCATAAAGCGCAGCAGATTGCCCATGGTGAAGCGCAGATCCTCCTCGGTTCGCGCGGCGGCTTGAGGCCAGGTACACAGCGCCGGATGAATGGGGAATACGCCGGACACGCCCTCCGCGTATACCGCGTCCAGCGCCGTCTCGCAGCCGCCCACCAGCGCCGCCGCCGGTACACCCAGCGCCCGGGCGCGGCGGGCCACGCCCACCACCGTCTTCCCCCGCAGGCTCTGGCTGTCCAGATGACCCTCGCCGGTGATGACCAGCGATGCGCCGCGGCATTTCCGGTCAAAGTCCGTGAGATCCAGCACCACATCAATGCCCATGCGCAGCTGTCCGCCGAAAAATGCCGCCGCACCGGCCCCGAAGCCGCCGGCTGAACCACCGCCCGCCAGCGTCAGCACCTCCATGCCCACGTCTTTTTCCAGCGTCTCCGCCAGATGGCGCAGGCCCGCATCCATGCGGGCCACCATGGCCGCGTCCGCCCCCTTCTGAGGTCCGAACACCGCCGCCGCACCAGCGGGACCGCACAGGGGGTTGTCGATGTCGCACATCACCGTGACCTCCGCGCCCGCCAGCGTCTCCCGCAGGCCCTTCATGCGGATATGGGCGATTTGGGTCAGCGTCCCGCCGGTAGGCGCGAACGCCCGTCCCTCCGCATCCAGAAACTCCGCGCCCAGCGCGGCGGCCGCGCCGCAGCCACCGTCGTTGGTGGCGCTGCCGCCCAGCCCCAGCACCAGTCGCTTTGCTCCGCGGGACAGCGCGTGGGCCATCAGCTGGCCCACGCCGTAGGTAGTGGTCTTTTCCGGATCGCGGCACGCGCCCGCCAGCGGCAGGCCCGCCGCTGCGGCCATTTCCACCACCGCCGTGCCGTCCGGCAGCAGGCCGTAAAAACCCATGACCTCCTGGCCGCAGGGCCCTGTGCAGGGCGCCTCCGCCCGCGTGCCGCCCACGGCGGCCAGAAAGGCGTCCACCGTGCCCTCGCCGCCGTCCGCCACCGGAATGGCGCAGATCTCCGCCTCCGGCTCCAGCCGCAATATCTCCTCCGACGCGATGCGGCAGATGTCCTCCGAGGACAGCGTTCCTTTGAAGGAATCCGGTATCAGCACATATTTTGCCATGGTCTCCGCTCCTTTCCGAAAAAGCGAGCCGCGGCAGACGCCGCGGCTCACGGGTTTGCTGCTTACAGCGTGTAGAACAGCGCTGCCATCTGGGCCGTCACATCCTCCGTGTAGCTGCACAGCGTCACGCAGTAGATGTAGTTGCCCTCCTTCATGCACACCAGCAGCTCATACATGGGGGTATCCTGTACCGTGGCGGTGATGGCGATCGCGGGACACTCCGCGCCGGCGAACTCCGCCGTGGTCACGGACGCTGTCACGTCCTCAAAGCCGTAGGTGCCCATGGCATCGGGCAGCTGCTCTGCGGACAGCTCCACATAGTCTTGAGCGCTCATGGTGGTGCCAAACAGCAGTCCCATGTTCTGGAACACCACGTTCATGGTCATCAGCCCATCGGTGGAGGAGGCGTACATATCGTACACGCTCTGGTTCTCCTCCATCAGCTGGCGCATATCCTCGTCGCTGGTGCCCTCCGTCAGGAAGCCGTTGATCTCCGCGATCTGCGCCTCGGTGTAGAACGTCCAGGTCTCGTCCAGCGTGCAGCCGATGCCGGCGAACTCGTTGGTGTAGGTGCCGCCGTTGACGCTGCCCAGCTCCGGCGTACCGGCGTCATCGGCGGGCATGTCCACCTGCCCCGA
>OBLG01001808.1_pt1 | contig 14977 bp, 15 predicted proteins | sample 1517451 | NCBI WGS metagenome assembly OBLG01 (sample SAMN04571694, study PRJEB22368) | human gut metagenome | biome: human gut; material: stool | host: Homo sapiens | place: Luxembourg | collected 2012-06-29
GATGTTGGTACTCTCTTTTTTTCTTTTATTCAACTGACAAAAACTTTACTCTATAAAGAAATTTGCAAAAGAATCTGATATTTTGATAATCTACATTGCCGGGTTCAAGACCCGCAGTAGATGCTAGAAAAGAACAAGAATGTTTCTATTATTTATCAAAATCTACAGTCAGCAACGGCTTTATCATTTTATCAGTTTATCACCTACAGTAAAAAACTTTTTTACTGTAGTATAGTTACTGTAGTATAGACCGTTCTTATCTACATTATGTTTAATTACTGATAGAAAATGATAAACTGATAATATCACAAAAAAATATTCATATATGAGTTTTTTTGCTCCTTTGACTGTAGATTATAATGATAAATAACTGATAAGGAAATGATAATTCCCCTGTAGAAATGATAATGCTGCTAGTTCTGCTCTGGCTTGCGTAGATTCTTTATCTTCTTTTCAAAGAATCTCCAGAGTTCTTCGCCATTCTCACGTAGCTGTACATATTCCTCTGCCCATTGCAGAACCAGCTTTTCATTCTCCGCAGACTGTGTAGCTATGGGAGTTTCATAAGGCGGTATCCCGCTATCCAAAGTTTCTGCCACTCCCCACATTCTGCAAATCCGCATCGCTGTTCTGTAGACTTCTTCTTTTTGCGTGTTGCCGCTCATCCGTTTTTCTCCTTTGCATCCGTTTTTTCTGATAGTCCACGCCGCCGTCTGATTTCATAAAAAAACATACATCCGACTTGTTTCTAAAACAAACCCAGATGTATGTTTAAATTTCTTTTTGCACTTTCTCAAAGTTGAAACATACATCTGAACCTGATCTCTTCTTTTCCTGAATTATCAGTCAAAAAAAGAGACACAAGTAACTTGATGTCTCAACCTACTCAAAAATTAGCACACTTTTTCGGTTTTGTCAAGAGGATGGGCGGTTTTTGGGGAACAGGCTTTTCTCTATGCCTGTTCACACTCAATGCGGAAAATATAGTAGCAGGCAAAATTACCAAAAATCTTCCGATCCGCTTCCAGCTTGCTGATGTCCGGCACATTCACCCCGTTGTTCTGTAGATAACGGAAATAGATGCGGACACTGTCCATGAACCGGTTGTGCTGACTGGTGCGGTAGCTGTCGTTCTCGGCTTTCTCTTCTCTGCTCATTTCACTGAACCGATACCGCATCGTTGCATACTTGTAGGCAAACTCTTTTACATCTGCATACAGTTCTGCGGCAGTCTCGTCCTTTTCCTTCTGTGCTTCCAGTACCTGATATACTTCCTCAAACTTCTCTAATTCCATGCTGCTTTCTCCTTTCGCTTTCCCTTACTTTTATCCTGTATTTTATTATGAATGTTTCGACACAGGATGTCAAACATTCTTCCTGCAACCACTCGTTGGTACAACTGTTTTTTCGAGTCTTTCTTCACTGATTATCTTTTTGGAAAATGATTTTGTGAAAAATAAGTCTGCCGTAAGGTGCAGCTTCTCTCATTTTTTTAGGTCTCTTTTTAAAAGCATTTTTCATTTATTTACATCGCAGATGTGACAAGCTCTGCTTGTTTCAGGGCACCCGTAGGAACGTCCGGTGGACGTTTCAAGGGCAAGCTACGCGAAGTGTAGCGCAGTAAGAGGTTGCGTCGGCTATGCCGACCGCAGCGAAGCTGCGTCACAATCTCTTATGCCCTTTTTGCTTTCCGGAGCCTTTAGCGGAGAAAGCAATGAGATTTCTGCGAAAACCCCGTAACCATGCGGGTTTGAGCCTGTAAACGAGCCGTCAGAATATTGGCACTTTTCTGTAAACATTGTTTACAGCTGTAAACGAGAGTGCCAGAACGCCCGTAAAACGGGCATTTTTTAAGTGAATTTGTTTACAAGCCGTAGGGGTCTGTGACGACGTGTAAACGGGACGTTATTTGCAAAATTTGTAAACAATGTTTACAAGAAAGTTCTTTGCACAAACCTTTGACTGCACCGTAAGATTCTGCGCAGCTTGCCCTAAAAAATATGTTCCCTTACGGGAACCTTCTAAAAATATGTGACCGCTGCCGGTCGTTCTGTGCATCGTGTCATGCCAAAGGTGAACCATTCTCTGTACCAGTTTCCGCCCAGATGTGGGTCAATCTTGGGCGCATATTGGTACACAAGTGTAGGAAAAGCCAGTCCTTTCCTTCTTGGTGCAATCATTGTACCAAGTCTGGGACTGTTTTGGTACATCATTGTTCCATTTTTGGGTATCTGTTTTTCTGTTCCACTTCTGGTACAGGAAATGTACCAAAATAAACCCAAAAGTGGTACATTCTCTGCCCCGGAAAAGTTCATCCCAGACCTGGTACAATCCGTGGCTCATTCTGCGCCCAAAAGTGGTACATTACCTGACTAAAAAAACGGGCGGCCTTTCGGCTGCCCGTAGATTTTTTATTCTAAATAAAATTATATGCCTTTTTCCGTGAACGTTTTCTGAGTCTTGCCGTCACATATATTATCTGAAATTCTGCGTTCCACTTCTTGATATTTGTTGCGACAAAGACCGTCATCACAACGGTAAGGATTGTCATGCTAAGGCTTGTACAGAACAGACACTCCAAATACTTTGCTGCCAGTACTCCCACAAGAACCATTCTGACCGGAACGGGTACTGCAAGAAGAATCTGTAATAACGTTCTCTCCGTCAGACAGAACAGGACAATCCATAAGTATCTGATACCTGAAAGCATTCTCTTCCTCATATTTGCCACACTCCTTCCAAGTCTTCCACCGGCAGTCCGGCGGACTGCAAAAAAGAACCTGCAAAAGCAGGTTCCTTAAATGAGTGAAAAGCCTTGTCGAAGAATGGTGTTCCAGTTGCTTTTTTGATAAAGAAAACGTACAATGATTACCACCTTCTTGTCTTCGTCTATGGTATAAAACGCAAGATAATTGTTTACCATAATAAATCGAATTCCCCACCCAGCCAACACAGGATCATCCACCAGCTGTAGTTTTTCCGGCATCTGGGTCAGTTCACCGATTTTTTCCGTTGCAACATCCAACAGATGGTCTGCTGCCTGTGGGTTCTTCAAGACAAATTCGATGTAATCTGCTGCTTTCGCAATGTCATGCTCCGCAGTTTTGGTGATGTGTACCTGATAATTCATCTTCTACGGCGGCTCCGAATATCAGCCATGGCTTCTTGGAACGGTCTGGTATTGCCAGCGGCAACATCGTCCATTCCTTCCTTAATCTGGCTATATAGTTCAAAGCGGCTGGTTAATTCTTCGTATGCCTCAATGCTCATTACAGCAAGGTCACCTTTTCCATTCTTCGTAATAAAAACAGGTTCCGGGTAGTTATGACAGTAGGTCGATATTTCATTATAATTGTTCCGCAAGTCAGCACTTGATTTAATGGTCGGCATAAAAGCACCTCCTTCTGTGATAGTAAAATTATACACAAATTTTGTTATGCAGTCAATGGAGTATGCTATTATTCTTTGCGGTATGCTTTTCCTTATTCCTTTGTCAACAATCCTCTCTCGCACACACGGTCTCAATGTCAGCACTCAAAATATCGAAATGGCAGTCCTCACATTGCAGTAAGATATTTTCGGGGTTATCTTCCGCACCCTCGAACGTGATTTTCACATTATGTCCCATGTGCTTCTGTAGAGCATTCCATAAGTCCATATCTCGATCCATAATTCTTTACCATTCTGTCTAACGACAGCCTTTCTTTTTCATATTGCGCCCGGTCTGTACAGCAGACCCAAAAGGACATGGTAAAAGTCTTGGGTTGAAACTAAAAAAGGCTTACGCCTTATGGCGTTCGCCTCTTTTAGTTAGCTCTGAAAGCTAATTTCATCGTTTCAATACACACTCTTTTGCAAGAGTGACTTTGTAGTACTACTACTTTTCGTTTCAATACACACTTCCTCACATAAGCGAAAAAGTGAAAGTCATTACTGACCTTATAATTATATTATACACATTTTTGTCAAAAAGTAAATAGTTTTTTGTAAAATTTTTCAAAAAATATGTCCTAGCAAACATCTATCAATTTGTTGTTTGCTTCTATTCTGGCAAGATATTTTTCTGTGTAGTTCATGCTCTTTATCCTTTCTTGTGGTCATGATAAGATTTTACGTCTGCGCCTATATCCTTGCTTTTTCCTGTCTGGGGAATGCCTGTTGTTATGGCAGGTGTTGCAGGTGCTGTGATAATATGTTTTCGGTGTAATATGTTGTGAAGCAAAGATTTTATACTGTTCATGGGTTACTCCTTTTGCGAATTTTTATGGATTATGTCACAACCCGGTCTGTGCAACAGACCTGTGGGGATATGATAAAGAATGTAGTATAGAAAGAAACAAAAAAGCGGACGCATCAGCGTCCGCCTTGGTACTTGTTATTTAATTGCCGAACGATACTTCCACATCAGGATTCTGCTCCTGCCATTTCTTCAAGCCGTCTTCCTGCGTGGGCGGGGTCATAGACCAGCCTACGTTCGAGGATGACGTGTCAGTGTTCTCGTCGGCAGTCTTAGGAGCTGCTGCAACGGAGTCGTCCTGCACAGGAGTGTTGATGGTTACAGAGCTGTTTGCAGCAGTGGAACCTACACCGAATACTTCGTATGCTATAACGCTGTCTCCTAACTGGATTCCACCGAGATTTGCAGGTGTTCTTAAGATTGCTACTGCACCAGTTCCATACATGGTGTTCATGTAGTTGTCATAGTGTCCCTGGCTGTTCTTCCAGTTCTGGTGTATCGTAGTTGCATTTGCATTGTCGTCTCCGAACGCACCTGTCTGGCAGTTTTCTCCTGTTCCAGGTCTCATGCCTGCATGACCGTCATCTTCGTAGCATCTTTCCATGGCGATGTTGTACAGGTCTTCTGACCATGTCAGTTCGGGGATACCTGCTGCACTACGTTCGGCATTGACCATTGCAAATACCTGTTCTGCCATGGCTCTGTCGAAGTATGCGTCTTTGCTTGTTGTGGTGGTTGTATTTCCAGTAGCACCGTCACCGTGAGTCTTCATGAAGTTCTCGATAACAGCATCAGAGATACCGAATTCATCAGTTCCTGTATTGCTTGCATACTGGTTTCCAGCGGTATTGCTGTTACCAGCTGTTGTGTTATTTGCTGCAACGGTATTCACAGCAGGCTTTTCGGATACGATGTACTTGTCACTTACATAACCAGTGGTGTTATTTAATTCAAAGCGATACCATCCAGTCTGGTCGCACTTACCTGTTACGGTGATTTCCTGGCTGGCTTTCAGGCTGCCAATTTTCTTACCATCCGTGCTGGGCAGGTCTCTGACATTTACTGCGGACTTTGCATACATGGTCTGGTTAAGTTCCGAATAAGTATACCCTGTGCTTACAGCAGTAGATTCTACGGGTGCTGCTGTGGGTTCTACAGCGGGTGCAGGAGATTCCGCAGGAGCAGTCTCTGTGGGAGCAGCTTCTGATTCCGTGGGAGTCTCAACAGGCTCTACAGCAGGTTCTGCTACGGCTGCTTCTGTGGTTGTCATTTCTGTGGATTCTACAGAGGTGGTCTCTGTGCTGGTAGTTTCGTTACCGGTTGTTTCCTTGCTGCCACATGCGGTCAGCATCAGTGCTGCGCAAAGGATTGCTGCTACGGCTTTCGCAGTAGGCTTGTGTGTTCTGTGTTTCATAGTTGGTTTTCCTCGCTTTCGTTGAGAGAATTTATTTCGAGCGATTAACTTTTGTTTTCATGTGATCGTTCTCTATCGTTCTTACATTATAGTCAATATATTAGGTATAGTCAAGAAATTAAGTATGATACTCTTTTTATAATATTTGATAGGAGGTTCAATCTAACAACATGATATCATACAAGCCTTTCTTTGACACCTTACTTCGTAAGAACATGACAGAATACGAGCTGATTTTTAAGCACGGTGTTTCCGCCAATACCATTCACCGCATGAAAAAAGGGGAAGCAATCACTACAAAGACACTCGATGTGCTCTGCTACATTCTCGATTGTTCTGTTTCTGACATTATCGAGCATGATAAGACAAAGTAAAATCGACAGGAGCTCTAACGCCCCTGCCGATTTTTTAATTTTATGAAAATCATTCAAAAACTACATCTTCATCTACGGAAATGCCATCTGCACCGATTTCATCAAATGTAAATGCCATGTCATCACTCATTCTCATCAAGTAATATTTTCCATCATTTGCCATAAATCCGCTATAATGTGAATCATAGACATCGCCCGATTTAATCTTATTGGTGCTGGAAATCTCTATCTGACCATGTGTTTCTGTAATCAATGCCTCTCTATCCACATTATTCCCGGACGCATCAGTATAAATAGAAAAACCATAACGATATTTTGAAAAACCGCCCTGCTCTGCTAATTTCGTATTTATTTCATTCAAAATGAAATCCTTTGTAGCATTTACCTGATCCTGCACACTATTCAAGTAATCTGGGTCTACTTCCTCTCCACCTTCTGATGTAGTTCCGGTAATTTCCATATATGCATCATCGAGCGCTATTGTTACAATAGAATCTCTGTTTACCGAATCCGGTAATGAATTTCTTGCATCTTCTTTAAGCTCATCCTTATGTAACTTATAATACATCAAAACTTCATTTCTGTTGTTCCAATCCTCCTCTACCCATGAAGCGATCTCTTCATCGGTCATTTTCGATAAGTCTGCAAATGTCTTGCTCTTTGTCGTGCCCAATTTAAGATAAGTTCCATCCCCATACATCACATAAACGCTCGGCGTTTCTTCCTTGTCAATTGCCTCACAGGAATACCAGACGCTTACATCATTGTTTGTAAACAACTGGCTAAATGTGCCAACGTTTTCATTCTTTGTGTCAGCTTCTTTTTCTGTGTTTGTTCTTGCACTGCCATTACTGCTACTTGTAGTATCTTTGCTGCCGCAGGCAAACAAACTCAGAGAGAGAATCGCCATCATACTTACCATCATTAGTTTTCTTTTCATTTTATTTCTCCTCTTAAATAAGATTTTTGTAGCTTCCTATATTATAGTCAATCTATTGAGTATAGTCAAGAAATTAAGTATATAAAACAACCACCTACAGCAATCATCAATCACTGTAGGTGGTCTTTATTACTCTGCTTCTACAAACGCATTCAGGGTGTTTTTCTCACGATTATAGTAATACACGTTGTCTGTCAGGAAATCATCCGCACTTACTTCTGTGCGGTTGACCTTACAAACCATCTGGTACAGTTCTTCTGCACTTGTGCTACTGCTTTCGGGAACTATCAAAACTTCATGGACAGAACTGGGAAGGATGTAGAGGTTTGTATTTAATTTCTCTGCTACGATTTTCAGCACATCCTGATAGAGCATATTTACCGCACCGTAGTAATTCTGCTTATTGGTCATTATATACATCTGCCAATCTGGATCCTGTACAATCTCCATCATCAGTTCCTCTGTACTCGCTGCCCGTCTTGCATCCCTGTCTTCTCTCGTCTCAAATAAGATTCTTTGTAAAGGTGTCACGATAACATGGAGCAGGCTTTTCGTGTTATGTCTGGCATATCTGTTTAATTCCTCTTCATTTACGCCCCACAAAGCTGCAAGGTCATTCGTAATCTTTACGACTGCCGTTCTCTGTGCATCCCTGCCAAGAAGAATATAGTAGATAACAGCCATATCATGTACTATGCGGTGGGGAAGCCTTTCTAACAGCTCTCTGTTCTTTTCTGCATTTACAAGCTGCATACAGATTTTCCCACAGATTTTCGAGAAATCTTCAAAGTCCGGCTTCGGTATATCTTTCATCCCGTTCTCTTCGTAGATTTCCGTAACTTCATCGCATATCTGTTCTACGCTGTAGCCATTCTGAATGTATCCATCAATATAGATGGTCGGTGCCATGATGCTTCCCGGAACATATATAGAAATACCATGACGTAACAGTCCGTTGTTCTTTCTCACCTCTGCCAACTGTATTCTACAGTTCGGGTATCGCCTTTCCATTTCTTCCTTTACCGCTTCTTTCATATCTACTGCTTCTGCTAACATACTTCTCTACCTCCATCTTTTTTCCTGCTTTCCTCACGCTTCACGTAAAGTTCTGCGTGCTTTTCTCTGAAACTGTAATAATCGTCTCCTGCTACAATAATGTGGTCGAATAATTTAATCCCCATAATTTCGCAGGCTCGCATCAACCCCTGTGTCACATCAATGTCCTGCGTCGATGGGTTCGCCGTACTACCCAACCCGGGGTGGTTATGCGCCAGAATAATTCCTGCCGCATTGGTCAGAAGCGCCCTTTGCATAATCTCCCGGATCCCTACGGTGGCTGAATCAATTACTCCGTGGCTGACCTCTGCATAAACTATCACATGAAGACTGGCGGACAAAAACATCACATACAATTTTTCCTCCGAAAAGTCTTTCATGTGAAAAACATTGTTCAGCACGTTTACCACCTTCTCAGGGGAATTTACCTTCAGCCGTTGCTCTCCAACATATTCCCCTCGGTATTCAGCCACCGTCTCGCTGACCAGATACGGCAGCTTCCTTTCATCCAGTCTCACGTCTACAACATCTATATTCATTGCCGTTACCTCCTTCATGGGCTCTCCCGGCATTGCAAAATGCAAAAGCCGCCAAGAAGATGTTAATAGATTGCTCTACATCTTCCTGGCGGCTTGCCCTTTGATATATTCTTCTTTTATTCGTTTTGTTCTAAAAATTTCAAAGCATCCCTGCTCCTTCTGTGCCGTCAGGCATGGGATGCTTCTTTTTGTCTACTCTCTTCTCCACAACCGAAAAGAACCCCATTACCGATATTTCTACCAGTAACGAGGTTCTTATACCCTATATTTATACTACTATCCACATCTCCGCTGTCAGATCATACCACTGTCTTTTGCGGAGATATGCCCCATAATTCTTGCGATATCGCAATGCCTTCTCGTAATCTATCTTCACCTCATAGAGGTAAAGCAGATGATTACCTTTTAGCCTATCTTTCTGCGATAGCAGCCTGTGCAGCAGCCAGTCTTGCGATAGGTACACGGAAAGGTGAGCAGGATACATAATCCAGACCGATCTTGTGGCAGAACTCTACGGAAGAAGGATCTCCGCCGTGCTCACCACAGATACCAACGTGCAGCTTAGGATTTACAGGCTTACCAAGCTTGATAGCCATCTCCATCAGCTTGCCAACACCGGCCTGATCCAGCTTAGCGAACGGATCATTCTCGAAGATCTTGGTGTCATAGTAAGCGTTCAGGAACTTACCTGCATCATCACGGGAGAAGCCGAAGGTCATCTGGGTCAGGTCGTTGGTACCGAAGCAGAAGAAATCAGCTTCCTTAGCGATCTCATCGGCAGTCAGAGCTGCTCTGGGGATCTCGATCATGGTACCTACTTCGTACTTCATATCTACACCAGCAGCTGCGATCTCAGCATCAGCGGTCTCTACAACTACCTTCTTAACGAACTTAAGCTCTTTCACTTCACATACCAGAGGAATCATGATCTCGGGCTCTACATTCCAGTCGGGATGTGCCTTCTTAACCTCGATTGCCGCACGGATAACAGCCTTGGTCTGCATCTTGGCAATTTCAGGATAAGTAACAGCCAGACGGCATCCTCTGTGACCCATCATAGGGTTGAACTCATGCAGGGAAGCGATGATGGTCTTGATGGTCTCTACACTCTTGCCCTGTGCCTTAGCCAGCTTCTCAATGTCAGCTTCCTCGGTAGGAACGAACTCATGCAGAGGCGGATCCAGGAAACGGATGGTAACAGGGTTACCCTCCAGAGCCTCATACAGCTGCTTGAAGTCGTTCTGCTGATAAGGCAGGATCTTCTCCAGTGCTGCTTCTCTCTCCTCTACAGTATCGGAACAGATCATCTCACGGAATGCTGCGATTCTGTCCTCTTCGAAGAACATATGCTCAGTACGGCACAGACCGATTCCTTCAGCGCCCAGCTCACGAGCCTTCTTAGCATCTGCGGGAGTATCTGCATTGGTACGAACTTTTAACTTACGATATTTGTCAGCCCAAGCCATTACACGGCCGAACTCACCTGCGATGGTAGCGTCAACAGTCTTGATCTCGCCATCATAGATATTACCGGTAGTACCATCGATAGACAGCCAGTCACCTTCATGGAAGATCTTGCCAGCCAGAGTGAACTGCTTGTTCTCCTCATCCATAGCGATGTCGCCACAACCGGATACACAGCAGGTACCCATACCACGAGCAACTACTGCTGCGTGAGAGGTCATACCACCTCGAACGGTCAGGATACCCTGGGAAGCCTTCATACCGGTGATATCTTCGGGAGAGGTCTCCAGACGTACCAGAACAACTCTCTCTCCTCTTGCATGCCATTCTTCTGCATCTTCTGCGGTGAATACGATCTTACCACATGCAGCTCCGGGAGAAGCACCAAGGCCCTTGCCGATAGGAGTTGCAGCCTTCAGAGCAGCGGTGTCGAACTGAGGATGTAACAGAGTATCCAGGTTACGAGGATCGATCATTGCAACTGCCTCTTCCTCGGTTCTCATGCCCTCATCTACCAGATCACAAGCGATCTTCAGAGCTGCCTGAGCGGTTCTCTTACCGTTTCTGGTCTGTAACATGTACAGCTTACCATGCTCAACGGTGAACTCCATATCCTGCATATCTCTGTAGTGATCTTCCAGAGTCTTACATACTTCCTGGAACTGAGCAAATGCCTCAGGGAATTTATCAGCCATCTCAGCGATCTTCATAGGTGTACGAACACCTGCTACTACGTCCTCGCCCTGTGCGTTGGTCAGGAACTCACCGAACAGTCCCTTAGCGCCGGTAGCCGGATCTCTGGTAAATGCAACACCGGTACCACAGTCATCACCCATGTTACCGAATGCCATAGACTGAACGTTAACAGCAGTACCCCAGGAATAAGGGATATCGTTGTCACGACGATAAACGTTTGCACGAGGGTTGTCCCAAGAACGGAATACAGCCTTGATAGCGCCCATCAGCTGTTCCTTAGGATCATCAGGGAAGTCTACACCGATCTTAGCCTTGTACTCAGCCTTGAACTGACCAGCCAGTTCCTTCAGATCGTCAGCGGTAAGCTCAACGTCCTGCTTAACACCCTTCTTCTCTTTCATTGCATCGATCAGCTGCTCGAAGTACTTCTTACCTACTTCCATAACAACGTCGGAATACATCTGGATAAATCTTCTATAGCAGTCCCAAGCCCAACGGGGGTTGCCGGACTTCTCAGCGATTACGTTAACAACGGTCTCATTCAGACCAAGGTTCAGAATGGTATCCATCATACCGGGCATGGATGCTCTCGCGCCGGAACGAACGGATACTAACAGAGGATTCTCGTGGTCGCCGAACTTTTTGCCGGTGATCTCTTCCATCTTAGTAATGTACTCGTTGATCTGACCCTGGATCTCTTCATTGATCTCGCGTCCATCTTCATAATACTGTGTACATGCCTCTGTTGTAATGGTGAAGCCCTGAGGAACCGGCAGACCAATGTTGGTCATCTCAGCCAGGTTCGCACCCTTACCACCAAGCAGTTCGCGCATGTTTGCATTACCTTCGGTAAACAAATATACCCATTTCTTCATACTTCTTTGTCTCCCTTTTTATAATATTTTTGACAAAACTTTGTAACCCAAACCACTACCGGAGCATTTCGGCTTCGGTTTTTAGTACTTTGATATTGTAACAATCTGCCAAAGGAATATCAAGACGAAATTGATAATTTTTTGACAGAGTACCGATTTTCGTGCACAATGTTGAAAACTGGCATAATGTTTTTGTTTGTTTTGTCTAGTACTTTAGTATTATGTAAACGCTTACATTTGTTCAACTTTCTTCATATGATTTTTAAAAAAGCTTTTTGCATAAAAAAGAATCTCGCTTGCGAGATTCTCCGCCTGCGGCGGGTCGCTTTTGCGACATATTTCATAACCGCCGCAGTGCGAAAACTCCCACCGATTTTTCCGATGGGAGTCTTCGCACTTTTATTCCATATACAATTCTAATCCAGCATGCCGTCTTTGATCACATTGTGGTCACGCAGCAGTTTTTCCACTACAGTGCCTTTCACTACGCGAAGCAGCGGCTTCTTCAGTGCATTTAAAGGTCCGGGCAGTTCGATCTCCAGAGGAGACATACCATCCATCAGCTTCACGCTGCTGTCCAGCAGTTCTCTGACGTCATAGACACTGCCCCATACCTCAGGCACACCTCTGTCTACACCTAACAGTCCGTAGACAGCCTCCATAGCGGTTCTCACGGAATACTCTGTGGTGAATACAGTGTCTCTCGGGGTCTCTGCGAACTGACCTAAGAAAGCGAAGTTCACGCAGCCGTCGGGAATGACATCGGGACGGTCACCCTTGGTTCTGGGCATGAAGAATGCGGTGATATAAGGCATCATGGTAGGTACGCAGACTGCGCTGTGCTCTGCCAGATCCTCGATATCTTCTACGGGCACACCTAAGTGATACAGCCACTCTTCAGTGATCTCCTTACCGGTACAATCCTTCATGGGCTTCTTAATATAATCGCCGGGTACGTCGGTGAACAGGCCGTATACCCATACACATACCTGATTCTTGTCCTGTTCCTTGAACTGTCCCTGACGATTGATGGTCCAGCTCATGAGCCACTTGGAATCCTGACAGCTTACGATACCGCCGGTTACGACCTTACCGCTTCTGGGATCACGCTTACAGATATTGGTGATATAAGGAATGATCTTGTCATCCAGTGTGGTCACGGTAGCGGATTCCCAGTTAGTCTTGGAAACATCAGAACAGAACTTCTCGGGATGTCCGAAGGAAGGATCCTGTTTTGCGATATTTTTCCACAGGCTCCATACACCGCTGGTACGAACCTCTGCGTCACCGTTGGGTGCATGGTTCTGGTCGCCGTAGATGGTGCCCTCGGTACAGCTTCCGTTGGTAACGAATACCAGGTCGTTCTCGGTGAGGACAATGCCCTTCTCTACGCCTTTTACCTTGCACTCAATAGCCTTTGCCACCTTTTTGCCGTCATTGATATCAAAAATAACATTTGTCACTTCGGTGTTGAACTGGAAGTCCACGCCTGCTGCCTCCAGATACTTCTTCATGGGAAGGATCAGAGACTCGTACTGGTTGTACTTGGTGAACTTCAGTGCACTGAAGTCAGGCAGTCCGGAAATATGATGGATAAATCTCTGGAAGTAAAGCTTCATTTCCAGTGCGCTGTGCCAGTTCTCGAAAGCGAACATGGTTCTCCAATATAACCAGAAGGTGGAGTTAAATACTTCATCATCGAAAACATCTTCAATAGTCTTGTCATACAGATCCTCGTCTTTTGTCATGAACAGCTTCATGATCTCCATGCAGCCCTTCTGGCTTAGATTGAACTTGCCATCGGTATGGGCATCCTGTCCGCAATCCTTTGTTGCACGACACAGGGAGTAGTTGGGATCTTCCTTGTTCAGCCAGTAATACTCATCCAGCACGCTGGCTCCGGGTACTTCCAGAGAGGGAATACTGCGAAACAGATCCCACAGACATTCGAAATGGTTCTCCATCTCACGTCCGCCACGCATGACGTAGCCTCTGGTAGGATCGAAGATACCGTCACAAGCACCGCCTGCGATATCCATTGCCTCTAAGATATGGATGTGGGAACCGGGCATCTGCCCATCACGTACCAGGAAACACGCTGCCGCTAAAGATGCCAGTCCGCTGCCTACGATGTAAGCGTTCTTCTCATCCACTCCTGCGGGCTTCTTAGGTCTTGCGAAGGCCTCGTAGTTACCATTGGAATAATAGATGCCTTTGCTGTTCTTGTCGTATCTTCCAAGCTCCGTGTTTCGATAATCTTTCTTGGCTGCCTTGACGGCTGCCTTTCTCTCCTCTTTCTTCACCTCTGCCTTATGTCCTTTGGTTACTGCTGCCACTGCGCCTGCACCTACTGCCAGTGCTGCCAGTCCCAGTCCGATATTATTCTTTTTTGCCATAATGATTACCACCTTTCTTTGATGACTCTCAAATGTTTTTCTGTTTACAAATAGTATCCTACTTCTTTTTTATAAGAAAACCAATTTACAAAAGAGGACAAATGATAAAGTTTTTATCATCCTGCCCTTTTTGTAAAGTACTTATACTATTTCAGTACTGTTTCAGAATTTCTTTTCCGTGTGCTCAAAATTCTCGATGGATCGGCTGATGTTTCCGTAAAGAGTGATTGCCAGCTCTTCAACGATCTTATGATAATCGTCCTTCATTCCCCGATCGATCCAGTCTAACATCACACCCACAAAACCGTATTTGTAAAATCCGGCAATGAATTCCTTGTGCTCCTCCGCTACCTGCATGCCGGTGCATTTTTCCTCCACCACGTCCGCAATGAGCTGGTAGGTCAACTTGTTTAAGTAGCTTTCGATCTTCTGGCGATCCACGCAGCGGTAGACATTCATAATAAAAGGTTTATTCTCCTGCACTGCCTCGAAAATCTGGCAGAAGCCTTCCTGCCAGTTCTCGTAGGTCTTCTTCCCCTGCAGTGCCTTCGTGCCGTCTTCCACACAAACCCACTCTACCAGATCATAAATATCTTTGAAATGATAATAGAAAGCCATGCGGCTGATACCGCAGTCCTCTGCAAGTTCGTTAATGGTGATCTTATCCAAAGACTTCGTGAGAAGTTCTTTTTTCAAAGCTGCTTCCAGTGCCAGTTTTGTTATATTGGCCATAGCCTGTCCTCCACTGTTTTTATGTATTAGCTTCACAGGATATTATTCGCTAATGTTGCCGTTCGTCAATCATGTAAACATGTTGACTTCCTTATACTCATTATATTGTACGACAATAGACTCAAAGTGAGCAAATTAACTTTTTATAAAAAAACTCTTGCTTTTTGTAAAATTCCATGGTATCATCTTACTTGCGTTTCGGGGTGTGGCTCAGCTTGGTTAGAGCGCCGTCTTAGGGAGGCGGAGGTCGCGAG
>OBLG01001816.1_pt1 | contig 14920 bp, 7 predicted proteins | sample 1517451 | NCBI WGS metagenome assembly OBLG01 (sample SAMN04571694, study PRJEB22368) | human gut metagenome | biome: human gut; material: stool | host: Homo sapiens | place: Luxembourg | collected 2012-06-29
CAGGCTCCTAAAGGAAAGCTCAAAAACTCTGTAGGCGCAGGTGATTCGATGGTAGCCGGATTTGTTTACGGATACCTCAAATCAAATGATTATAAGCAGGCATTTATTTATGGTGTATGTACAGGAAGTGCAAGTGCATTTTCTGAGGAGCTTGCTACAAAGTCTGAGGTTGAAGCACTTATTGATAAATGGGAGAGTTCTTCCAATTAAACAACGGTATCAAAAAGGTTGATATAAATAATTAATATATTCTATTAGGAGGAATGATGTATGACAATCAGGGATTTATTGGCAGCTGAGAGTATCAATTTAAATGGTACGCCTGCCGGAAAAACCGAAGCATTGAATCAGTGTATTGATTTGATGGCAAAAAGTGGCAAAATATCCGATGTGGAGAAGTATCGCAAGGGTGTTTTTGCAAGAGAGGAGGAAGGCACAACAGGAATTGGAATGGGTATAGCAATTCCTCATTGCAAGTCTGATGCTGTTACTAAAGCAGGTCTTGCGGCAATGGTTGTAAAGGATGGGGTTGACTTTGAATCACTCGATGGTACACCTGCAAAGATTATTTTCCTTATCGCTGCACCAAACACAGAGGATAATGTGCATCTTCAGGTGCTTAGCAAGCTCTCTGTTATGCTGATGGACGAGCAGTTTACAAATTCTCTTATCAATGCCGGTTCAGTTGATGAGTTTTTAAATATCATCGATAGCGCTGAAAAAGCAAAGGATGAGAAAGAGGCTGCCAAAGAGGCAAAGGCGAAAGAGCCTGCTGAGGTGAAGAAGGACGATGTATTTATCGTTGCAGTAACAGCCTGTCCTACAGGAATTGCCCATACTTATATGGCTGCTGAGGCTATCGAGAAAAAAGCCAAGGAGCTTGGATATCAGGTAAAGGTTGAGACAAGAGGCTCAGGCGGAGCCAAAAATGTGCTCACAGATGATGAAATCGCAAAGGCTGCAGGAGTTATAGTTGCCTGTGATACAAATGTACCTACAGACCGCTTTGACGGAAAGAAGGTTATTGAGTGTCAGGTTTCTGACGGAATCAATAAGGCAGAAGAGCTTATAAAGAGAATTGCTTCCGGTGATGCTCCTGTATTTAAGGCATCAGGTAAAAAGGAGGCTTCACATTCATCAGTTGGTGGAAAGGAGAGCGTTGGACATCAGATTTACAAGCATCTGATGAATGGTGTTTCACATATGCTTCCATTCGTAGTTGGTGGTGGTATTCTTATCGCAATCGCATTCCTTATCGATGGATTCAGTGTTGACCTTAATTCACTGCCGGCTGACCAGAGAGCAAATTTTGGTACTATTACACAGGCCGCAGCACTGTTTAAGGGAATCGGTGGAACAGCATTTGGATTTATGCTTCCTATCCTTGCAGGCTTTATCGCTATGAGTATTGCTGACCGTCCGGGTCTTGCAGTTGGTTTTGTAGGAGGTTCAATCGCAGCAAACGGTACATCAGGCTTCCTTGGAGCACTTGTAGCAGGTTTCGTAGCAGGATATATTGTGCTCCTCTTAAAGAAGGTATTTTCTAAACTTCCGGAGAGTCTTGATGGTATGAAGCCGGTTCTGCTTTATCCGCTGCTTGGTATATTCCTGGTAGGCGTTATAATGCAGTTTGTAGTTGAGCCTCCAATCGGAGCTTTAAATACAGCTATCAACAATGGTCTTAATGGACTTAACGGTGCAAGCGCAGTAGTGCTCGGAGTACTTCTCGGAGGAATGATGTCAGTAGATATGGGTGGCCCTGTAAACAAAGCCGCTTATGTATTTGGTACAGCTTCAATCGCTGCCGGAAACTACAATATCATGGCAGCAGTTATGATTGGTGGTATGGTTCCACCACTCGCAATCGCTCTTGCAACAATCTTCTTCAAGAACAAGTTCACAGCAGAGGAGAGAAAGGCAGGACCTACGAACTTTATCATGGGATTATCATTTATCACAGAGGGTGCAATCCCATTCGCAGCATCTGATCCGCTTCATGTCCTTCCGGCATGTGCAGTTGGTTCAGCAGTGGCAGGTGGACTTTCAATGGCATTTGGATGTACACTCATGGCACCTCACGGAGGAATCTTCGTAGTTCCTACAATCGGAAATCCGTTAATGTATCTTGTTGCATTAGTAATCGGAGCCTTCATTGCATGTGGATTACTCGGATTACTCAAGAAAAAAGTAAGTGAATAAGCAATCCTCAATTATCATTTAATCCAATCTATAAACTAATCAACAAAGGCACTGCTTCGGCGGTGTCTTTGTTGTTATGTTGTTATACAAAAATTAAAAATATAAACATTCTCTGAAATAACAGCCTCATGCCTTGACGAGTGAATTTTCGAAGCTTAAAGTAGTATTAGGATGAAATAGTAAGTCATAAAAAGCAATTATTTATGAGACTTAAATATAAAAAACAGTGAGGAAAATCATGGGTAAGGTTATAGGTATAGATTTAGGAACAACAAACAGCTGTGTGGCAGTATTGGAGAACAATCAGCCGGTAGTCATAACTAACAGCGAGGGTCAGAGAACAACTCCGTCTGTAGTGGCTTTTACAAAGAATGGAGAGCGACTGGTTGGCGAGGCTGCAAAGAGGCAGGCAGCAGTCAATGTGGACAGGACATTTTTCTCAATAAAGAGACAGATGGGAAGCGATTTCAGGGCAAAGGTGGACGGAAAGCTGTATTCAGCTCCTGAGATTTCTTCTATGATTCTCAGAAAGCTGAAAAAGGATGCAGAGGACTATATTGGAGAGGCAGTGACAGACGCTGTAATCACAGTTCCTGCATATTTTTCGGATGCGCAGAGGCAGGCAACTAAGGATGCAGGAAGGATTGCGGGGCTTAATGTGCTTCGAATCATAAATGAGCCAACCTCTGCGGCACTCGCATACGGACTGGACCACGGACAGCTGCAGAAAATTCTTGTCTACGACCTCGGAGGAGGAACCTTCGATGTGTCTGTTATCGAAATAGGGGACAATCTGATAGAGGTGCTTGCCACAGCCGGTGATAATCATCTGGGTGGAGATGATTTTGATGAGAGAATCACGAATTATCTTGTCACAGAGTTTTACAGACAGCAGAATGTGGATCTGAGAAAGGATAATACTGCTATGCAGCGTGTCAGGGAGGAGGCTGAGAAGGCAAAAAAGGTGCTTTCATCCTCATCCTCAACCACTATCAACCTGCCGTTTATCACCACTGTAAAGGGACAGCCGGTCCACATGGAGATGAACCTCACAAGGGCTGAGTTTAATGAGATAACAAAGGATCTGGTGGAGAGAACTGCTATTCCTGTAAATCAGGCACTTTCAGATGCGGGGATTTCCGCAGCAGAGCTTGGAATGGTGCTGTTGGTAGGAGGCTCGACACGTGTGCCGGCTGTTGTTGAGGAGGTCAGAAGAATTACAGGAAAAGAGCCTTCACATAACCTAAATCCTGACGAGTGCGTGGCACTCGGTGCAGCAGTACAGGGTGGCAAGCTCGGTGGAGCAATTGTCGCAGGCAGCAGTGCGGCAGAGATTATATTGATGGATGTCACACCGCTTTCACTCGGAATTGAGACGGTCGGTGGTGTCTCAACCAAAATTATTGACAGAAATACGACTATTCCTACGAGATACAGCCAGATTTTTACAACTGCAGGAAGCTTCCAGACCTCTGTGGATATAAAGGTACTGCAGGGTGAGAGGCAGTTTGCAAGGGACAATAAGCTGATTGGAAACTTCAGGCTAAAGGGCATCAAGCCGGCTCCGGCAGGTGTGCCGCAGATAGAGGTGACGTTTGATATAGATGCAAACGGCATTGTGCAGGTTTCTGCAAAGGACCTGGGCACAGGAAAGCATCAGGAGATTACGATTACCGCAAGCTCAAATTTGTCTGATTCTGAGATTGAGCAGGCTATCCGTGAGGCGCAGGAGTATGAGGCAACAGACGGACAGAGAAAGGCTTATATTGATGCAAGAAGTGAGGCTGATACGCTTGTGCGCCAGGTGGAAAATGTCATGGCTGACAAGGAAAAAAGAAAGGCTATGGACAGCGCACAGAAAAAAAGTGTGAAATCATCGCTTTCGTATGTGAAGAAGCTTATTTCAAGGACAAAGCCCGGAAATGTGAGCGAAGAGCAGGCTGCCGAGATAAAGCATGCGGCAGATGAACTGAGAAATGCGGCAGCGGGATTGATTTAATTATAAAGGGCTGTAATCAGTAGCTATTATTATTCATTTGGCTATTTACGAGAAGCGGATTTTCATATAAAATATGGGTAAGTGGTGAGTATTCAGAACCACCCTGAATAGTTATAATGTTAATTTAAATCCGAGGAAATAGAAAATGAATGCGAACGATAAAACAGAAAAGGTACTAAGAGAAATTCATATCATGCTCTCAAAGGCGGAGCCGTATAAGCCGGAGCCGAGCAGGGTGATCATAAACAAGCAGCAAATGATAGATTTACTTGCTGAGCTGAATAAGTGTATATATGCAATGCAGGATGAGTATGAGCTTACTGAGCAGAGTCGCAATCACGCAGAGAGAGAGTTCAGAAAGAAGGGGGATCAGATAGTCTGGGATGCAAGCAGAAAGGCTGAGGATGTGTATGCAGCATCGGTTATCTATACGGATGAGGCGCTTTCAAGAGTGCGTGATATCATCAATGATACCAACGAGTCACTTGAAAAGCTGTGCAAGAATATGAAGGATAAGATTGCAGAACAGGAGAAGATAGTTAAAACTAACCAGTATGAGCTCAAGGGACAGCTTCAGGATTTGTCCGATACGGAGAAGTATCTTAAGATTATCGATGACAGAAATAAGGAGATAGAACGTCAGAAAAATGCAGGTAAACCTGCAGAGGAGCGTACTATTGACAATGAAGAGAAGTCTATCTATGCAAACAGACAGACTGAAATCAAGGTAAATATGGATTATATCAGAAAACTGGGACTTGCTGAGGGCGAGGACCTGGGAGATGGTGTAGTGGGTGAAGTGAAGCTTGCAGACGATACACCTGATGTCGGATCAAATCATAGCAATGATAAGGATGAAGCCAAGGCTGCCGGCTCAAAATCGTCTGTTGATGAGGATTATAAGGCAATAAGCAGAAAAGCCGGCAATCCACCTGTTATCAACACAAAGGAGGGGAAGGAGCTCACAGACGGTATCCACAGAATGTGGCAGAGCATCACCGGAAATAAAGGTAAATGAAACACACCTATGTAATATAAAGCAGCAGTTCAAAACAGAACGGCTGCTTTTTGGCTTATATTTAAAGTGGGTAATATTAAGCAGATTTTAAGAAAAACAAAGTAGATAATCTGATAAAATATAGCTGACTAACGGCAGGAGAAGGTTTCTGTTCAAAATTCATAGAAGGAGGATAATATGACAATATTAGTTTGTGATGACGACAAGGAAATAGTTGAGGCAATTGAGATTTACCTGATGCAGGAGGGCTACGACGTGGAGAAGGCTTACGACGGCATACAGGCGGTTGAAATTATGAAGAATAAAAAAATAGACCTCATGATAATAGATGTCATGATGCCAAAGCTCGACGGAATAAGAGCTACTCTGCAGATACGAAAGGAAAGCAGGGTGCCGATAATCATTTTATCGGCAAAGACAGAGGATGCTGACAAGATTTTAGGCCTCAATGTGGGGGCTGATGATTATGTCACAAAGCCTTTTAATCCGCTTGAGCTTGTGGCGAGGGTAAAGTCGCAGCTTCGCAGATATACCACTCTGTCAAGCAATGATGCAGCCGGAGACAAGGTTTATGAAGCCGGAGGCCTTTTGGTAAATGATGATTTAAAAAAGGTGACTGTGGATGGTGAGGAGGTAAAGCTCACACCGATTGAATACAATATACTGCTTTTACTCCTTAAAAATAAGGGAAAGGTCTACTCAATAAACGAAATATATGAGAGCATATGGAACGAGGAGGCGATAGGCGCCGACAATACAGTTGCTGTGCACATCAGACATATCAGGGAAAAAATAGAGATAAATCCTAAGGAGCCACGCTATCTGAAGGTGGTCTGGGGAGTAGGCTATAAGATAGAGGACAACAAATGAAGCAGTATACGATAGGAAAAAAAGCAGCGGTCATAGTCTTACATCAGCTATGCATGATACTTATGGTAACAGGAGTGTTTGCCACAGGCTATGCATTCAGGCACGATACGCATGAAAATATTGATATATATACACTAATATCGCTGGCGGGCCTGGTAGGCAGCTTTGTGAGCCTGGCATATATGGCAAACGTGGCAGGCAGAAAATCAGAGGATGATTACACAATATACTATTTACCGATTGACAAGGTATACTCTGATGTGATGCTAGTGATATTTACACTGCTCATGGTATTTATGGGAAAAGTGATTTCAGGCGTAAAAAACCAGCATTTTGACTATGCATCACTCATTATGACGGCCGGCACATTTACTTTTTTGTTTGATCTGGCTTTTATTATTTTATACCAGAGCATTGTAAGGAAGATAAAAGGCAATATACTTTACACACACAGCCTGATGTACAAGGGCTATGAGCTTATAAAGAGGGTTATTGAAAAAAAGGATATCCACACACAAAAAAATAAAGAGATAATGCGCATACAGGAGGCACTTGAAGCTATCTCGGAAGGAGCGCTTGACACTACACTCAATGTCAATGAGTTTCATGGGCAGCAGAAAAAGGTGGCGGAGGCTGTCAACCATATACGCCAGGGTCTTATGAGCTCGGTGAATGAGAGCCTTAAGAATGAAAAATTAAAGGCAGACCTAATAACAAACGTATCACATGATATAAAGACACCTCTGACTTCAATAGTCAACTATGTTGACCTGCTTAAGAGGGAAAATCTGGAAAATGAAAATGCCAAATACTATATACATGTGCTGGAGGAAAAGTCACAGCGCTTAAAGCAGCTTACAGAGGATTTGGTAGAGACATCAAAGATTACCTCGGGAAATGTGAAGCTCAATATGCAAAAGCTTGATCTGGTTGAGCTTTTATACCAGACCGGAGGTGAATTCAATGAGCGATTTGAGTCGAGAAATCTGACAATAGTTACAAAAATTCCATCAGAACAGATATTTATCTATGCGGATGGGCGTCAGCTTTACCGCTCTATTGAAAATCTGTATACTAATGCCGCAAAATATGCACTGGAAAATACCAGAGTATATGTAGAGCTTGAAAAGGCAGATAAAAAGGCAGTTTTTACAATAAAGAATGTGTCTAAGAACGAGCTTGACATAGTAAGCAACGGAAATGTGGACCTGACAGAGCGTTTTGTGAGGGGAGAGAGGTCGAGAACCACTGAAGGAAGTGGACTTGGACTTTCGATTGCAAAGAATCTGACCCATTTGATGGGAGGAAAATTCGAAATTAAGGTAGATGGTGATTTATTTATTGCCACAATTACCTATAATATTATATAATAGTAAATAAAAGAATTTTGAAATACACATACGGAGGTAGAATAAGTGAAATTATATGAAAATGGTGCTTACCTTTTAAACGGTAAGGAAGTAATAATTGATGGACCGGAGGCTCAGGCAGCTGTCAAAAGCAAGACCGGCATGGACATCGATAAACAGACAGCTAAGCAGGAGACAATTGCTTACGGTATTTTAAAGGAGCACAATACATCCGGCAATATGGACAAGCTTCAGATTAAGTTTGATAAGCTTACATCGCATGATATCACATTTGTAGGTATCATCCAGACAGCACGAGCGTCAGGACTTGAGAAATTCCCTATCCCGTATGTACTTACAAACTGTCACAACAGCCTTTGTGCAGTTGGTGGAACAATCAATGAGGATGACCACATGTTTGGTCTCACATGTGCAAAGAAGTACGGTGGAATCTATGTACCACCTCATCAGGCAGTTATCCATCAGTTTGCACGAGAGATGCTTGCCGGCGGCGGAAAAATGATACTTGGTTCTGATTCACATACGCGCTATGGTGCACTTGGTACTATGGCAGTCGGCGAGGGTGGACCTGAGCTTGTTAAGCAGCTTCTTGAACAGACATATGATATTGATATGCCTGAGGTAGTAGGCATTTACCTGACAGGAGAGCCAATCAAGGGCGTTGGACCACAGGATGTCGCACTTGCAATTATCGGAGAGGTATTCGGAAACGGATTTGTAAAGAACAAAGTTATGGAGTTTGTAGGACCGGGTGTGTCTAATCTGAGCGTTGACTTCCGTATAGGTGTCGATGTTATGACAACAGAGACTACATGTCTTTCTTCTATCTGGAGAACAGATGACCAGGTTAAGGAATTCTTTGAGATTCACGGTAGGGCTGAGGACCACAAGGAGCTTAATCCGGGTGAGGTGGCTTACTACGACAGATTTATTGAGATTGATTTAAGCCAGATCCGCCCAATGATAGCTATGCCATTCCACCCAAGCAATACCTATACTATCGATGAGCTCAATGCAAACCTCATGGATATTCTCGATGACTGTGAGAAGAGAGCTGAGGTAAGCTTTGACGGCAAGGTGAAGCTTGATTTAAAGAGTAAGGTAAGAGACGGAAAACTGTATGTAGACCAGGGAATCATCGCAGGCTGTGCAGGCGGTGGATTTGAGAATATCTGCGATGCGGCTGACATATTAAACGGACATTCAATCGGAGCAGACGAGTTTACACTGAGTGTTTACCCGGCATCTACTCCAATATACATGGAGCTTGTGAAAAACGGAGCTGTAGCAAAGCTTCTTGAGACAGGTGCAATCGTAAAGACTGCTTTCTGCGGACCTTGCTTTGGTGCAGGAGATACACCTGCCAACAACGCATTCTCTATCCGTCATTCAACAAGAAACTTCCCTAACAGAGAGGGTTCTAAGGTACAGAACGGACAGATCAGCTCAGTGGCACTCATGGATGCACGTTCAATCGCTGCAACAGCAGCAAACAAGGGCTTCCTTACATCAGCAGCGGATATTGATGTCAACTTTACAAAGCCAAAATATTTCTTTGACAAGACTATATATGAGAACCGTGTATTTGACAGCCATGGAGTGGCAGATCCTTCAGTTGAAATCCAGTTCGGACCAAACATCAAGGACTGGCCGGCAATGAGCGCGCTTCCTGAGAATATGCTCCTTAAGGTGGTTTCAGAGATTCATGATCCTGTTACTACAACAGATGAGCTCATTCCTTCAGGAGAGACATCTTCATATCGTTCAAACCCTCTTGGACTTGCAGAGTTCGCACTTTCAAGAAAGGATCCTGAGTATGTAGGCAGAGCAAAGGAAATCCAGAAGGCCCAGAAGGCTATAGAGAGTGGTGAGTGCGCAGGAAAGGCTGTTCCTGAGGTTGCTGAAATCATGGGAGTAGTAAAGAAAAAATTCCCTGAGGCAAGCCATGAGAATATGGGCTTCGGAAGCACAATTTTTGCTGTTAAGCCGGGTGACGGCTCAGCAAGAGAGCAGGCTGCCAGCTGCCAGAAGGTACTCGGAGGCTGGGCAAATATCGCAAACGAGTATGCCACAAAGAGATACCGTTCAAACCTTATCAACTGGGGAATGCTTCCATTCATCATCGATGAGGGAGAGCTTCCGTTCCACAACCTCGACTATATCTTCCTTCCGGGAATCAAGAAGGAAATCGAGGATGCAAAGACGGAGTTTGAGGCATATGTTGTCAAGGATGGTGAATTAAAGCCATTTACACTGAAGATGGGTGAGCTCACAGATGATGAAAGAGAGATAATATTAAAGGGATGTCTCATCAACTATAATCGTAAATAAGGAGAGTTTAATCCGATGGAAGAAACCGGAAAAGCTGGTAAAAAATCAAACATTGAGATAAATGCAGATAAGGGTGCGAAGCAGAATTCGCACCCGGGGCGTGAGGAATGGCCACATCTGATCAGAATAGGTGTCATGGTATTTGTCACGTTTGCAGTCAGTATACTGTTTTTCTTTGCACTGTACAGATTTGAGGGCTTTGCAGGCATATGGAGCAAGCTGCTTGCGGCAGCAATGCCTATTATAATGGGACTTGTGCTTGCATACCTGATGAATCCTGTCATGCTGTGGCTGGAAAGATGCTTTAAAAAGCTTCTTTCCAAAAAGATGAAAAGCGAAAGCAAGCTGCGAAAGGTTTCAAGAGCTCTTGCAATCACAGGCTCGGTTATTATTCTGGTAGCGATTATTTCGCTCCTCATTGCGGCTATTGTGCCTTCTGTCATAGCAAGTATATCAGGACTTATGAAGACACTGCCAAATGATGTTGCGGCATTCATCAACATGATAAAGAACGGCAATTTCGGGGACAGCAAAATTGCTGAGCTCGCGAGCACAGGTTTACAGAATGCAACCGACTACATTGAGGATTATGCCACAGAAAAGCTGATTCCTGAGGCACAGAAGTATGTTGCACAGATTACAACCGGTGTGATTTCGGTAGTCAGAGGCTTATTTAATTTTATTATCGGAATAATCGTGATGGTCTATGTGATGAGTATTCAGGAGACTCTCGCAGGACAGAGCAAAAAGATAATATATGCTGTCTGCAAGCCAAAGACAGGCAATATCATCATTGAGACGATCAGAAAGACAAATGAGATTTTTGGAGGCTTCATAAGCGGTAAGATTATAGATTCACTGATTATAGGTGTGATTGCATATTTCGGATGTCTGATTTTAAGGATTCCATCATCGGTGCTCGTTGCAGTGATTATCGGCGTCACAAATGTGATTCCGGTATTCGGACCGTTTATCGGTGCAATTCCATCGTTACTCATAGTAGTAATTCAGAGTCCGTGGCATGCGCTTTATCTTCTGATATTTATTGTCGTGCTGCAGCAGGTGGATGGCAATATAATAGGGCCTAAGATACTTGGCTCATCTACCGGTCTTTCGACCTTCTGGGTTATGTTTGCCATACTAATCGGCGGAGGAATGTTTGGTTTTCTTGGAATGTTACTTGGTGTTCCAACCTTTGCTGTGATATACTATATTGTGAAAAGAGTTGTTAATTATGCTCTCAGGAAAAAGAAGCTTCCTGAGGACACAAGGGATTATACAAAGACAACAGGCGTAGATACCAAAAATAATAAGCTTAAATACGAGTAGGTGAAATAAGTGGATAAATACGAATACAATCTCAAGCTGGATCAGATAAAAGCCCTAAGCGCCGAGGAGGGCTATATGAGCGCAGCAGAGATTGCGGATAGCATAAATTGGAACAAAATTAAAAATGTAAATACACTCGTTAAAATCGGCGAAATCTACGAGAAGGCCGAAAGATACCAGGATGCAAGGGACATACTTTTAATGGCCTATGACCGTTCACCAATCGGCAGGATGATTATATACAGACTGGCTGAGGTCGCCATCAAGATGGGTGATTATGATGCTGCTACAGAGTATTATGATGAGTTTGTTGAGATAGCGCCTCATGATGATATGAAGTATGTATTAAGATATGCCATCAAAAAAGGGCAGGGAGCTTCATTTGATGAGCTTATCACTATTCTTGAAGAGTACAAGGATGAAGAATACACTGAGGAGTGGGCATACGAGCTTGCATATCTATACCACAAGGCCGGAAAAGCCGATAAGTGTATAGATGCCTGCGATGAGCTCATTCTGTGGTTCGGAGACGGACCATATGTGGAGCGTGCGCTGGAGCTTAAGATGCTTTATCAGCCACTTACCAAGGCTCAGGAGGAAAAGTACAGACGATTCAAGGCAGAGAAGGAAAAGCCGGCTAAGATAAAGGATGAGGCTGAGGTCACTGAGATAGGTGCCATGGAGATGGTAAAGGGCGGAGAGATAGTGCATGATGACGTAACTATTCCGCAGATTACTGTAAATCAGGAGAAGTTCAATACTGTAAATTTACAGCAGGAGATCATGGAGGCCAAGGGCAAGAATGAAGTTGCTGATACGATGGATACCATCAAAAAGATAGTTGAGGATATTCCTTATCTCAAGCTCGAAAAGGAGCAGGAAGAGTATGTACAGCAGCCGGAAGAGACAGAGCATATCGCTACAGATGAAGAGATAGATGGTTCACTTAAGTTGAATTTCAAGGAGCTTTTGGGTGAAGACGCTGACGGACAGATGTCTATGGTCATGAGTGAAAAGACTCAGCTTGAGCATCAGATTACAGGACAGATGTCTATACAGGATGTGCTTGAAGAATGGGAAAAGACCAGACATGCGGCTGAAATTGCACTTAAAGAGGCTGAGCAGCAGAAGCTTGAGTCAGCTAAGGCAAGAGCTCTTCAGGAGGCAGGAGACATCATGGAGAGACTAAATGATGTCATTCCAAAGCTGGATGCAGGTGTCACTCCGAAGGAACTTCTTGAGGAGGAGTATTTGAAGGTGCCGGTTGATATTATAGAGCAGAAAGCTGCCGTGAAGGAGCCTGAAGAAGCGCAGAAACCGGATATGCAGGAGCTTTATGCAGAGGAGACTGTGGATGAAGTACAGGAGCCGCAGGAAGCACCTGAAGAGACTATAGACGAAGCACAGGAGCCGCAGGAAGCACCGGAAGAAGCTATAGACGAAGTGCAGGAGTCACGGGAAGCACCAGAAGAAGCTATAGACGAAGTGCAGGAGTCACGGGAAGATGCTATAGACGAAGCACAGGAGCCGCAGGAAGCACCTGAAGAGACTATAGACGAAGTACAGGAGTCGCAGGAAGCACCGGAAGATGCTGCAGATGAAGTCAAGGAACCGGTTGGAGAGCCGGAGGATATAATTATGGCAGAGGAGTCTGAGAAAGACGAGATATTCATGCAGCCGACTACCATGATGCCTGAAATAACAGATGATATGTTAAATGTCGATGATGATACATCAGATGATGAGACTTCACAGGAGAAAGAAAACGTTTCTGAGAAGAGAGATTTTGATCATGTGACATCATTTATCGAGCAGGAAATAGCCAAGATGACAGCAAAGAATCCGGGACTGGAGAAGAAGCTGGATATGGCTAAGACAAGAAAAATGCCGGATATTTCATTGCCGGAGGATTTAGACAGCGAAGAAGATGACTCGAAATTGAAAGAAACAAAACATATAAAAGAGCTTACAAGCGAACAGAAAGCTATATTTTCATATTTCATACCGGTAAAGGGTATGGAGGATCAGATTTGCAAGGCATATAATGCAGTGCTTGATCATTTCAACAGGAAAGAAAACGCATCCACAGGCAACCTCATTATACAGGGAGAGCAGGGTTGCGGAAAGACAATGCTTGCTACAAGCTTTATAAAGGTATTACAAAAAGATGGTGAACAGCTTACAGGAAAGATGGGCAAGATTGATGCTGCCGCACTCAATAAAAAGGATGTGCAGCAGGTAGTCAGAAAGATAACAGGAGGCTGTCTCATCATAGAAAGAGCCGGTGATATCGACCGCAGCATAGCTGCCCAGCTATCATTTTTGATGGAGCATGATATTACAGGAACACTCTATATACTTGAGGATACATCAAAGGGTATAAAGAAGGCTCTCTCAATGGATGAGGGCTTTGCATCCAAGTTCACGGAAAAGATATCGGTCCCTATTTTTACAAATGATGAACTCGTATTGTTTGCCAAATCGTACTCTGCAGAGCTTGGGTACAAGATAGATGAGATGGCTATTCTGGCATTGCATAACAGAATCAGCAATATTGAGAGGATAGACCAGGCTACCACTCTGACAGAGGTCAAGGATATAATTGACGAGGCCATAGACAGGGAGGCTCACAGCGGACTGAAGAAGGCTATAAGTATTCTGACAGCCAAGCGATATACAGATGATGACCGAATTGTACTCAAAGAGGATCATTTCAGGGAAAAATAAATACTTATGGGGGGTATATATATGTGTAATTTTACAGCAATGGATTGTTACCTGTTTGGTCAGGCAACACACTATGACATCTACAAGAAGATGGGTGCTCACTTAGCTGAGCGCAAAGGAAAAAAAGGAGTGTGCTTTGACGTCTGGGCGCCACATGCGAGGGAAGTATACGTGTTTGGTGAGTTTAACGACTGGAATGAGACCAGTCATGAGATGAAGCGTGTAGAGCCGGAAACCATGGGAGTGTATGAGCTTTTTGTACCGGGAGCGCAAAAGGGTCAGATGTATAAGTTTATTATAGTCACTGAACAGGGTGATAAGCTGTACAAGGCGGATCCATACGCAAACTACGCAGAGCTTCGTCCGGGAACAGCGTCAATCATCACAGATATCGAGCACTTCACATGGACTGACAAAGAGTGGATGGATAAAAGAGCAGCAAAGTCAGATGCTGATGTATATTCTTCACCTATGGCTATATATGAGTGCCATCCGGGCTCATGGATGAGACATCCGGGCAGGGATGATGAGGGCTTTTATACATACAGGGAGCTTGCAAAATCACTCGTATCCTATGTGAAAACTATGGGATATACACATATTGAGCTTATGGGTATTTCAGAGTATCCGTTTGATGGCTCATGGGGATATCAGGTGACAGGCTACTATGCACCTACATCGAGGTATGGAAAGCCTGAGGATTTTGCATACTTTGTTGATCAGTGCCATAAAAATAATATCGGAGTAATCCTCGACTGGGTACCTGCACATTTCCCAAAGGATGCGCATGGACTTGCCAATTTCGACGGAACAGCCACATATGAGTATGCAGACCCAAGAAAGGGAGAGCATCCCGACTGGGGCACAAAGATATTTGACTACGGTAAGAATGAAGTAAAGAACTTCCTTATCGGAAGTGCATTGATGTGGATAGAAAATTACCACGTAGACGGACTCCGTGTGGATGCAGTTGCGTCAATGCTTTATCTTGACTATGGAAAGAACGACGGACAGTGGGTGCCAAACAAGTTTGGAGGAAATAAGAACCTCGAGGCAGTAGAGTTTTTCAAGCATATC
>OBLG01001824.1_pt1 | contig 14884 bp, 12 predicted proteins | sample 1517451 | NCBI WGS metagenome assembly OBLG01 (sample SAMN04571694, study PRJEB22368) | human gut metagenome | biome: human gut; material: stool | host: Homo sapiens | place: Luxembourg | collected 2012-06-29
GTACTCGATCGCGCTGACCGGACAGTAGCAGATGCACGCCATGCAGTGCGTGCAGGCTTTGCCCCAAACCGGCTTGCCGTCTTTGAGTGTGACGTTGTTCATCGGACAGCGCTTCACGCACTGACCGCAGCCGATGCAGGCGCTTGACGCGGTAAAGGCGTTCGCTTTGACGAAGCATTTGTAGAAAATCGGATTGACCGGGCCGCTCATAAAGCGGTCGTAGAGCTTGTTCCGCGTCGGCGCGAACGGCTGATTGCGCTGAATCGCCGCAATTGCTCGGTCGATGCTAGGCTCGGCTTGGGCGACGATTTGCCGCGCTTTGTCCGCCTGCGGCGCGGAGAACATCGCAATGTAATTCTCCGGCATAACGATCTGCGCCGTGCCCATGCAGGAAATCGCCTTTTCCGCGCAAAATTCGCGATTGTACTTGTCGGCATTGCCGATCTCTCCGCCGCAAGTCATAACAAACCACGCCTGCTTTGCGCCGCGCAGCTCCGTTTTCAGAAGCCAGTCGCGCACGACGCGCGGAATGCGCCACGCGTAAGTCGGCGTGACGATAATCAGCCGTTCGTCGGTTTCGACGAGCGAAGTGTCGGAAGCCTTGATGCGGTCGTTCAGATTTACGATCTCATCACCAAGCGCGTCTGCGATTCGCTTGGCGACATATTTGCTGTTTCCAGTGCCGGAAAAGTACAAAATCATATCAAAATCCCCTCACAATGGTCAATTTCGTGCTGAATGATCTGCGCCGCCCAGCCGGTGAACGTTTTAATGCGCGTCTGGAACTGCTCATTCTGCCACTGCACCTTGATGGTCTGATAACGCTTTGTTTTCCGCGTGCCGGTCAGGGACAGGCAGCCCTCCTCCGCGTCATAGGGCGCGGATTTTTTGACGATCACGGGGTTGAACATGACCATGTATGCGCCGTCATTATCGAACGCGATGATGCGCTTGTTGACGCCTATCATATTCGCCGCCATGCCCACACAGCCATCCTTGTGCGCGGTCAGCGTGTCGAGTAGATCCTGCGCCACGCCCAGATCGGCCGCCGTGGCAGGCTCCGCTTTCTGGGACAGGAAAAATTCATCTTTGCAGATTTCACGGATCATGGAAAAACCTCCGTTGCGTTTTTCTTATTGTAATTGTAGCAGAGAAATGGGTAAGGCTCAACTGCATTTATGGTGGATTCGATGAAGACACTCATTTCCGCGCCCGCTGCTGATATTCCTCTATCGTCACAAAATGCCCGTCCACGTCGCGGATGTGGCGGAGATTCAGGCGATAATCTGGGAAGAAAAAGCGGACGGTTTCTAAAAACTTCGGGAAGCGGTCTCCATCGGCAAACGGATATTCGGACACATAAAAGACGCGGTATCGGTTGACTCGTTCCGTGTCCACGCGGACGATTTGCATGGCGTAACCGGCATCGTCTATGTAAGACTGAAACAACTCCGCGAGATTTTGCAGTATCGCTTCCGTGGCGGCTTCCTGCTCCCGTTTCATGCGCTGAAGCTGTCTGGCCGTCCGTTTCTGCTCTTTCTTACGGTCACATTCTTTCCAATATCCTGCCTCCTTGTATTTTTCAAAGTACCGGCAGTTCTTCCCAAGGCAGTCATGCTGCGTCATAAGCCGCTTTGTCAGTTTTCCGGGATGCAGCAGGTTGTGGCAGCAGCCGACGATGCGCGTTTGCGGCAGGATCACGCACTGATTTCCAAGCAGCCGCGCCTTTACAAGCTCCGACTTTCCTGTTTCCGCTTCTGCATGTTCCTTTGACGGCCGGTCGATGATCGGCTGCAAGTCTGGGTGACACAGTTTGCAGGGGCGCCGATTTTGGGAAGCTGTCTGATAGTACACGCTGCCAAGAAGCTCCTTCACACGCAGAAGCTGCTTGCAATTTCGGCAGTGAAATACATCGGAATTTGGAGCGTACAGGTAGTTATAGCTCGATGCCGCAATGATTTTTGCGTTTTGCTCCTGTCTGGGGATCGGTTCTTTGGCTGGCGCGCGTTTGGGCGCTTTTAACTGCGCGAGTTCAAGCGCCTGAAACAGCATCTGCATGACGGCAACATCGTTGCTGGATTGGTGCTCCGGCGCGGGCGTGGAAAGCCCGCACGCTTCCGCAATTTTGTAAAGAGAACGCGCCGAAATTTCGCGTGCTTTGATAGCAGCATAGACCTTTTGGTTCATGCAACGCACCGTTGTGGAAAACGTTCCGAACAAATAGCGGCTGTACAGCGCTTTCAGTGTGTTTTTTGTTTCAACGTGCCAGCAGCAAATCACGTCGTCCGGCTGAAGCCAGCGGAAGAAACGCTGGACACAGCTTTTCTCTGAATCCGACGCGCAAAATTCAGCAGGAGCGTAGCCGTTGAACGCCAGATGCTCCCACGGTGCAGTTCCGGGGTTGCGCGGACAGACCAGCGCGTCAAACACACGGATTGTATTCCATTTCTCATCGACCCGCGCAGCATATAGCTGTGTCAGGCTCCGTTGACCGTCACGACCTTCGATCCACTCCATATCCAACAGGACAAACATTGCGATCCGCCCTTTCTCTATCTTGGTAGGAACATCATAGCACATGAAGTGTCCAATAAAGCGTACTTCTCAAGGTGATGCGGAAAAACTGTTAAAATATTTGTCGATTCGGTACGAATACAATAGAATTTTCGCATAGCAAACAGCATAATTCATACGCCTTGAGATGCAGAATTTGCGCGGCAATATACAAAGATAAGGGTGAATTTGAAAAGCGATCTGCGAAATAAAAATCGTTCGTTTTTATCATTTCCTTGCATTTCCCATTCTGCTTTGATACAATAAGATACAACGCTGCGAAGCGCTGTTGTTAGACTTGGCAGCTTTGCACAAAGGTGTTCTGCCAAGCAGCAGAGCACTTTTTTCATCTGGAGGAATCGAACTATGGCTGTGAGCTACAAGAAGCTTTGGAAACTGCTGATTGACAAGGATATGAAAAAGAAAGATCTGTGCGCGAAAGCGGGCATTAGCCCGGCGTCCGTCACAAAAATGGGGCGAAATGGTCATGTTACGACGGAAATACTTTTGAAAATTTGCACGGCACTGGACTGCGGCGTGGAAGATATTATGGAAATTGTGCCGGATTCGCGTGAAAACGCATGATAAAGTCCGCATTATGGGACAGCCAATATGATATGATAACAATGAGCTTCCGAGAAATATACTGCTACTCCGCAGCATCCGCGGAACCTTTGCTGCCGAAGGCATGACGATCAGCAAATCGACCAACAGCAGCCTTGACCGCATCGCCAGCGGGCAGATCAGCTACCAGCAGGTATTGATCGATCTGCGGGCAAAGTACGAAAAGAGAGGATAGCACGTAATAAGTACTTTGTTTGGCCGTCTCGAATTTTAGATGGTTTCAATGAGAAGATATGTGTGCGCCAGGGAGAGAAATGTAGCTGCGCAAAGATAAGCCCTGGCAAACCGTGAATCTCAAATTCTTTTGAGGTGATGGAATGCAGATTATAGACAACATTAATAAGACCGTCAAAGACGATCTGCAAGCGGGTATTCATAAAGGCAGTAAGATGTCCGTTGCCGCCGCTTGCTTCTCAATCTATGCGTATCAGGAACTCAAAAAACAACTTGATAGCATTGACGAACTGCGTTTTATCTTCACCTCCCCTACCTTCGTGACTGAGAAGGCTTCCAAGGCTCAGCGCGAGTTCTATATTCCTCGCATTTCCAGAGAATGCAGTCTGTATGGCACCGAATTTGAAGTAAAGCTCCGCAATGAATTGACGCAAAAAGCGATTGCAAAAGAGTGTGCAGACTGGATTCGACGCAAGGTAGTTTTCAAATCGAACGTCACGCAGGAGCAGATGATGGGTTTTATGACGGTCGATGAAAGCACCTATATGCCCATCAATGGATTTACGACAGTTGATCTCGGTTGCGAGCGCGGCAACAACGCCTACTATCCGGTGCAGAAGACAGAGAGCTTTGAAAATGCCAACTACTTTCTCAGGCTCTTTGAACAACTCTGGAACGACAAGAAGAAGTTGCAGGAGGTCACTGACGTCGTAATTGAGAATATCTCCGCTGCATATCGTGAGAACGCTCCAGAATACATCTACTTTGTTGCACTCTATAACATTTTCAAGGAGTTCCTTGAGGACGTTTCAGAGGACGAGCTGCCGAACGAAGCGACAGGCTTTAAGGAAAGCAAAATCTGGGGAATGCTCTATAACTTCCAGCGGGATGCTGTTCTTGCTATCATCAGTAAGCTTGAGAAATTCAACGGTTGCATTCTGGCAGATAGCGTAGGTCTTGGTAAAACCTTCACTGCGCTTGCCGTCATCAAGTATTACGAGAACCGCAACAAATCCGTGCTTGTTCTCTGCCCCAAAAAGCTCTCTGAGAACTGGAATACATACAAGGGCAACTATATCAATAATCCCATTGCCACAGACCGTCTGCGCTATGATGTCCTCTATCATACCGACCTTTCCCGTGAGCATGGGCAGTCGAACGGAATTGACCTTGACCGCCTGAATTGGGGCAACTATGATCTTGTTGTCATTGATGAGAGCCACAACTTCCGCAACGGCGGCGAGGTGTCCGGCGAGGATGCAAAGGAAAACCGCTATCTGAAACTGCTCAATAAGGTTGTTCGCGCTGGCGTGAAGACAAAAGTGCTGATGCTCTCGGCAACGCCGGTCAATAACAAGTTTATCGACCTTAAAAACCAGCTTGCACTCGCCTATGAGGGTGATGCCTCACAGATGAGTAAAAAGCTCGATACGACCAAAAATATTGATGAAATTTTCCGTCAGGCACAGAAGGCTTTCAACGCATGGAGCAAGCTTCCTGCCGACGAACGCACGACGGACGAGCTTTTGCGGACGCTGGATTTTGATTTCTTTGAATTGCTGGACAGCGTGACGATTGCACGGTCAAGAAAGCACATTGAAAAGTATTACAACACTTCTGACATCGGCAAATTTCCGGAGCGTCTGCCGCCGATTTCGCTGCGTCCCTGCTTGACCGATTTGAATGATGCGATCAACTATAACGATATTTACAATCTGCTCATGTCGTTGAGTCTGATGATCTATACGCCGACGAATTATATCATGCCATCGAAGCTGGCAAAGTACATCGACATGACGCACCACAAGGGAAACAGCCTGACCCAGCAGGGACGTGAAGAAGGCATTCGACGTCTTATGAGTATCAACCTTCTCAAGCGGCTGGAAAGCTCGGTTGCTTCTTTCCGCCTGACGATTGACCGCATTAAAAAGCTGATCAACGATACGATTGGGACGATCAAAAATTATCAGTCTGGGGACTGCGTCCTGAATCTGACGGAGATTTCCGGCGCAGAAGATTTTGATTACGACGATCAGAACACTGATTTCTTCTCCGTCGGCAAGAAGGTCAAAATTGACCTCGCTGATATGGACTATGTTTCATGGACGCGCGAGCTGGAAAAGGACGCGGAGAATCTGGAACTCCTGTCCCTCATGATTGCCGACATCACGCCGGAGCATGACACGAAACTGCAAACATTGTTTGACTTGATCCGGAAGAAAATCGAGCATCCCATCAATCCTGGCAATAAGAAGATCATTATTTTCACGGCGTTCTCCGATACCGCAGACTATCTCTTTGCGAACGTCAGCAGATTTGCGAAAGAGAATTTTGGGCTGGAAACGGCAGAGATCACCGGCACAGTTGACGGTAAGACTACCATTCCAAAGCTCCGGGCAGACCTCAACACGGTTCTAACCTGTTTCTCACCCGTTTCCAAAGGAAAGTCGGTACTCCTGCCCGGAAGTACCGATGAGCTTGATATTCTGATTGCAACCGACTGTATTTCCGAAGGTCAGAACTTGCAGGATTGCGACTACCTCATCAACTATGATATTCATTGGAACCCTGTCCGCATTATCCAGCGGTTCGGACGAATCGACCGTATCGGCAGCAGAAACGACCATATCCAGCTCGTAAACTTCTGGCCGGATATGGACCTCGACGAGTATATCAACCTGAAAAGCCGTGTGGAAACCCGCATGAAGATTTCGGTCATGACCTCCACCGGTGACGATGACCTGATCAATGCCGAGGAAAAAGGCGATCTTGAATACCGCCGCGCACAACTCAAGCGGCTGCAAGAGGAAGTCGTGGATATTGAGGATATGACCAGTGGTATTTCCATCATGGATTTGGGCCTCAATGAGTTCCGGCTTGATCTGCTCGAATACATGAAGCAGCACGAGGACATTGAAACCGCACCAAAGGGTCTGCACACCGTTGTTGGACAGACGGAGGATTCTCCTGCCGGTGTGATTTTCGTCCTCAGAAATATCAATGACAGCGTGAACATTGACAATCGGAACCGGATTCACCCCTTCTACATGGTCTACATCAGCGAAGAGGGCGAAATTGTCTGCGATTACCTCAACCCGAAGAAATTGCTTGACACGATGCGTCTGCTTTGCCGTGGCAAGGGCGAGCCTTGTGCGGAGCTTTGCAAGCGATTCAATGATGAGACGGATGACGGACGCAAAATGGGTGAAATCTCTGAGCTGCTGAGCGAGGCGATCAATTCCATCATTGACGCAAAAGAAGAAAACGATATTGACAGTCTGTTCAAAAGCGGCGGAACAACCGCCCTGCTTAGTGCAGTGTCGGGACTGGATGATTTTGAGCTGATTTGCTTCTTGGTCGTGAAATAAGGAGGGCTTTCGATGCTTGGATTTCCTGCATCTACGGAGTTTGGCAAAAGAATACCGAAGCAGAAGTTCTATGAGAATCTTGATGTTTCCCCTGCTTTGCGCCGTGTGTTTGTCGATCAGATCCGGCTGGTGTACTGGCGTAATAAGCTGGCAGCGTCTACGTTGAATATTGCTGCGGGCGAAGCAGTGACCGAGATCGAAGTGTTCGAGGTGCGCCTGAACGATCCTCAGCTTGACGAAGCGGTGCTGAAACAAATCGACAAGGAAATTCCGTACCACATTCTCTTTATTCTGACTTGTGACGGCAAGGCTCAGGCGTGGATCGGCTACAAGGAGGCTGCCGCGTCAGGCAGCAACGCCTTCAAGGTCAGTCGCTATTATCACACGGACTGGATGCCGGAAGACGAACTGCATCTCAGCATCGACGGCTTGAACATGGATGCCGTCTATGAAAGCCTTGTCCGCCAGATTGCCGGGGACAAGCTGCAAACAGATTCCGGCGAGAGCCTGAAAGAATCTGTCGAGCGGGATGAAAAGAAGAAGCAGCTTGAAAAGCAGATCGCCGCGCTGGAAAACAAGATGAAGAAAGAGAAGCAGCTTAACCGGCGGATGGAAATGAACGCGGAGTTGAAAAAAATGAGGAAGGAATGGGAAAGAAACAATGGGATGGGGTGAAATTTGGAAGGTTGTCCTCGGAGTTGTAACAAGCGTTGGTGGAGTCGGTATGATAATCGTTGCTTGTGCAAAGGTTGCTTCTGGAATGATTGCAACGAGGTTAGAACAGAAATACTCGCTAAAAGTTGAAAAGGACCTCGAAGCCTACAAAGCGGAATTAGAGAAGGATTTTGAGGACTATAAGCAAGGCTTGAGTAAAGAAATGGAACGATACCGGACAAGTTTGGCTGCAAAAACTATGTTAGCAAAACCAGGTTCGATGCAGAATTTGAAATCTATCGAAGTCTTTCCTTAGCTTATTTCGAAATGATTAAGATGATTACCAATTTGATTCCTCCCGGACTTGCATATAGAATTGCAGACGAGAAAAAGGAGTCTGAGAGAGCGCAAAAACTGTATCTGCAATCAAATGATGCGACAATAGCAGCTCAGGATATACTCAGAGCAAATGAGCCCTTCATATCAGAAAACTTTTTCGACAAGTATTACGCAATTTTGGTAAAATGTCAGCAACAGCTTAGTGCATATGAACGTCGATGGAATGTCGGATATATTGCGCCTCAAAAGGAGAAGGAGCAGTTTACCTCAGAAGAGTATCAGAAGTCAGAGAAAATACGGGAAGATATGAGCTCATTGAATAAAGAGATAAGAGCATACTTGTCCGAATTGGAAGTTATTGATAATCAGGGAGGAACCACCAATGGATAAACTACGCATGGAGTCGCCGGATATGACGGCGCAGAATATAGACCGCATTGCTGCCCTGTTTCCGAACTGCATCACCGAAGCGTCGGACGGACAAGGCGGGATCAAGCGGGCGGTCAACTTTGAGCTGCTGAAACAGATGCTCTCGCCGGACGTGGTGGACGGCGACGAGGCATACGAGTTCACATGGGTCGGCAAGAAGGCTGCAATCGTGGAAGCCAACAAGCCGATCCGGAAGACGCTGCGCCCCTGTGTGGCGGAGAGCAAGGACTGGGACACCACCGAAAACCTCTACATCGAGGGCGACAATCTGGAAGTCCTCAAGCTCTTGCAGGAGAGCTATCTCGGCAAGGTCAAGATGATCTATATCGACCCGCCGTACAACACCGGCAACGACTTCATCTATGCCGACGATTTCATGCGCTCACAGGAAGAAGAAAACGAGCAGATGGGAATGTACGACGAGGAGGAAAACCGCCTGTTCAAGAATACCGACACCAATGGACGGTTTCATTCCGACTGGTGCAGCATGATTTATTCGAGGTTGATGATTGCAAGAAATCTGCTCGCTGACGATGGCGTTATTTTTATATCTATTGATGAAAATGAAGTAGAGAATCTGAAAAAAATCGGTCGTGAAGTTTTTGGAGATAATAATTTTGCGGGCGAAATAATCTGGAAAAATAGCAGCAAGAATGATCAAGCGTATATTTCTATTCAGCATGAATATATTTTGGCGTTTGTTAAGAGCAAAGCTGTTAATACAGGTGAATGGTATGAGCCAAAAGAAGGTATAGAGGAAATTGTATCCGCTTTTGAGGGATTCCATAAACAGTATGGTGACGATTGGGAAGCAATTCATCAAGCGGCGCAAGCATGGTATAAATCATTCCCTGCATCCAGTCCAATTTACGCCAATAAGCATTATTCTTGGATGGACAATCGTGGTGTGTATTTTGCTTCTGATATTTCTGGACCACATTTTGGACAATACCGGTATAATGTCCTTCATCCGGTTACCGGAAAAGTGGTTAAGGAACCAGCGAGTGGGTGGCGTTATCCGGAATATACCATGCTTGAAAGGATAAGAGAAGGACTTGTTCATTTTGGAAAAGACGAGACAACCGTTCCGTGTAATAAAACCTATTTGGCGGATACTGTGAACCAGAGCGTAGGCAGTGTAAAATATAAAGATGGTAGAGCCGCGTCAAAGCAGCTTGCTGCTCTCATGGGGTGTAACTGCTTCACAAACCCAAAAGATGTTGATGTTTTGCAGTCGATATTCAAGTCGATTGGACTAAGAGAAAACGACATCATTATGGATTTCTTTTCTGGTTCGGCTTCAAGTGCAGAGGCCGTCATGCGAATGGGCAATGAATTAAACATCCCACTGTCATTTATTATGGTTCAACTTCCAGAAGATTTGGATATATCTTTAGCAAATGCAGTGGGAAGTGCAAAACAAGTGATGTCTAATGCTATAGAATTATGTGATACGCTGGGCGTTCCTCATTCACTTGCAGAAATCGGAAAAGAGCGTATTCGCCGCGCCGGAGACAAGATCAAGTCCGAAAGTCCCATGACAACGCAAGACCTCGACATCGGTTTCCGCGTCCTCAAGCTGGACGATACCAACATGAAGGACGTCTACTATGCGCCGGATGACTACGATCAGGGGATGCTCGCGGGGCTGGAATCCAACATCAAGGATGACCGCACCGATCTCGACCTGCTGTTCGGCTGCCTGATCGATTGGGGTCTGCCACTGTCCCTGCCGTATAAGTCCGAGCAGCTGGGCGGCTGCACCGTCCATACCTACAATGACGGCGACCTGATCGCCTGCTTTGACGCGAATATTCCCGAAAGTGTGGTCAAGGAGATCGCACAGCGCAAGCCGCTCCGCGCCGTCTTCCGCGATTCCGGTTTTGCGTCCAGCCCGGAGAAGATCAACGTGTTCGAGATTTTCAAGCTCTATATGCCGGAGGACGCCAACGATATTTCCAAGCGCGTGAGGGTGATCTGATATGGCTTTTTCAGAAGATATAAAAACGAGGGCAATGGTTGCGTGCGGGAGATGCTGTTGCATTTGCCACAAGTTTTGCGGTAATAATATGGAAGTTCATCATATTAGGGCACATGCAGATGGCGGTACAGATACATACGACAATGCAATCCCACTTTGCTTTGATTGTCATGCAGAGGTTCGGCAATATGATCCTAAACATCCAAAAGGAATTAGGTTTACAGAAAAAGAACTAATCCAACATCGTGATAATTGGTATAAAACCATAGCGTCAAATGGCGAAAAAGAAGCAACAACTAATGTTGAATATAAACCGATAAAGATATTCAGAGAAAAAGGACATGAGGATATTCTTCTGCATTGCATATCAACGGGTCAAGAATTAGTGGCAATTGTGGATGGCTGTTCCGCTATGGAATACTCTTATGAAGAACCGAAAACTGCTGAAGAGGCCGAGGAAATTAGCAAATTTATTCAAATTGTAAACGATCAACTTGACTGCTTGGATGAGTATGAGCCAGGTTATCGGGTTGTGATTGCGTTTTCGTTAAATGAATCTATTAGCTCTCTTAATAATGCTGGATTTTTACCATTTATGGCAGTAGAGAAACGAGTATTAACTGGTGGTATTACAAATGCAAAAGAGCCTTTTCCAACCTTGCTGCTTAGAATTGTCCGAAAGGATAATGACGAGATTATTAAGAGGGAGAATATATGAAACTCCAATTCAAACATCAAAAATTTCAGGCAGATGCAGCAAAAGCAGTCGTTGACGTCTTTGCCGGACAGCCGTACCTCACGCCTACATATATGATGGACCGCGGTGATGGAAACTATCAGATTGGCTTGGAGGATGATACGGATTTTACAGGTTGGCGGAATGAACGCATTGTGCCGGAGCTTTCCGACAAGCTGATTTTGGAACATCTGCAAAAAGTGCAGCGCACCAATCAGATCAAGCCGTCGGACAAGCTGGAAGGTCGTTATAACCTGACAATTGAAATGGAAACCGGCGTCGGCAAGACCTATACCTACATCAAGACCATGTATGAGCTGAACAAGCACTATGGTTGGAGTAAATTCATCGTGGTCGTGCCGAGCATTGCCATCCGCGAGGGCGTTTATAAGTCCTTTCAGGTGACGCAGGAGCATTTTGCGGAGGAATACGGCAAGAAGATCCGGTTCTTCATCTACAATTCTGCCCAGCTCACGGAAATTGACCGCTTTGCGTCGGATAGCGCCATCAATGTCATGATCATCAATGTGCAGGCATTCAACAAATCTGTTGACGCGAATGAAAAGCTGGAAAGCGGCAAAAGAGCGGATAAAAACGCAGCAATTATATTCAGAAAACTTGATAATTTCCGCTCCCGCCGCCCAATCGACATCATCGCCAAAACAAATCCGATTCTGATTATTGACGAGCCGCAGTCTGTTGAGGGTCCCGCTGCCAAGAAAAATCTAAAACTTTTCTCTCCGCTGCTGACGCTGCGCTACTCAGCCACTCATAAGGCGGACAGCATTTATAACATGGTCTATCGCCTTGACGCGATGGAAGCGTACAATAAGCGGCTGGTCAAGAAAATCGCCGTCAAGGGCATCACGGAGTCCGGCAGCACGGCAACCGAAGGCTTTGTCTATCTGGAAAGCATCAATCTTTCCAAAGCTGACCCGACGGCAACCATTCAGTTTGACTACATTGGAGCAAAGGGACTTCGCAAGAAAACCGCCACAGTCGGTATTGGCTACAACCTCTATGACAACTCCGGCGAGTCGGGCAAACTCGACGAGTACAAGGAAGGCTTTGTGGTCAAATCTATCGACGGACGCGACAACTCTGTGGAGTTCCTGAACGGCGTCAAAATCTTTGCCGGTGATGTGATCGGCAAGGTCAGTGAAGACCAGCTTCGACGCATTCAGATCCGTGAGACGATTCTTTCTCACTTGGAGCGGGAACGTCAGCTTTTCCATAAGGGCATCAAGGTTCTGTCGCTGTTCTTCATTGACGAGGTTGCGAAGTACAAGCAGTACGACGAGGCTGGGCATCCGTTCAACGGCATTTATGCGGATATGTTCGAGGAAGAGTACAACGACATTCTCAGCTCCATGCAGCGGGAAATTGGGGACGAGGACTACATCCGCTACCTGGACGCGATTTCTGCCCATGACACCCACGCCGGTTACTTCTCCGTTGATAAGAAGGGCAAAATGACCGACAGCAAGCTCTCCGACAAGAAGGAGGGTACGTCCGACGATATTGACGCCTATGACCTGATTATGAAGAACAAGGAACTGCTTCTGGATCGTGATCCGAAAAAGTCTCCTGTGCGTTTCATTTTCTCGCACTCCGCACTGCGCGAAGGCTGGGACAACCCGAATGTGTTCCAGATTTGTACACTGAAACAAAGCAGCAGCGAGGTCCGCAAGCGGCAAGAGGTCGGTCGCGGTCTGCGCCTGTGCGTCAATCAGGACGGCGAGCGCATGGACGCCAACGTGCTTGGAAATGATGTACAGTCCATCAATGTTCTGACCGTCATCGCCAGTGAGAGCTATGACAGCTTCGCAAAGGGCTTGCAGACTGAGCTTGCCGATGCAGTTGCCGGACGCCCTGTGGCGGTTACTGCCGACCTCTTCAAGGGCAAGGTCATTGTGGATGCCAGAGGCAACGAACAGGTTGTGGACGGCGATACGGCGCAAGCAATCTTCGAGGATTTGATTTCTAACGGATATGTCAAGCGCGGTGTACTGACTGACAAATATTATGCCGACAAAGCAAACGGCGCGATTCAGGTTGCGGAGGAAGTGGCGGACAGCCGCGATTCTGTGATCAATATTCTTGATTCCGTCTATGACAGCCGCGCTATGCAGCCGGAGAATGCCCGCGACAAGAACGTCGAGCTGCAAGTTGATCCCGACAAGCTCGCCATGCCGGAGTTCAAAGCTCTCTGGAAACGTATCAGCCCGAAATCTGTGTATGTGGTTGATTTTGATACCGATGAGCTTGTAAACAAGGCGATTGCTTCCATCAACAGGAATCTTCATGTGCCGAAAATCTATTTCAAGGTTGAAACCGGCGCGATGGATGAGATCAAGTCAAAGGACTCGCTTCTTGACGGAAGCGCATTCTCAAAGTCAAAGTCTTCTACTTATGACAGCAGCAAGCAAATCCGCGTGGGCAGCAGCGTGAAGTATGATTTAATCGGCAAGCTGGTCGGAGAGACCGGTTTGACACGAAAAGCAGTTGTTGCCATTCTGACAGGCATTGAGAAATCCGTTTTTGAGCAGTTCAAGTTCAATCCGGAAGAGTTCATTATCAAAGCAGCCGCCCTAATCAATGATGAAAAGGCAACTGCAATTATCCAGCACATCACCTACAATGTGCTGGATGAACATTACGATACGGACATTTTTACCGAGCCGACCATCAAGGGCAAGCTTGGAACGAACGCGATGAAAGCGCAGCGGCATCTATACGATCATATCGTGTATGATTCCACAAACGAGCGTGATTTTGCTGCCGATTTGGACACCAACACAGATGTTGCGGTTTATGTGAAGCTGCCGGACAGCTTCTATATCGCAACGCCGGTCGGACATTATAATCCGGACTGGGCGATTGCCTTCTATGAAGGCTCGGTGAAACACATTTATTTTGTTGCTGAAACAAAAGGAACACTGGATTCTATGCATTTTAATCATATCACGCCGGTTGAGCAGGCAAAAATCGACTGTGCCAGAGTGCACTTCAAGGCCATCAGCGACGGAAATGTTGTGTATGATGTGGTGGACAGTTACCAAACCTTGCTGGAAAAGGTAATGAAGTAGGTTGAAAACTCTATCATAAAGTTTCTTTTGCAATCAGAAGGGGGTGAGAGCAATATGCGCTGTCCGTGGTGCGGAAGTCCGGTTATGATACGCGGGTCATCTTGGGAATGCGGCTGGTGCGGAGACTTTGGAAGTCTGCAAAGAACACTGGCAAAAAAGTCACCGAACACGGCGCAGATTACGTTGACACTTTCCTTCGTCTATAACGTCGATCTCCCCGAAACATGGAACGATTTGAAGAAGGCACTGGGGCAGCTTGCACCTAAGAACACCTTGCTGTCACAGCTTCTCGGAAAAGTGCTTCTGCACAACATTTCCACCGGAATCCAGAACGCGGGAGCTTTGCCGGACGAGAAAAAGGCGGCGGAACTGCGGACTTTTCTGACTACGACCACTGACCTAAATCTGGGCGAAAACGCAGAAGAGATCATGCGCGATGCAAAACGTGGCGTTCTGTTCCGTGAAGAAGCAGCCCTTTCCGAAACGGACTGTGGCACGTTCTGGACGGAACTGCTCTCGACGCGCCCGGTGGAAGACTATTATAACCACGTTGATCCGGATGGATTGTTCGAACTGTTCTCCGAATTGTCTTCTGTCTATGCCTACTTCGGCGGGAAAAAGGATGAGGAAATGGGCGAAGCGCAGGACTACCGGAATACGCTGGAAGAAGCCTATCACACCCACTGGCAGAACAAAGTGCTGCTGCATCCGGACGTAGAGCGCGCAAAACGCCTCTTGGCGCAGGGCAAGTTTCCGGATTACGAGGATATTTGCCGCGAGATTTTACTGGTCGAATACCCGGAGGAAGTCCCGCATGAAAACGCTGAGGACTTCGATGAATTGTCGTGGGAGTCCATTCTGGACGATGTGTTTGCAAGCAACGCGGCAAAGGGCATCCAGATGTGGCGGCGGCTTTTGGACATCGCGGAGCCGTCTC
>OBLG01001844.1_pt1 | contig 14773 bp, 2 predicted proteins | sample 1517451 | NCBI WGS metagenome assembly OBLG01 (sample SAMN04571694, study PRJEB22368) | human gut metagenome | biome: human gut; material: stool | host: Homo sapiens | place: Luxembourg | collected 2012-06-29
TTTTACCTATTATATTGGCATTCATGCTTATGCTTACCGGATGCGGGATGGGAGAAGAAGGCATTGTGCAGATACTGGAGGACGAACAAACCCTGCAAAGTGCTGCGCAGCCCGAGGAACAGCTTATCGAGCGCCGTATAGAGATGACCGGAGATATTTCACAGCCGGGCACCATGGCCATAATGTGCAGCGAAGGATACTGGCGCACATGGCGCGTGGAAACGGCCGACCAAAACGGCGAAGTGAAAGAATACCGATACGAAATCGAAAGCATGCTTCCGCAGGATGCGGAGCCATCCGCCGTGCCGGTAACGATAACGTTCAACGGCAATATGCTTAAGGTGGAGAGCGAGGCGATAGCAATGGAGTCGCCCGTGCAGCTTATGCTTAACATTGATGGCGGCAAAGAGCTGACGTTCAGTGTGGTGCATGACAGTGAAGAGGAGAACTTCACCGTGCGTCCGACTGACGAAAAAAAGTAGATCAACGTTGAGGTATACGTTTTTATCACAATAACAGGAGGAGAAAATGAAACGCACAAGAACTAATGCAAAGCTGTTGGCGCTTATATTGGCGCTGGTGTTTGCGTTTGAGCTGCTGCCCGCGCATATGGCGAGCGCGGCGGAAAACATCAGCAGATGGCCCGCGCTCGTGGGCGAAAGCGGCTGGCCGACGACGAGCAGCTATATTCAAACCAGTTCAATAACCAGCGATGAATATCCCGGCGTCGGCAACATGATGCTGAAAAACACCGGCAGTGATGACATCAGCCCTATAAAAAAGGTGCAGATACCAGGGCTTGACCCAAGCGCACCGATAGAAAAATATAACCTTACGCTTAGCGTGACGCATCTTGTTGCTGATCGCAAAGAGGCAGGCACGGCGGAGAACGTGTATGAAACGATAAAGCTGCCGCGCGCGAATTATTATTACCCGCAGCGCGTGATGCTGCGTGCGCAAAACGGCAGGGAATGCCCCGTATACATAGTCGCAATTCCCGAACAGCACAGCTATAAGGATGAAAAGTACGATTACTCCGAAGTAATAGACCTTATGCTTGAGCTGGACGTGCGCACACAGGCCCTCCTGAGCGAGCTGAAGAGCACCAACAAGGCGGAAGTAGGCGGATACTATCCTGATATGCAGGAAGCTATCTACAGCATGAACAACCGCTTGGGTACTTCAAGCCTGTATATGTACTGGCGAGTTGCCGGAGGAATTGACTTCAAAACAAAAATGGAAGAAATGTTTGAGGTCAAGAACAGGCATACCGATCTTAGCCCCGAGCAGTGCAAATACGTCCTTACCACCATGGCCCAAGAATGGCTGGACTATTGCAGTGAACGTATTAAGCAGCCCGAAATAGCATCGCTGCGCGTGCTTGGCGCGGAAGCCGTAAAGACCGGCACTAACGAATTTACGCTGAGCCTGCCTGCGGGGACGGACTTCAGCAGCGCAGAAAGTACGCTGGAAATAGAGTTCATAGGCAGAGCGAAAGCAATAGTGGACGGCAAATGGGCCAACGGTCAAACGCTGTTCATTGAATGCACCGCGTGGGATCAGGCCACGGGCGTTGAATTCGGCAGCATAAAGAATATGTACCGCCTGAAGCTGACCACGGGCGAACCCACGATAAGCGTCAGGTACTTTGCCGTAAACGACAGGGTCGCCACTATAGACGAAGCGGCGGGCACTATATCGCTCAACCTTGATACGGCGTGGGATTGGAAGCAGACGCCCGTTGTGGAATGCTCCGGCAGCGGATATGAATTCCTTGATGAAAACGGTGCAGTAGTGGCGGCGGATGCGGAAGGCAAAACAGACCTTAGCGCGGTAAAGACGCTGCGCATCGTGCTTAACATAGCCGGCGGCGAATACACGAAGGATTATGCGCTTAACATAACCCGCGGCAATTCCACAGAATGCGAGCTTAAAGCCTACTCCGTAGGCATAGAAAACGAAAAGGTTGAGATAAGCGGCACAAATGTGACCGTAACAATACCGTTTGACACGGATTGGAGCACGTTGAAGGCCGAATATACCGTATCCTACGACGCGATCATAAAGGCGACCGCAGGGGAAGATTTTGAAAATTCCGAAGCTACGCCCATAGTTTACCGCGTAACGGCGCAGGACGGCAAAACATATAAAGATTACAGCGTTGTGGTCAAAAAGGAGAAGGCTTCCGGCGAATGTAAGCTGGTATCCTTTAAGTACGGCGCGGTTGCCGGCAGGATAGATCACGACAAAGGCACCGTAACTATGACCCTGCCCGCGGGCTCGAACACAACGTTCGCCCCGAGCATTACAATATCCGAATTTGCGACCATAACGCCCGAAATAGGCGCGGCGCAGGATTTCTCCCGCCCCGTTACATACACCGTAAAGGCGCAGAACGGCACGGAAAAGAAATACAGCGTTACCGTTACCGTTTCCGCCCCGCAGGATAATCCGGACAGGGAAAAGCTCCAGAACCTGCTCAACGGCATAATATCCTCCTATAAATCCAAGGCGAGCCTTGGCAGTTGGGAGCAGATGGACCTTGGCATTTATGCCAACCCTGCCCAGGGCAGTATCACGCAGTATATAGACCTTGCGGAATGGGCGAAGAGCTGGAAAGTGACCGCTGCTACCATGGATACGGTAGTCGAGCGCAACATAATTGCCCTGACTGCGAACGGCTACGATTGTTCCAATCTGGCTAAGTACAATAACGGCGAACCGTTTGTGAACAGTAGCGGCGAACAGATAGACAACCTGTTTGACGACCTTGAGCGCGTGCAGACATACGGCATGATGGGCGATGCGTTCGCGCTTATAGCGCTGGACATGGGCAACTACACCGTGCCTGAAGGTTCAAGGTATTCAAGGGACAGCATACTCAGCAGGATAACAGGCAGCGGCAAGCTTATAACCGGCACAGAGGTGGACATGGGCGCAATGAACATGTATGCAATAGCGCCTTATGCCGACGACCCCGTGTATGGCGATAAGGTAAAGAGTCTTATACAGGAAGGCATAGAGAGCATTGCCAAGGCCATGAATCCAGACTTTACTTTCACATACAGCGGCTTTGCCAACAGCGAATCCACGTCCCAGGTAATATGCGCGCTGTGCGCATGCGGCGTTGACCCGTATACCGACCCGCGCTTTGGCGACGGAAAGACCAACATAGTTACCCAATGGGTGGATAAATTCGCCTGGGCCGGCGGCTTCAAACACGTTGTATCCGAAACGCAGCCCAACAGTATGGCTACCGAACAGGGTTGCTACGCGCTCGAATGGTATCTCGGGTTCCTTGAACGCGGCGGCGCGGGCAAGGCATACCATATGTATTACAACCGTTATAACTTCGCAAAGACCCTCTCTGCCGAGGCAAACATACTCTCCTTTGCAATAGATGGGCAGAATGGCGAAATAACTGAAGGCGAGCGCAGCACGATCGCCGTTACCGTGCCGAATGGCATGCCGCTCGACAGCATCACGCCCGAAATGGTTTTGTCCGCGGGTGCAAAGCTCATCGTTCCCGAACTGCCGGTAAAGCTGGTGGCGGGTACTGAGCAGCCGTTTGTGGTGCAAGCATCCAACGGAAAAACCACCAAGACATATTATGTCACCGTTACCTACGGCAACGTGGACGCCACGGGCGCGGATATACCTGCGGACGGCATAACGCTTGAGGACGCGAACAGGCGCGCTCTCAACATTGTTGAACGAAAGGTAACGAACACCGCGGACGGCACGGACATAGTGCTGATAATAAACAACACGGTGGATCTGACCAAGCTGCGCATAAAGGGCGAAGCGTCCTACGGCGCGGAGGTAACACCGGTGCTGGACGGCAAAAAGACAATGGATCTTTCAGATTTTGCGGAGTTTACCGTTGTGTCCGGCGACAAAAAGACCACCAATAAGGTGCGCGTAAAGGTAATGATAGCCGCGCAGGCGGAAATGCTTACATTCCGCGTACAGGCGGACGGAACATGGTACAGCGGCGTTATAGATAACGACAACAACACCATAACCGTTTCCGGCGTGGACGACAGCGCGCTCACTACCACCCTGCTTACTGCGGAAGCCACGTTCACGGCGGGCAGCAAATGCTCCCCCTCGTCCGGCGCGGCGGTGGACTTCTCCAACGTTGTTGAATATACCCTCACCGGTACAGACGCGCTTGCAGGCCGCACATATAAGGTGAAGGTGCTCAATAAAAACGGCAGCCTGATAACCGCCGGCGGCAGCACGCCCGCAAGTTCGGATGCCATGATAACCGGCTTCAACGTGCTGAGCGCGGAAGGCGTTATAAACCACGGCGCGGGCACAATCGTCATAACCCTGCCTTACGGCACAAACGTTACGGCAGTCGCGCCTATAGTCACCGTCAGCGCTGGGGCGAGCGTAACGCCCGGCTCTTACCAGATGGTGAACCTGTCCGTTCCAGTTGTATACACGGTGGTGAACGGTAAAACGACCAAGCAATACACGGTAAGCGTTGTATATCAGCGCAGCGTTGCGGATCAGCTTTGGGACAAGATGGCTGAAGAAGGCAACAACTCCGTTAAGGATCACCAGGTGAGCCGCGACCCGCACGGCCTGCCGGGCGGATACGGTTCATATTGGGATTCATCTAAGGGATATAACCAGCGGGGCGGCAGTTCCGGTTGGGGCAATCTTGGCACGGGCTGGGGCAGCACCGGCACGGGCAGGGCATGGAGCAGCACCCGCGCCGAATGGACCGATGTACTTGAATGATAATGTATTCAATGCGGAAGAGTTGAAATACACGGAGGAAAACATATGAAAGCTAAAAAACTGTTGTCCCTTCTGCTGGCACTTATAATGTGCGCAGGCCTTGTGCCTGCGCAGGTACTGGCGGCGGGAAATATGACCCTTATGATAAATACAGAGGGCATAGAGAATGGCACCGTGGAGATAGTATCCATACCGGACGGCGCTACGCAGGACGGCAATACGGTCACCGGCCTTACGGCGAAAACGTCGTTCGTAACGGTTAAGGCCACGCCTAAGGAAGGCTACGAATTCCTTAACTGGACAGTCAAAATATCCCCGAACGGCAAAAATTGGCTGAGTAAAGCCATGCCTAACGCTGGTTATGTGCTTAAAAGCGGGCAGACGTTTGCTTCCAACCCTATTGAAATAGCAAACGGCCCAATGGCCAAGTACCTTCAGCTAACGCCTAACTTCGGCATACCTCTCAAGCTGGCCGTTGAATCGAGCGACCCTGAAATGGGCGAGGTTGTGCTGGGGCCGAACACGGGCAAGCAGCTCACCGAAAAAACCGAAAGGGGCTACGTCGGCAGTTATAACGCGGGCAACGTGGAAATAGGCTACCGGCTGAAGGATAGCGAAAAGTACCAGTTCGTGGGCTGGGCAATACGCTATACCAACGGCGAAAGCGGCATAACCGAAGATTTGGATCCCTATCATTATATGGATCTTAGCATGCGTCCCACGACAACCTGGCCGTATGATAAGAATCCTTGGAGCAAGGACGATACCGTTGTCGGAAACACTGTGCGCGACCTTATTAGTTACAATAGGAAGGGCATAAAGCACGACATCACAATAACCGCCATGTTTAACGACAAAACTTCGCCCAACTATACGCTGGCCGATGACAACTGGAAAATCGGCATGACTGTACGTCCGCAGAACGGCAATCAGTCCATATATTCTGCTAACGTGACGGGATGGGACAATACCACCAACGAAGTAGTTGCGGAATTTAACGGCGCCGTTACCGCAGCCGAATTGAAGGACGCAAATACATATTTTATTAGTATGCCTATCGGCATGGATGGCGGTACGATAAGAACAGCGTCCGGGCTTACGGTGGAATTCACCGATGAAAAACCCGGCTATACCTATGGTGTTGGTGATATTCAAGGTTTGTCTCCAACTACATATCATGTGGGAAACTTTGCCGATGTATACGAAATACATTTCAACGTGCTTGATAACAACGGAAATACCAAGCCCGGCGTTATAAGGCTGAACCTTAAAAACAGGGGCAAGCTCACTGCCGAACACGGCGCTGTGCAGTACCTTGGCAAGCAGTATGAAAACGGCAGCGTAATAGACTTCGTTCCCGATGGCGATGGCGAGGCCACCATGACCGCCGTGCCGGAAGAAGGCTACAAGCTGCTCAAATGGATAATAAACGGCGCCGAATATCCCGCCAACGGCAACGACATAACTTTTGCCGTGCCGGAAAGCACGTTTGATATTCAGGCCGTGTTTGCCGCGCCCGAATTTGTGGTCGCTGGCAAAACTCCCCGCTTTGACATAAGGGATAACCTGCTTGAGCTCACCCCGTTTGTCACTCTGGCGACGGAAGGCACCGTGACCGGCTGGTCTAACGATACGGACGAGCAGGTGGTCGTAACGTTCAATAACGTAGGCACGCTGCCCCAGTACGTTGCCGCGTATTATAGGCTGAACAAAGATTCCTATGCGCCTGACGGAACATCGCTTTCCTTCGGCGGCAGGGAGACCGGAGAGAAAGGCTCATGGCTCAGCTGGAGCAGGTATTACTATACCCAGCTTAATGCGGACGATTATGAAATACCCTTTACCATTACCGATAAGAACGGCTTTGTAAAGCGCGGCGTGATACGCTTCGAGCGCGACGGCAAGGCCGGCATAGAAGCCGAACACGGCAGCGTTATATATAACGATACCGAATATACCAACGGCCAAACCATAGACGTTGCCGCGGGCGAAATAACCCTTCAGGCCAAGGCGGACGAAGGCTATGCTTTTGCGGGCTGGGAAATAGGCGGCAAGGAATATTCCAATAACCCACTGACCATTGAAGCGGACGGCAAGTTCTTCATTATAAAGGCCAAGTTCGCCAAGCTTGTTACCGTAAGCACGGGCGAAGGCATAGTTTCCGAAGGTGCGGCCAGGTTTGCGGACGACGAAACGGCTGAAAGCAAAACCGTTGCCGCTGGCGAAAGCGTAAGCATAACCAACGTGCCCGGCGAAAAGAGCAAGTTTGTTGCGTGGCACGTTGAATACGAAAAGGCGGAAGGCAAGTTCATGCCCGCCGAAGAAGGCCGCCATTATACCCTTGGCGAGGGCGCAAGTTATACCGACGGCACCATCACCATTGTTGCCAAGGAATATAACCTTAGGGTATATCCTGAATTTGAACCGACTTACAGCATAACCTTACAGCAGGCGGAAGGCGGCAAGGCGAGCTTCGCCGAACCCGTAAGCGCCATAGGCAAGGATGCCGTATCCGGCCTTACCAAGGACTCCAACGCTGTAACGTGGGAGCTTGAAAGCACCGAAACCGGCTACAGGTTCGTTAAATGGGGCATAGAATACTTTGACACGGCCAAAAACGAATGGGTAGCCGACCCGACATTGGCCGGCTCGTTCGTGACATACCGTTTCTGGACTCCCGTAAACGGCGACGGGCGCACGCAGCGCTCGATGTCCGCAAAGGTAACGGAATATGACCTGCGCATAACTCCGCAGTTCTCCAAGGGACTCACCGTTGAAGCTGTAGCAGACCCTGCCGCGGGCGGCAAGGTGGAAGCGAGCGGCGACACTGACGGTTACTTCTATACGAACGACATGGCCTTTGTGACCGCGACCGCAAATGACGGATACGAGTTCAACGGCTGGACTGTGGAATACAAGCAGGAGGACGGCACCTACGCGCCTGCCGAATTAGCTAAGCATTACAGCCCCTTTGGCAGCCTTGACGATGCGGATTTGGGCGTGAGGATGAAAGATTACAGTCTCCGCTTCACGGCCAAGTTTACCAAGCAGCTCTACGTGGAGCTTGCTCAGGGCGAGCACGGTACGGCGGAGTTCGTGGGCGTAACGCCGGACGCGGACAACCGCGTGTATGGGCCGGACGACAGCACCGGCAACATAGTTGCAACCGTTAAGGCCACGCCGGAAGAGGGGTATGCCTTTGGTGGATGGACTATATTGAATGCAGACACCGGTAAGAAAGCTGTCGGCCTGATGGGTGGTCAGTATGGGAACTACTTCCTTGAAGATGGCGAAAGCGAGGCAAGCAACCCGCTGCGCATAGGTTTCTCGAAGCACAGCAGTGCAAACTTCCACGTTAATCTGAAGTTAGTGCCGGTATTCGGCAAAGAGATGAAGGTCACCGTAGCAAGCGACAACAGCGAATATGGTACCGTAACGCCCGAAGGCGAGAATATTGTTTCGAGCGTCGGCGGGAAACTTGATTTCGGCGCGAAGCCCGCTGAGGACTGCCTGTTCATGGGTTGGGAAATAACCTATGCCGACGGTACCGAGATACCTGAAAAAGAAAAGGACAACCTGTTCAGCTTTAATACGAACAGCACCGATAATGACGCTACTGGCGACAATAATCAGCTCACCATATTCTCCTGCGAGAAGGATCTGAAGCTGACGGCGCACTTTGTTAAGAAGGGCGAGCCTAACTTTGTAAGGTACAATAGTCATAAATCCGATAGGGGCTCAATGCAGGCTCCCAGAGTTACGGTGTTTGCCCCCAACATGACCCTGCCCTCAAGCTACACCGGCTGGTCAAACGATGTATCCGAACCTATAGTGATAGTATTTGATGCTCCCGCAATGCAAAGCAAAAGCGGTTTGAGATTGTTCTATCGGTATAAGTCTACCGACCTTACCGCTGCGGGCGTAACGTTTAATTTGGGTGAAGGCACTGTACACGATGCTTCAAGAGATACCACAAAATACTACGTTTATAATATCACTGCAGAAGAAGCCGCTACTCTGTATGAATTGCCGTTTACCGCGACCGATGCTAACGGTAACGTGAAGAATGGCGTTATACGCTTCGCCCCCGCACGCCGTGCACTGATAGAGGCCGAAAACGGCGCCGTGTCCTATAACGATGCGACCTACGCCGCGGGCAGCATAATAGACTTCCCTGCGGGCGAAGCCACCATCACCGCCGCCGCCAACGAAGGCTATGCTTTCGCGGGTTGGGAGATAGAAGGCGTTGAACTGAGTGAAGAGCAGGCCAAGAGCGAGACCCTCACCTTCACCGTGCCGGAGAAGTTCTTCACCATAAAGGCGAAGTTTGAGGTGGAAAACAAGGTCAACGTAACGCTGAGCGTAAACGAGGCAACATACGGCACGCTGACGAGCGAAAGCAACCTTACCGGCCTGAAGAAGGGCGATAAGGTGGAGCTGGTCGCCGCGCGCAACCCCGATGGCTACGAGGACTTCCTGCTTTGGCACATAAGCGGCAAGGAAGGCACAGACTATACAATAGATAACGATCCCGAAGTACCCGGCAAGGCCACGCTGACCGTGCTCGGCACGAAGGACATATCCGTAATGGCTGTATTCCGCGGCAAAGTCGTAGGCTTGCAGACCAGCGGCAGGAAGTATGCCATTATGCCCGTAAAGCATGGGCAGAGGCTGATAATAACCTACCTTGGGCATCAGGATGTGAAGGTAGGCGTTACGGAAGTGACGGGTTGGAACAATAATCCCAACGAGACGCTTGCCGTAACCATCACGCTCAATGGCTTCAATGACGGCGGCTCTCTGGTCGTCCTGAAGAAGTATATGGGCATGATGCGTGACAACGCACCTGACATACTTGCACCGGGCGCGTCATATGTGTTCCCCGACATGGAGGATACAGCTGGACCAGTTACTTCCATCGGCGCGATGTACTTGCATTTTACCAATGGCTGGGACAGGACAAAAACATATCATTTCAGCATAGTTGACGAAAGCGGCAACGTGCTGAAGAACGGTACCGTTGAGTTCAGGGCTAAGGGACTTGCCAAGATAGATGCCGAGAACGGCGCGGTAGAGTTCGACGGCACTAAGTATAATAACGGCGAAAAGGTGTACCTTGGCACAGATTCCGCCACCATCACCGCCGCCGCCAACGAAGGCTATGCCTTCGCAGGTTGGGAGATAGAAGGCGTTGAACTGAGTGAAGAGCAGGCCAAGAGCGAAACCATCACCTTCACCGTGCCGGAGAAGTTCTTCACCATAAAGGCGAAGTTTGAGGCGGATACCACCCCCGGCATAAAGGTGACCGTGAAGAGCGAGAACACCGCCAAGGGTTCCGCCGCCGCAACGACCGACGGGCTGGATAACTTTAAGCCCAACGGCACAAGCATAATAGAGCTGAGCGCCACCCCCGCCGCCAACTGCACGCTGGTCGGCTGGACAGTGACGGATACCGCAAGCGGCGAATACCTTGACAAGAGCCTTTATACCCTGTATGAAGAAGGCGAAAACAAGCTGCTGCTGGCAAAGGGCGTTGACAAGGATGTTACCGTTACCGCATACTTTGCCAACTCCACCGAAGGCGTGTTCGTGATGCCCGGCGAGCGCCTGCCCGCGTTTACCATAACCGGCAAGGACGGCACGGTGTACACCGGCGCGATAGAAAATTGGGACAATAATACATATAACGAGATAGTCGTAACGTTCTCCGGCTTCGGCACAAGCGACATACTTGGTCAGGATATGCTGATAACCCTCAGCAACGGCAGCAGTGATGTGCTTGCCCCGACAGACCTTGTTATGAAGCGTACCGATGCGGGCAACGGCAAGGAAGAGGTCGTTCGCCATGAGAACGGCGGTAAGGTGTATTACAGCCTTAGCGGCTATCAGCGCGAATCCAGAATACCCTTCACCTTTACCGACAGGAACGGCAACGTGAAGAAGGGCACAATAAAGCTGAACCTTGATTACCGCGCGGAAGTGTACATCGTCGGCTTCTGCCAGCCGTCAGGCGACAGACTCGGCGGATACGTGCTCTATAATGGCAATAAGTATTACAGCGGCGACGTTATCCCCTTCGAGCCCGATGCGGAAGGCTACGTTACCATAACCGCCGTGCCGGAGGAGAAATTCGCCAATATAGAATACGTGTTCAAGAATTGGAAGATGGACACGGTGGAGCTGACCGCGGACGAGGTTTATGCCAACCCGCTCAAGTTCAAACCTTCCAAGGAATACTGCGTGATACAGCCGCAGTTCGCGGGCGACGGCCGCCTTGTGGTGGTGACCGATGCCGAAAACGGCCGCGCCGAATTTAAGAAGAACGGCGAATTGGTAGAAGGCGGCGAAGCCGACGGCATTGCTTACGGCACGGATAAGCTGAGCGTGGAAGCTATCCCCGACGACGGCTATGTGTTCGTAAGGTGGCAGGTAGAGAAGAATAATTCTATAATCGACCAGGATTCATGGGTCGGCGAAAAGTTCACCGAAGAGGAACAGGCAAGGCTCCTCGCACTGGTTACTTCCCTCAGCGAAAACGATATAAGGGAAGCCAAGCTGGACTTTACGCTTGAAGGCGGCTTATATGCGCTGCGCCTTACGCCGCTGTTCGGACTGGACGCCAAGGGCGCGACCATAACGCTGGATAACAGCGAAAGCGAGAAGGGCACCATTTCCAGCGAGGACGACCTGACCGACGTGCGCTGGTACCTGCCCGCCGTTACCATAAAGGCCGAAAAGAAGGACGGTTACGAGTTCCAGGGCTGGACAGTCACGTCCACCGCAACGGGCAAGCGCCTGTATAACGGTAAGGACTACGAGATGGTTGAAGTGGACGAATATACAATGACCATCAGGCCGCTCAGGACCAGCACGCAGGACATGACCGTTAAGGGCATATTCCCTGAGTATCAGCCCGTGCACGGCACCGTTAAGGGCCATGGCTACGCCGTGGTTTACGAAGGCAAGGAATACCGCGAAGGCGACGTGATAACCTTCCCCAACGGCAAGGGCATAGCCACGCTTGAATGGAAGCCGGACAATGCGAACGCTCACTTCGTATACTGGTTCTTCAGCGATTATGTGATGAACAACGAATCGGAAGCCCGCAGACAGCCGAGGATAGACGTTCAGCTCCTTGAACGCGACTTCGAAATAAATGTTACTATGGGCTATCAGGTGAACTATCGCATAATGTGCGACGGCAAGGATATAACCCGCAGCGATGATTGGGCAAGTGCGGCCGGAGTAAATATCTATACGTTGCAGGGCCTTTATGGTTACAACCGCAGCAAGTACCCGACCATAGATGACGCGATAGACAATTACTCCGAAATTGCCAAAGCAGCCAGCCGCTCTTATGTTATTCCCGGGGACGGCGTGATATTCTGGTTAAATGAAAACTTCAGGCTCGGCGGGGCTATCAACGGCAGGATAAAGTATGTCTATGACAGCATTACCGTTGAGCCCGCCGCCGAAGAGATAGGCGTCACTAAGGAGCTGATAGATAAGCAGTATGGCGCGTATGAAGACAAGAGCGATGAATACCGCGTATGGGCGGCGTATGTAATGCCCGAAAGCGATATTACCATAGATATAAACATTCGCCGCATAGGCTACAGCCAGATCACCGCGCAGCCCAACAACACCGCCTACGGTTCCGTGACCATGTCTCCCGAATCCACCGGCGGGGACGGATATTACAGGGAAGGCGCTTACCTGCGCATCAATGCCGCTGCGAAGAGCGGATACCGCTTCGTAAAATGGGAAGAAGCGCAGGGCAGCAGCTATCTCAGCGAAGAACAGAAGCTGAGCAGCAGCCTTAATCTTAGGGTAGGCATCGATTCCGCCGCGCTCACCGCCGTGTTTGAAGAGGATACCAATCCCGTTGCGCAGGCGCTCAACCTGGTGGTTGACCCTGCGGGCAAGGCGAACGTGCTCGTGAACGGCGCAAAGGGAGTTACTGGCGCGTTTGAAGGTGAAAGCGTTACCGTTTCTCTTGGCGATGTGGATGATTATTATGCGTTTGACCATTGGGAAATAACCCGCGACAGCAGCGGCGAATCGCTTATAACCAGCGCGGCAAGCTACGGTAAATCCGTCACGTTCGTTATGCCGAACAGCCCGGTGACCGTTAAGGCCGTGCTTAATGCGAAGTCAGTCAACGTAGCTTGGAGGTTCATGATAAAGAAGGGCGAAAACACCTATGTTGGAAGCAGCGCCACTACGCCCTACATGGCCGATATAAGCATATGGAAGAACGGCGTGTATCAGGACCCGAACAGCAAGATAACCGTTGTTAAGGGGGACACCATAAGCTTTGAAGTTAAGCTTAAGGATCCGAACAAGTATATCCTTGAAAAGATATGGCTTGATTTGTCCGGAACAACGGCAAAGAACTACTATGACTATAAGGGCGAATACACGCTTACAAGCTGGAAGCATAACGGGAAGGCAATATATCAATTCCTGATAAATGTCGGCTTTGATATGAACGACGGCGACATACAGCGTTACAATCTGAACGTTGTGCAGCCCGCGTCCGGCGGCACGATAGAGTGCGGCAGCGTATATCCCCTTGCGGACAGCGTAGTAAACCTGACCGCCAAGCCGGAGGAGAATTACAAGCTGAAGCGCTGGATAGTGACGGACGAATACAACAATGCCGTGGAGGTTACCGTAGACGACAGCGACGCCAACAGCGCCAAGTTCACCATGCCCGCTGCGGACGTTACCGTGACGGCGGAGTTTGAGCAGACCGATGTACACGGCGCGGAGATACTGGCCGTGGACATCCTTTCCGGCAAGGGCGGCGCGGTGATAGCGTCCGGTACGCTTGCGGGCGACGCATGGACGGTTGATCTGAGCGGCGTTATAGACAAGGCCACCGCGGACGGAATACCGCAGGGCACATCCGGACTGTATATGCGCATAACCGCAAACGAAGGCACGACCGTGGAGCAGGTCAATGCATTCACGGGCGACTGGTCGAAAGGCGACATTGCGTGCTACATGCCGCTGAACCAGGGCGTTATATTCATAGCGCATAACGGCGAGCAGAGCAGGAATTACACCATTACGCTTGCTTACAGCGAACCCGGCGCACCTGAGCTTTCAAACGGCTCTGCCGAGCGCATAAGCGACAAGGAAGCGAATATCAAGTTCACCGCAAGCGAAGGCGGAAGTTGCTACTATGTGGTGGTTGAATCCGGCGCTGCCGAGCCCTCAATAGATACCGAAGGCAGGGGCATGAGCATATCCGCAGGTGAAAACACGCTGATGCTGACCAACCTTGCCAAGGGCGCGCGCGACATTTACATCGTTGTGAAGAACGCAAGCGGCGTAGCGAGCAAGCCCATGAAGATAGAGATCCCCGCGTTCAGCTCCGGCGAGGAAGAGGGTGAATACACCATAAGCGTGGCCGAACACGTCGGCGGCACGCTTACGCCCAGCAGGACAAGGGCAAACGAGGGCGACGAGGTGACCGTGAGCATAAGCGCGGTGGACGGCATGCAGATGAAGGCCGGATCGCTGACCTATACCGAAGCTATTGAGAACGGCAAGACCGTTACCATAGAAAACGGCAAGTTCACCATGCCTGCCTGCGACGTAACGATATCCTGCCAGTGGGAGAGCACTGCATCCCAGCCCACAGGCGGCGGCATAACCGGATTCGTTATAGACGGCATCCCCGGCACGATAGACGCCGGCGGAAACATTGTCGTCACCATGCCGTACAAGACCGATGTTACCGCGCTCAGGCCGGTGATAACAGGCGTGAACATAGCGGAGATGACCCCTGCCTCAAGCGAGGCTGTGGACTTCACTAAGCCCGTTATATACACCGTGACCCTCACCGACGGCACAGTGAAGCTGTATACCGTTACCGTGCAGCTACAGAATGCCGGCGCTGCCGATGAACTGTGGGATAAGCTTACCGATCCCAGCCAGACGCTGCCCTGGTGGAAGTACGCCGAGCAGCAGCGCAACAGCGGCTATTACCCCCGCTACTGGTAAGCCGAAC
>OBLG01001856.1_pt1 | contig 14662 bp, 13 predicted proteins | sample 1517451 | NCBI WGS metagenome assembly OBLG01 (sample SAMN04571694, study PRJEB22368) | human gut metagenome | biome: human gut; material: stool | host: Homo sapiens | place: Luxembourg | collected 2012-06-29
TCCACGCGCTGACCGGCATACAGCAGGGTGAGCAGCGGGGTGAGGAAGGGTGCCAGCACGGTGGAAACGGCAGTCATACCGACGGACAGTGCAACGTCGCCCTTGGACAGATAGGTCATCACGTTAGAGGAGGTGCCGCCGGGGCAGGTACCCACAAGGATGACGCCGATAGCCAGCTCGGTGGGCAGGTGGAACAGCTGGGTCAGCGCCCATGCAAGGAAGGGCATCAGGGTGAACTGCGCAATGCAGCCAATGATCACGTCTTTCGGGCGGCTGAACACCACCTTGAAGTCCTCCGGCTTCAGGGTAAGACCCATGCCGAACATGACGATGCCCAGCAAGGTGTTGACCCATGCGGTCTTTACCACGCTGAAGGTGCCGGGGAACAGCAGCGCCAGTGCCGCCACCACAATGACGATGGCGGCCATGTACTTGCCCACAAAGTCGCTTACTTTTTCCAATGTTTTCATGATAAACTCTCCTTTTTCCTGAACAATATTCTTTGCGGATGTAAAGGCAATGAAACATCCGGGAAATGGCTTTCCCGCAAACAAAAACGCCTTTGTCCCTTACGGTTCGTAAGAGACAAAGGCGTATAAACTCCTCTGCGGTACCACTCTTATTGCCGGTGCAAAGCCCGGCCCCTCAGTGCGCATCCAACAATGCGCGGCCCGTGATAACGGGGGCCTGCCGTTCCCGCTTACTGGGGCGTAGACACCGCCCATTCAGCCGGAAAGCTCGGAGAGGATCTTCCCGCGGACGCCCTGCACTGCCTTGCACCAGCCGGCAGCTCTCTGTAACATTCTTTCCGGGTACTCTTTCTCGTCATAGCCGAATATTTCACTGCCACGGAGTATACTCCCCCAGAGGACTGAAGTCAAGGAATATGACCCGTCTGTTTTTTCATCTGGTTCATATCATGAGTGAAAGCAGTTCAGGCAAGGCCTGTCCGGCTGGCTTTGCCGGGTATGGCTCCTGCAAAAAAAGGTGAAGTGACCGTGGGTCACTTCACCTTTTTTATTTGCGGTAAACCGTGCTTTTATGGCACACCGATGCACCCGATGGAGCAGACTGTGCCGCCCATACCGAGGGTCGTTTTGATGCCGACCCCGCCGTAGGGCGCGAAAAAAAGCAACGCGTTCCAAAGCTCCAGAAGCGGCGGCGCAAGATGCGCTTCGACCGTTACGCTGCCCTGAAAGGACGGAATGCGCGTTTCCTTCAGCGGATAACGTGTGGTGCGCAGGTTGTAGTCCACGATATGCAGCCCCTGCTGCAAAGCCAGCAGCGCATCATCATCCGTAAGGGCGTATTCCGGGAAAGCGGCGTTCCAATGCGCGGTCAGGCTTTGCAAAAGCAGCGTTTCCTGCGGAAAAATAGCATAGCGACCGGACTGCTTGAAGGCGCAGGGCGACAGAAAAACAAGCTTTGCGCGGCTTTCACCGTAGGAACGACCAAAGCGGATCAGCTCGGCGGCGGAGACTGCCGGGGAAACACGGACTTCTGTGACCGGCAGGGTCAGTTCGTGCAGAGAAATCTCCTTTACAGACGTCAGAAGGGGAGAGACGCTCTGCCGGACCGTCTCGTCCAGCAGGTTGACCGTCCAGATCAGCGCCTGCTTTTCCGGCGAAAAATGCAGGAAGTGCGCAATGGGGTGCTCCCCTTGCAGATGCAGGGCATCGCCAACGTCTGCCGGAAGCTGTGCCATCAGCCAGCCATACAGGCGGTAGGCCCATGCCTGCGGGACGTGTACCCCCGTGGGCGGGGCTAAAACAAGCTGAAACTGCTGGATCATAGGATACTCACCTCGCAATACCCATAGGGATAGAACTGGCCGCGAAAGCGGGCGTATTTCATGGTGTGCGGGGAGACGCCTTTTTCGATATCGCACTCATGCCCATGCTTGTGGAACATCTGTGTCATTTGCGCTGCCGTCCAGCGCAGCCCCTTTTCTTCGCCCAGATAGGGGTACGCCAGCGACTTGGCAAAAAAGCCGGAGCCGCCGCCAAGGATCAGGTGCGGCTGCTGCGGCAGGTTGACGGCACCGCTTGGCGCTTTGAAGCGCGTGCGGTATGTCTGCTTGTAATAACCATCAAACTGCTGGATGGCATCCATAAGGGACTCTTTGGTAATACGCCCCTTCAGCACCGATTGATCCAGCGTCAGCTTAAAACGAACCTTAGCGCCGGGGATCGCGCATTCCCGGAACAGGGGAATGCCTTTCTTACTGTTCTTTGGAAAGGAACCGTCCGGAAGTACATCGAATTTTCCGCAAAGAGCCATTTGCTCATTCTGGATGGACGTACTGTCGGAGACCTGAACCCCCCGGAATAGGCTGTTGACCGCATCGGAAGCGATGCTGCCGTCCTTCTGTAGGCGCAGATGCAGCTGATTGACGTATTGTTCCTCCGGGAATGCGGCGTTATCGTCTGACGCAAGGCTGTGCCCAGTGCTCTGATCGGCCCGAACGGCCTGCAAGAGCCATACGGTGCGCAGTGCACCCTTGAGGCTGCTGCCGGGAATGTACGCCTTGCCATAGGCATCCCGCTGGAAGGTGTGGAGACAATTCACGCGGTCAAGATCCGATGTATCCCCCACCTCGATCGCATAGCGGGTCAGCGTTGTCAGCTTAGTATTGGTAATGCCGCAGTCCTTGGTCAGAAACGCCCAGAGATCGGACTGATCGCTGAGCATGAACTGGGTGTACTGGTCTACCAGCCCGCGATCTGTCAGAAGGGTGAAAAATTTCTGTTCGTCCAGAAAGGAGGCTTTTCCGCTGCGGGAGTTGTACAGGTACTCTTTTTTAGTATATGTGCGGCCGTCACCGATGAACAGGGGCGACCGCACATTCAGGGTCAGGTCGAATATTTGCAGATGATCCTGCTGTTTCATCATAAGGTCACCCCCATCAGGATCGGTTTGGAATAACGGTATGCCGGGTGCGCATCGGTCAGGCTGACATCGTACAGCGCCCCCTGATAGGAGTGCCGCAGCACAGAGCCGGCGGCAAGGGCATACTGCGTTTTTTTCTTCAGCGGCGTTTCCACGCAGTCCGAGGCCATAAAGCCGCTGCGGCGCACCAGCTGGAAAGAGGCGTCTTTCAGCGCGCTGTCCAGTTCATCCGCCTGCGGCAGACTGGTGGTCAGCAGCAGATAGGGCGCACGGTTGGCAGAAAGTGCACGGCGCAGCCACTTGGTCTGTGCGTCAGAGGGCGTATTCAGGCAGAGCTTTTGCACCACATGGAATTTGCCGTAACCGGTGCTGACCCTGCCGCCGATCCCGGTGACGCCCAGCCCTTCCAGCAGGGCGTGCAGCTTTTTGTCCTGTCCGCTTTCCGAGACGCCGCAGATGAAATACAGCCCGCAGTTCGGTGCAAAGCGGAACAGCCCTACCTGATAAGGCTTGGTGTCTCCCTGCGCGGGGATATTTGCCTTGGTCTGCTCGTAATGCGTGCCGAAGCTTTCCGGCTGATCATCGGGCGTAAAATGCCCTGCGTGCAGGCTTTTGGCATAGCGGTCAAAGGCCAGCACGGGGATCCAAGCCATCTTTTTAACCTTTTTGCGCAGGGTGGTCTCCACCTCCTCGGTGGATTCCGATGCAGCGATGGGCTTGGGCAGATAGAACGTTTTGTCGTACCACGGCATCGTATCGCTGAACAGGAGTTTGCCCTGCCGGACGCTTTCGCATAGCCGCTCCAGCGCGGCTTCCCCCTGCTGGACGAGGGTCTCATGGCAAAGCGCGGAAAACAAGGTGTCAGCCCGCAACGTCTCCTCGGAGGTGTAGAGCGACAAAGCGGAGTCCGAGCCGCCGAAATGCACAGCGGTGTCGAACTGAAGCTTAAACAGAAAATAGTTCATAGCTGTCCACCTCATCAAAGAGGGCTTTCAGGCTGTCAAGCTCCACCGGTGCGCCGTAGCTTTTCAGCGCAAAGTTTTTCAGGCTGACGCGGCCGCTGCCGCGGGAGCCGTGACCGCCCAGATAATCCATCTGCAGCAGCTTCATGCCCTTGGCCAGCAGGGCAAGATCTTCCTCCACCTGTGCCGGGTCGGTGACATCGTAAACGATGCTGACGCCAAAGGCTGCACCGGCGATCACGCGCTCGATCTGGCGGGGGTTTGCCTGCGCGTTTGCACGGGAGATCGTGTTTTCAGTCTTGACCTCGGTCACGCCCACGTTGGAAAGTTCTTTTTCGTTGGTCAGAAAGGCGTCTGCAAATTGCAGGCGGGAGCGGCGCGCCGGCTCGGCTGAGCCGAACAGGCGCAGGATGCGTGCATCGTCCGCGCTGCATTCGGGCATATTCTCAATATCCTGACAGAGGCTGCGTGCCAGCAGGGTGCGCAGCTTGCCCTTCAGGCTGCTGCCGGGCACGATGGGCAGACCGGTATAGGGGTCGCGCACCACCGGGCTGTCCACAGCACCGATGGCAGAAAAGGCAGAGGAACCGCCGATGTGCATACCGGTGCGCACGATCAGATCGCACCGGATCAGAATTTTTCCATACATAATCAATTCTCCTTGCCGCCAAGGTAGCGGTGGAAAGCGACCAGCGCTTCCATATAGTGTGCAAAGCGGATCAGATCCGCACGGTCGGTGGAAATGCCCTTGAGGTATTCCAGCAGATGTGCTTGTGTAATAAACTCTCTCATGGGATAGACTGTTTCTTTGCCGCTGCCCTCTTCTTTGCCGCTGCCCTCTTCTTTGCTGCGGCTCTTGCTTTCTCCTTTGTCACGGCCATACTCGTAGGCTATGCGCACCCGCATCAGGTTGAGCTTGACTACACTGTCTGACTGCAGCTTGTCCTCGGTGCTGGTGTTTTCTTTGTTATAGATATCGGTCACAAGGCTCAGCAGGCTGCGGATCTTGCTGGTGGTTATGGTCGTGCCGCTGTTCTTCAAGCTGCGCATAATGCGCTCGGCCTCGTCCACATAATTCTCCGGTACCTTTTTCGGTATGGTCTCCGGTGGGAGCGCCTTCTGCTGGTCTTTGCCGCCGCGGCTGTTGTTATTCTGTTCTGCCATCTGTGTCGCCACCCTTTCTGTTCTGATACACATAAATGTAGATCGCGGTGATGAGCTGGTGACGCTGCACGGCATCAAAGGCCCAGTCGTCCATCATGCTGTGAGAAAATTGTTCGTAAAGCGGATAGTCCGGCGCGTTCTTTTCGGGGGAGAGCCGCGCCAGCAGATAAGCATACCGCGCAAGGTTGATGCGGTCGTTCTCCGCTTCCCGCAGCAGCGCCAGCAGATTGTAGAGCATGGAATTTCCGCGCGGGGTCTCGCCTTTGTCTGCGCAGCTGCGGTCATAGGCTTGGAAGAAGCGCTGCAAACAGCCAACCTTTTCTTCCAGCACCTTTGTGCGGAAGGTGTCCCACGCATAGGTATGCCCCTGCTCCGGCTGCACCAGCAGATTGCCCTTTGCATCCCGGACGGCTTTGCGCTCCGGCGTAAACAGCGCCACGGCGTTTTTGCCGGGCAGATGCTTGGCGGCTTCCTCCAGTGCGGCGGTTTCCTCGGCAGAAAGCCGGATGGGGTAGTGGGGATCGAAGATGCCGATGCCTGCGCTGAGGGTCAGCGCCCCGCAGGAAAAGGCGGTCAGATTGCGCTGGATGCGCTGCGCGGCTTCCAGAACATCGTTCCATGCGCCCACAAGGAATACGTCATCGCCGCCGGCATAGACGATGCTTACCTGCAAACCGTCCAGAATGCCGTTGATATAGCCCTTGAAGAACAGGGACATCTGCCGGGAGAACGCCGAGGTGCGGGACAGGTTGACGTAGCGCATCCGCCGTACCGGGTCTTTTTCGTTCTCCTGCTCAAAACCGGAGATGAACGCGTGGCCGAGGTTGTCCACATCCATGCGGCAGACCGCAATGCGGCGCACGCCCGCAGCCTGCTGGGCCAGTTCGTCCATACTGTTGCTGGCGGCGTAATCGCCCACATACAGGTTGGTGGTGGAGGAAAGGTCGCTGTACGGTGTGTTTTTTGTGTATGCCCGTAGGATCGGTTCGCCGGAAGCAAGGCGCTTTTGCGCCGCAGCCCGGTCGGTCGTGGTCAGGTAGACGCTGCTGCCGTCCAGCGTGGGCAGCGTGCAGTCATCGGCTGCCGAGGGCTGACGGCTTACCACAAGCACGCTCCTGTGCTGAATTTTGTCAGAAAAATCCACAAACAGCCTGCACCACGGGCAAAGCTCGTCCGCAAGGGCGGCGCTGGTGCCGCACACCTTGCATTCCCGGCCATCCGGGTAAGCGGCAGCATCGTTCAGCAGCCGCAGATCTTCGGCGGTGTAGCGATGGAATTTGTGCTGTTCCAGCAGCCGGTTCACCCGGCGGAACAGCTCCTTATAGGGGCTGCTCTGGGCAGGGGTGTTGGTCAGGTCGTTGCCGGAGCAGGGCGTCCATGCGTTTGCCAGAAACAGCTGGGTGCCGAACTGCTGTTGCAGCCAGCGGTTGAACTGCCGGTTCCAGCGGGTCAGGGTATCGGCCACGGCAGCGGTGTTGGGCAGTAGCACATAGCAGTGCCCGCCGCCGCTGTAAATCAGGTTGGCACGAGACACGCCGCACCCGGCCAGAAGCTCGTCCAGATAGTGCTCCATGAACAGCTCCAGAAAGAACGACCGGCTGCGCAGGGAGCGCAGGGCGTTTTCGGTGCGGACGGTATAAAGGAACTTCTGGATGCGAGAAAAATCGGCGGTGTAAAGCAGAAAAACGCCCTTCCGGCAAAAATCGTTCTTTTGCTCAAAAAGCGTTTTACGCAGGTTGGTGATGTGGTTTGCCTGCACATATTCACTAAGGCACGCCGCAATGGCTGCGGTGGTCTTGGCGTGGTCGAACAGGGAAATATCCGCGCCGTCCCCGGGATAGATGCTGGACGGGAAACAGCCAAGCTGCGTTTCCAGCAGCCCCAGCAGCTTGCCGAGCTGTTCCGGCTGGGGCTGTAACTGCGGCAGCTGCGCTTCCAGCGTGCGCACGGCCTCAACATAGACGGCAGCGGAAAGCGGCTGGGACTTTTGCGGCAGTTTCAAGCTGCCGTCCTGCGGCTGCGCGGGCATCATCCAGCCGGAGTGGGAACCGTTCAGGTGGGTGAACACCGCATCCAGCGGAAGCTTCCGCCGGTAGGCATCGCTTTCGCCTTCGGTCTCCCGGCGGTCAGCCGCGCCGGAAAGCAGGTTGGCCAGATAGACCAGATACGCCGGGGAATCGGCTGGCAGTGTTTTTGCAGCACCGCGCAGCGCGGCGGCGTGGTGGTAACGCACGCAGTCCAGAACCGGGGCCCAGTCTGCACCGGGCAAAACGCCGTGCAAAAACTGGCAGCCCTGTTCACTGTGGCTGCCGCGCTGCCCACCGGCACGGTACACCGCTTTGCCGGTGTCGTGCAGCAGCCCGCCATAGGTGGACTGCAGGGTGAGAACGTTCAAAATACCATCTCCTTTACAAACTGTGGAAGAGTTGCACAACAAATGAAAAATATAATTGTATATTTTGTGAGATATGCTTTGATTTGGCTCTATTATAGCACATTTTGTCGCAATACAAAAGCCATGGCAGAGAAAATGCCGCAGCAGCTCTGTTCATAGAGAAAAAGCCCACGAAAACCGAAAAGTTAAGGCACGCAAAAGAAAAACTCCGCACCATTTTTGATGCGGAGTTTTTTGCCCCCTTGCGGGGATAAGTTGCAATAACAAAGGAGTACTAACAATGATGAACAACATGGTTTTCGTCCCCTTGCGGGGATAAGTTGAAATATCTTGGAGAAGCTCATCGTCGACTGTGGTATGTAGTTTCCGTCCCCTTGCGGGGAGAACCCTCTCAGTCACGGCTTACGCCGTGCCAGCTCCCCCGAAAGGGGGAGCTTAGTACAAGGTAAGTGGCAGCCGGAAAAGCTCTCCCTTCGGGAGAGCTGGCGCGCAGCGCCTGAGAGGGTTTTTGCGGGGATAAGTTGAAATAGCAAGTGCCTGTCTGCTTAGCACTATCTGATTGGGTTTCCGTCCCCTTGCGGGGATAAGTTGAAATAATTCAGCGAAGTAAAATCCGGAATCATCTTCTTTATGTTTCCGTCCCCTTGCGGGGATAAGCTGAAATAGGATCGTCAGAGCGCGTTCCTGACCACCGCGATGTTTCCGTCCCCTTACGGGGATAAGTTGAAATGCGTGTACCACCGTGATTATGAGGACAAGCATCGAGGTTTCCGTCCCCTTGCGGGGATAAGTTGAAATATCAAATCTATCATCAACGATTCTGTCTGCGTCCCGTTTCCGTCCCCTTGCGGGGATAAGTTGAAATTACTACAACGTATGGAAGAGCATTTACAGAAGTAGGTTTCCGTCCCCTTGCGGGGATAAGTTGAAATAGTGCTGTTATGAGAAAGAGATCGATCAATAATATGTTTCCGTCCCCTTGCGGGGATAAGTTGAAATAACACTCCGAAGTTTCATAGGAAGCAGCGCAAGACGTTTCCGTCCCCTTGCGGGGATAAGTTGAAATAGCAAAGCTGTTCTAAGAAAAAGAGAAAAATACTTGATTTCAGGGCAGCTTTCACAATTCCAAGACCAATATACCACAACCATACGAAAAATAAAAGAGCATTTTGGCAGGAGGCTGGAAAAGCGGGTGCGAGCCGCCCACCGAAATGGAGAAACAGGCGGCTGAATGGGGGCAGCCGCACCGGGAAGTTCAGGGCGAGCCATAGCGGCGGAAGCCTGCAAAGGCGAAGATGCTGCGCTTCAGGGTGCTGCCGTCCGGGCAGGTGGTCTCCTGACTCTTGCGGCGGGAGCAGGCGGCCAGCGTGGGGATGCCCGCGGCTTCCAGCCGCTGGACTACCCGGTACACAAAGGTGCACTCGCCCTGACAGAGCACGGCGTCCGGGTTAAGGTGCAGGATGTGGTCGGCGTATACCGTGGCAAGGGAGTCCAGCGCGGCCTCGTCAGCGGCGGGGTCGATGGCGGGAAACGCAAGATCGACCACCGTGCCGTAGCGCTGCGCCGCCGCCTGCTGCTCGTCGCTCCACAGGGCGTAGGGGTGGTTGGAAAAGTTGATGAACATAGCGTGTACCTCCCGGTTCTTTAAAAAAGGTTCCCGTCCGCACAAAACGGACGGGAGCGCTGGCGCGGGGCTCACCGCTCGTCGATGCGGTGGCCGACGTTGTTGCCGGCCAGAGCGCCGGTAACGCCGCCAACGATGGCGCAGGGGATGGTGCCGGCAATGGCACCGACAGGGCCGCCCACGGCGATGCCGATGGTGGCGCCCTTCACGGCGCCTGCGACGGCACCGGCTGCGGCGCAGCCCAGAGTAGAGATCAGCTCAAACATGTTTTTCACCTCCTTTCACCTACCAAAAGCCCACGGCAAGGGCACAGTTAAGGTAGAAAAATAAATCTGCATAAATTTTTTAAGCCATTGTAGCAGCGGCTTTTTTATGGTATGATGCAGATAATGGATCTTATAAAAAGGAGTGTTGCCCTGTGCTAAAGACTTATATCACCACCGTGCCTTTGCAGGGAAAGCTGGACCCTATGCTGTACCAGCGGGAGCGGGCAGAGGCCCCCACGGCCACCTGTTTCCCTATCGTACAGGTAATGCGGGATACCCTTGAACCCGGGGACACGGTGCGGCTGCTGGCTATCCGGCAGGAAAACGCCGATACCGCCCGCAACTATCAGCGCCTGCTGGAAGAGCTGGCGCAGCTGGGCATTGCCAAAGAGCAGGTGGAGCCGGTGCCTCTGCCCGAGGATCAGCGCCCGGAAACGCTGATCGGCCTGTGCCGGGATCTGGTGGATGCCCTGCCGCAGGTCACCCGGGTGTATGCCTGCATCACCTACGGCTCCAAGAGCATCCCGGTGGTCACGCTGACCGCGCTTAGCTGCGCCGAAGCCACCCACACCGAGCTGGAGGTGGGCGGCGTCTATTATGGCGAGGTCAAGCGGGAGAACGGAAAGGTGGTGGGTGCGCGGCTTTACGAAATGTCGGCACTGTACCAGCTGGCCGGGCTGGTGGGCACCATGCGGGACAGCAAGACCGCAGAAGAGGTGTTCCGTCAGCTGATCTGGATGAGCCAGCACCGGGAGGACTGAACCACCATGAAGAATGATAAAGTATGGGATAAGATCGATGCTTCGCCCCTGCTGCAGCTGCCGCCGGAGCAGCGCAAAGCGCTGCACGAGGCAGGGGATGAACAGTTCCGCACCCTCTGGGGAGATTGCTTTGCCGCTGCGCTGACCCTTGGACAGCCGGTGGACGGCGGGGACTTTTGCCGCATCTTCCTGAAGGCGTTTGACTTCTGGGTGCCGAAGCCCGGGCAGACCTTCAGCGCCTATCTGCGCAGCGCCCTGAAGCACCAGAACGCCCATGACGCACAGCAGGAACAAATGGCGGTGACCGGCTTTGGCCGGGAGACCAACCGCAAGATCAAAAATGCCTTGGCTTATATGGCGAAGAACCAGATCACCGAGGAAAAGCTCTGCCACGACCCGGAAAAGGAGCAGCTGGTGGCCGATATTGCCGGGGTCGGGGTCAAGACCCTGCGGGAGGCGCTGCGCAACAAGCAGTCGATCCTCAGCTTGGACGGCACCGACGGCGAGGAGACGGCACTGGAAACGCGGGTCGCCGCCCCTGCGCAAAGCGTGGAGGAGCAGGCGGAGCAGACCGGTGAGCTGCTGGCATGGCTGCACCGCGGCATCGGGCTGATGAACTTGCAGCAGAAGGAGCAGTACGGCAAGACTGCCGGGCCGCTTTGGAGCAGCGTACTGCTGGGCTTTTTGCGCAACAGGGACGTGCTGCCCCCGGCAGAGGATACCCCCGCGCGGCTGGCAAACTGCGATGATCTGCGTTCGCTGGAACAGGACAACTGCCTGTGGGATATCCTGCTGCTGCATAAGTATGTGGCGTTTACCGTTCAGCCGCCCTATGCGCCCAAAGCGCTGGAATGCGCCGCGCTCCACGCCCTGCTGGACCCGGAGCGCAACCCGGCGCAGGATAAGACCGTGGCAGAATTTCTTGGTGTGAGCAGGGCGGCGGTGTCACAGCGGCGCAAAACATGGCAGCAAAAACTGGTGCAGATGAAAACGGAACAGGAGGACGGATAAGATGGGACGCGATGTTTTACTTTTATATATGAGCCCGAAAAACCCGAAGTACACGACCCAGACCAACGAGGGCGCGGTGCGGTACCTGATAAAGGAAAAGGAGACCCCGGACTGCATTCTGGCACTGTGCAGCGAGACGGTGCGCAAAAAAGCGGTGGTGGAAATGCCGGACGGCAGCACCTGCACCACGCTGGAATATTTCCGCGATGCGTTGCGCAGGGTGGGCATCCCGGCAGAGCGGCTGGTGGTGATCGAGGTGCCGGACAGTATGGACGAAGAAACACAGTTTCAGGCCATCTCGCAGCTGCTGGAAAAGATCAACGAAGGGGACACCCTTTCCATCGACCTTTCCGGCGGTATGCGGGACACTGCCATGCTGCTGGTGACCGCTGCCCGCTGTATGCGGGACCTGCGCAAAGTGCAGACCCGCCGGGTGATCTATGCGGAGCTGCGCGGGGAAGAGCCTGTCGCGCACGACCGCACCCAGCTGTATGGTCTGTTCGACTTTATCACCGCCATGGATCAGTTCTTCTCCACCGGCACAGCGCAAAAGCTGGAGGACTATCTGTTGAGCGAGGGCGAAAAAGACCCGGTGCTGCACACGCTGCTGACCCGCATCAACCAGTTCTCGGAAGATCTGGCACTGTGCCGGGTGCGGAAGCTGAACGACGATTTGAACCAGATCGATCAGGCACTGAAAGAAACGCCCGAGAAGAGCCAGAACCTGACCGACCTATTCTTCCAGATGCTGAAAGACCGTTTCAGCACCGAGTTTGCAGAGCTGCTTTCCTCCGGCGAAAAGGCGCTGCCTGCACTGGTGAACTGGTGCGCCGGCCACGGGATGTACCAGCAGGCGCTGACCCTGCTGTGCGAGCAGATGCCGGAATATGTCTGCCAGCATCTCTTTGTGCAGCCCACCCCCAAAGGCTGGGACTATCTGGCAGCGCAGATGCAGAACAGGGGCAAGCCGTGGGTGTACCCGCTGTTCCATTTCCATTTCTGCCGGTTGACGCTGTTGCGGCGGGAAAGTCCCTATACAGCAGACCTGCGCCTGACCCGCAGCCGGAACGATGCAGACGGTAATATGCTGTTCCGCGTAGCCGAACCTAAAGAAGTGCACAACTATCTGGATAAGGTACTTGACGCCGAACAGCTGGTCATCGACCCTGCCATCCGCCCGCAGCTGGAGCAGGCTGCCCTGCACTACCAGTGCGTGATGCAGTACCGCAACCAGATCAATCACGCCAGCGCCAGCGACCTGGGCTTGCAGAGCGAGCACGTTCGGCCGCTGGATACAGAGCACATTAAAGAGACCCTGCAAAAGATCACCGCCTATCTGAATGAGATCCGCCCCCTGAAGCGTAACGTCCCGCAGGGCATCGAGGAAATTCCCGTTGACGCGGCCATCCCCGCCGGAACGCCCGCCCGCTGACCCTAAAACAGAAGAACCCTGAAAAGCAAAGCCCCTCCGCACTGGTTCATACCAGCGCGGAGGGGCTTTTTTGTCCCCTTACGGGGATAAATTGTAGTCTGACCAGTTCACCAACGACACGCCCGACAAGGTGTTTCCGTCCCCTCGCGGGGAGAACCCTCTCAGTCACGGCTTACGCCGTGCCAGCTCCCCCGAAGGGGGGAGCTTTTGCAGCTGCCGTTACCCTGTACTAAGCTCTCCCTTCGGGAGAGCTGGCGCGCAGCGCCTGAGAGGGTTTTACGGGGATAAGTTGTAATCTAGCCGATTTGTGTAATGGAGTTATTATGATTTGCAGGTTTCCGTCCCCTTGCGGGGATAAGTTGCATAATACAAAACTATTATACCTCTTTTGGCCGCAAAAGAAAAGGACGTTTTCAGGAAAAAAGGCCGGATTCCGGGGTGCGAAGCGGAAAGCCCGGCGGGCGCAAAATGCCCGCAGCGCACAAAACCCGCCCGGCGAGGCAGAAAGTGCTCCGGCAGGGCGGGTGTTTTTGGTGCTGCTTTGGGTGGTTTACAGGATGCGCACCCGGATGACGGCGGGGATGCTGCTCAGCTTCTCGCTCAGGCGGGCGTCCACGGCACCGGTGGCGTCCAGCATGGTGTAGGCCATGTTCTTTTTGCTCTTGTTCACCATGTTTTCGATGTTCAAACCGGCCTCGGTGGTCAGGGCGGTGATCTGGCTGATCATGCCCGGCTCATTCTTGTGGATGATGCAGATGCGCTTGCCGCCAGCGCGGGGCTGGTGCACCTCCGGCAGGTTGACCGAGTGGGTAATATTGCCGTTGCGCAGGTAATCGCTCAGCTCCTGTGCTGCCATGATGGCGCAGTTGTCCTCGGCTTCCGGGGTGGAAGCGCCAAGGTGCGGGGTGCACACGATGCCGGGACGGCCCAGAATGGCCTCGGAGGGGAAGTCGGTCATGTAGCCGGACACCTTGCCGCTGTCCATGGCTTCCAGCAGGGCGGCGGTGTTCACCAGCTCGCCGCGGGCGTAGTTCAGGATCTTGACGCCGTCCTTGCACAGGGCAAGGGTCTGGGTGTTGATGGTGTCTTTGGTGGTGGGCAGGTAGGGCACATGGATGGTGATGTAGTCGCACAGGGGCAGCATATCGTTCAGGTTTACGCAGTGGTGCACCTGACTGCTCAGGTTCCATGCAGCCTCAATGGAGATGTAGGGGTCGTAGCCGTAGACCTCCATGCCCAGCTCGATGGCGCAGTTTGCCACCCGGGAGCCGATGGCACCCAGACCGATGACGCCAAGGGTCTTGCCCTTGATCTCGTTGCCCACGAACTGCTTTTTGCCCTTTTCCACGCTCTTTGCCATGGCCGGGTCACCGGCCAGACCCTGACACCACTGGGCGGCGGCGGCCACATTGCGGCTGCCTGCGATGAGCATCCCGATGACCAGCTCCGCCACGGCATTGGCGTTGGCACCCGGGGTATTGAACACCACGATGCCCTGCTCGCTGCAGCGCTCCAGCGGGATGTTGTTCACACCCGCACCGGCGCGGGCGATAGCCAGCAGATTATCGTTGAAGGCGGTGTTCAAAAGGTCGGCGCTGCGCACCAGAATACCGTCCGGGGCGTCGGCATCCACCGTGACATCGAACTGGTTCTTGGGCAGCTTTGCCAGCCCCACCGGGCTGATGGCGTTGAGCGTTTTAATGGTGTACATATCTGAAACCCCTCTTTATGCATTCTCTTTGCGGAACTTCTCCATGAAGTCCACCAGCTTGTCCACGCCCTCGGCAGGCATGGCGTTGTAGATGGAAGCGCGCATACCGCCTACCAGACGGTGCCCCTTCAGGTTCACAAAGCCCGCCTCGGCGGCTTCGGCGCAGAACTTTTTGTCCATGTCCGGGTTGGGGCTGGTGAAGGTGACGTTCATGGTGCTGCGGTAGCGGTGCTCCACAGGATTTGTGAAGAACTCCTGCCCGTCCAGATAGTCGTACAGCACCTTGGCCTTGGCTTCGTTGATCTTTTGCATATTGGCAAGACCGCCGATGTCGTTTTCCAGATACTTGAGCACCAGACCGGTCATGTAGATGCACCAGCAGGGCGGCGTATTGTACATGCTGTCCTTGGCCAGCAGAGTGGTGTAGTTCATCATGGTGGGTACATT
>OBLG01001864.1_pt1 | contig 14584 bp, 13 predicted proteins | sample 1517451 | NCBI WGS metagenome assembly OBLG01 (sample SAMN04571694, study PRJEB22368) | human gut metagenome | biome: human gut; material: stool | host: Homo sapiens | place: Luxembourg | collected 2012-06-29
CGACAACAGCGGCGAAGGTCGGCAGAGATCTAAGAGCCGGAGTGTTCAGAAATGTTGTCAGCTTTTCAAGTGCCGAGATTGACAGATTTTCCACTGCCAGCCTTATCACGAGAAGCACGAACGATATACAGCAGATACAGATGGTTATCGTAATGCTGCTCAGAATGGTTATATATGCGCCTATTCTTGGCATTGGCGGTGTATTTATGGTACTGACTACCGGTACGGGTATGGCGTGGATTATCGCCCTTGCCGTAATTGTTATTCTTGCGGTGGTGCTTATTCTGATGAAGATTGCGATGCCTAAATTCAAGCTGATGCAGAAACTGGTTGATAAGCTGAACCTTGTTGCAAGGGAGATACTTACCGGTCTGCCTGTTATCCGTGCCTTCAGCCGTGAAAAATATGAAGAAGATCGTTTCGATAAAGCAAATAAGGATCTTACATCCGCAATGCTCTTCACAAACCGCACAATGACGTTTATGATGCCTCTTATGATGATGATAATGAACCTTGTCACCGTTCTTATTATATGGGTAGGTGCAGGACAGATTTCGGACGGCTCTTTGCAGGTCGGAGATATGATGGCGTTTATCACATATACGATGCAGATTGTAATGTCATTCCTTATGCTGACAATGATTTCAATAATGCTTCCGAGAGCGGCAGTTTCTGCAGAGAGAATAAACGAAGTCATTTCAGCCGAAAAGAGCATCACTGATAAGCCGGATGCGGCATCATTTGATAAAGCGTCGCTCAGGGGCGATGTTACTTTTGATCACGTTTCGTTCCGCTATCCCGATGCAAAGGAAGATGTTCTGACCGATATATGCTTTACCGCAAATGCGGGTGAAACGACCGCTGTTATCGGCAGTACGGGCAGCGGCAAATCAACGCTCATAAATCTCATACCGAGATTCTTTGACGTTACCGAAGGCAGTATTACTATAGACGGAACCGACATCAGAGATGTAACACAGCATTCTCTCCATGACGTTACAGGCCTTGTGTCGCAGAAAGGCGTACTGTTCTCGGGCACGATAGACAGCAATATAAGATTCGGTGCGGAAAATGCCGATGATGAAACTATCAGGCTTGCCGCAGAGATTTCGCAATCGTCAGAATTTATCGACAGCAAGCCGCAAAAATACAACGAGCCTGTTTCTCAGGGCGGTACTAATGTTTCGGGCGGACAGAAACAGCGTTTGTCTATTGCCCGTGCAATTGCCAAAAAGCCTAAGATATATCTGTTTGACGACAGCTTCTCCGCACTTGATTTCAAGACAGATGTGAAGCTGAGAAAAGCACTCGCCGATAATATTCACGATTGCACGATAATAATCGTTGCACAGCGTATCAGCACGATATTGAATGCCGACAAAATAGTTGTGCTTGACGAGGGCAGAATAGCAGGAATCGGAACTCACAGCGAGCTTATGGAAAACTGTGAGGTATACAGGCAGATAGCACACTCGCAATTGTCGCAAAAAGACCTTGCGGCGATAGATAACGCAAAAGGGGGTGCTGTAAATGCGTAATTCTCACAGAGGAGGACCCGGCGCTCCTGTAGAAAAGGCAAAGGATTTCAAGGGCAGTATCGGAAAACTGGCAAGGTATATGAGCGAATATAAGATTTCGCTTGTTTTCGTTGTGATATTCGCAATTACATCAACCGTATTCAATATTATCGGTCCTAAGCTGATGGGTAATGCCACAACGGAGATTTTCAACGGCATTATCGCAAAGGTAAACGGTACGGGCGACGTGAACTTTGATACGCTCGGCGCTATACTTCTATTGCTTATAGGATTTTATCTTATCAGCAGTATCTGTTCATTTATACAGGGCTGGCTGATGACGGGCGTTTCACAGAAGGTCAGCTACAGACTCCGTAAGGAACTTATCGCAAAGATAAACCGTATGCCGATGAACTATTTTGACAAAAGCACGCACGGCGAGGCACTGTCAAGAGTAACAAATGATGTGGATACTTTGGCACAGAATCTGAATCAGAGCATTACACAGCTTGTCACCTCGGTTACCACTATCATAGGTGTAATGGTAATGATGCTGTCGATAAGCCCACTTATGACGCTTATCGCCTTTCTTATTCTTCCTGTTTCGATGGTGCTTGTGCTTTTCGTTGTAAAGATTTCTCAGAAGTATTTCAAGTCGCAACAGGAGTATCTCGGTCACATAAACGGACAGGTCGAGGAAATCTACAGCGGCCACAATATCGTCAAGGCGTTCAACCGTGAGGAACGTGTTATCGAAGATTTTAACGAGGCAAATGATATTTTATATAAGTCTGCGTGGAAGTCGCAGTTTTTCTCCGGTGTTATGATGCCTGTTATGACCTTTGTGGGAAATCTGGGATACGTTGCCGTTGCTGTTGTCGGAGGTTTACTGGCGGCAAACGGAACTATAATGGTCGGTGACATATTATCGTTTATCCAGTACGTCAAGAACTTCACACAGCCTATAACACAGCTGGCACAGGTATCAAGTATGCTTCAGTCGACCGCCGCAGCCGCCGAGAGAGTATTTGAATTCCTGGCAGAGGACGAAGAAGAGCAATGCGCAAAGGAACACGCAATGCTTACCGATACCTCAGGTAATACCAGAAATGTAACAACACTTGATATTACCGGTGATGTAACGTTTGAACACGTTCGTTTCGGCTACACCCCTGAAAAGATAATAATCAATGATTTCAGTGCAAGGGTCAGACAGGGACAGAAGATAGCTATTGTCGGACCTACCGGAGCAGGAAAAACAACCATTGTCAAACTGCTTATGCGTTTCTATGAGCTTAACGGCGGAAGGATACTCATTGACGGGTATGACATAGCAGACTTCGACAGGAGCGAGCTTAGAGAGCTTTTCGGAATGGTGCTTCAGGATACATGGCTGTTCAAGGGCAGTATTATGGAGAATATCCGATACGGAAAGCTTGATGCGACAGATGATGAAGTTATTGCCGCCGCAAAAGCGGCTCACGTTGACCATTTCATAAGGACGCTTCCCAGCGGTTATGATATGGAGTTAAACGAGGAAGCGTCCAACGTATCGCAGGGTCAGAAACAGCTTCTGACAATAGCAAGAGCGATTCTTGCAAATAACAAGATACTGATTCTTGACGAGGCTACAAGCTCGGTCGATACCCGTACCGAGATACAGATACAAAAGGCTATGGATAATCTTATGAAGGGCAGAACAAGCTTTGTAATAGCACATCGCCTGTCTACGATAAAAGATGCCGACCTTATACTCGTTCTTAAGGACGGAGATATTATCGAGCAGGGTAACCACGAGGAACTTATTGCAAAGAACGGTTTCTATGCCGAGCTTTACAATTCACAGTTTGACAGCTGATACCGCAGAGGCTTGGAGATTTATTAAGAATTTGCAAAGGTGCAAAGCAGAAATGTTTTGTGCCTTTTGCTTTTTGCCCGGAGAATTAATCGCAAATCGTGCTGTTTCGCTTTATACAGCGATAAAAGCAACACGGATATTCTGCCGTAAAATAAATTACCTGCCTTGTTGTTTCCGACCTTGACAATGAATTTAAAAGGGAATATACTTATACCAACGACAGATTTCGGAGGTGTCTATTTGTTACAGGACGTTGTATCCGTTTCACTCCCTGTGAATGAGCGGATGATGATAAAAAAGAACCATTTTGAGCCGTACAACCTTACAGGCAACGAAAAGCGTATATGTATAGTTACAGGTATTCACGGCGATGAACTGGAAGGGCAGTACGTTTGCTATGAACTGATAAGAAAGCTCAGCGAAAACAGGCATTTGCTCAGCGGTATAGTTGATATATATCCGTCTATGAATCCGCTCGGAATGGATTCGATAAAGCGTGAGATGCCGATATTTGACCTTGATATGAATATGATATTTCCGGGCTCGGAAACCGGTGCGGTGGCTGAGCATATTGCCGCCGCTATCATGAACGATATAAAGGGTGCGGATATATGTATTGACATTCACGCAAGCAATATATTCCTGCGTGAAATTCCGCAGGTGCGTATTTCGGAAGAAACTGCGCCGAAGCTGTTGCCCTATGCAAAAATGCTGAATGTTGACTTTATATGGGTACACTCCAGCGTCACTGTTATGGAGGCTACTCTCTCGCACAGCCTTAACAAAGAGGGAATACCGACACTTGTTGCTGAAATGGGTGTTGGAATGCGTATAACCAAGTCTTACGGCGATCAGCTCCTTGACGGAATATTCAACCTGATGGCTGAGATGGGAATATGGACAGGCGAAACGAAGAAGGTTTCTCATCCTATTGTTTCCACAGACGGAAACGTATCATTCATATATTCGGATACATCCGGTATTTTTATGCCCGCAATAAAGCACTGGGCAGGAATATCCAAGGGAGATCATATAGGCGATATACTCGATCCGCTTTCGGGTGCTGTCGAACAGGAAATATTCGCACCGTGCAGCGGTATTGTATTTACGTTGCGTGAGTACCCCGTTGTATATGAAGGCTCGTTGCTTGCAAGAATACTCGGAGGGTGCTGAAATGAATAAAGAAAACATAGTTACTTTGAAATCGCCTTACCGTGATGATTTTCAGATAAACGGATACAGATTCGGTAAAGGTGAAAAAACCTGTTGTATAGTCGGTGCAATGCGTGGCAACGAGGTTCAGCAGTTATATGTATGCTCACAGATCATAAGAGCCCTTTCAAATATTGAAAAAAAGGGCGATCTGGTTTACGGTAAACAGATAATGGTCATCCCTTCGCTGAATCCGTTTTCGATGAATATCCAGCGCCGTTTCTGGTCGGTAGATAATACCGATCTCAACAGAATGTTCCCCGGTGACGCACACGGAAAGACCACACAGAGAATAGCCGCAGGCATATTCGATTTTATAAAGGAATATCAGTACGGCATTCAGTTTACTTCATTCTATATTTCCGGTGACTTTATACCTCATGTAAGAATGATGGATACCGAGCATAAAAACATAGGACTTGCAAATTTGTTCGGTCTTCCGTATATACTTCTCAGAAAGCCCAAGCCGTTTGACACGGCAACGCTGAACTTCAACTGGCAGAACTGTGATACGAGCGCATTTTCCGTATATACAAACGAAACAGAGCATATTGACGAGGAATCGGCAAATATAGCGGTAAGCGCTGTACTTCGTTTTTTGTCGAGAATGGGCGTCATAAAGTATCAGAGCCACGGCGGCTATATGGCAACTACGCTTGAAGAAGAGCATCTGATGTCGGTACACGCTAAAAGCGGCGGAATATACCGCAGGATAAAACAGCCCGGCGACGAGGTGGAGCAGGGAGATGTAATGGCAGAGATACTCGATCCGTTTGAAGGCACGGTCAAGGAAGAAATCAAGTCGCCCGCAAACGGAATTGTGTTCTTTGCGCATAAATCACCGCTCGTGCTTGAAAACTCGGTCGTTTATAAGATAATCAAAAGATTGCATATCTGATGGTGTTGCGATTATTTCAGAAAAACAGATAAAAAATGAGCCATACAGAATAGGTATTCTCTGTATGGCTCTTTTACAGCGGCCGTGTATGTGGATGTTGGCAGATAACAGGGTGTGGCATTGAGGGTAGTTTTGATGGGAATTTGCTTTTGATTTATGCCGGATAACCTGTATATTAATAAGCACTGCTAAAAAACGACCTATATATATAACGCAGAAAGTCCGAAAATGTGACGTCTGAATTGATGCTAATTTTGCATTTTGCTGATATTTTGTACACCTGCATAAAAAACGAATTTTCAACGTCTTGTTTTTATGCACGATTACAACATTTATTATTACAAAAATGTAAATAAAGAACAAGTAAAAATGTGGCACATATTTCAGCTTTATTTGGCGGAAAATAAAAACCGGGCAAAATACCCGGTTTTTATAATATGATTATGAATTTTGCGTTTGTAATCAGACTTGATTAGTACTGTCCGGATTTGCCGCACCGCAGAATGAACAGTATTTTTGCCCTGAGGCATTTCTCTTTCCGCATACACAGAGCCAACTGCCGTCAGATTGTTGTACAGGCTGATTGTTATTTTGAGCAAACGTCTGACCATAAGGATTCTGGGGAGCCTGACCGTAAGGATTCTGTGCCTGACCGTAAGGATTTTGAGCCTGACCGTAAGGATTTTGCGCCTGACCGTAAGGATTTTGAGCCTGACCGTAAGAATTCTGAGGAGCAGACTGATTGTAATATGTATAGTTCATGGCGTTCATTCGTTTATTTTGTGCATCGGCAATGGCATTTGCAGTCCATGTTTTGTTGGCAATTGCCGTATATCCGAGGATATTTACAATAACACCGAATACCAAGATAAAAAAGTTAATAATCATTAATGCCCACATAACTGTAGCTAAGATTGATGATGTTGTTGTTATAACGTCACTCGGATTTACATAGGAATAATTATAGCTTGAGCCTCGTGACGATTCGTATATTTGTCGGATATAGTCAGAATTTAACAAACTTCCTCCGATAATCGTTATGAGCAGATCGATAAGACTAAAGAATGAGAATACTGAAAGCAGTATATTCAAAATTATTATAGCTGTTCTTTTTCCCGAAGTCTGTACTTTTTTGTATTTGAAATACAGTACAAGCACCGGAATACTAAATCCTAAAATAAACATTATATTATATTTCCTTTCGAGAATTATTTGATATTGGCATTTCCGCAGTAAATGCAGAATTTGTTATCCGATTCGTTGAACTTTCCGCAGCTTTTGCACTGCCAAGCGGTGTTTTCGGTTGTGAAGCTCTGCTGTACGTTTACATTTGATTGTGTACGGTATATCTGCTGTGCTCTGGCGGCACCTGCTCTGAGCTTTTCGTTGTATGCTACGACACTCAATTCTCTGTTGCCGAAACATTTATAGCCTTTGATACAGGCAATTATGCCTAATGTAATAATTCCTCCGCAATATATCGTAATTGCAACCAATATGCCTGAAATCAGTTCCGAAACTATCGGATAATAACCATCACTTTCGGTGAAATAATACATAGGCAATATACCGGATAAAAGCACAAGTATATTTATAGATGTGAGTACTGTCAGAATAATTGTCAGTACCTTGATACCGGTGAGTTTTGAAACGATAGGACAACTCTTGTAAGAACTGCATAAAATGAGTAAAGCGATTGCGATACCTATATTTATCATACAGCGTCCTCCTTACTGATTGTCCGTATCGCTCTGAGTGTTTTCCGAAGAAGGCGTATTGTTTTTAGGCGCACCGCATTGTGAACAGAATGATCCGCCTATATCCTTGTTTATTGTACCGCAAACGTTACATTTCCACGTGTTGCACTGAGGCTGCTGTATCTGCTGGGGCGGAACTGCAAAGCCTGCTCTGTACTGCTGCTGTAATGCGGCCGCCTTATCAAAGGCTTTCTTTTTAAGCTCCTTGTCAGAGAGCGTTGTATATCCTACAATGCACATTATAATTCCCGCAATGACCGTTGCGATTATAACGATATAGTACGACACATATATTGCATATTCGCTTGTTCCCGGTACAAAGGAAGTGAAATTGTAGCTTGTGAAATAGTCGTAAGGGTTGCAAAGAAGCCTGAAAAAGTCAATCTTGAACAGCAGAAGAAGTGAATCGAATACAGTAAGCAATACAGTTATTGCAGTAAGCGATTTTCTCTTGCCGAGCGTGGGATTTTTTCTGTATTTGGCAGTTATAATAAGCACTGTTATTATAAAAACAACAACTGCCAGATAAAAAATAAATCCGTCAAATAAGCTGGAGAGCAATTTGTCTGTGGTTGATTTGTAGTTGTAATCGCCAAAATCATCAACATATCGGCTTGCAGATGTAAGTAAATTGATCATTTTGAATCCTCCTTAATAATTAAAGCAAATTAATGTAAAAAAACTTCTACTGATGTGATTTTATCACATAATTGCCTCTTTGTCAATCAAAGTAAAAAATATTGACAATCCGCCCTTGCGGATATATAATATAAGTTAGTGCAACGGTTATATTTTTACGGAAAACCGTTTTGGATACAGCGTTTCTATGCTGTGGAAAGGAACATTATTATGGCAGTATTGGTAACAGGCGGAGCAGGATATATCGGCTCTCACACCTGCGTGGAGCTTCTTAACGCAGGCGAGGATATTATTGTAATAGACAACTTCTACAACTCAAAGCCGAAGGCTATCGAGGCAATCAAGGAAATCACAGGCAGAGATTTCAGATTCTACGAGAATGACTGCTGTGACAGAGAAGCTCTTGACAGGATTTTCAGAGAGAACTTCATCACAGAAGTAATACATTTTGCCGGCTACAAGGCAGTAGGCGAAAGCTGTGTAAAGCCTATAATGTATTATGAAAACAACATCAACTCAACTCTTGCACTTATCGAAACAATGCAGAAATACGGCTGTAAGAAGCTTGTATTCAGTTCGAGTGCAACGGTTTACGGCATACCCGATAAAGTGCCGGTAACAGAGGATTTCCCTTTGAGCGCTATCAATCCCTATGGTTCTACAAAGCTGATGATTGAGAATATGTGCAGAGAACTGTACGCATCCGATGATCAGTGGAGCATTATCCTTTTACGTTACTTCAACCCTATCGGTGCGCACGAGAGCGGTAAGCTTGGTGAAGACCCCAACGGTATACCGAATAACCTTATGCCCCTTATCCTCCGCACAGCCTCAGGAAAAATGGCAACGCTCAGCGTATTCGGCAACGACTATCCCACTCCCGACGGCACTTGCGTAAGAGATTACATTCACGTTGTTGACCTTGCACTCGGTCATGTTGCCGCAATAAAGGCGGCAAGAGCGCATACAGGCTGTCCTGCATACAACCTCGGTACAGGCAAGGGATACTCTGTGCTTGATATTATCAACGCTTTCGAAAAGGTAAACAAGGTCAAGGTACCTTATGTTATAACAGGCAGACGTCCCGGTGACGCAGCCGCTTGCTACTCAAATCCCTCGCTTGCCAAGAAAAAGCTCGGCTGGACAGCAAAGAGAGGTCTTGAGCAGATGTGCCGTGACAGCTGGAACTATATAAAGGCAAATTCCTGATAAAAACAGAATATATAAAAGCCGCTTGGCGCATAGGCTGTGCCGTGCGGCTTTTTTCTAAAACGGAGAATGATATGAGATTTACATTCTGTCCCGATTGTGCAAGCAGACTGGTGGGACGTAAGACCGGAGATGACGGCCTTGTGCCGTATTGCGAACAGTGCAAACGTTTGTGGTTTGATATGTTCTATAATTGCGTGATAGTTCTTGCAAGACGAGGAGATAAATACGCCCTTATCCGTCAGCACAGCGGTGACGGCAGTATAAGCGAGGAAAGATTCGTCTGCGTGTCCGGCTACATAATGACGAACGAAACAGCCGAACAGGCGGCAGTGCGTGAGGTCACAGAAGAACTCGGACTAAAGCCGGTCAAGGTACGCCTTGTTGCAACATACACCTATCAGAAAAAGCAGATGCTGATGACGGGGTTTCTGGCTGAGCTTCCCGAGGGTGATTTCTCGCTTTCGGATGAGCTGATTGCGGCACAGTGGTTTGATGAAGCCGAAGTCGGTGCAAGGCTTGCAGGCAGCTCTGTCGCAAAGCTGCTATTCAATGATATAAAAGGAGCAAAGCTATGAGAAAAGATCTACCGCCTATAGAGCCGTATGAGCGTACCGCTCATTATTACGAAACCGACAGAATGGGCATAATACACCATTCGAATTATATAAGGTGGTTTGAAGAAACAAGAATACATTATCTTGACAAAGCAGGCTACCCCTATTCCGAAATGGAAAAGGACGGAGTTATGATACCTGTGCTTTCTGCCGAATGTACTTATAAAAATGCCGTGCGTTTTGACGAAACGGTGCTTATAGACCTTAAAATCACAGAGTTCAACGGCTTTAAAATGACAATTGATTATGTGGTAAAAGGCAAGGAAAACGGCGATGTCAAGGCAACAGGCAGAACCCGTCATTTCTTTGTGAACAGCGATTTCAAGCCGGTTAGAGTGAAGGATAAATTTCCAAAAGTATATGAAGTGTTCAACAGTCGCAAGGAGGAAGAATGAAAAGGATAAACATACACGAGAATAAAATCAACATTGTATTTGATATTGAGGATAACGGACAGATAAAGCTGATGCACTTTTCGGCGCTCCCGTTCAACGAAAACGATATATGGGACGAGATGTACGAAAAGGATCATCTCGGCTGTTTTGACATAGCGCAGGTCGAAATAGCGGGACTTGACCGTCCGTGTGAACGTCACGGCACGAAGTACATAGTAACGGCACCGGGCTACAGACTCAAGTACAAGGATTTTTCCGATACCCGTGACAATATCGGCAGGCTTATAAAAATAACGCAGTATGACGAGCCGACAGGCATAGAGGTTATCAGCACGTTCCGTTTCTATGACGGCATAAGCATAGTGCGCACCTATACGGAAGTCAGGAATACATCTGCGACCGAAACATACACGTTGACCTATGTTTCATCGTTCAACTATCTCGGTTTTGAAAAAGAGGGCATTCTTCCTCGTGACGATAAGTTTATTATAAAGATACCGCATAATTCGTGGCAGAAGGAAATGCTGTGGCAGGACTACACCTTTGAACAGCTCGGTATGCCGCAGTCGCAGAAAGACGGCTGGGAACACTGCGGCAAGGCGATAAATGTAACGAATGTAGGTAACTGGTCAACAAACGAATATCTACCTATGGGATATATTCAGAACATTGAAACAGGAAACGGGCTTTTCTGGCAGATAGAGCATAACGGTTCATGGAACTTTGAGATAAGCGACATTAGAGGACATTTTTACCTTGCGCTCAGCGGACCTAATGAACAGCAATCTCACTGGTTCAAGAACCTTGCTCCCGGGGAGAGCTTTACGTCCGTTCCTGTCGCAGTCGGCGTATGTTGTGACTTTGACGAGGGTATGGGCGAGCTTACAAGATACCGCCGTGCGATACGCAGAAAGAATGCCGATAACGAAAAGCTGGCAGTTATTTTCAATGACTACATGAACTGTCTTTGGGGCGATCCTACAGAAGAAAAGGAAATGCCGCTTATCAGAGCCGCCGCAGAGGCAGGATGCGAGTATTACTGCATTGATTGCGGCTGGTATGCGGACGGTTTCTGGTGGGACAGCGTGGGCGAGTGGCAGGAGAACCGCCGCCGCTTCCCGAACGGTCTTAAGAAGGTGACCGATGAAATCAGAAAATACGGTATGATACCGGGCGTATGGCTGGAGATAGAAGTTATGGGCATAAATTGCGAAATGGCAAAGAAAGTGCCTGACGAATGGTTCTTTATGCGGCACGGCAAGCGTGTATACGATCGTTCACGCTATCAGCTTGACTTTTCAAATCCCGAAGTCAGCGCTTATGCCGACAGCGTAATTGACCGCCTTGTAAAAGATTACGGTGTAGGCTACATAAAAATGGACTACAATATAGAGCCGGGAATAGGCACAGAGGTAGGCTGCGACAGTGCAGGTGAAGGACTGATGCGTCACGAAAAGGCATATCTTGCGTGGCTTGACGGCGTGTTTGCACGTTATCCCGAGCTTATCATAGAAAATTGCTCAAGCGGCGGTATGAGAATAGACTATGCGATGCTCAGCCGTTATTCGATACAGTCGACGAGCGATCAGGACGATTACAGAAGATATGCTACCATAGCGGCAAACGCACCGACAGGTCTTTGCCCCGAACAGAGCGCTATATGGTCATATCCGCTGACAGACGGCGACAGAGAAGAGGTTGTGTTCAATATGGTAAACGCTATGACACAGCGTATCCATCAGAGCGGCCACCTTGCAAATCTTAGCCCCGAGCGAATGGCACTTGTAAAAGAAGCGCTTGAATGTTATAAAAGTATCCGTGACGATATCAAGAAATCTGTACCGTTCTGGCCCTTGGGATTATCTCATATCGGTGACGAATGGGTAACACTGGGTCTTAAAGCAGGAAATAAAGCCTATCTTGCGGTATGGCGCAGACAAGGAAACAACGAGTGCTGTAATATACCGATAAGATATGCAACAGAGAATGTGAAGGTAAGCTGTATATACCCGTCCTTTGACGAGGGTGGGCATAAATTCAATCCGCTTTCAAGGTCGCTTTCTGTAAAACTGCCCGAATGCTTCACGGCAAGGCTTTTTGAAATAGAATTGTAATAAAAAGGATAAGTGTTGACTTTTATACTTTAGAGTGATAAAATAGTAGTATTATTATAGAGGTATTTTACCTATTTGCTTTTGAGAAAGGGAAACGCAATGAACACAAAACTTGTTTCAAAGGATAAAGACGAGCTTTTCAAAGCGATAATGGAGCTTAGAAGTATTGAAGAATGCTACGACTTTTTTGAGGATTTATGCACTATAAGAGAGCTTGAATCAATGGCTCAGCGTCTGCACGTTGCAAAGCTGCTTGTAGAGGGCAGAGTGTACAGCGATATAGTCGAAGAAACAGGAGCCAGCACCGCCACGATAAGCCGTGTAAACAGGTCTTTACAGGGCGGAAATGACGGCTACTCCATCGTTTTCGACAGAATGAAGGATAACGATTGACCGAAAGGGTGATAATATGTCGGCATACGGTTGTTTTGCGGACGTTTACGACACGCTGACTTCCAATATCGACTATAAGGAACTTGCCGGGTATTACGACAGGATAATTACTTCTCACGGCGGCAAAAGGGGCATACTTCTTGACCTCGCCTGCGGTACGGGCAGTATGTCGATGCAGTTTTCCGCTCTCGGATATGATGTTATCGGAGTGGACCTAAGCACCGAAATGCTCAGTGTAGCAAAGGAAAAACCGCACAAAAACATAGAGTATCTCTGTCAGGATATGTGCGAACTTGATATGTACGGCACTATTGATGTTACCGTATGCGTGCTTGACAGCATTAACCATCTTGACAGCAAAGAGGATATACTGCGTTGCTTTAAGTCGGTATCTCTCTTTTGCGATCCGAAAGGACTTTTTGTGTTTGACATCAACACTGTGAGAAAGCACAGAAAGGTGCTTGCGGATAATACATTCGTGTACGATATGGAGAAAGTCTACTGCGTATGGCAGAATTATCTTGACAGTGACAGTGAAGACAGCAGGGTCGATATTGCACTTGATATTTTCACTGAAAACGAGGACGGCTCTTATGAGCGTTCCTGTGAGGATTTTTCAGAGATTGCTTTACCGCTTGAAGAAATTGAAGAATTACTGCATAAGGCAGGCTTCAGAATTCTTGACAGATATAATTATATGACAACAGAAAAGGGCAGTGAGGACAGTGAAAAGGTGCTTTACTGCTGTGCAAAGGAAACAAAATAAATGGGAAAGATAGTAAGAGCTTTATCGGCAGACGGCAGTGCGCTCTGCAGTGCTGTTGACACTACCGACATTGTAAATGAAATACACAGAATACACGGCACATCCGCAACAGCATCGGCAGCGGCAGGAAGACTTGCAACTGCGGCTTGTATTATGGGTGCGCTTATGAAAAACGAAACTGACAGACTTGAACTGAGGATAAACGGCGGCGGAAAAATCGGTACAATTACGACCGTAGCCGACTACAGAGGCAACGTAAAATGCTGTATGGACAATCCTTTTGCAGATCTGCCGCTCAACTCCAAAGGTAAACTGGATGTCGGAGGAATAGTAGGCACGGACGGTTATCTTTCGGTAATAAGAGATCTCGGCATGAAAGAGCCTTATGTCGGACAGGTGCCTATAGTGAGCGGAGAAATAGCTATCGACGTAACGCAGTATTATGCGGTAAGCGAGCAGATACCTACTGTTTGTGCGCTCGGCGTACTTGTGGATACCGACCTCACGATAAAAAAGGCAGGCGGATATATGATACAGCTTGTACCGCCCGTGAATGAAGCCGCTATAGATTTTATCGAAGAAAATATAAAGGATATGCAGTCCGTTACTAAAATGCTTGAGGACGGACTTTCTCCCGAAGAAATAGCCCTCAAAGGACTTAAAGGCCTTGACGGAGAGATACTTGACAGCTGGGAGGCACAGTATTACTGCGACTGCTCAAGAGAGCGTACCGAGCAGGTGCTGATAACACTAGGCAAGGACGAGCTTGCAAAGCTTGCAGAGGAAGAGCCGGTCACGGAAGTGTGTTGTCATTTCTGCGATAACAAATATCGTTTTACATCGGAAGAACTGAAAGAACTTATCAAGAGGATATAATTTCTTATGAAAAAATGGCTTGTCAGAAATACGGACAATGCACTTGCAATGAAACTCAAGACCGATACGGGACTGCCGATGCTTTTGTGCAGTCTGCTTGTCGGCAGAGGAATATACACAGCCGAGCAGGCACAGCAGTATTTCAACGGTACGGAACTTTCCGACCCCTTGCTTATTGCGGATATGGATAAAGCTGTGCAGGCGATAGAAACGGCGGTCGATAACGAAATAAAGATAACCGTGTACGGCGATTACGATTGCGACGGTGTTACATCTACCGTTATGCTTTTCACACATCTTGATGCAATAGGTGCTGACGTAAACTGGTACATA
>OBLG01001878.1_pt1 | contig 14478 bp, 12 predicted proteins | sample 1517451 | NCBI WGS metagenome assembly OBLG01 (sample SAMN04571694, study PRJEB22368) | human gut metagenome | biome: human gut; material: stool | host: Homo sapiens | place: Luxembourg | collected 2012-06-29
AGACTTCTTCGCCGTAGGTCAGCTGTTCCATCACCTTGTTCAGCTCCCGGAACTGGCGGCGTGCGTTGAAGATATCGTCCTTCATGCGGAACAAAATATCCTTGCGGAAGCGGTCCTTGCAGTCGCGCTGGGCCTGTTCCAGACGGGCGGCGTAGCGCTCGAGGTCGATGCGCACAAGGCTCTCGTGCTGGGCACGGTACTGGTCAAGCCCCGCAAGGCCCAGCGGGTAATCGCACACATAGTGCTCGTTGTAAGCTTTCTGGGCCGGTTCCAGCGTACCGGTCAGGTAGACGGCCAGCGCATCGTCCAGCTTGGCCTGTGCCTTTTCGGCGGCCTGCGCGGCGGCGCGGGGCTTGTCTGCCGGGGCGAGGGCAAGCATCCGGGAGCGGGCCAGCGGCTCCACCAGCGGGTGCGCGGCAAAGAAGCTCTTTGCGGCATCGGCGCTCTGCTGTGCCGTCTCCCCTGCCTTGGCCTGCTCCGCTTCGCAGGAAGCGATCTGCTTTTCGCACACGCGGATGTCGCCACCGGCCTGCTCCACGGCGGCACGGGCGGCCTCCCACGCGGCTTCGCGGGCTTCTTCCTCTTTGTAAAGCTGCTGCAGCAGCGGGTTCTCGCGGCACTCGGTGAGCTTTGCTTCCTGCTGGGCCACAGCCTTCTGTGCGGCAGTCAATGCGGCACGGGCATCCCACAGGGCGGCCAGTTCGTCCAGCGCGGTGCCGCGCAAAAGGGTCTGGTACTGGTTGTAGGCAGCTTTCAGGTTCTGCTCGGTCTGGGCGGCAGTGCGGGCCGTCTCGCCGAGGGCTTCCAGCTCCGCCGCCAGTGCACCGGCCCGGGCGCGGCGGGCGTCCAGACCAATATACCGCTGCGGTGTGCGCAGGCGTTCCAGACGGAAGGGGTGGTGGCGCAGAAGGTCCCTCGTGGCGCTGTCCGGGTACTGTTCCAGCGTATCGGGGGTGTCGCAGCAGACGATGCGACCCAGAATGGTCTCGGCGTACTGCGCGGCCAGCGGGTTTTCGCTGGACACCTGCGCGGCAAGGCTGTCCGGGCCGTATTTATCCGCGCGGCGGTTGGCCTTGCGGATGCCCGGGGTGTCCAGCAGGCTGATGGGGCCAACTTTCTCTTTCAGGGCCACGAAGGCACTCTTGGCGGCTTCGTAGTGGGCGGGCGGCACAAGGATATCAAAGCGGCGGTCGCCAAGGCAGGCTTCCACGCAGTCCTGCCAGCTCTCGTCCTCCACGTTCAGCAGTTCGCAGAAGATCTTCGCGTCCGGCTGCATGCCGCGGCTCTTGAGTTCGGCATTCACGGCGTCCCGCACGCGGGTGGCGGCGTCGCCGTGGGGGTAGACCCACTTGCCGCCGGAGACGGCGTCCAGCTCAGCACGCTTCGCGGCCTGCTCCTTCTGCAGGGCGGCAGTGTTCTGGCGGGCGGCAAAGTAGGCTTCTTCCAGCGGCTTTTCCTGCGCGGTGAGCCACTCGGTCAGCTGCGGCAGAGTGTCGGCGGTGAGTTCTTCGGCCTTGACGCCAGATGCAAAGCCGCTGCGGCGCAGCACGGCCAGCAGGCTGCCGGTGCGGGCAAGGGCGCTCTCGGCCTTTTCAGCCTTGCGGGCGGCAGCGTCCAGCGCCGTTTTGCGGCGGGAAAGCTCCTCGCTCAGGGCATCCAGTGCCCGGCCCTCGCCGCTGTCCCCGGCGGCACTGTGGGCAGAAAGGTACGCCCGGCGGGCTTCGGCTTCGGCGTTTTTCGCGTCGGCGTAGCGGGCGTTCAGCTGTTCCAGCTGGCGGCGTCCTGCGTCCAGACGTTCCTGCCAGACGGCCTGCTCACCGCCGTCGGCAGCAGAGCGGGCCAGCAGCGCCGCGCCCCGGTTCACAAGGGCCTGGGTCTGCTTCTCGGCAGCTTCGCGGCCAAAATTCACGATCTCGTTCAGCGCGTCGGCGCGGGTCTGGGCTTCGGCCAGCACGGCGTGCAGGTTTTCCAGCTCCAGCCGGTCCCCCTGCAAAGCGTCGAGGTCCAGCTCCGGCTGGGGCAGGATGTACTGGTACAAAAACTCCCGGAAGTTCGGGATCTCGTCCATGCTGGTGCCCATCTGGAACACCTCGTTGAACTTTTTGCCCAAGGGGCTGGACGCCCGCCCGATGCCGAGGGCCCGGCAGATGCGGTCGCGGGCTTCGCTGGGGCTGCGGGTGTAGGAAAGGCGGCCCGTTTCGGGCTTGAAGTCCTCCTTGGCGCTGGGCGCGCCGGTGCGCGGGTCGATGAAGGGCAGCTGTTCCAGCGTGCAGCCATCCTCGGAGATATACCATGTCTGGTCGCCGGGGTGCAGCTCCTGCATGGGGCCTTCGGACTCCACCCGCACCGCGATGACGAAGGGGGTGCGCTTGACGCTGTCCCAGAACTCCGCCCCGATGTAGGCCACCGTGTGGCCGGGGCGGCGGTAGGCATTCTCGCCGCGCTGCTTGGCGTGGACAGAGCCCTGCAGGGTGCGTCCGCTCTTTTTGTTGCCCAGGGCATTGAAATTGCGGTTGGTGGTCAGGCAGTAGCGGATGGCGTCCAGAATGGTGGTCTTGCCCACGGCGTTGACGCCGATCATATAGGTCAGCCGGGCACAGTCGAAGGTGACGTTTTCAAAGTTGTGCCAGTTGATGAGTTTCAGCCGCTTGAGTTCGATCATTCTTCACCCTCCCCTGCTTCGTCCGGTCGTTCGTACAGCCCCAGTTCGGTGCGGGTGCGCCCGCTCTCGGCGGCGGCATCCGCAAGGTCGGCGTCCGGCAGGGCCAGCAGCACCGTGGGGAACACCTCAATGCGGCTGTCCAGCCCGGTCAGGCGGCCCACGGGCCGGGCGAGGTTGTACCGGCGCAGGGTGCGCATGAGGTTTTCCAGCGTTTTCTGGTCGAGGCGGCGCGGCAGGTTCATCTTCTGCAGTTCGGTCTGCACTTCTTCCACCGTCACCAGCACCTGATCGGCGTTGGCGGCAAGACTTTCGCGCTTTTGCAGGTACAAAAGGCGCAGCACCAACAGCAGGATGCTCTCATACTTGAGCAGCCTTGCCTGGCTGCCCTCGTGGCCGTTGACCAGCGCCGCCGCCTGCAGGGGTGCCGGGTACAGCAATACAGAATAGCCCAGCGGGGCGAACACAGCGCGCACCTCGTCCAGATGGTCCTGCACATAAAGATATTTTGCCCGCTGATCCTCCACGCTGCCCAGCAGAAAGCAGTGGTTCAGCAGGTAGTTTGCGGTTTCTTCCAGCATGTTAATGGTTGCCATTTTCTTCCTCCCTGCGGCGGGTGAGGACAAAGTCCTCAAAGCGGAAACCGCCGCGCTCCACCCAATTGCCGGTGAGCTGAATGTCATAATCCCGGTGCGGCGACTGCGAGTAGGTGTGCAGGCCGATGATGCGGGCAAAATCGTTCGGGTATTCGTCTGCCAGAAGTGCCGCGTTCACCTGCGGGCGGGCGGCAAGGGCCTGCCGGGCCAGCAGGGCCACGTTCTCCTCGGTAACGGCAAGGCGGGCGTACTCCAGCAGCAATTGCTGCTCTTTTTTGAGCTGTTCCGGATCGAATACTTCGGTGCGCACCGGGGCCAGCGGCTCGGCGGTGCGCTGGGCAGCGGGCGGGTAGAGGAATTTTTCCCCGAACACTGCCGCCGGGTACAGATGCAGCCGCTTTGCCACCGGGCCGTCGTCCGGCTCAAACAGCTGCTCCGGAGTGCGGATGTCCTCGGCGTAGCGGCGCAGCAGGGCGGTGACGCTGCCCTGCGAAGAACGGTCACTCAGCAGCAGGAACTGTGCCCGCTGCACAGCCCGCTTGCGGTAGCGGATGTGGCTTGCATCGATCTCGCGCATGAGCAGGCTCATCTCTTCCAGCGCGTCCCGCTGCTTCTGGATGAGTGCACGCACGGCAGGTGTCGCTTCATTCGGGGCGCAGCGCTCCACCCGGGCATAATCAAAGGCCAGCTGCGGCAGGTAGTTCTCCTCGCAGTCGTCCAGCTCCTCTTCCAGATAGGCGCGGTAATTGAACAGGTTGTCGCTGGTCTTGAAGCGGTGGTAGGCCGCCGCCACCACCTTTTCCTCGTACTGGTCGAACAGTTCCAGCACCTCCTGCGGGGTGCGGTTGCGGGTGAGCCGGTCGATATAGTGGCCGATGGAGGCATTGAGTGCCCGGAGGGAGCGGTTCAGCGCGTCAAGGTCTGCGTCCACCTCCCGCAGAACGTTCTCATAGGGGCTTTTTTCCTGCCCGATGCTGCCCAGCAGCTGCCATGCCTTGTACAGCTTTCCGGTATAGGTAACTACGCGGGGGTTCAATATTTCTTCCAGCGCTTCCAGCAGCGGCGTTACCTCCGGCACAAAGGCAAGGGACGCTTCCCCCTCGTAGCTGCCGGGCTGCTCTTCCAGCCAGCCGGTGCGGCGCAGCCGCAGCAGAAAGCCCACGGCCAGCGTGTGAGGGTCGCGGGTGGGCTGCTCGTCCTCATCGCCCGCACCGTCGGCATCCAGCGCAAGGGGCTTTGCCAGTGCGGCAAAGTAATCCTCGGCACGCCAGACGGCCTCCGCACGGGAAATGCTGTAATCCGCCGTGTGGCGGCACTCCTCCCAGAGCAGAAGCAGCAATTCCGCATAAAAAGCCCGGTTCGGCCCCGCCAGCGGGCGGAACAGCCGCGGGGACACCAGTTCAAACAGCTGCATGGAAACGTCCTTTCCTGTTCACATCAGAATACGTTTTTATTGTACCACAAAACGACACGGTTTGACAGAGAAACCATTCAGAATTGCCGCCGCGTTCGCTTTGGCAAATATCAGCGGAAGAATTATTTTAAATTTTGCATCTCCGAAACGACTGCGGTCGTTTCGGAGATGCTTTTTCACGGAAAGAGGTCGTACCTGGAAACGACATCTCTGCCAAAAGGCGCAAAAAAACGGCGGGGCAGACTCCTTCCGTCAAACCCTGCGGGTTTGCCACCTCCCTCAGTGAGGGAGGCTCTGGCGAAACCGGAAGCTTTGCACCTGAGCCGGAAGCTTTGCCGCCGGGAAAGGCTCCCTCTTTGAGGGGGCTGTCGCCGCAGGCGACTGGGGGAGTTTGCTCCTAAACGCAAAAAAGCCCCGGGGAGCGGGGTGCTCCACGGGGGATATGAAAGGCGCACTTTACTTGACAAGCCTGTCAAAAAGCACTATACTACAAACAGAAAAGGTGCTGGCCGCATGGTCAGCTTCCTTCGGCTGAGATAATCAAAAAGAATGACCGCTCAGGGTTGGAAGTCTGGGGCGGTCATTTCTTTTTGCCGTTAGAAATTGTCCATGTAATCTGGAACGTGACATAAATTGCCCCGCCAATCAGCGAGAGCAGCAATACGACCTGTTCAAACGTCATGAATCATCCCCCCTTTCCGCTTTCGCGTCAAGGGGAAGCAAAAGAGATTTTCGTCCCCGCCGACGCGCAGCCGGAGGGAGCTTGACCACCTGCACTTGCAGACAGCACCTTAACGCCGCCTTTGAAGGACGGCGTTTTTATTTTAACACACTCCGCTGAACATTACAACGCAAAAAAGCCCCGGAGGGCGGCCTTGCAGCCACGCTCCGGGGGAAAGGGTGATGGATTTTTACTTATTGGGGTTCTTGATCTTGAATGCCACTGCGATGTAGCTATGGTTGTCGTCCGACCGGACAACAACGCCGAGATTCGTCCAGCTGCCTTTACCGCTCACGTTAACATTTGTTCCGGGCAATTCCTTGCCGACTTCTTTCTGAATATCCTTCAGAATCGCCTCAACAATATAGCCATACTTATAGCTGCCGGTCACCGTGATGGTCAGGTATTCCTGATCTTTGCCATCCACATGGACTTTGCCGACCAGCTTTGCACCAAGGATCTCAACGCTGGAGTTCAGGTCCTTCTGCAGATATCCATCCGCAACAGCCTGCAGGCTCTTATCGTTTTCTTTCACGCTGCTTGCCTGTGTCATGCTCGTGAACTTGCCAAAGGCTTCATCTTCTTTATCTTGGTCTCTGTGACCAAAGCTGCCGCCGCCACCGCCGCAGGCTGTGAACATCAGCATGGTCAGAGCGCCTGCCAGAAGCAGGGCAACGATCTTCGACAATTTCTTCATAGGGTATCCCTCCAGTCTGTTTTTTGTTGCTTTGTTTCTTTTTCTGAGGAAAGCTCCCCTTGGGTCATGGGGTTCTTTCTGCCCTGATTATATCCAACTCTTGGCGGTTTTGTCAATCGGAAACATCCCCAAACTTTCCCGAAACATTTCGTAAGAAATGAATGAAAACAGGTGTTATTTGTTGCGCTTTTGAGATGTTCCGTCCGGACTTCGCAAAGAAACTTTGCCGTCAGCCCCCGCCCGGTCCCGCTGCGCTGCAAAGGCGATGCGGTCCGCCGATTAAATTTGGGCAGATGTTGTGTTAGGGAGTGTTAACTTTAGCGTCCTCGCCCTCTCCGTCTGCTCACTGCGTTCGCATCCACACCCCCCTTTTGTCGCTGCGCGACATTTTCCCCCGGCGCGGGGGAAGTTTTTCCTCAAAGGGAGAGGCCTTGGCAAAGAGATAAAGTTTGTGTGGACTGCCAAGGGCTCCCCCTTTGGGGGAGCTGTCACCGAAGGTGACTGAGAGGGCGAGCCATTCCCCCTTTATTTTGCCTTTTTACACATTTCTACCACGTTTTGGTAGTAAAATCAGGTCAGAAAATCACAAAGGATGTGGAACACATGCAGCACTGCCCCGCCCGCGCGGCACAGCGGCTGGCAGCGGCCCTTGTGGCGCTTTGCCTGCTGCTGGCAATGGCCATCCCCCACGCCCATGCAGCCGCGCTGCAGGAGACCAACGGCATCGACCTGCTGAGCTTCAATGCCAGCCAGATCCTTTCCATCGGCAACCAGACCTCCGGCAAGTGCAGCTGGTACGCTCTGCGCTACGCCCGCACCATCCTGGACGGGAAGACCAGCTCCGGCAGCGGCATGTGGTCGAACGGTGCGGTCTGGTCCGCGGGCGGCTACACAGGCTACTCGAGCAGCCTGTCCGAATGCCTGCAAAAGCTTTACAGTGAGCTTTCCGCCGGGCGGCCGGTGATCGTGCATTTGCAGAACACCACGGTAAGCGGCGTTTCCAAGCATGTGAACCGTACTTCCAGCTACGAATACCACCTGACTTCTTCCGGCTGGCAGCAGGTCAGCTACCCCCACATCGCCACCAGCGCCACCTACGGCCACTGGGTGTGCGTGGTGGGCATCCGCACCGGGGCGGACCCCGCAAACCTGAAGGAAAGCGATTTCTACGCGCTGGACCCCGCCCGGGTGAACGTGAACGGCACGCTGGCCGTGACCCGGCTGCTGGACGGCACCATCTGGACCAACAACTCTCCCCTGAAAATTGCAGGATGAATCATCATACATGCAAAAATGGCTGGCACTTGTGTGCCAGCCATTTTTGTTTTGCGGTTTCAGTAACCCCGCACCGAAAAGCCCCGCTCCCAGGGGTCAGGCGGCAGATCTTTCTGCCGGATGCCGGTGATCTGGATATAGTCGCTTTTCTGGATGAGGGCGAACAGGGTCATAAATTTGTCCGGGCTGCCCTGCACTTCCAGCGTGACGCTGCCGTCGTCCTCGTTCTGCACCCAGCCGGTGAGCTCCAGCGATTGGGCCGCATAGCGGGCGCGGTAGCGGAAGCCCACGCCCTGCACCTGCCCCTCAATGGAGTAGCGGCGGCGCACCGTGCCTTCCGGCAGAGCGGGCGGAACAGCACCCTTTGCTTTTCTGGTCAAAAAATCGAACATCTCAGATCCCCCTTTGGGGGAATGATGTACTGCGCTGCGCGCAGCATGATGTGCTTCGCAATGATGTTCCGGCTGCGCCGGAAATGATGCAGCCGCCGCAGGCGGCCATTGTGCCGCAAGGCACACATCATTTGCCCTCAGGGCAACATCATTTCCCGCAGGGAACATCATGCCGTGCCGCAGGCACGGTGCATCATTCCATTACAGCTCCTGATAGGCGGTCATGAGGGCCGGGATGAACTGCTTTTTGCGGCTCACGACGCCGGGCAGGGTGAAGCTGCCGTCGTCGGCGGGCTGGGTCTCAAAACCGTCCGCCAGCACTTCGGCGGCGTAGCGGCCGCTGCTGATGACCACGCTCTCCTCTTTGGGCACGTCGGTGAGCAGCATGTAGATGTCCTCCACGTTCTGCTTGTTGCGGGCTTCCTCCAGATAGGGCTTCAGCAGTGCCTCGGCGGCGGTCAGGTTCTTGCGGGTCATATAGCTGCCCTGTGCCACGCCGAAGCGGATATCGCCGCACATGAACACCTTGAAGTCCTGCAGGAACACTTCCTCGGCGGTCTTGCCGTCCAGCTTTTCACCGGCTTCGAACATCTCATTGGCAAAGGTGTTGATCTCCACCCCGGCGATCTTGGCCAGACGCTTTGCGGTGGCCTCGTCCAGCGGGGTGCAGGTGGGGCTGCGGAACACCAGCGTGTCCGACAGGATGGCCGCCAGCAGCAGACCGGCGGTCTTCTGGGGGATCTCCACGCCGTTCTCGTCGTACATCTGGGTGATGATGGTGGCCGTGCAGCCCACGGGCTGGTTGCGGAAGTAGACCGGGCCGCTGGTCTCCAGACTGCCGATGCGGTGGTGGTCGATGATCTCCAGAATTTCGGCCTGGTCGAAGCCTTCCACGGCCTGGGTGGCCTCGTTGTGGTCCACCAGGATGATGCGGCGCTTGCGCAGCGCGATGATGTTGCGGCGGCTGACCATGCCGCAGTATTTGCCGTCCTCGTCCAGGATGGGGAAATAGCGGTGGCGCACCTTCGCCATGACGCGGGTGACATCCGCCACCGGGGTGACGAGGGTGAACTTCATGATGTCGTCGCGGGTCATATAATAGGAGATGGGTGCACACTGGCTGATGAGCTTGCCCACGGCATAGGTATCCTCGGGCGTGGTCATGATGGCCACACCGGTCTCCTCGGCGATGCGCTGGATGGTGCGGCCCACCTTGGAGCCGTTGCAGATGATGAGCAGCGCGGCTTCCTTTTCAATGGCGCACAGCTGGCTCTCGTAGCGGTTGGTGAGGATGACGATGTCGCCTTTCTCCACCGTGCTCTCCAGCATTTCCGGCGTGGCCGTGCCGATGCGGATGCGGCCGGTGGCGCACACTGCGTCCTCGCTGCCCACCACCATGGTGCCGTCCAGCGTTTCAAGGATGTTCTTGTAGCTGGTCTTGCTCTTGGCGAGAATTTCGGTATCGAACACGTCCATGTTGGCCGTGGCGATATCCTTCACAGTGATGACGCCTTCCAGTTCGTTGTCCGCGCTGGTGACGGGCAGGGTGTCGATCTTCTGATCGCGCATGATCTCCCACGCTTTGCGCAGGCTGGTGGAACCCGGGATGCCGGGCATCTCGCGGTAATCCACATCACGAATTTTGGGGTTCACGTCCGTGCACATGCGCGGCGGTTTGACGCCGAACTTTTTCAGCACGAACTCGGTCTCCTGGTTCATTTTGCCGGCGCGGCGGGGCTCGCAGACCAGATCACTGGTCTTGTTCTTCAGCTCTGCATAGGCGATGGCGGAGCAGATGGAGTCCGTATCCGGGTTGCGGTGGCCGATGACCACGACTTTGTGGGCTGCTTTGGGCATATTCTTCCCCCTTTGGGTCCTTATTTACCTTATATATCTTATCTCATTTCCCTGCGGCGGGCCGCCTCCTGCACGAAGCCGCCTGCCGTGGCTTTATTGTAGCACAATTGCCTGCGGGGGTAAAGGAAAACAAACGCGCCGCAAAACCACTTTTTATTGGGCAGAATGCTTGACATTTCGACAAAATCCCGGTATGGTTGAAGCAAAGGAAAGGAGCGAACACCATGAAAAAGATCCTCTGCACAGCCCTTGCCGCCTGCATCCTGCTGGGCGGCGTGCTGGCCCTGCCCGCATTTGCCGAGACACCGGCTGCCATCCCCGCCGACCACGAGCCCCGGGTGCTCAACGAGCTGAGCGGCAACGCCGCCTTCATGCGCAACCTGAAGGCGATGCTGACCAAAACGGCCACCCCCTTCCGCGTCAAATCCGCCAAGACCAAGAGCCCGGCGGACGCCGTCGGTGCAGCCCCGGCCGAAGGTGCCGTGGCGACGCTGCAGCTCTGCACCTCCTTCCACCCTTCCGAAGCGCCGGTCAATGTGGACGGCCATGCGTTTTTCATCGTGACCAACGTTTCGGACGCCGACCTTGACGTGGGCGGCCTGCTGATCGCCCCGGGCACCGCCATGACCATCGGCAACCGTGCCAACCGCGACGAGCACGGCGGCCTGTGGTACAACCTGGAAGGCTTCTACAATTACTACATCGACGACTATTACCCGGATGTGCACAGCATGCAGGTGTCGCTGAGCCAGGAGCAGCTGGACGCCTTCAATGCGGCACTGCCCAACTGCGACAAGTGGTCCGGCGTGTACAACTGCGTGGCCTTCACCACCGCCATCTGGAACGCCGTGTGCGCGGACAGGCTGTGCCCGGTGCTGCCCACCCCCGAGGAGCTGACCCACAGCATGTCCGGCTACGAGGGCAAGGTGACCGAACACCCGGAGATCCCCTACGACTATGTGGTCTACTACGGCTACCCGGCCACCCGCAGCCAGGATTACCAGTAAGCAGCTTTCCGAAAATCCCCGGCAGAACGGCTTTTGTGCGGCCGTTCTGCTTTTTTCTTGTATACATCTCTTGTAATTTCGGCGGCGGCGGTGTATCATAAAGGCGATGTATCCAACCGTTTTATGCCGCAGTCACGGAGGAACCTATGACAGCAACCAAACCATCCCAGTTCAACAAACCGCCGCTGTTCACCCGCCAGCAGCTGGCGGCCCTGCTGCTGCCGCTCATCGCAGAGCAGGCTTTGAGCGTGTCCATCGGCCTGGCCGACACCCTGATGGTGTCGTCGGTGGGCGAAGCCGCCGTTTCCGGCGTGAGCCTTGTGGACAGCTTCAACACCCTGATGATCCAGGTCATGAGCGCGCTGGCCACCGGCGGCGCGGTGGTCACCAGCCAGTACATCGGCCGCGGGGAGCCGAAGGACGCCAAGCGCGCTGCAGCGCAGATCTTGTTCATCCTGTCCAGCTTCAGCTGCCTTGTGGCGGCGGTGGTCATCGTGGGCCGCCACGCCATCCTGCGGGGCATCTTCGGCTCCATCGACGCGGACGTGATGCGCTACGCCGAGACCTACTTCCTGCTCTCGGCCCTGAGCTACCCCTTCATCGGCCTGTACAACGCCGGGGCCGCGCTGTTCCGCGCCCAGGGCAACAGCAAGGTGAGCATGATGTCCAGCCTTGTGATGAACGTGGTGAACATCGGCGGCAACGCGGTGCTGATCTACGGCTTCCGCATGGGGGTCATGGGCGCGGCACTGGCAAGCCTTGTGTCCCGCGCCATCGCCTGCTTTGCGGTGCTGTACCTGCTGCAGCGCCCCGCCTGCCCGCTGCGGGTGGATGGCTTGCAGGCGCTGGCCCCGCAGGGGCGGCTCATCCGGCAGATCTTACGGGTGGGCATCCCGGCCGGCATCGAGAACGGCATGTTCCAGATCGGCAAGCTGTCGGTGTCCAGCCTGACTTCCACCCTGGGCACCGCCGCCATCGCGGCCAACGCCGTGGCGAACACCACCACCACCTTTTTGAACATCCCGGCCAACGCCGTGGGCATGGCCGCCCTTACGGTCGTGGGCCAGTGCCTTGGCGCGGGCGAAAAGGACCAGGCCGTGTACTACTCCCGCCGCCTGATGCTGTTTGCCTACTGCGGTGCATGGTTCATGAACATCTCGGCCTTCCTGTTCGCCAACAAGTTCGCGCTGGGGCTGTTCAACCTCTCGCCGGAGGCCTACGCCATGGCGCTGGAAGTGATGGTGTGGTTCAACATCATCTCGCTGTTCATCTGGCCTTCCAGCTTTACCCTGCCCAACATCCTGCGCGCCGCCGGTGACGCCCGCTTCACCATGACCGTGAGCATCGTGTCCATGTGGGCTTTCCGGGTGGGCTTCTGCTACCTGTGCGTGCTGGCCTTCCACGGCGGGCTGCTCTCCATCTGGATGGGCATGTATCTGGACTGGGCCTTCCGCTCCCTGTGCTTCTTTGTCCGCTTCGTGCGCGGCAAGTGGCTGGAGCAGCATGTCATCTGAGCATCGTTGTTTTTCAAAGAGCCTGCCCTTGGGCAGGCTCTTTTTCTGCGCCTTGTGCAGGAAACCGGCCTTCTGGTTCGTATTACAGTCAGAAGCGGATTTCATCCCCCGGATTTTTACGCATTCCGCACAAATAATTCGCGTGAATTTTAACAATGTTGTCCGCTTTCGTTCTTGTTTTTGTCACACGCCGGGCGTATAATTTCTTATCGCTAAGAGTTTGCCCAACCGCAAAAAGGAGGCTTTTTCAATGAAACGCAATTGGTTTTCGCGCCATCCCATCGCTTTCATGGCGCTGTATTTACTGTTATATCTCTCTGCATTCAATTTTCTGAACACCCAGATCCACATGCCCCATGTGCTGGTGCACTGCCGCCTGGACGATCTGATCCCCTTCTGCAAATATGCCGTCATCCCCTACTTTGCATGGTTCCCGTGGATCCCCTTCACCCTGTTCTTCCTGCTGTGGAAGGCGCCCCGTGAAGACTTCTGGCGGCTGTGCCTGCCGCTGTTCGGCGGCATGACCCTGGCGCTGGCGTGCTACGTCATCCTGCCCACCGGGCTGAACCTGCGCCCGTACTATGTGCCGGGCAGCGACATCTTTGCCCGTGCGGTGCGCTTTTTGTACCGCACCGATACGCCCATCAATGTCTGCCCGTCCATCCACGTCTTCAACTCGGTGACGCTGCTGCTGGCCTACTACCGCAGCCGCCTCTTTGAGCGGCCCCGCCTGCGCTGGATGCGCCCGGCCGCTGCCGTGCTGTGCGGTTCCATCGTGTGCTCCACCGTGCTGCTCAAGCAGCACAGCTGCATCGACGTGGTGCTGGGCATCCTGCTGGCACTGGCGCTGGATGCCGCCTTCACGGCCGCTTCCGAGTACAGCGAACTGCTGCAGACCCGCCGCGTATGACCCTCTCCGTCAAGATCTTCGATTTTGTCCGCTCTCCCTTTGGGAGAGCTTTTTTTGTTTTAAAACGCACTGCTGTTTTCTTTAGCAGCCGTTTCATGAAAAAGAGCTCCAGAAAAATCCACGGATTTTTCTGGAGCTCAAATCATCAAAAACACTTCCGCTGAATATGGCCAAATGGAACGCGGCGGCCATCAAAACAATCCCTCCGGCAGGCAGACATCCTCTTTTGGCACCTTTGCCCAGGAAAACTCCGGGATGAGGCTTTCCGGCGTGCGTGGCGCGGGCTCCGGCTGCAGGCCGTAGGCATAGGCCAGCTTGCCCACGATCTCCTCGGCGGTGTACTTTGCCCGCAGGTTTTCCAGGCTCTGGTCGCCGTCGCGCTTCGACAGCCGCCGCCCGTCCGCAGCCAGCAGCAGCGGACAGTGGGCAAACTGCGGTGCCTGCAGGCCCAGCAGACGGTACAGGTAGAGCTGCCGTGCCGTGGAGGACAGCAGGTCCGACCCGCGCACCACCTCGGTGACACCCATGCGGGCATCGTCCACCACCACGGCCAGCTGGTAGGCAAACACACCGTCGGCCCGGCGCAGGTAAAAGTCGCCGCAGTCCTGCAGCAGGTTCTCGGTGTGTTCTCCCATACAGCCGTCCGTGAAGGTAATATCTTCATCCGGCACCATCAGGCGGTAGGCCGGGGCCTTCTTTTTGCGCTTTTCGGCGATCTCGGCAGGCGTCAGGCCCCGGCAGGTGCCCGGGTAGATGACGTTGCCGTCCGAGGTGTGGGGTGCACTGGCCGCGTGCAGCTGTGCGCGGGAGCAGAAGCACGGGTACACAAGGCCCATGGCATCCAGTTTCTGATATTGTTCCTCGTAGATGTCCGCGCACTCGCTCTGGTAATAGGGGCCGTGGGGGCCGCCGGTGCTGCCGCCTTCATCCCAGCCAAGGCCCAGCCAGTCGAGGTCCTGCTCCAACAAATCGGCATAGATGCGCGGGCAGCGCTCGGCGTCGAGGTCCTCGATGCGCAGCACGATGCGCCCGCCCCGGCTTTTGGCGCTGAGCCACGCCAGCAGGCTGCAGGCCAGGTTGCCCAGGTGCAGCCGCCCGCTGGGGCTGGGCGCGAAGCGCCCGGTGACGGTTTCGTTTTTATTTGTCATGGGAAGGGTTTCGTTTTGCATGGTGATCCTTTCAGCCGCCGGACGATTTGAAATGCCCCCCGTTTCACTCTGGGCATCTTCAGCGGAAATGTTATTTTTATTTTGAGAATTTGAAAAATCTGCGGATTTTTCAAATTCTCTTTTTCACGGGAAGGGGTCGTGACGGCAAACGGCAGCTGCAGCCGCTGGCTCCCCTGCGGGGAGCTGCCGCCGCAGCGGCTGAGGGGCCTATCAATCGGAGAAGCGAGAAAAAAGTGCAACGGCGACGACCGCCGCCAGCGGCGGATA
>OBLG01001879.1_pt1 | contig 14470 bp, 8 predicted proteins | sample 1517451 | NCBI WGS metagenome assembly OBLG01 (sample SAMN04571694, study PRJEB22368) | human gut metagenome | biome: human gut; material: stool | host: Homo sapiens | place: Luxembourg | collected 2012-06-29
CCTCTGAGGCCAGAATCAGATAGCCGTCGTTTGTGACCAGATAGCGTGCCGGGCGCAGGCCGTTGCGGTCAAGCACAGCGCCGACCTGCTCGCCGTCGGAGAAGAGGATGGCTGCCGGGCCGTCCCACGGCTCCATCATGGAGGCGTAATAGTGGAACATATCGCGCTTTTCCCGGGACATATTCTTATCCCGTCCCCACGGCTCCGGGATGCACAGCATCACGGCCTTTGGCAGCTCGATGCCGCTGTACATGAGAAATTCCAGTGTGTTGTCCAGCATGGACGAATCAGAGCCGTCCGTCTCCACGACAGGATAGACTCTGGCGATCTCCTCGCCCAGAACCGGAGAGGCCATCGTCTCCTCGCGGGCAAGCATTCGGTTGATGTTTCCGCGGATGGTGTTGATCTCGCCGTTGTGAAGAATGATGCGGTTGGGATGCGCCCGCTTCCACGAGGGCGTGGTGTTGGTGGAGAAGCGAGAATGCACAAGCGCAAGTGCAGAGGCAAAATCCGCGTCCTGCAGATCCGGATAGAATTTCCGCAGCTGCCAGACCAGAAACAGCCCCTTGTATACGATCGTCCGGCTGGACATCGATACGACGTAGGTGCCGGAGACGGAATGCTCGTACTCGCGCCGGGCCAGATACAGTTTTCGGTCAAAATCCAGGCCGCGCGCGGTCTTTTCCGGGCGGCGGATAAAGCACTGCGCGATCGCAGGCATACTGCTCCGCGCGTTTTCACTCAGAATCTCCGGACAGACCGGCACATCCCGCCAGAACAGCAGCCCCAGCCCTTCGCGCGACAGGATCATCTCCAGCAGCTTTCGGCTGCGCATACGTTTGAGCGGATCCTGCGGAAAAAAGATCATGGCGACGCCGTAATCGCCCGCTTCCGGAAGCGGTTTTCCCGCCTGCCGCGCTGTTTTTTCAAAAAAGGCATACGGAAGCTGCGTCATAATGCCGACGCCATCGCCGGTAGTGCCATCGGCGTCCTTGCCGGTGCGGTGTTCAAGCTTTTCGACGATCTTCAGCGCGTCATCTACTGCCCGATGCGTTCTCTGTCCGCTGATATTGACAACGGCGCCGATCCCGCAGGCATCATGCTGGCTTTCCTGTTCGGTGAATCGTTGCTGATGTACCTGTTCCATGCTTTCCTGTCCCCTCTTCCGCTGTAAAGCCTGTGCCGCTTCACGCTGCATATTCTCCGGGAATGCGAACGCCCACCCAATATGTCCTCGCATCATATACATATGTCTTTATAAAAAGAATTTCTATTTATTTTAGTGATGTATATCGTTAATGTCAACAATTTTCGCCCGTTTGATTTATTCATATTGCTGAACGCTGCCTTCAGAAATTCTAATATTGCTTTTTCCCATGCAGCGCTTGACATTTGCCTGCGGCGCGCGTATAATGCGCTCAAACGAACGGTTCGGCAATGTCCTTCCGGCTCATATGGAGACGCAGAAGCGGCGGCTGGATACAATTATAAAGCATATTTCGTGATTCCTCTTTTCATTTGTGTTGACGGCGGCCCGCAGGAAAACCTGCGGGCCGCCGTCATATGCTAAAAAGCCGCTGACCGGCAAATGCGTGCCTGTTTTACTCCTGATCCATACGCAGAAGTGTTCAGAACGCGGGGGGCTTTGAAAAGCTGACGGGGCTGCAGCGATTTCTCGCTGCAGCCCCGTTTAAATTTGTTCAGCGGCCCTGATAGTATCTGTACAGGAAGGTCACGATCTGGGCGCGGGTGCAGTAGGCGTCCGGGCTGAAGGTCGTGTCGCTGGTGCCGGTGGTGATGCGGTTGTCATAGGCCCAGAGGATGGCGTTGTAGTTGTACGCCGTGGTCTTGACATCCGTGAAGGGGTTGAACGTGTTGGGCTTGGCGGCGGAGGCGGCGCGGTAGAGGAACGTTGCGACCTGGCCGCGGGTGACCGTTACGTCAGGCCCGAAGGTGGTGGCATTGAGGCCGGTGGTGATGCCCTGCTCAACAGCCCAGAGGACTGCGTTGTAGTAATAATCGCTGGGCTGCACGTCCGTGAACGGGCAGACACGATATCTGGGCAGCGGGGAACCGGCTGCGCGCCAGAGGAAGGTGACGGTCTGTGCGCGGGTGCAGACGGCGTTGGGCGAGAAGGTGTAGCGGCCCGTGCCGGAGGCGATGCCGTTTTCTGCGGCCCACTTGACAGCGTCGTAGAAGTAGTCAAGGCGGCTCACGTCATGGAAGTTGAAGCTTCCCGTATTGCCGCCGATCACGCCGGGGATGTAATCCATGCCGTCGTCGACATAGGGGATGAGCGTGCCGGTGAGGATGGTGTAGTTGTGCGTGTCGTTCGGGGTGAACGTCCATGCGTACGCCTTGCCGTCCTCAAGTACGGTCGTGAGAGGCAGATCCCACGCGATGGTGCCAGCCGGGCGGATGGTGCCGACGGTGAGCTTGGCGTCGGCAAGGGTCTTGCCGCTCGTTTCGAGCTTTGTGTAGCCGGGCGTGCCGGTTGGGGTCGCCTTGGTGATGGTGAAGGTCGCGGTCTTGTAGCCGAAGCTGGCGTCGCTGTTGAAGGTCACGGCGACGGTGTAGGTGCCGACGGTCAGCGGGAGGCCGGAGGCGTCAAGCGAAGCGCCGGTCGAGGCGTTGGGCGTGTAGCCGTAGCGCAGCGTGCCGGAATAGCCGGAAATGGTCGCATTCTCGTACTTGATGCCAGTACCGGTGTAGACAGCGGAGCCATCCTTGAACTCGATGGAGCCGGAAACGTCGGTTCTGTCGTGGGTCGAGATCGTCAGCGCATAGCTGCCGCCGTTGTAGTTGCCGGAGACCGGGGTGACAGTGACCGTGAAGGTCGCCGCGCCGACTTCGTTCTTCAGCCGGAAGGTGATCTTGTTTTCGCCTTCGACAACCGCAGGTGCCACAGCGAAGATGTCGTCTCCGCCCTCAACAGCGGTGAGCTTGATGGAGAAGCCGGTTTCGGTCTCGCCTGCGAGGAAGAAGTCGGACGGGAGCGTTCTGGTCTTCAGGTCGGTCTCGGTGCAGAGCTCGGAGATCGTGCAGGGGTTCAGGGTCAGACCGGCCTTGTTGATGGTGAAGGTCTTGCTGGCCGTGCCGGTGAAGTTGCCCTTGCCGGTGACGGTAACTGTGGCGGTACCGGCGTTGATGCAATCCTCGCTGTAAGAAACGGTGTAGTCCGCATCGGTGAGCTTGCTGCCGTTAAACGTGACAGTCACTTCGGGGGTATGGGCCTTGGTGTCGTAGGTCACGCTGGGAATATTCGCGATCATGTCGTCCGTGATGGAAGCTTCCGTGATCTTGAAGTTCTTTCTGATCTCACCGGTATAGTTGTTCTTACCGGTGTAGATGATGGTCGCCGTGCCGACATTGATGTTATTTTCGTATGTGACGGAAATATCATCGAATGTAAGCTTTGCTTCGGAGTCCTTGACGGAAACGCCCTGCACGCAGGGAGAACCTGTATAGGTCTTGTCGGTCGGGTTATTGATCGTGACAGAGGGTGCGGCAATGGATTTCGGGTTCACAACAAGTTCGCCGGTAACGTTACCGATCGTGTAATTCTTAATCTTATCGGTGTCCAGAACGCAGGTAAACTTATAATTGTCGACTTTGCAGCCCTTCGTGTATTCTGTGTCTACGGTGTACGCGTCTTCCGCGATCTCATCGTTGTTCACGAGGCCCTCGAATTCGACGGAATAACCAGTGGTCGGAGCAGCATCGCCGTAGGTGATGGGGTCATGCGAAACGTTGGCGGTCAGACCCTTGGGGGTGATGGTCAGCTTCGCGGTGGCCGTGCCGACGTGGCCGGGATACTCCCCTTCTGCCACAGAATCGGAATAGCTTACCGTGATGGTGTATTCGCCAACATTCTTCGGTGCGGAAGGACTGTAGGTGATGGTGCAGTCGGTGGTCACGTCTTTGCCGTCCAGTAGGACAACAGGCGCATAGGTCTCGCCATATACAGCCTCAACATCCGCCACCGTCAGCTCGACAGTCTTCTTGTTGATGTAGTTGACATCCACTGTGAGGGTAACATCCTCATAGTTTCTAAACTTCACCAGTAGTGTGACCTTGCCGGTCTCACCGGCCGCGAGAGCCGTTACATTCTTAAATGTGAGCTTCGGCAGAGCAGAGGTATCCAAGGCTTCGTAGCTGAACTTTTCGCAGCTCAGAATTTCAACCGTGGAAGGCACTGCGCCGAGCCGACTCAGATCGTAGTCATAGTCGCGCTTTTCGTCGTTGACCAGCTCCGAGCAGAGGACGTTCAGAGACGGGACATCCGCAGGATTGACTGTGATGGTCGCGGGCATGATCTTCCACGTAAGGTTTTTGAAGTTCGCACCGTAAATCTCATAGTTTTCTGCATCGACCGGTGTAAACTCTACACGCGCATTATAGGTCGCAACGTCCTTTGCCTTGTATTTCCATTCCTGTTCAACCGGCCCGATATACGTTTTTTCAACATAGGCCACGTTGATCAATTGATCCAACGTTTTGCCGTTATAAACCTTCGTCGAGTTGAAGACGAACTTCACGCCGTGCTCGTTTCCGTCATAGGTAAAGTACGGAACGGGATCGCCGCCTGTTGTGGTTCCGTCAAATTCTTCCTCGTACAGAGGTGCGACGATAAAGTCGGCCCCAACGATTTGAATCTTCACCTTGGTGATCTGGAACTCATGGGTAAACTGCGTGAATGTATAATTGCTGCCGTCGACGGGTTTGACAGTAACGGTGGCTGTACCGGCGTTCGTGTTTTCGCCGTAGATGATCTCATAATCTCTTCTAACTTCCAGCGTATCGCTGTCGATCGTGATCGTTTTTTCAGTCACTTCCGGCTTGATTTGCTCACCAGTGTAACCCTTGTCCGGAAGATTGGCAATGCTCGTGAAGCTATTGCTGATATCGCCAAGATTCTTGGGGTTGATCTTGAAGGTCAGGGTTGCTTCGCCGTTGTAATTGCCTGTGCCGGTCACATTGACGGAAGCATTGTCCGTGACGTTCACGTTGCCGTCATATCCGCTGAGGGTATAATCGTCGATTTCGTTCAGCACGATGTTGCCGTGCCTTACTGTAACGTCCGGTTTAACCGCTGCGCCGCTATAGGTCTGGTCAGCAACCGTAATGTCGAGGCTGGCAATGTTTCTCTGTTTGATGATCACAACGACTTTGTTGGATGTTGCCTCATCATGATTCGCATCCCCGGAACGGACAGCCCAGAAGGTATAAGTGCCGACGTTCAGCTGTGTCGTGGCAGTATCGTATACTGCATCGGTAGTCTCACCCATCTGATAGTGGATCGTGATATCCGTGCCGATGGCGATACCGTTGCCGTCGCTGAACGTGATGGAGTCGCCGTACGTAATCGTAACTGCGTTTTCCTCGTTGTTGACCTTCAGCGTCAGCTTGCCGGTGGCTTTTGTGATCTGGAAGGTCGTCGAAACCGTGCCCTGATATTCGCCCTTGCCGGTCGCGGTCAGCGTCGCGGTGCCGACATTGATGTTGTCCGCATAGGACAGATCATAATCGACGCCGTTTTCAAGGAGCTTTTCGCCAAGCGTGATAGCCGGGGTGGGCTTGATCTCATTGCCGTTATCGTATTCGAAGGGACCGACAGCTGCAATGGAAGCACTGCTGATGTCAGCTTGGTTCACAATCAGGTTATCGGTTGTCGCAGCCTGACCATCATATGTAATGGTAACCGGGTGGCCATTGTTGTCCGCAACAGTCAGAATCGTACCATTTTCCGGGTCAGTTGTGTAGCCGCTGGTAATCACGTCCGTATTGCCGCTTCCGAATGTCGCGGTAACTTCAAGAGCATCCAAATTCAGCGCCTGACCGCTGGTATATTCTAGATTGGGCTGATTCGTGACAGAAATGGACGCTACGGTATCATGCTCTACCTTAATCGTGACATCGCAGGTATAGCCGTTATAGCTGGCCTTGACGACGTTGTTGCCTTCCACAAGGCCAGTGGCCGGAAGCGTGACGGTGAAGTCGCTAACCGCAGTCACATTGCCGTTTTCGTCGATGTATTCACCGACAAGGTTTTCTGCGATCTTCGCCGCAGTGGTGGTGGGGAAGAAGTCCGCCGCACCATCCTTGACGCGGGCAGTAAATGCGGGGCATTCAACAATAGTGAAGTCCTTTTCGTTGACATCGAAAATCATGTTGGTTTCCGAGCCGAGGTGGAAAAGTGTCTTCAGTTCATCTTCTGTAACAGTCTTTTTTGCTTCGAAAACCGCCTCAAAGAAGTTGCCAGCCGTAACGAGCTTTCCTCTGTTGGTTCGGATTCCTGATGTGGTTGCAAGCGTAATCGTAAGCAGGCCGTTTCCATCGTTGTTTGGAATAAAGGTTCCCTGATATTCGTAAAAAACACTATTTACAGTGGCCTCTCCCGTATCCGGGATATTGACCGCTTCGGCGTCATATCTCACAGAGATGGTTGCGCCCGTAACCGTGCTATTTTCGTCCGAAGGATTATCGAAAAAAGCCAGTCTGACACAATAGGTCTTTCCTGCTTCAAGCGCCTGTACCGCAGCTCCAGCGGCTTCGTTGTCTTCATCGTACTCAAAGTATTTCCAGCCCAGATGAATTTTTTCATCCTTTGTGCCGGGAATAACCGAGCCCGCAAATACGTTTAAACTAAGAGTAGACATCAACATCATAATTGCAAGAAGCAATGCACATACTCTCTTCAATCTATTTTTCATATGCTTTCAACTCGCCTCCAGATTAGTCTTCAAAGCTCGTAATCAGTTTTGCTGCATAGCGGAGAATCTTCACAGCATCCTTGGGGTCAACCGTATTGTCACCATTGACATCAGCTGCCTTTAGTTGATCTCCGCTGAGTGTAATCAATGCAGCAGCGTGTCTCAATACAAGCACTGCATCTTTGGGGTCAATGCTTCCATCGTTATTCACATCGCCCGGCGTGTACGGCGGCTTCTCGCCGTACTTGAACGATGCGACCTTCTTGAGCGCCTTGTCGGTCGTGCTGATGTAGATGTTATATGTGCCTTCCTTCAGCGCCTTGGGCTTCAGGGTGAATTTTGCCTCGCCGTCTGTCACGGTCACCTGGTCAATGTACTGGATGTTTCCGCTCGTCGGAACGCCGCTGTTATCGTCAAGAAGCAGCACGAGCGAATATGCGCCGGTCAGGCCGGTGCAGTTCAGCTCGAACGTGTCCGCGCCTGCGTAGAAGCCGCCGTCCTTCGTGCCGTTCGTCACGGTCAGGGGGCCGGTCACATTATAGACGCCGAGGACTTCCGTGTCTTCCGCAAACGCGGCTGCGGTGAGCATTGTGAGTGTCAGCACTGCGAGCAGCAGCGCAAGCATTCTTCTTTTCATGCCGCTTCCTCCATTGTCATAAATTGATCCGCATACCGCAGCAGGATCGCCGCGATCTGTGCGCGGGACGCGTTGGCCTCCGGCGCGATGCGGCTGCCGCCGACGCCGGAAACAAGCTCGTGGTAGACCGCCCACCAGGTCGCGTCCTTCGCCCAGGCGGCGATGGTCGTGCTGTCGGCGAAGGTCTGCTCATAGATGCCGGTCAGCGTCAGCTCTGTGCCGCTCTGCCCGCCGTTCAGGCGGAAGAGGATGGCCATGGCCTGCTGGCGCGTGATGGGGGCGTCGGGGCCGAAGCGCGTGTCGGACAGGCCGTTCACATAGCCTTTTTCTACGGCCCAGCTCAGTGCGTCCTGATACCAGTCCGCGCTGGCGTCTGCAAACGAGGCCGCCTTGGCCGCAGCGGGCTTGCCGCACATACGCCAGAGCATGAGGACGAACTGTGCGCGGGTCACGGGGGTGTCGGGCCGGAAGGTGCCGTCGGAATAGCCGGTGACAAGGCCCAGTTCCGCCGCGCGTTCGACCGAGGCGAAAGCCCAGTGCGCGCTGGTCACGTCGCGGAAGGAGCCGGCTTTGACTTCCTCCTGCGTGGTGTCTGCGGGCTGCTCCTCTTCGGACTTCTTGTCGTCCTCAGCCGTTTTGTCGTCTTCGGATTTCTTGTCGTCGTCGGACTTTTTATCGTCCGCGCCCGGCGTTTCGCCGGTGGAACCGGAGCCGGTGCTGCCCTGCGCGATCAGCGCCGGGAGCGAATAGGAAAGCGGGAGCGCCTTGCCGTCAATGTCAGAAAGGAGCGCATCGGCGAGGGTCAGCTTCGCGTCGCCCGCCGCCTTGACGCGGAAGGTAAACACGGCGAGGCTGCCATCGGTCTTGACGGCGGTGGTGGTCGCCGCTGCGAGGATCGCGCCGACGCCGTCACGCGTTGCGTACGGGTTGCTCGCGGCGAGCATACCGGCAATGAGCGCGCCGTTTTCAATGCCGGTGCATTCGACAACGGAATCGTCGTAGCCCAGACTGAGCTGCACGGCGGCAAGACCTGTGTTGCCGGTCAGCTCCGCCGTGACGGTAAAGGTCTGTCCAACGTCCGGCAGCTTGTCCGGGGCTGTGAGCTTGAGCGTCGTGCCTGCGGCGCAGGCAAGCGGTGTCAGCAGCTGCACCGCCAGCAGCAGTGCGATACCTATGGCCAATATTCGGTTGCGTTTCATTCTTCGCATTCCTCCTCATCTCGGTCGGACGTACAATCGGGGTGAAATTGTAACTGGGTGCTGCAAGAGTCTACACTACCCCTAGTATTCGTAGAATAATTATATACGAACTGTGCCGCAATTGCAAGATGCTGGCTGCTTTATTTGTGGGGAATTTGGAGAAAAAGTTTTTTCGGATGGGCGGCGATGCTGTGAAGCTTCAACAATTCGCGGCTGCTCCCCGCCCTCATCCGGCCCTTCGGGCCACCTTCCCCGGCGGGGAAGGCTTTGGGTGCGTGCGGATTCGCCGGACTGTCGGCGGTTTAACCGGGAATTGATTTGGATTTAAGGTTCTCAGCGAAATATCACGAAGATTTAACGTAATTCTGGACGCGCATTTGACATTCTCTTTCTATATTTATATCAGATAAAACGAATTTGGAAAGAGGTCTGTGCGGATATGACGATTTTTAACTTTTTAACATTGCTCGGCTCGCTGAGTTTGTTCCTGTTCGGCATGAGTGTGATGGGCACGGCGCTGGAAAAACGCGCGGGCGGGTCCTTGAAGGCCATTCTGGCGAAGCTGACGAACGGGAAATTTTCCGGGCTTCTGACGGGGCTTGCCGTTACGGCGGTCATTCAGTCGTCCTCGGCTACGACGGTCATGGTCGTGGGCTTTGTCAATTCGGGGCTTTTGAGCCTCAAGCAGTCCATTCCTGTTATCATGGGCGCGAATATCGGCACGACTGTGACAGCGTGGCTGCTGTCGCTGTCCGGCATCAGCGGGGACAGCCTGTTCGTGCAGCTTCTGAAACCGTCGTCGTTCACGCCGGTGCTGGCTGTGATCGGCATTATTCTGTATCTGACCGCAAAGGGCAAGAAAAAGGACACGGGCCTGATCCTTCTTGGCTTCGCGACGCTGATGTTCGGCATGGAATCGCTGTCTGGCTCTGTCTCCGGGCTGCGGGACGACCCGAACTTCACGAAATTCTTCCTGTTGTTCTCGAATCCCATTCTGGGCGTTCTGGCTGGCGCGATTCTGACGGGCATTGTGCAGTCCTCGTCCGCGTCGGTCGGTATTCTGCAGGCGCTGTCCTCGACCGGGGCTGTCAGCTACGGCGCGGCGATCCCCATTATCATGGGACAGAACATCGGCACGTGCGTGACGGCCATGCTGTCCTCCGTCGGCACGAACAAGAACGCGCGGCGCGCAGCCGTCGTGCATCTGAGCTTCAATATCATCGGCACAGTCGTCTGGCTGGCGCTGTTTGAGGCTGCAAACGCAATTTTCCGCTTTGCGTTCGTCTCGACCGCTATCGATACGTTCCATATCGCGCTCATTCACTCGATCTTCAATCTGGCCTGCACGCTGATGCTGCTGCCGTGCTGCGGACTGCTGGAAAAGCTGTCGTACCGGATCATCCCGGATGGCCGCAGCACCGACACCGCAACTGTTCTGGACGAGCGCCTGTTTGCAACTCCCGCCATTGCGCTCGTCAAGAGCGAGGAGCTGGCCAAGCGCATGGCTGCGGACTCCGAGCTTGCGCTGCATGAGAGCTTACAGGCCGTGCTCGGCTTTACGCCGGAGCTGGCCGCCTCCGTCCGGCAGCGGGAGGACGATACCGACCGCTATGAGGACACGCTGGGAACCTTCCTCGTACATCTGGCCACGCAGCCGATGAGCGAGCAGGACAGCGTGGAATCGTCGAAGCTGCTGCATCTGATCGGCGATTTTGAGCGCATTGCAGACCACGCCGTCAATATTATCGAATCGGCGGAGGAGCTGAAGGAGAAGGGCGTTTCGTTCACAGACTCCGCAAAGCAGGAGCTGCAGACGATGCTGAACGCCGTGGGCGAGATCGTCGATCTGACGAGCCGGGCGTTCTTGCAGGACGATCTGACGCTTGCGCGGCAGGTCGAGCCGCTGGAGCAGGTCATCGACAAGCTGAAGGACGAGCTGCGCACGAATCACATCGCCCGTCTCCAGCGCGGCGAATGCTCGCTGGCCGCAGGTTTCGTACTGTCCGATCTGCTGACGAATCTGGAACGCGTGGCCGACCACTGCTCGAACATCGCAGGCTGTCTGCTCGACATGAAGAACGAGCGTATCGATCTGCACAAGTACCTCGGCGACGTCAAATCCGGCAGCAACGAATTTTTGATGCAGTACAATACGTTTGAGGAAAAATACAAGCTGGCGTAACCGCGCCGGACGCACAGACAATATCAGCACGCACCAGCGCCCCCTGTCATGTCACAGCATGACAGGGGGCGCTGCGGGTATTCACAGCAGGATGCAGATCATCCCGCCGGTGTTTTCGTTGATCATGCGGCCAAGGGTCTTTGTGAGCTTCTGCCGCGCGTCGTCCGGCATACGCATGATCTTGGCCGTGACGCCCTCGGAGACAAGCTCATAGAGCGATTTGCCGAAGATGTTGCTCTGCCAGAGCTTATCGGTGTCCTCTTCATATTCGCCGAGCAGATAGTCGATGAGCTGCTGTGATTCCTGTTCGCCGCCGACCATGGGGCTGATCTCCGTCTCGATCTGCGCGCGCATCATGTGGATGGACGGCGCGCTGGCGCGCAGCTTGACGGCGTAATTGCCGTTTTTCTTCACGATTTCCGGCTTTTCGAGCTTCAATTCCTCTGCGCCCGGCATGACGATGCCATAACCGGTCGCCTTGACCTGTTCGAGCGCGGTCTGTACCTTTTCGTAGAGCTTTTTCGTCTGCGAAAGCTCCCGCAGCATCTGCATAAGCGCCTCGTCGTCCGCGATCTCCACGCCCGCCTGCTTGGACAGTTCTTCGTAGAACAGCGTCTCCGGCAGATGCAGCTCGCAGGTGACCGTGCCGGTTCCGAGATCGACCTCCCGCACGCGGAACGCGTCGACCGGATCTAGCTCCCGCAGCGACCCCATGACGCTTTCCGCCTCGCTGAGGCTTGTGAGCCTTGAGGCGCGGTCAAGCATTGCGTCATACAGGGCGGCTTTGACCGGGTGATCGTCCGGCAGCGCCCGCACCCAGCTCGGCAGGAAGAACCGCAGCTCCTCGACCGGGAACGCGTACATGACCGCTTCGAGCAGCCGCGCAATATCCTGCGTCTGCATCACCGCACAGTCCATCGTCAGCGCCTGCACGCCGTATTCGGCCCGGATGCGGGCGCAGATCGCGTCCGCCTGTCCCTTTTTCGCGTCCTGCGTATTGACGACGACCACGAACGGCTTGCCCGTTTTCTGCATATCCGCAATGGCGCGGGCTTCCGCCTCGCGGTAATCCTCGCGCGGGATATCCGTGACCGTTCCGTCCGTCGTGACGACCACGCCGATGGAGCTGTGGTCCTCCATGACCTTTTTGGTGCCAAGCTCCGCCGCCTGTGCCATGGGAAGCTCCTCGGAGGCCCAGGGTGTCGTGACCATGCGGGGCTTGCCGTCCTCCGTGTCGCCGACCGCGCCGGGGATCATGTAGCCCACAGAGTCGATCAGCCGCACCTGCAATGTCGTTTTTCCGTCCGGGCTGATGCGGGCGGCCTCGTTCGGGACGAATTTCGGCTCCGCCGTCATGATCGTCCGGCCCGAGCCGGACTGCGGCAGCTCGTCGGTGGCGCGTTCGCGCTCATAGACGTTTTCGATGTTCGGCAGCACGAGCTGCTCCATGAAGCGCTTGATAAAGGTGGATTTTCCCGTCCGCACAGGGCCGACGACGCCGATATAGACCGTGCCGTCCGTGCGGTCCGCGATCTGCGCGTAGATCGAACGTTGTTCCATATTCCCGCCTCCCGTCTCACATGGGGATCAGCAGCAGCCGTCCGGCGTCCGCCTCCGGCTGCGTCAGATGATTGGCCTGCTGGATCGACTGCGCCGTCGTCCGGTACTGCCGCGCAAGGTCCCAGAGCGCGGCGTTTTCGCTCATGCGCCGGATGACGACTGACGGCCGCTGCGTGTTCTGCTGCTTCGTCAGGTCGAGCGTCCCGCCGGACAGATTCTGCAGCGTCTGCCGGGAAAACGTCTGTACCTGAAAGACCGCGTCATAGCGCAGCTCGACCGCGCCGCTGCCCGCCGAGGCGTAGCCCTCCGGCTGGATCGTACACACGGCCTCGCAGAGGCCGTTTTCGCTCAGCGCTGTATGGCAGCTGACCTCCGTACGGAACGTCTCGGCCTGCACCGCGCCGTCCGGGTCGGTATAGACGAGGTCCGCGCGCAGCGGTACATGGACGGTAACGCCGTCGTCTGTCCGCTCAAGCGCCTGTGCGTCCGGGTAGACCCGGCAGTCGAGCACGGCGGCGGCCTGCACCGGGAACGAGGCGCGGACAGGCTCGCGCAGCGTCTGCGCGTCGAGGCGCATGGTGTGCTCCTGCGTTTCCCACTGCGGCTGGAACTCGCCCTTGGTCGAATATGCGTCCTCACAGAGCGTCAGCGCCTGCGGCTGCACGACCATGCACTGCGCCAGCAGCCCCGCGCCGAACAGCAGCTTCTGCGACTGCTCCGACGCGACCGGCTCCAGCTGCACGCCGGTCACAAGCAGCACCGATTCGAGCGTTTCGTCCTGATCGTAGTCGCCCTCCATCTGGCAGTACTGCGAAAACGGCACGGAAAAACTCAGCGTCCGCAGGGCGTTTTCATTGTCCAGATAAGTAATTTGCAGATTTGCGGTTCCCTTCAGGACGGCCTTGCTCCCGACCAGCCCCTGCTCCTGCACGACCGGCGTGAGCAAACAGCTGACCAGCCGTGTGATCTGCGGCCTGCCGTCCGGTAGGTTCAGCTCCTCGCTGACCTGAAACGCGCGCTCGGAAAGCTCCACAGGCGCATTCGTCTCATAGGTCTGCGTTTTCAGCTGCAGGCAGGCGGGCGGATCCTTGAGGACGCTCATGCTCTGCGTCTGCGGCTCATAGCCGTCCGCCTGAACCAGAACGCTCACGCGCAGGAGCACCTTGCGCGAGTTGATCAGGCGGCTGTCCGCGCTGCGGACGCAGCAGCGCACGAGCGTCTGCGTGTCCTCGCGCAGCTCGGCGCACTCCAGCTTGACCGTAAACGGCAGCTCGGAGGTCAGCAGCTGCAAGCCGCCCGCTTCGTCTGCGTACAGGCAGCACGTGCGCAGCGTCCCCGTCACGAGAAGACTGCCCTCCCGGTTCGTTTTGCTCTGTACCTCCGGCTCGGCACAGCAGATGAGCGTGCGGGAAGCGTCCGGCATACTGTCGGGTATGATGAGCTCCTGTGTCTGCTCCTGCGCAAGCGAGAGATGCGCCGTGCGATGCAGGCAGGACCGTTGTTTCTGTTCAAATGCAAGCTCCATAGTCTCAACTCCTTGTATATGTTCTGGGATATATATACGCGGAGCCGGACAAGGATATGTTTCGGAAATTATTTCAGCAGCAAAAGTCCCAGCACGATCAGGATGGCCGCGATCAGCACCCGCAAAAACCACCCGCACAGCGCAAACGACAGCAAAAGTCCAACGCCCGCCCCGATCAGAAGCAGCCCGAGCCGCTCGGTCTTCACACACATAAAAAATCCCCCCTGTCAGCATACGCGGGCAGGAGGAATCTGTGCGGGTCTGAACGCGTTTTTACAGCTTCCAGCCCACGGCCTGTTCGCGGCCGGTGATGAAGCGGCGGTAGATGCCGCCCTGCGCCATCAGCGCCTCGTGTGTGCCGCGCTGGACGATCTGTCCCTTGTCCACCACGAGCGTATCCCCATCCATTCCGCCGGCATTGACATTTTGCCCGCGTACTATGAAGAGTTCCTGAAAACGCACTACCCGGAGCTTTATTTTGATCTTCCGGCAGCGTTTTAGAGCGTCGATCAGGCGACGGACTTCCCTGCCATGTCCCGGCTGCTGTTTGAGATCGAAAATTACCGGGGGCGAGGGCGCGGCGGCGCTTTTTACGAGGCTAGGGTGTATCTGAAAACTCCCAATGTGACCGGCAGCGAGAAATTTTTGCGCTGA
>OBLG01001885.1_pt1 | contig 14419 bp, 15 predicted proteins | sample 1517451 | NCBI WGS metagenome assembly OBLG01 (sample SAMN04571694, study PRJEB22368) | human gut metagenome | biome: human gut; material: stool | host: Homo sapiens | place: Luxembourg | collected 2012-06-29
TGGACAGCCCGGAGGTCAGAACTCCGGAGATTTCCTCCAGAATGAGATTGCCGATTTGTCCCTCGTCCTCAATCAGCCCATCCACCGTGAACAGCCGCCCGCGCACACATTTCATGGGGTGCTTGTCCAAAAACTGCTGGCAGAACAGCACCTCATTGATGTGTCTGCCGTCGTACCAGTCAGGCCACGTCTGCGGTGTCGTTGTCATTTTCATCCTCCTTGTGAATTTCCTCGAATCTTCTTCGCAGCCTGTCCAGCTTGCCGTCCGCCATCTGCTGCACCACTTCGGCACGTTCGTGAGCATCCCCGGCGCACAGAATATCCAAGTAATATTCCGTCTGGTCGAGGTTGTGGCAGGCTTCTGTAAATCGATCGTGAAGCGGCTCGTCCTGTGTGAGTGGTGCATATCGCGTCATCCAGTCCCGCAGCACACGGGCATAATCGGACAGAACAGAAAAGCACAGCCGCTCGTTCTCCATGAGCTGCTGTGCTTCTGTTTGCTGTCTGCGCTTTTCAAGAATTTCCTTTGCCGGCGGTCTATCCGTGTCAATGCCGAAGTCTGTTGCAAGCCGCTGGGCGGCTTCGTAAAGCGGCATATCAAAAAAGTTTGCGGCAAAGTCGATCACGTCCCCATGTGCGCCGCAGGCAAAACAATAATAATGATCGTCTGCCACATACAAGCTTGGGTTCCGGTCGTTGTGAAAGGGGCAGAGGGCTTTGCTCTGCCGGTTGACAGATACCCCGTACCGTTCCGCAGCTTCCCGACAGCTCACGCCATATTTGACGTTTTGAAAAAGGTTCATGCTGTATCCTCCGTAAAATAGATTCAAGAGGAAGTTTTCTTCCCTCTCTGTCTGTTTTATGTTCGGATTCGCAAATAATAGGCGGATGGCAAGACAAGTTCATTTCAAAAAACATGACAGGTCTTTCCACGTTCACATTCTCGTGGTATAATGAAAATAGAAAAACGTGACAGGAGGACGCAGCATGGCACAGGAGCTTATCAGCCACAAGGTTTTATCTCTGGATTTCTGGCAGGATACCGTAACCTATGCGGACAGCGTCATGCCGACCGGCACGATTGGCTGCGCGGTATTGAACATCCCCGACGAAACGATCACGCGACTGAACGCGCCGTGCATGATCCTGAATCAACTGCTGACCGGCATTGGCTTAAAGAATGTAGATATGCAGCTTCTTCCGAAAGCGCAGGAGGCAGGGCGAGTTATCATTCACGCGCTGCATGATGTCCCGCCGTTCTCCCAGTTGGACAGAAAGCAGTTTGAAGATTACCTCATGCAGGCGTTTTCCGAGAAAGCATTTGCCGAGCTGAACAAATATTTGCAGCTCCCAATGGAGCAGCAGGCAGTCAGTAATATTACAGGGGCGTATCCCTTGGCGGCGCTGCTGATCCGCGTCATTCCGGTGCTGGGGCATCTGAGCTATTCCCTGCGGCAGTACAAAATGACTTTGACTGCATTTGCGGAGTTTTTGCAAGAGAACGCCGAAATACGAACGCCCACCGGGTATGCTGCCGCGTTCGGGCAGTTTTTCAAGGAGAACGCCACCTTGGAGGAAAGCAATCCCTCGTGGATGGCGCTGACCAATGCGACAGTGCAGTATGTCCCTGCGATTCGTCCCGGCAATGCGGAGGCGCAGCTTGTCAAGCGGCTACACTTCGTATCCTTTGTCGGGATGTTCCGGGCCGATCTTTTTGAAGGGTTATGCGTTGGACACGCGCCGAGAAAATGCGCCGTCTGCGGGAAATGGTTCCTGACCACCGACGCGCGGCACACGAAATATTGCAGCGGCTACGCGCCGAATGACAAGCGCGGGCGCACCTGCCGTCAGGTCGGAAATCTCCGCGGGCGGGAGCAGCGGGAGCATGCCGCCGACCATCCCATCCGAAAAATCTACGCAAAGCGGTTCAATACGATCACGCAGTATCTTGGGCGCGGCACGCTGGACGAGCAGACCGCCGCTGTGATGAAAGCACTTGCAAAAAGCAAGCTGGAAAAGGCGCTGCAAGACAATAACTATGCACAGGGCAGCTATGCCGCCGAGATGGAGCAGGCGACGCTGCTGGCAGAAGCGAAAGCGAATAGGAAGCAGTAATCAAAATCCACAGCGGAAGGAGGTGCGGATATGAAGGATAATCGTGACAAGCAGATAGCGCAGCTCACGGGCTGGACATGGGATTTGAGCGGCTATGCGGCAAAAGTACCGTTCTATAACGCCAACGATCTGACCATGCGCGAAGTCCGGAGCGTCTTTCAGCTTGACCCGGAACCGCCGCAAATGGAGCTGAACGACTACATATGCGAAGCTGTTCAGAAACGAGATTTATCATATTTTTCCTTCTTCCTGCACCACTTTGAAAAGCGGCTGAACGGTGCAATTTACCGCTTTCTCACCCGCAGCGGATATGACCGCTATGACCCGGCGCGGTTTCTGGACTACAAGCTGGAAGTCCTGCAAATGCTGCTGTACTGTCTGCCGAGGTTCGACCCGGAGCAGGATACGGAGTTCCTGAAATACGCGAAGCACTATATTCAGGACGGACTGCTGTTCTGCCGCATGATGGGCGAAGCCGGTTCCTTTGCCAGTCTTGCGGAGTACCGGCGTGTGCGGCAGATTGGGGCGATGTATAACAATTCGGGCAAAAGCCGTGCGGAGGTCGTTTCCGAATTTGCCGCCCAAAGCGGATATAAGGACGAAAGCGTATCTGCGGACGAACTGCTGACCATTGCCCAGCGCAACCGCAGCATTGTTTCCCTCTACCGCACGGAGCAGGACGAGGACAGCGAGGAAACCGGCGAGGATGTGACGCGCGACGATAGCTGGAACTATGCCGACACCCTCTGGAACGGGATTCAGGCAAAGGCGGTCGCGGCGGCGTTTGAGCAGTTATCCTATAAAGAGCAATGGTATCTGGAAAAGCGGAACGCCATCTGCATGACCTGCGGACGTGTCAGCCCCTTGGCTACGCAGTCCACCTTTGAGGATTTGGCGGTGGATTTCGAGGGTACGACAGCAAGCGGTGCAGAACGGTTTTACCGGCGCACATTGGACAAGCTGCGCCTGAAGCTGCTGGAAAGCGGGTTTATCCATACCGTGACGCTGAAACAGGCCGAGTGCCGCAAAAAGAACAAAAAAATAGCCGCCGCTGTCTACCTGTATCAGGCAGACAACGACGGCGAATGGGGCGAGCTTCGGTTTGACTTTGAAAGCGGCACAGCTGAGATCGTAAAGCTGGCGGATTGGGATACGGTAAAATCCAACATCTTTGCAAAAACGGCGATACGGTTTGTTCAGGGCTTACCGGAAGCGAGACTACTGAAATCCGTGGTCGTGCCGTTTGAGATGGGCGTTCCGGAAAAGCCAGTTCTTCCAGTGGGTGCGGCAAAAGCATTGAAGGGCAATCCCGCACACACAATCTTTCTGCGGCAGAAGGAGTGTCAGAAAACGGGTAAAACGATCACTGCCGCTGTCTACGAATATCTGGTGGACAACGACGGCGAATGGGGCGAGCTTCGGTTTGACTTTGAAAGCGGCACAGCTGAGATCGTAAAGCTGGCGGATTGGGACACGGTAAAGTCCAACGTCTTTGCAAAAGCTGCGATACGGTTTATTCAGGAATTGCCGAAAAAAGAGGCTGCGTCGAAGATAACGATTTTAGTCAATGCAACATTATAACGGTTACTTGCCAAACAGCCGTTTTCCTGCAATCATAATGCCTGCCAGAATTTCCGCGACAGACAAGCCCATTAGAACGCCCGAAATGAAGTCCTGTACATCCGTTCCACCGGTGGTCTTAGATATGGCACCACAGGCAATGCCAAGAACGATAAGGACAAGACCATAGAGGATGCCTTTCTGACGTTCCAGTTCCTGTGTGCGGCGCAGCAGGTCGAGGATTTGTGCGTCGTCGTAGACGCGCACGCTGTCCTCTGCCGCGTCCTCGCCGTCCATCAACTCCGGTAGTGTCACATGGAGCGCATCGCAGAGCCTTTGAATGATGCTGTAATCGGGCATACACTTGCCGTTTTCCCATTTTGAGATGGTTTTGTTGGACACGCCGAGCTGCTGTGCCAGCTGCTCCTGTGTCAGATTTTGTTCCTTGCGTTTTCGCGCGATGTAGCTTCCGATGGCTGTTTGATTCATTTGAAATGCCTCCTGTGTTGAAGATGCTCTAAGCATAGCGCAGCGCCGGGGAAGAAGCCATCCCCCGGCGGTAGAATTCGCGTGGAATGCAGGCTAATGCAGCGCCCTTGTGGGGCAGACATTCGTGCATTCATAGCAGAGGATGCACTCCGTTCCGTTTTTCCGTTTGCGGGATTCTTTGTTCACCTCTACATTCATGGGGCAGACCCGCAGGCATTTGCCGCAATGGACGCATTTGCTCTCGTCGCAGTGGACACGCAGTAGGGAGAAATAGCTCATGGGCTTGAGGAACACTGTGATGGGGCAGAGATATTTGCAGAACGCGCGGTTATCCTTGAAGACAAAGGCAAGCGCAATGCCCGCGATATAATAGAGCGCATTTCCGGCGAGGAACAACCAGAACATGATCTGCTCCAGATGCGCGACCTTCATCAGAAACAAACTGAACACCAGTGCCAAGGACAAGGCGAACATTACATAGCGCAGAACGCCCAGCTTTTCCTTTCGTGACTTCTGCGGCTGCTTATAGGGCAGGAAATCCAGCACCATGGCCGTCCAGCAGGCATAGCCGCACCAGCCGCGTCCGAACAGCAAGGGACCAAAAATCTTTGCAACTGCATAGTGGATGGTCGCCGCTTCAAAGGAGCCGAGGAACAGATAGTACCAGAAGCCTTCAATCTGCATATTCTCGCGGGAGATCAAGCCGAGATACAGCAGCATATAGCACCCGACCGCCAACTGCACGAAATGCCGGGCATATCGTTTTCCGGCAGTGAACAGTGTCGTCCCCAATGCGAGGCAGCAGCCTATGTAGCTGAAGTTCAGCAAATAAAACAGATTGTCCTTGGCAAGCCACAGCGCGATTGCTACTGCTTCAAACAACAGAAACAGCAAAAATGAAGGGACATATTTTGAAAATCCTCTGCTATTTTTCGTTGTTTTTCTTTTCTTCATCGCTTTTCTCTTGCCCCTTTTTCTTTTTACTTTTCAGTGCACTGGCAACCGAACCGCCGCAAAGACCTACAGCGACACCGATCATCATGCCTAGACTGATATTGTCCGTCACGATCCCAAAGAGGACGCCAAGACTCAGGCCGATGGCAAGTCCAAGGGAAATGCCAGTGGTCATACTCGCATCTTTCCGATTCTTTTGATCTTTCTGAGGTTCCATAATTATGTTCCTTTCTTGCCTTTGGAGTCACCAAATTCCGCCCCGCAGTAGGGGCAGAATTCATTTTTGCCTGCAAAGAAGAAAAATACCGAGGATTTTCCCGCAAAACGGGCAACGCTGTGTGAAAAAACCAATGGCAATCCCCGGGAATAGAAGCAGAAGTCCCAGCTCCAGCAGCGGATGCAGCCAGTAGCCGCGGCTTTCCCATCCGCTCTGCACCAGCATGATAATGCCGATGTTCAAAAGCAATGTGCTGACCCAATATCCGATCTTCTGTTTCTTGAGATTCATTCTGGGTTCTCCTGTTTTTCCAATACCGCCGCAAGCTCCGCCATCATGGGCAGAGATACGCGGTCGCCCCAATAGCCGACGCGCCAGACAAGGCCGTCGATGAGTATCTCGCCCGTGCCGCCGCAGGTGAAATCCACGCGGTCATCGCCATGATCCAGATAAACGTGGAGCCAGAAACCTGCGTGATTGCCTTCCATATTGTTCGCTTTCGTCAGTGTTCGGAAGGAACGATGATAGGTGTAGCGGGAGAGAATGTCCATGATCTGCGCAAACTCCGGAGAATCCGCCGAATAGATTTCCCTTGTTTGTGTGAGCGAGTAGTCCTCGGCGGTATCGGTGCGAATAAGTGTGATTGAATCGCATTCTGGCTGCAAATCGGCGAAGCTATGCGGCCAGAGCATAGAACAGACGCCAGCCAGCAATGCAAGCAGCACCAGCAAAAATGACAGACGGCGGAATACTTGTTTCATGCGTGGGACACGCCTTTCATCAGTTCTTTCAGGCGCTGGAATAACCTTGGCGATTTCTTGAGCGGCTGCGCAGGCTCGTGCGGCGACTGCTGCATGAAATAATCCTGCGAGTCAAACGGCACAGCGCTGTGCTTGCGGCAGTAAGCGCCATCGGGCAGCAGGAGACTCGCCTTTGCCGTATCACGCAGCTGAGAATCCAGAATCCATTCGAGCTGCTCACGCAGCTGCGTATCACAAACCGGACAGGCAATCTCCACGCGGCGGTTTAAATTGCGCGTCATGAGATCGGCTGAGGAAATATAAACTTCTGCGTCGCCGCCGCGTCCAAACTGATAAATGCGGCCATGCTCCAGAAAGCGCCCGACGACGCTGGTGACATGGATATTCTCCGTTTCACCGGCCACACCCGGCAGGATGCAGCAGATGCCGCGGATAATGAGCTGTACTTCCACGCCCGCGCGGGACGCCTCCGCCAGTTTGTCAATGACCTCGCGCTCGGTGACGGAGTTCGCCTTGATGCAGACATAGCCGTTTTCGCCAAGTGCGATCTGCCGGTCGATGTTTTCAAGCAGCATGGACTTGATGCCGAAAGGCGAGACGCAGAGCTGCTTATATTCCCCGTCCAGCTTGTTAACGAGCATATTCCGGAAAAACGCCGCCGCGTCCTCACCGATTGCAGGGTCAGCGGTCATGAGGCAGAGATCTGTATACATGGCGTTGGTCTTTTCGTTATAGTTGCCGGTGCCGATCTGCGTGAGGTAAGTGGTTTTGTTCCGATTGCGAAGCGTAATCAGGCAAATTTTACTGTGGCATTTGAAGCCTTCCGTGCCGTAGATCACCTGACAGCCGGATTCCTCCAGCATTTTTGACCATGCGAGGTTGTTTTCCTCGTCAAAACGGGCGCGAAGCTCCATGAGAACCAGCACTTCCTTGCCGTTTTCCGCCGCACGGCAGAGCGTCTGCGCGATTTTGGAGGACGAAGCCAGCCGGTAAATCGTAATTTTAATGGACAGCACCTGCGGATTCTCCGCCGCCTCGTTCAGAAGGCGCAGAAACGGCTCGACGGAATCGTAGGGGTAAAACAGCAGCCGGTCTTTTTGCTGCACCTGTGCGAGGATGGACTGATTTTGCCGCAGGTCTTCCGCCCAGCGCGGATGATAGGAGGAATACAGGAGGCGGGAGGAAGCTTCCTTCGGTAACTCCCCAATCAGACGGAACACATAACGCATATTGAGTGGCGTGGAGTCCACAAAGATTTGATGATTCTCCACCCGAACAAGGGAGGAAAGAATTCTTTGAAACTCCGCGGAAACCGGCGCGCTCAATTCCAGCCGCACGACGGATAGATGGTCGCGCTGCTTGAGGAGCTTTTTCATCTGACGGCGGAAATCTTCCTCGTTGTCTTCGAATTTCTCGTCATCAAAGCTGATGTCCGCATTGCGCGTCACGGTAAGAATACAGCTTTCCTTGACTGTGTAAGCATCGAATAGCGTCGGCAGCCAGCGCAGGAGGATGTTTTCCGTGCGCACGAAGCGCGTTCCGTCGAAAAGCAATAAATGCGGCGGCGCACTATCTGGAACCGGGACGATACCGATCGCCTTATGTCCCTTTTTACTTTCCAGCAACGCTGCGGCATAGAGGTTCTTGTTGACCAGATGCGGCACAGGATGGTTCGGTGCGATCACGATAGGTGACAGAACCGGCAGCAGCTCCGTTTTGAAAAACCGGTTGACCTGCTTCAACTCGCCCGCATCCAGCGTTTCAGGAGATACATCCTGTATGCCGCTTTGGGCAAGCGTTTCCATAACAGCGGCATAAATCTGCTTTTTCATGGTAAGAAGCCCCGGAATGGCGCGGTAAACGTGGTGCAGCTGCTGCGCCGGTGTCCAGCCGGTTTTGCTGTCCGTATCGTCCGGCGTCATGTGGGCAAGATCAAAGAGACTGCCCACACGCACCATGAAAAACTCGTCGAGATTGCTCGAAAAGATCGAGACAAATTTCAGCCGCTCCAACGCGGGAACGCCCGGATCTGCCGCTTCTTCCAGCACACGCCGGTTAAAGCGCAGCCAGCTCAGTTCGCGGTTCTGGGTGTATCGGTATTGTTTTTGAGTATTCTTTGGCATAAATAACCTTCCCGCACGCCGTATTTACTGACGACAAATTGTTCTGCAAGGAACAGATGAAACACGTGCTGCAAAATGAGAAGCCCCGGCACAAGCGTGTGGATACGCTCGGCTTCCAGCCGCAGAATCAGGTCGCTGGCCTCTTTTTTGCCGCTGCAAAGGAATTTGCACAGTCCGTCCAGCTGCTCGGCCGTCATGCTGCGGCAGTCGTCTGAGATCCCGTAATAATGCCGCGCCAATTTGAGCACGGCGCGTGCCGTCCCGCCGACGCCGACGAGAAGCGGACGCGGAGCGAGTGCGCCTTCGCTGACGTCGATGGTTTTGGATATCTCCTGCCGCAGCCGCTTGAGAGAACCGTCTCCCGGCAGGATTTTCTTGACGCAGTGACGGTATAAGCTCAGGGAGCCGATGGGAAAGCTCGCAAAATCCACGGGCTTGCCGTCCTCAAACGTGACGATCTCTGTACTCGCGCCGCCGATGTCCAGAAACGCACCACCTGTCAGGTGCAGTTCCTGCATTGCGCCCGCATAGCCGAAAAGGGCTTCGTCCTCGCCGGAAACGACCTCTACCGAATAGCCTGTCGCCGCACGGATGACGGACAGAGCCTGCTCCGTGTTGGAGATATTACGGAGAGATGCGGTGGCAAACACGTTGATGCGGTCAATTGCCAGCGTCTGTAAAATACCGCGAAAGGTCAGAAGTCCCGCGCAGGCGCACTCAACGCCCTCGGCGCTGAGCTTCCCGTCCTCCACATACCCCGCAAGTCCCGCCATGATCTTCTCCCGAAAGAGAATTTTGAAGCCCTGACCTTCCGTTTCGTAGAGCGTCAGCCGAATGGAGTTGGAGCCGATGTCGATGATTGCCTGCTTCATTCAGCCTCACCGACTGCCTCGGCAGTTTCCTCCTGTGCGGTGTTTTCCGCATGGCCTTGTTCCTCCACTGCGGGTTCGCCCTCAGCCGGTGCATCATTCTCCGGCGCACGGAATACCAGAATCGCTTTGGCAGAGTTCGTCACAGAAAACGTTACCAACTCCCAGCCGTCCTGTGCTTTTTCGTTCGCGGTTTTCTCGATTGCCGCAGCCATTTTCTTGGCCTTGGGTGCGTAGTCGATCACGATGGTTTTGTAAGTCATAGTAATAACCTCATTTCTGTTTGTTAGAATAGGATTTCCCGCTTTGCGGCGAATTCCTTTGAATGATAGAGGATCGCCTGCCGAAAATTATTTTTGCCTTTCAGCTGTTCAAACTGTGCGTGGTTTAGATGTACCGGATAACGCAGCATCGCCATTTTGCCCTGCTGGAACAGATTCTCACTGTAAGAGCCTTTTTCCAGCGTACCAGTCATGACCGCCGCACCGCCCAGCAACAGTATCTGCTCTGCAATCTTCTGTGCCGCGTTGCTGCGCAGCTGTGGGTCACTGACAAATACGATGCCCCGCATTTGTCCATTGTACAGGCAGACCGGGGCGTTGATTTTTACCGGACGATACCAGAAGCCGCCTGAGTCCTGCTCTGCGAGGTTTTGCAAAAAGTGTACGTCGGCATAATAAGAAACGCTGGACAATCGGTCGGAAAAGAGCTTTAGGATTTCCAGTCCGCGCCCATATTTCGGTACGGGGAAAAGCAGCAGCTTGTGCATGGACAGCAGTTCTTCCGTTTTTTGAACGAGCCGGTCACAGGCCGTGCCATAAGGTGTCTCATCCCGCCCGTAGGCGCAGTCCAGCACGGCGAGATCAGCGCATTGACTCCGGATGGGATCGCAGGCATAGACCTGCGTGTCCTCTGTATAATCCCCGGAAAAGAACAGGGACTTGCCGCTTTCGGCAAAGCGATACCACACGCCGCCGACGCAATGGCCGCTGCGGCCCCACTGGATGGACAGATTTTGAAGCTGTCCCGTCCCATCGGGACAGCGATCCTCCAGCGTGCGGCTTTCCAGCACCGCAAAGGGTAGCTGCCGCAGCGTTTCCGCCGTAGCGATCACCGTTCCCTGAAAGCCGTTTTCGTACAGCCACGGCAGCGCACCGGTGTGATCGGCGTGGGAATGGGTCAGAAACACGGCGTCCAGCTTGCATATCTGCTCCCGCGTCAGGCGGGGATACGGGTCCTCCGGCGTATCGGCCATTTTCCCGCAGTCCACCAGAAAGCGGATGGCTTCCCCCTGCACATAAAAGCAGTTGCGGCCATGCTCTCCCACGCCGCCGGCGATGATCAGCTCCATGTTATGCCTCCTTCCGCCTGCCTACACAGCGGTTGAACACCAACAACGCCGTGGTGGTAATGAGCACGCACAGAACCGCCATTGCCATGCCGAGAGATACGCTGCCCTGCTCAAACTCGCGGTTGATATACGTGGAGACCACCAGCGTATTGGGCGGCGCAATGAGGCTGGCCGTCACGAGCTCGCGGAAAGCGATGATGAAGATCATCATCCACCCGGCGAAAATGCCGCGCGAGATCATGGGCAGCGTGACGCGGCGGAACACATACGCGGGCGTGCCGCCAAACACACGCCCCGCCTGCAAAAGGCTGTCGTTGATCTGGGTAAAGGCGGAGGTCACATACTGCACTGTGTAGGGCAGATACAGCACCACATAGGCCAATACCATGATACCGATGGTGTTATAGAGGGGCAGCACCTTGTAGATCGCGTTCCAGAACAGCATGATGCCGATGACCAGCACGATGCTGGGCAGCATTTCCGGCAGCAGGCTAACGCCCTCCAGCGCTTTCTTGAAAAAGCCTTTGGATTTGCGAACAGCCACCACGACCGCCGTGCCGATCACGGAACAGATCGTCGCGGAGGATACCGCAAGGAGCAGGCTTTTCCAGATGGAAGAGAGCGCCTTCGGCGTGGTCAGCAGTTCCTTGTAGTGCTCAAGGGTAAAGTTGCCTGCGGCCAGACCATAGCCCCGCAGCTTGATGAGCGAGGTGGAGATGATGGAGAAATACGGCACACCGATGGCCACCAGCACCACAAGCAGCACCCACAGCCATGCACCGACTTGTCCGACGGTAGACAGTTTTGTCTGCGCCGGACGACTGCCCTTGCCGCTGACCAGCCGATAGCTGTTTTTGTTGGTGATATAGTTCTGCATCAGCCACATGGCCATACAGATGCAGACGAGAATGGAGGATAAACTCGCCGAACGCCCGAAGTCGATGGGCGCAGTAGTAGAGTAGCGGTGAATGTCAGTGGTGAACACATAAAAGCCGATGCGCCGCCCCAGCGTGTAAGGCGTTCCGTATTCGGACAGCGTTTTGACAAACACCAGCAGCGCACCGATAGCATAGTTGCCGGTCAGCAGCGGGGCGAAAATTTTCCTCAGCCGCAGGCCAAAACCTGCGCCGAACACTGCGCCGCTTTCCTCCAGACTGGCAGGAATATTCAGCATGGCGTTTTTCAGCATGGTCATGAGGAACGGGAACACGTGCAGGCTCATCACCAGCACCAGACCGCCAAAGCAGAAGAAGCCTTCCGACCACGAGCCGGTGGCCGGGAAAAGCTGCTGAAAAAGTCCCTTTTTCTGCATGAACAGTATCCAGCCCATGGACGCAATATACGGCGGCGTCATGAACGGGATCATGAAGATGATGTCCAGCCAGTCGTGCTTTTTGAGCTGTGTCCGTGCCAGAAGATAAGCCGTCGGCACGGCGATGATCGTAGAACACAGCACCACGCAGACACCCAGCAGCAACGAGTTGCAGACGGTCTGCACATTTTCGGAACTTGCGATAGTCTGCCACGCCTGATACAGGTCAAGGCGGCCATCCACGATGACCGCCTTGGCGAATACTGTAATCAGAGGGCAGAGAATCAAGCCGGTCAGAAGCACCAGCAGCAGTGCCAGCGGTAGATTCTTTTTCCAATCGATTTGTCTCATAAGCCCTCCGCTTTGTCACTTGCAGAGGCTGTTGAGCTTGGCTGCGGTGTCGGACGCGACCTCCATCATCTTGTCCCAGTCGGTCGTGATCTGGGGAATGTCGGAGAGGTTGGTGCGGCTGTCGCACTGCACATCGCTGCGACCGGGCAGCAGGTAAGCGTCAGCAACCAACTTCTGTGCCTCGTCACTGAACAGGAAGTCCACAAACGCCTTGGCGTTGTCCATGTTGGGGGCAGTCTTGAGGATCATGGCAGGGCGGGGATTGACCACCGTGCCGGAAGCGGGATAGTAGATGTTCAGGGGCTCGCCCTTTGCCATGGAGGAGTAGGCGTTGTAGTCCACGCCTGCGATCAGAATGCCCTTTTCGCCGGTGGTGACAGCTTCCAGCGCCGCCTTGTTGGCACCGGGGACGGTCAGACCGTTGTTTGCCCAGCTCTGCATAATGGCTTCACCGTTATCGGTGCCGGTCACAAGACCTGCCAGAAAGTCCTTGCAGGCGCCGGACTTTTCGGGGTCAGGGATGGCGATCATATCCTTGTACTGGGCGTCCGCAAGCTCTGCCCAGTCGGCGTTCAGTTCAGGAACAACGGTGGTGTTGTAGATGACGCCCACAGCGGAAGCGCTGTAGCCAAACAGCGTGCTGTCGCTGTCAATCCATCCCTCGTTGACCTTATCGGCACCCGCGGGGGTGTAGCTTTCCAGTTGACCATCGGCCTTCATGCTCAGGCCGTCAGACCAGGAGGCGAGGATGACCACATCGGCGACGGGATTGGCCTGTTCCGCTTCCAGACGGGCGAGAATCTCGCCGGTGGTACCCTGGAACTGCTCGACTTCAACACCGGTCTTTTCGGTGAAGGCAGCGGCCAGCTTGTCGGCAAGACCGGCGGGGCTGGGCATATAGACCGTTACTTTGCCGGAGAGCTGCGGCTCGGTATTGTCCGAAGTGGACTGCTCATTTCCGGCGGGATTGGAATCATCCTGAGACGGCTGACTGCCGCAGGCTGCCAAGCCAAGGCAAAGGCACAGGGCAAGCAGAAGACATACGATACTTCTTTTCATGCTGATAAAACCTCTTTCTTTTGAAAAGTAATGACTTGATCTGGATCTATGTAAATGGGCAAAACTTCGCCGGGCTTTATCTTCTGGCCGCTGTGAAGTGTCCATATTACTGATTGATAGGGAACTGTGACCTCATAGGTGCTTCCCAGATACTGCACGCTCTGAACGGGAAGTTCAAAGTGCAGCGCCCCTTTTATCGGTGTTTGCACGGCGGCTTCCGGGCGGAACATCTCCGTTTCGCTGAGCCAGTTGGACTTGCCCACAAAGCGCGCCACAAACTCGCTGGCGGGATCATGGTAGATGGTTTCCGGCGCGGCATATTGCTCCACATAGCCGCCGTTCAGGACAGCAATACGGTCACTCATACTCATGGCTTCCGTCTGGTCGTGGGTCACGAAAACAGAAGTGATGCCAAGAGCGGAGGTCAGTTCTGTCAGCTCGTGCCGCATTTCTTCCCGCAGCAGGGCATCCAATGCGGAAAGCGGTTCGTCAAACAGGATGCACCCCGGCTGGACGGCAATGGCACGAGCAAAGGCCACACGCTGCTGCTGGCCGCCGGAGAGCTGGTGAGGATAGCGTTTTTCAAAGTCCTCCAGATGTACAGTGCGCAGCGCGTTGCGGACTCTATTCTGCAAGTCTGTCGTATCTTTTCTCGCTCTCAAGCCGAAGGCAACATTCTCAAATACCGTCATATGGGGCCAGAGAGCAAAATCCTGAAACACAAAGCCGAGATTCCGCTTCTCCGGCGGCAGGCTGATCTTGCGCGTCTTGGAGAACACGCAGATATCGTCCAGCCAGATTTCGCCGTCATCCGGCGTTTCCAGTCCGGCGATCATCCGCAGCAGCGTCGTCTTGCCGCATCCCGAGGGACCCAGCAGTGTTGTGAAGCTACCGTTCTGGATGGTCAGCGTCGTGGGATGGATGACCTGCCTCTTATCAAAGCTCTTTGCAATCTGTTCCAGTCGAATTTCCATAGCAGTCCTCTTTTCTACGTTCATAATTTAGTATAAAGACGGAATGTAAATTGTGCGACCCGAACTGCGTAAAATAAAAGTAAAATTAGAGCAGATAAAAATTCCGGTGCATCTACACAGAGATGTACCGGAATTTTCTAAATTATTGCTATTTTGAAAAAAGCAATAGAGTCCACCTGCTTAAAAAACAGGTGGACTCTATCTATGTTGTGATAACGCTGCACACCCGAATCCATCGGCTAACAGTAGTAAGTTGAATTAGTTCCTTATCACTGTTAAGCCAA
>OBLG01001901.1_pt1 | contig 14283 bp, 10 predicted proteins | sample 1517451 | NCBI WGS metagenome assembly OBLG01 (sample SAMN04571694, study PRJEB22368) | human gut metagenome | biome: human gut; material: stool | host: Homo sapiens | place: Luxembourg | collected 2012-06-29
TTTGACCACATTGTTTTCTGGTAACTGAGGAATCAACGTTTAGCCGTTCTCCCTGTATGGTTTTCCTGCCCCCCTTCCGGCGGCGTTTTCCGGCTCTCCCTTGCGGGGTCATCGCCGGGTATCCCATGCAGACGGTCATGCGGTTTTCAAGGTGCAACAGGCAAAACGGAAACAAAAAAGCCGCCACAAAACAGACCAGCCCTGCCTTCGCTTTTTCTGGAAGGTCATGCTAGTCGGTTATGTAACGGCTGAAAGCCAAAATGTTCAGCCCCGCAGGGCCAGAACGAAACGGTATTTACCCCTGTTAGGTTTCATGAAGGATAAAAGGCCAATTAAAATTACTTGACGAAATGGAGGCAGGCATGCTATGCTGTGTGTATACACTTTTATACACTATGGGAATGGAGCGGCGTATGACCAAGAAAGAGGAAGTGGTTTCCTGTGTGCAGCGGCTGGCGGCCGCTGCTCCGGAAAAACGGGAAGTTGGCGTGACCACACAGGAACTGGCAGAACAGCTGCAAATGCAGCGCTCTAACCTGAGCACTCTGCTCAACGAGCTGGTGGCAGATGGGAAGATGGAAAAGCTGCCGGGTCGTCCGGTGCACTACCGGCCGCTGATGGCAGGGGATACACCGAGGGGCGAGACTTCCTGCTTCAAGATACTGGACAGTTGCGAGGGCAGTTTGAGGCCCATGATTCAGATGGCAAAGGCAGCGATTCTTTACCCGGATCACAGCCTGAATACCCTGATCGAAGGCCCTTCCGGTTCGGGCAAGACTACATTTGGCTACCTGATGTACCAGTTCGCTTGCGAGAACAAGGTGCTCCCGATGGGTGCGCCCTTTGAACGATTCAGCTGCCACTATTATGACGATCAGGAGGAAAAAGCATACAACCGCCTGTTTGGTGCAGGCGAAGCACTGGAAAAGGCCAAGGGAGGTATGCTGTTTCTGGATAACGTCGAATATCTGCCGGTGGGCTGCCGGGAACATTTGCTCGATCTGATCGAGAATGACGATGCTGTGCTGCGAGATATCATTCTGGTGTGTTCCCTGCAGGATAAAGCCCGTGCTTCGGTCAAGGATGCCTACACGGCTCGCTTTTCCGCCCGGATCGAATTGCAGCCGCTGCAAAACTGGCAGCTGGGGGAGCGTTTTGCGCTGGTGCAGCAGTTCCTGATCAATGAGGCTGTGCGCATGAAGCGCACTGTGCGAGTGAACGCTGAACTGCTGCACTGCCTGTGCCTGTATCGGTGCGAAAATAACGTAAAACAATTCAAAAACGATATCCGTTTGGGCTGCGCCAATGCCTACCTGCGGGCCTTTCATACAGACGAAAAGGAAGAGCTGCCGCTTTACCTCAACGATTTTCCCAGCGGCGTGCAGCGAGGCCTGCTGTACTACAAGACCTACCGCAAGCAGCTGGAAGAACTGATCCCACAGGGCTACGCCTATACCTTCTCGGCGGACAGTATGCACAAGGAAAACTGCGATGCCGGCCAGCAGATGCCAGAGTTCGGGCACCCACCGCTCAGCGATTCGGTCTATGACATCATCGACCGCAAGGGCGACGAGCTGCGGCAGCGCGGCATCGGCGAAGAGGACATCAGCCGCATCATCAACGCCGAACTGGAATACGATATGAAGCAGTTCACCAGCCGGATGCCCCAGAGCAAGGTCAATCGTGAATCGTTGTATAAGGTGATGGATCGGCGCATCGTGGATGGTGTGGATGCACTGCTCAAACAGACCTCTCGCCAGTTCAACCGAGTGTACCCGGAATCCACTTTCTACGGTCTGTGTCTGCACCTTTCCTCCACGCTGGAACGCAGAAAGGCAGCAAAGCAGCGGCTGTCCAATGAGCGTATTCTGGATGTGGTGCAGAACCACCGGGAGGAATATGCCATTTGTATGCAGTTCGCTTCGGCAATGGAAAAAGAACTTGGTGTGCCCATGTCCATTGATGAGGCTGTTCTGCTGACCCTGTTCCTGTGCGAGGGCAACGAGACCCATAAAGCCGAGGACGGCCCGGTGGTACTGATTGCCATGCATGGCGACTCTACGGCTTCCTCCGTGGCGGATGTGGTCAACTCGCTGGCCGGGTGCGGCAATACCTATGCCTACGATATGCCGCTGGACAAGGATATGCAGCAGGCGTGCGATGAGCTTAAGGCCATGATCCAGGAGCTGGACCGTGGGCAGGGCATTCTGCTGCTGTACGATATGGGCTCTCTACGCACCATGGCAGAGGTGATCTCCAAGGAGACCGGTGTGCAGATCCGCACCGTGGCGGTACCGGGCACCCTGATCGCAGTGGACTGCTCCCGCAAGGCGGCCTCGGCCAGTTCGCTGGAAGAACTGCACGAAGATGCCATGGGCAGCTGCCGGGATTTTTACACCAACATTGCAGAGCCGGAAGGACGTTCCCACCACAAAAACACGCCGGTCATCATCACGCTGTGCATGACCGGTGAGGGTGGCGCAGTGCAGATGAAGAACTACCTGGAAAAGAACGCCGGGCTCAACGGCATTCAGGTCATCCCACTTTCTATCAGTGACCGCAAGGCTCTGCTGAACGAGGTGAACCGCCTGCGTGAAGAACACGAGATCCGTTGCGTCATCGGCACTTACGACCCCGGCCTGCACGGCATTCCGTTTATTTCGGTGGTCAAGCTGTTCGAGACGCCGGCAGATAAATTGGATATGCTGCTCACCATTCCGGAGTCCGACCACACGCCGGTGAACTACGAGATGATCTTCTCCTACCTGTCCAGCCAGATGCCTGCGCTGGACATCAAAAAGCTGCGTAAGAGTCTGCCTCGGGCGCTGGCGAAGATTAAGCGCATCTCCGCCGAAGGACTGGATCAGAATCAGGAACTGGGGCTTTTCCTGCACATTGCCTGCGCCATCGATCGGCTGCAAAACGGTGAAGCCATGCCGGAAAAGGGCAATCGGCAGGGCATCATCAGCCGCAACAAGCGCCTGTACAACGATCTGCGAGAGATCTTGTCCGGGCTTGAAGAAACATTTGACATTCGTTTCTCGGACGATGAGCTCGCATATATGATCGCAATGGTCAAAAAACTATAAGCGTTTGTGTATAACTTGCACAATGGGAGATCCTTCGTGCTGTTCAAGCTCTGCTGAAAAGGCAGAGCTTTTTTTGTGGGTGATATGCGGATTTCGCCTTGATAAGATGGAATTATGTGTCATTTTTATTTATTTTAAAATATTTATGAAGAACTCTTTAAGGATCTTTGAAGAAAAGTGTATAACCGATCGACCGCATTTCAAGTATGATTTTGGATAAAATTGGTGCAAATGAAAGAAAATGGTTGACAAAAATGGGGTGCTGGCCGCTTTTTTGATGGATCGCAGACCGGAGTGTTTAAAATGAGGGACATAGCGTATAAAATTCCGTCTGCACGGCCTGCCGCAGCTGGTTTGACAGAAACGGCAGGGCATCTGTATAATCGGGCCAATGAAAGCGGCACACCGCCGTGCGATGCCGCAAACCGATAAAGGAGGAATACACCTATGGCAATGACCCCCGATGAGCTGATCGACACTTCCATGATGCTGATCGTCCACTCCGGCGATGCCCGTGCCGCTGCGTTCCACGCATTGCAGGAAGCAAAAGCCGGCAACTACGAGGAAGCGAAAAAGCTGATGGCAGAATCCAAAAAGAAGGCGCTGGAGGCGCACCACATCCAGACCGGCCTGCTGACCGATGAGGGCAACGGCGAAGGCCCCCAGGTCAATCTGCTGCTGGTTCACGCACAGGACCACCTGATGACCAGTATGCTGGCACAGGAGCTGATTGCAGAGCTCATTGAGCTGCACGAAAAGAAGGCAGACAAAGAGTAACCCTTGACCGAACATCCACCCCATCACACACATTTAAAGGAGGATTTTCTCATGGCAAAAGAGAAAAGCGCAATCGAGCGTTTTGCCGAAAGCAAGTTTATGAGAAAACTGCAGGAAGGCAGCCAGAAGCTGGCTTCCAACGAGATCTTCTCGACCATTTCCGGCGGCATGGGCGCTACCATGGGTCTGATCATGGTTGGTGCTGTCATCCAGATCGTCTGCGCAGTCGGCGCATTGTTTGGCTGGGACACCAGCAGCGCATCTTATCAGGCCTTCTATATGCCCTATAAGCTGACCATGGGTCTGATGGGCTTCTTCATGTGCTTCTCCATGGCATATAACTATGCCAAGCGCAAGAAGATGAACCAGATGCAGTCGGTCGTTACCGCTCTGGTCTGCTACATCCTGGTCGTTTCTCCCCCGGTCTCTGCTTCCGTGGTCGCCGCAGACGGCACCATCGGCAGCGCATTTGATGCCCTGAATCTGAGCAGCCTGGGCACCGGCGGCATGTTCGTGGCCATCATCGTGGGTCTGTGCTCTGTAGCCATCAGCAAGTTCGTCATCGACCATAACTGGACCATCAAGCTGCCCGACGTTGTGCCCGAAGGCATTGCACACTCCTTCAACGCCATCATCCCCATGGGCGTGAACATCATTATCTGGTACGGTATTTCCCTGATCATCTCCGCTGTTTCCGGCGGCGCTCTGACCCTGTCCAGTCTGATCACCCTGATCCTGTCCGTGCCGGTCAATTTCCTCACTTCCACTCCGGGTATGTTCGTGGTCATTGCTCTGGCTCAGCTGTGCTGGTTCTTCGGCATCCACGGCACCGGCGTGATCTTCACCGTTCTGATGGTGCCTTACATCACCGCTTACACCACCAACTCTGCACTGGCCGCTGCCGGTCAGCCTCTGCTGTTCTTCCCCGTCTTCCTGATGAGCGGCAACGGCATCATGGGCGGCGCCGGCAACACCATGCCCTTCTCCCTGATGGGGCTCAAGAGCAAGTCCAAGCGCATCCAGGCCGTGTCCAAGGCATCTTTCGTTCCCGGCCTGTTCGGCATCAACGAGCCTGCCATCTTCGGCTACCCCATCATGTACAACGCCATCCTGCTGATCCCCTTCATGCTGTGCCCGATGGTCTGCTCCGCTCTGCTGCTGGTGGCATGGAACCTGCACTGGATCGCTTATCCGCAGGTGCTGATCATGACCACTCTGCCGGTCGTGTTCCAGACCTTCCTTACTACACTGGACTGGCGCAACGTCATCTTCGCGATCCTGATGTTCCCGGTCTGCTGGCTGATCTGGCGCCCCTTCTACAAGATTTATGAGAAGCAGTGCATCGAAGAAGAGGCTGCTGCCGAAGCTGCTGAACTGGCTGCACAGAACAAGTGATCTTGCAAGATCCGGGCAACCCTTACAACTGTAAATTTACCACTTTGGAACCCAAAGCCGGTTGAAAAAAGCGGGCCGGTCGGCATGGATCGGCTCGCTTTTTCGGTTTTTATCACACAGAATAAACATTTAAGGAGAAACTGAAATGCAAAAGAGAAGACTGGGCATCTCCCTGTACCCTGAGCGCAGCACCTTTGAGCAGGATGTGGCTTATCTGGAAAAGGCTGCAAAGCTGGGCTTTGACCTGCTGTTCATCGCTCTGCTGGGCGCAGGTGACCGCCAGCAGACCATCGACCGCTACAAGCCCCTGCTGGCCAAGGCCAAGGAGCTGGGTTTTGAGATCGAAGCCGATGTGAACCCCATGATGTTTGAACGCATGGGCATCAACGCCAGCTTCTTCCACGGTCCGCTGGATCTGTCTTTCTTCACCGAGCTGCAGGTGGATATCCTGCGTCTGGATCTGGGCCTGAACGATATGGAAGAAGCCTTCCTCTCCAAGAACAAAGAGGGGATCAAGATCTGCGTGAACGGCTGCAACACGCAGGATCATGTGGGTCATGTGCTGGCTGCCGGCGGTGACCGTGATATGATCCTGGGCTGCCACAACTACTATCCGCACCGCTACACCGGCGTTTCTCTGGAGCACTTTGAAAAGGGATCTGCACCCATGGTCAAGCACAACCTGCGTCTGCAGTCCTTCGTTACCTCCCAAAACCCGGAGGCCTTTGGCCCCTGGCCCGTCACCGAGGGTCTGCCCACGCTGGAAATGCACCGTGACTGGCCCATTGAGATCCAGGTGGGGCACTATGTGATGATGGGGTATGTCAACGATATCATCATCGCCAACGCCTACGCCACCGATGCCGAGCTGGAAGCCATGGCCGCCGCCAACAGCACCAAGATCATGTTCCACATGACCCCGGCCGAAGGCCTGCCCGAGAGCATGAAGAAGCGCCTGCGGATGAACCTGTCCGTTCGTGGCGACAGCGGCGAGTGGATCATCCGCACCCTGGAGAGCCGTATGCTGCGAGAGGCGACCGAGCCCTTCAACACCGTGGACATCCAGCCCGGTGACGTGCTGATCGACAACAACCTCTATGGCCAGTACGCCGGTGAGGTGCAGATCGCTCGTAAGCCCATGAAGAACTACGGCAAGACCAACGTGGTGGGTCACATTGACCCCCGTGAGGTCGAACTGCTGCCCTACATGAAGGGCTCCACCCCGTTCGGGTTCAACTTCTGAAAACTAGAAAGGAAGGTGCGTCCCCATGTCTTTCCCGAAGGATTTCCTCTGGGGCGGTGCTACCGCTGCCAACCAGTGTGAAGGCGGCTGGAACGAGGGCGGCAAGGGCCTTGCCGCTTCGGACGTGCAGACCGCCGGTTCCCTGACGGAACCCCGCTATGCGACCTACATTGATAAGGACGGCAACCCCGGCAAGGTGATGGTCTTCCAGCCGCTGCCGGAGGGTGCACACCGTGCCGTGCTGCCGGGCTACTACTATCCGTATCATGAGGCTATCGACTTCTACCACCACTACAAAGAGGATATTGCTCTGTTTGCCGAGATGGGCTTCAAGGTGTTCCGTATGTCCATTGCATGGACACGCATCTACCCCAACGGCGTGGAGGAAACGCCCAATCAGGCCGGGCTGGATTTTTACCGGAATGTATTTCTGGAATTGAAGAAGTATGGCATCGAGCCGCTGGTCACCATCCAGCATTACGATGTGCCGCTGTATCTGGAAGAAACGTTTGGCGGCTGGAAGAACCGCAGGCTGATCGAGCTGTTTGACCGCTACACCGAGACCATCTTCCGGGAATACAAAGGTCTGGTCAAATACTGGCTCACCTTCAATGAGATCAACGTGCCCCTCATGATCAAGGATTTGATCCCCGGTTACCCGGCAGAGAACATCCGGCAGGATTTCCAGCTGCTGCACCACCAGTATGTGGCCAGCGCCCGTGCCGTGAAACGTGCTCATGAGATCGATCCTGAAAATGTGGTGGGCTGCATGATCGGCGGTGGACCCAGTACCTACCCACTGACCTGTGACCCCAAGGACGTGCTGCTGGTTCAGGAAAAATTGCAGGAAGGCATCTACTACACTGCCGACGTGATGGCCAAGGGTGCGTACCCATACTTTGCACCAAAGATCTGGAAAAAGTACGGCGTGAATCTGGACATAACACCTGAAGATGTGGTAGACTTGCAGCAGGGTACGGTGGATATGATCACCTACTCCTATTACTCTACCAGCTGTGCTACCACCCACCCGGTCACAGAGACGGCAGGCGGCAACCTGAACATGGGCCCCAAGAACCCCTACCTCACATACAGCGAGTGGGGCTGGAGCTTTGACCCGGACGGCCTGCGCTACTCTCTGAACGAGTACTACGCTCGGTATCATCTGCCGCTCATGGTCGTGGAAAACGGTCTCGGCGCTTCCGACACACTGGAAGCAGACGGCACTGTGCACGACCCCTACCGCATCGCCTATGTCAAGGCGCATGTGCAGGCCATGGAGGCTGCTATGGCAGACGGCGTAGACCTGCGTGGCTATACCCCCTGGGGCTGCATCGATCTGGTAAGCGCTTCCACCGGTGAGATGAAAAAGCGCTACGGTTTTATCTATGTGGATAAAAACAACGATGGCACTGGTACGCTCAAGCGTTACCGCAAGGATTCTTTCTACTGGTACAAAAAGTGCATCGCCACAAATGGCGAGGATCTGACCTAAAATGTTTTTCTCCGCACCTCTGTGTGCGGTGAGATGATTTGAAAGGAGCTTTTTATTATGAAAGTTTTGCTCTGCTGCGCTGGCGGTCTGTCCAGCAGCATCCTGATGAAGAAGATGAAGACCTGGGCTGACGCACACGGTGAGGATCTGGAGATTCAAGCTATGGGGACTGGCGAGGCTGTGGAAACCTGGCAGAATGGCTACGAGTGCGTGCTTCTGGCTCCCCAGGTGAGCTACCGCCTGAAGCAGCTGCAGGAGGAGATCAAGCTGCCCATCGCAGAAGTTCCCTCTCTGGATTATGCCATCGGCAATGCCGAAAACGTGATGAAGCTGGCCCACAAGCTGTGCGATAAATAATCGAGAAAAACGACTGCGGAATCATGGGTGCAAGAGATTGCACGGATATGTGCCGCAGCCTGCCCAAGGAGCATCCGGAAGGCGATTGGAGCGTTATCCTCGTGGCCGATGAACAGGCACGGAATTTGCTATAAAAATCCGATAAAATAGAAGCCACCCCACATCAAGCTGCTTTCACAGATTTGATGCGAGGTGGCTTTTGCTATGCACAGCACGTGATGGCTTAAGGTACGATGATAAGGTACTTATTACCTTTAATTATAAGGAAGGTACGGATACGATCACTTTCGGGGAAGCTGTGAAAGCGGAGAAAAGTTCGGATATGAGTGCGCGAGGTGCACCACAATAAAATCCGAACTTTTTCCGATAGGGGAAGGGTTCGGATTTTTTGTGTTCTTCGGAAAACAGAACGAATCCATTGCTTCCCCCGAAAAATGATCCGCTGGCGTATGCAGACCTGATTCTCAATGGTGACCCGGAGAAATACTTGAAAAATGTAACCGGGAGCCACAGGCTAGAAATCTAAATGAATGCTGGACCGTACCATTTTTGAGCTGGTGTTGTCCAGCATTTTTTTGGCGTTGGCTGACCAATTTTAATGGAATCTTTATACTTCTACAATTTTCTTTACGGCTCTTTTATCTATTCCATGCTAATCTTTATGCACACGGATAGGTAAAGGAGCTTTTATGATTCAATATCCTCGTTACAAGCGGCACCGTTTTTCTTCTTTTCAGGTCATTATTGCAGGTTTTGCGGCAGTTGATCTGGTGGGCGCGTTGCTTCTGATGTTTCCGATTGCTACGCAGCAGCGGTGCGTCACACCGTTCCATGAGGCACTGTTTACCTCCACTTCTGCCCTTTGCGTGACCGGCCTTGTGGTACAGGATACCGGCAGCTACTGGTCGGCTTTTGGGCAAAGCGTGATCCTTCTTCTGATCCAGATCGGAGGATTGGGTGTCATTACAGTGGGTGCCGCCTTTGCGCTGCTTTCCGGGCGAAAGATCTCCCTCAAGCAGCGCAGCACGATGCAGGAAGCTACTGCTGCCCCACAGATGGGCGGTATCGTACGGCTGACAGGCTTTATTCTGCGGGTCACCGCCCTGTTTGAATTGGTCGGTGCTGCACTGCTGCTACCAACGTTTTGTGCCGATTATGGATTGCGCGGGATCTGGTATGCGTTGTTTCATTCCATTTCGGCGTTCTGCAATGCAGGTTTTGACCTGCTGGGAACAGAGGGGGCAAAATTTGTTTCGCTGACACAGTATGCAGACAATCCATTGCTTACCACGGTGATCGCTGCCCTGATCGTCTTTGGCGGCCTTGGCTTTCTGACATGGGAGGACATTTGTACATACCGCCTTGACTTTCACCGCTATCGGATGCAGAGCAAGGTGATCCTTGTCACAACGGCGTTTCTTCTGGTACTGCCGTCGCTGTACTTTTATTGCTTCGAGTTCACGGCAGGCTCTGCCCGGCAGCGCATTTTATTGTCGATGTTCCAATCCGTTACCCCTCGTACTGCCGGTTTTAACACCGCTGATCTTGCTGCAATGGGCAGCCCCTCCCAGGCGTTGATGGTGGTTCTGATGCTGTTGGGCGGTTCGCCCGGCTCTACGGCAGGCGGCATGAAAACCACAACATTTGCCGTTCTGCTGGCCAATATGTGGGCGACCTTCCGCCGCAGAGAAGATGCCGAATTTTTCGGGCGGCGCATAGATAGTTCTGCGGTCAAGAATGCTGCCACGATTGCAGGGATGTATTTGACGCTGTTCTTCCTCGGAGCCTTTGTCATTGCTACGGCAGAGCAGCTGCCGATGTCAGTCTGTTTGTATGAGACTGCTTCGGCTGTGGCAACGGTGGGTCTGACATTGGGTATCACGCCGCAATTGGGCATCCTTTCGCAAGGGGTGTTGATCGCACTGATGTTTTTGGGACGTGTTGGCGGATTGACGTTGATCTATGCGGCATTTGGCAGCAGCCCTGCCCACTCTCGTCTGCCGCAGGAGAAGATCGCAATCGGATAAAGGAGACAAGTATGAAATCGATTCTTTTGATCGGGCTTGGCCGTTTTGGCCGCCATATTGCGCAGGAACTGAATGAGCTGGGTCATCAGGTCATGGCAATCGACAGCAACGAAGACCGTGTGAACGCCGTGCTTTCCTATGTGACGAATGCACAGATCGGTGACAGCACCAGCGAATACTTTCTGCGCTCCCTTGGTGTCGGCAATTTTGATGTGTGTATCGTAACCATCGGCGGCAATTTTCAGAGTTCGTTGGAAACAACATCACTGCTCAAGGAGCTGGGCGCAAAGCTTGTGGTCTCGCGTGCAGAGCGGGATGTACAAGCCAAGTTTCTGCTGCGCAACGGTGCGGATGAAGTGGTCTACCCGGAAAAGCAGCTGGCAAAGTGGGCAGCGATCCGATACAGCTCCGAACACATTCTGGATTATATCGAGCTGCAGGACGACCACGCCATCATGGAAGTGACCATTCCGCCGGAATGGATGGATCGCACGATCGGTGAGATCAATATCCGAAAAAAGTATAATATCAACATTCTTGCGCTGAAAAAAGACGGAAAGCTCGATATGAGCATTACGCCGGATACGCAGCTGTGCCGGGATGAAAGTATGCTGGTTTTGGGAAAATACGCATCGATCCAGAAGTGTTTCCGGCTCTAAAAAGATAGGACGGATCATATGGACGTCGTTTTGTTGCTGATGGTTCTTGGAGTCATGTTGAGTGGCTTTTGGGCAGCAGATGCGCTGGATCACATGCGAAAGGAGATCATTCGCCAAGAAGGAAAAAGACGCGGCTGGTGGTCGTGACCATCAAATTGTGCTATACTGTGGGCAAGGCAGGTGATCTTCATGAATCGGAACAACCCACCCACCGAACATATTCTGGCGTGTCTGTCATCTTCTCCCTCCAATGCAAAGATCGTGCGGACGGCGGCAACAATGGCAAAGGCTTTCGGCGGCTCTTTTACTGCGTTGTATGTCAAAACACCGGATGCCGACTGGATGAGTACGCAGGACAAACAGCGCTTGCAGCAGCATATCCACATGGCAGAACAGGCGGGCGCAGATATTACGACCCTCTACGGCGATGACATTTCACAGCAGATCGCAGAGTTTGCCCGGATCTCCGGCATTACAAAAATCGTACTGGGGCGCTCCAGTGTACATCGCCGTCATTTCTGGAGTGGACCGTCACTGACTGAAAAATTGACGCTGACTGCGCCCAATTTGGATATTTATATCATCCCGGATGCAGCAGTTGAGCAGGATTACGGCTCTGGCAGAAGGCTGTTTGCCCGTTCCATCGTCCCATCGTTCCGTGATCTGCTGATTACGGCAGGGATTCTAGCCTGCATCACGGTGATTGGATTTTTGTTCCTGCAACTGGACTTTGCGCGCTACAATATCATTATGTTCTATATGTTGGGTGTTTTGCTCACGGCTCTTACAACATCTGGCTATTCCTGCGGCGTTTTGAGTTCGATCGCCAGCGTTGCGCTCTATAACTTCTTCCTGACGGAGCCAAGACTGACATTCCATGCCTATGATCCGGGGTATCAAATCACCGTTGTGCTGATGCTGACTTCTGCCATCGTCACCTGTACGTTGACGACCCGGTTGAAAGATCAGGCAAAAATGTCTGCACAGGCGGCGTTTCGGACGAAGGTGCTGTTTGATACCAGCCGGCTTTTGCAGAAAGCGACCAACGAAGACGAAATTTTATCCCTGACGGCAGCGCAGCTTACCAAACTGCTAAACCGGAACCTGATCGTGTATCCAGAGCAGGATGGTTCTCTTGGACAGGGGCAAATTTTTAACACAGTGGAAGAAAGCAGCCGACTCAGTTTTGATTCTGCGCCGGAACGCAGTGCCGCTGAGTGGTGCTTTGCAAATAAGAAGCGTTCAGGTGCATCGACGGATTACTGCACCGATGCAAAAGGACTGTACCTTGCGATTCGTACAGGCAGCGGTGTGTTTGGTGTTATCGGCATCGACCTGTCGGAACGCTCCATGGATGCGTTTGAAAACAGCGTCCTGCTGTCGATCCTTGGCGAATGCGCATTGGCAGTGGAAAACCGTCGCATTGCGCTGGAAAAGGAGCAAGCCACTGTTCATGCACAGAATGAACAGCTCCGGGCAAATTTGCTGCGAACCATTTCCCATGATCTTCGGACGCCGCTGACCTCCATCTCAGGCAATGCAAGTAATCTGCTCTCCAATGCGGAAACGCTGGATGCAGAAACACGGACAAAGATCTGTACGGATATTTTTGATGATGCACAGTGGTTGATCGGTCTGGTGGAAAATTTGCTTTCTATCACCCGCATTGAGGATGGGCGGATGAATCTTCAAATCTCTCCGCAGCTCATGGATGAGGTGGTCGAGGAAACGCTGCGGCATATCAGCCGAAAAAGCAAGGAGCATATCATCACAACGACTTATTCGGATGAAATTCTTCTTGCCGACATGGACGCACGGCTTATCATGCAGGTCATTATCAATCTGGTGGACAACGCCATCAAATACACGCAGAAAGGCTCCCGGATCAATATTTCTGCGTATGCAAAAAACAGTAATATCGTGGTAGATGTATCCGATGATGGCCCCGGTATCCCGGAGCAGAATAAAGCGCAGGTCTTTGAAATGTTCTTTACCGGGCAGAATCAGATTGCAGACAGCCACCGCAGTCTGGGGCTGGGACTTGCGCTCTGCCGGACGATCCTTGCCGCTCATAAAGGTACCCTGACTCTCCGGGATAACGAACCGCACGGCTGCATATTCTCTTTTGAACTTCCCAAAAGCGAGGTAAGTATTCATGAATAAACCAACGATTCTGGTTGTTGAGGACGATTCATCGGTACGGAGTCTGATCACAACCACCCTGAAAGCACACGGGTATAAATTCCTGACAGCGGCCAACGGAGAGATGGCTGTGATGATGGCGTCCAGCCATAACCCGGATATTATGCTGCTGGATCTCGGACTGCCGGATATTGATGGCGTTGAGGTGATCCGCCGCATCCGGGAGTGGTCGAATCTACCCATCATCGTTTTGAGTGCCCGCAGTGAGGATTCCGATAAGATCGAAGCACTGGATCAGGGCGCAGACGATTATCTGACGAAGCCTTTCTCAGTGGATGAGCTTCTGGCTCGCCTGCGCGTGACGCAAAGGCGGCTGAATTTGCAGGCATCCGGTGGGGTCAGCAGCTCGGTTTTTGTAAATGGCCCGCTGAAAATTGATTTTGCTGCCGGCTGTGTCTGGCTGAACGATGAAGAACTGCATCTGACCCCAATTGAATATAAGCTGCTTTGTGTCCTTGCGCACAATGTAGGAAAGGTTCTGACCCATACGGCGATTACGCAAAAAGTCTGGGGAAGCTCGCAAGAAAACGACATTGCATCCCTGCGTGTCTACATGGCATCTTTGCGCAAAAAGCTGGAATCAGGCACACATTCTCTGCATCTGGTTCAAACCCATGTGGGGGTCGGCTACCGGATGCTGCGTGTTGAAGCGGATGATTCGCCAGAAGAATAGTCCGCAGGCAGATTCAGACAAAACAAGAACAGGGTGCGCCCTGCCGGACGCACCCTGCAAAAATCCACAGACGATAAGGTTGACAGGGCGTTCCCCATCGGGAACGCTCTGTTTTTCTTTGTTTGCAGGATGAGCTTGTTCCGCCTGCGCAAACGCGGACTTGTCGGGGCAAGGCTCCTCCATCTTGCGGGCGCCAGCCCTCTTGGCAAGAAAAAGCACAAGGCTCTTTATGATGACAAAGCTTATAAGAACAGGATAAAGACGATTATTTGAAATTTTTGAAAAAACAAAAATCATTTTGATGACATGGGACGTTTTAATAGACAGGAAGGGGGTGAACCGTATCCAGACAGAATTATTGCTGCG
>OBLG01001907.1_pt1 | contig 14236 bp, 14 predicted proteins | sample 1517451 | NCBI WGS metagenome assembly OBLG01 (sample SAMN04571694, study PRJEB22368) | human gut metagenome | biome: human gut; material: stool | host: Homo sapiens | place: Luxembourg | collected 2012-06-29
GCGTAGTCGTCCGTGCCCGCCACGGTTTTCATTTTGAACTTGCGGTAGCCCGCCTTGAAGGGCTTGCCGTCCTTGAAGGTGACCATGCCGCAGACGCTGGTGCCATCGCCCCAGTTGGAGATATCGTAGCTTTCAATGGCCCGGGGAGGCTTTGCCAGCCCCAGCACCTGGGCCAGCTCATCCAGCAGCTTTTCCTCCCGGGCGTAGCGGCCACTCTCCCGGGCCAGCCTCTCCACCGCGTTGGTGTGCGCCATCTCCACCAGATGCGCCTTGTCGCCCCTCTGGGGCACATACAGCTGCACCTCGCTGCCGCGCTTCTGGTTCAGCGCCTGCTGCAAGGCATCCACGTCCGGCGGCAACGCATCCACCGCGATGATCTTGGGAATTTGCTCATCGTCCAGATAGTACCGGGGCAGAAATTCCTCCCGCACCGCGTCGATGTCGGAGGTGTCATGGAACAGGAACTCCCGCTTGTCGGTGAGCCGCCCTTCGCGGAACCGCAGCACCGCCGCGCATACGCTGCCGGGGGTGCCAGCCAGAGCCACCACATCCATTTCCACCTCCGGATCCACGACCACCTTCTGCCCGGCGCTCACCTTGGTGATGGCGTTGATCTGGTCCCGGATGAGGGCCGCCGTCTCGAACTCCAGCCGGTCGGAGGCCTCCAGCATCCGTTCGTTCAGGGTCTTGAGGATATCCTTTTTGCCGTAACGGATCAGGTGCACCGCCCCTTTTACCGCCTCGTTGTAGGTCTCGCAGCTGATCTTGCCGCTGCACACCGCCATGCACTTGCCGATGTGGGCGTTCAGGCAGGGCCGCCCCTTTCCGATGTCCTGCGGGAAGCGCTTGGAGCAGCGCGGCAGCAAAAAGGCATCCATGGCGGTCTCTGCCATCTGCCGTGCCGCAAAGCTGGAGGTGTAGGGGCCGATATACTCTGCCCCGTCCTCTTCCTTCTGCAACACGAAGGAGAGCCGCGGCCAGTCCTCCCGGGTAACGCGGATATAGCTGTAGCCCTTGTCGTCCTTCAGCAGGATGTTGTACTTGGGCGTATGCGCCTTGATCTGGCTGGCCTCCAGCACCAGCGCCTCGAATTCGCTCTGGCAGACGATGACGTCAAAGGCGTAGGCGTGGGCGATCATCTGGCTGACCTTGTTGTCGTGGGGCACGCCCTCGCGGAAATACTGGCTCACCCGGATGCGCAGGCGCTTGGCCTTGCCGATATAAATGATGGTGTCGCTTTTGTCCCGGATGATATACACCCCGGGCAGCAGCGGCAGCATACAGGCCTTCTGGTACAGCTCTGCCTTGGTCATTTGCTGCGATCCCTCCCAACACGAAAAAAGCGGCAGGGAACCCCCGCCGCTCTTTGGTTACATGATCTTTCAGACTTACTCTGCGAAGCCGGACTCCACCAGCTTGATCAGGCCGTCCACGGCAGCCTGCTCGTCAGCACCGTCTGCGATGATGCGGATGGTGGTGCCGCCCACGATACCCAGAGACAGAACGCCCAGCAGGCTCTTTGCGTTCACGCGGCGTTCTTCCTTTTCGACCCAGATGGAAGACTTGAACTCGTTTGCCTTCTGGATAAAGAAGGTAGCCGGACGAGCGTGCAGACCAACCTGATTTTCAACGGTAACTTCTTTTACGTACATAGTAAAGCGCTCCTATCTAATATCGTTTTGGTGTACAAAAGCATAGTGTGCCTGTTGTGTTACACTCATTTTAGCGCAAGTCGAAACCGTTGTACAGACCCCCGGCGCATTTTTGGCGGTTTCTCCAATCAGAAGGGGGCCATTTTTCATTATTTATACAAAGATAATAAAATTATTCCCGAAAGGTTATAGGGGTAACACAAAAGTTTTCAACATTTTTTCGACCGCGGCGCGCATTCTCGCCCGGTTTTGTGCGTTTGTGACACCCTGCGGCCCCCTTCGGCAGGAACGGTTCCCGGCCTGCTTCACCGTCGGGTTCAGGCTTCTGCCGGGCCCTCGTAGCGCATTTCCAGCAGCTCGGCGCGGGCGGTGACAGAGCCGTCCTTTGCAGGGTCGAACACCTCGGCCACGCCGCACACCTTCCAGCCCATGCGGCGGTAGAGGGCAATGGCCCGGGTGTTTTTGTCCAGTACCGTCAGCACCGGGTGCGCGTGCTCCGGCAGCTTTTTGCGGGCAAAATCCAGCAGTTTCTGCCCCAGCCCTTTGCCCCGGGCGTCTGCCGTGATGAACAGGTGCTCGACCTGCCCGGTCTTGTGGCTCACGGCCACCATGCCGTCCGGCACGTCCTTGGTGCAGTGCAGGTAGACCGCCCAACCCTGCTGTTTTTCTTCTTTGAGCTGCGCATAGAAGAACTCTGGGGTCCACTCCGCCAGAGCTTCTTCCGTCCAGCAGCCCTCGCAGACAGTGCGCCGCCCCTCGGCAAACAGCCGGGCAGCGGCAGCAAACTGCTCCTCGGTTTTCACCAGCCGCATGTTCTCGCCCCGCTTCCACTTGGGCAGCTGGGTGATGGGGTGGGTCTCGCACCATTGCTCGTACAGCTCCGGCCGGCGCAGACGGGTACGCTCCCGGCTCTGCTGCCCGCGCCAGGTATCGATCTTCTGGTGGTCGCCGCCCAGCAACACCTGCGGCACGGCGCGGCCCTCCCACACTTCGGGGCGGGTGTACTGGGGGTATTCCAGCAGACCGTCCCAGTAGCTCTCTTCCTCGTAGCCCTTCTGCTCAGCCAGAACGCCGGGCTTCAGGCGCAGCACACTGTCCGCCACCACAAGGCTGGCCAGCTCGCCGCCGGTGAGGATATAGTCCCCGATGGAGATCTCCTCATCCGCAAAGGCGTCGATGACCCGCTCGTCGATGCCCTCATAGTGGCCGCAGACCAGGGTGAGGTTGTCGTACTGGGCCAGCCGCCGGGCGTGCTCCTCGGTGTAGCGCTGGCCGCCCGCCGTCAGGAACACGATGTGCGGGGCCGGGCGGCCCTGCGCGGCCACCTCCTGCTGCACGGCCCGCAGGCAGTCGGCGATGGGCTGGGCATACAGCACCATGCCGCAGCCGCCGCCGTAGGGGTAATCGTCGGTCTGTTTCTGTTTATTCAGGGTGTAATCCCGGATCTGGTGGCAGTGCGTCTCAATGTAGCCGCGCTTTGCCGCCCGGCCAAGGATGCTGGCGTCCAGCACCTGCTGGCACATCTCCGGGAACAGGGTCACGATGTCCACACGCATGCCCATGGCTCATTCCTCCCCGTCGCGCTCGCTGTCAAAGTCATCGTCCAGCAGACCCGGGATGGGGGTGACCAGGATATACCCCTCCGGCGGGTTGCGCTCTTTCAGGAACGCGTCCACCCCGGGAAACATATATTCCTTGCCGCTGGGGGATTTGACGGTGTAGATATCCTGTGCACCGGGGTGGTCCACGCTGGTCACCACGCCGTATACCTTGCCGGTGTCGGCATCCCGCACTTCGCACCCGATGAGGTCGGCCACATACCACCGGCCTGCCGGCAGGGTGGCGTCATCGCGGTCAAAGTAGAACACCTGTCCCCGCAGTGCGCGGGCGGCGTCCATGTCGTTCACGCCCTCCAGCTGGAGCAGCGCCATCTGCCCCTGCGGGCGGATGGAGGTGATCTTATAGGCCCGGCCGCCCTGCGCCGAGGGGAACAGCCGGCCGGCTTTTTTCAGAAAATCCACACCGTCGCACCAGAGTTCCAGCTTCATTTCGCCGCGCACGCCGTGGGTGGTAACAACTTTTCCGGCTTCCAGATATTGCTGCATTGTTTTCTCCTCCAACAAAAAAGGCCCCTTGCCGCAAGGGCAAAGGGCCTGTAGGGTGCTCAGTCGATCTCAACAAGGACCTTTTCATCGACCCGCACAGCAGCCGCGCGCATCACCACACGAATGGCTTTTGCGATCCGGCCCTGCTTGCCGATGACACGGCCCATATCTCCCTCTGCCACGCTCAGGTGGTAGACGATGGTGCCGTCCTCGCGGGGCTCGTCCACCGTGACCTTGACGGCGTCCTTGTCCTCCACGAGACCGCGGGCAACTGCCAGCAACAGCTCCTGCATGAGTCAGCCCTCCCTACTTACAGAACGTTGGACTTCTTCAGCAGGACGCGAACGGTATCAGTGGGCTGTGCGCCGTTGGCGATCCACTGCTTTGCCTTCTCAGCGTCGATTTTGATCTCGGAAGGCTCTTTGTTGGGATCGTAGGTGCCGATCTCTTCGATGAAACGGCCGTCACGGGGGAAGCGGCTGTCAGCAACAACAACACGATAGAAGGGAGCCTTCTTGGCGCCAACGCGGCGCAGACGAATCTTAACTGCCATAATAGATATCCTCCAGAAAATAGTGTTTTTTGATTTATGTTACAAACCCGGTGCGGGTTGTGTACCTTGATTATTTCAGGCCGCGGAAGGCATTGGGGTTGCCCATCATGCCGCCCAGCTTACGGGCAAAGCCCTTGGGGCTCTTCTTGAGCTGCTTCATCATCTTCTGCATCATTTCAAACTGCTTGAGCAGCTTGTTGACGTCCGCCACGGTGGTGCCGCTGCCGGCGGCAATGCGGCGCTTGCGCTTGGGATTGATGATGGAGGGCTTTTCGCGCTCTTCCTTGGTCATAGAATGGATCATGGCCTCGATGCGGTCAAAGGCCTTTTCATCCATCTGGCTGGGGTCGATGCCCGCGCCGCCCGGCAGCATGTTCAGCATCGCGCCCACACCGCCCATCTTGCGGATCTGTGCAAACTGGTCCAGCATGTCGTTCATGTCGAACTTGTTTTCCATCATCCGCTTGGCGGTCTCGGCAGCCAGTTTCTCATCGGCGGCATCCTGTGCCCGTTCGATCAGGCTCAGCACATCGCCCATACCCAGAATGCGGCTGGCCATGCGGTCCGGATGGAACACATCCAGATCGTCCAGCTTCTCGCCGGTACCCTGGAACTTGATGGGCTTGCCGGTGACGGCCAGCACCGACAGGGCTGCACCGCCGCGGGTGTCGCCGTCGGTCTTGGTGAGGATGATGCCATCCACGCCCACCGTCTCGTTGAAGGTCTTGGCCACGTTCACGGCGTCCTGGCCGGCCATGGCATCCACCACCAGCAGCGTCTCGTCCACCGGAACGGCTTCCTTGATGTCCACCAGCTCCTGCATCAGCACTTCGTCGATCTGCAGACGGCCGGCAGTGTCCAGGATCACGATGTCGTTGCCGTAGTCCTTGGCGTGGGCCAGCGCCTTGCGGGCGATCTCCGGGGGCTTGGCGCCCGGTAGGGTGAACACCGGCGCACCGGCCTGTTTGCCCACCACCTGCAGCTGGTCGATAGCCGCAGGGCGGTAAATGTCGCAGGCCACCAGCATGGGGCGGCGGCCCTGTTTGATGAAGTATTTGGCCAGCTTGGCGGCGTGGGTGGTCTTACCGTTGCCCTGCAGGCCGCAGAGCATGATCACGTTCTGACCCTTGTTCTTGAGGTTCAGGCGGGCGGCCTCGCTGCCGCCCATCAGAGCCACCAGCTCTTCGTTGACGATCTTGACCACCTGCTGGGCCGGGGTCAGGCTCTCCATGACCTCCTGGCCCATGGCGCGCTCCGACACCTTTGCACAGAAATCCTTGGCCACCTTGTAGTTGACGTCGGCTTCCAGCAGGGCCATGCGCACTTCCCGCATGGCGGTCTTGATGTCGGCCTCGGTCAGTTTGCCGTGGCCGCGCAGCTTTTTGAACACACCGGCAAGGCGGTCGGTCAGGGATTCAAATGCCATTGTGCGGTGCTCCTTTCGGTTCAGTCCTCGTTTGCCTCGTCGATCGAGCGGATGATGCCCAGCATCTTTGTCAGGGTGTCGGCATACTCGGTGGTGGTCAGGCAGGCGCTGGGGCCCGTGCACTCGAACCGTGCGTCGATCACCAGCTGTTCCAGTTCTTCCAGCTTCTGCTGCACCCGGCGGTACCGAGCCGCAAAGCCGACCTTTTCCTCCAGCTCCTTCAGGGTGGTCTCGCCATGCTTGATGGCGTCCCGTGCGCCCTGCCGGGTAATGCCGAAGTTCTCACCGATCTCGCTCAGGGAGAGGTCATCGTTGTAATACTGGCGCAGCATCTCCCGCTGTTTTTCGGTCAGCACTTCGCCATAAAAAACGAGCAGATACCCCATTTCCAGATCTTTTGCCATTGCGCGTGACCCCCGGTATCCTGCTCGTGTTTCGCGTTCGTGATGTAAAGTTCATTTGCTTTACGGATGGAGTATACCAGAACACATGGAGCTTGTCAAGGCTTCCGGCGCAGTTTTTCCAAAAAATCCGGCAAAAATTCGCTGTTTTTGCCAAAACACTTCTTGACGCGGTGCGTGGTTTGCGTTACGATAAGGTTGTTGTATCCCACCCGAAAGGAGGCCTTCTGTGCCGATCTACCCGAATTTTTACCAGACGCTGACCCCCTGCCCCGTTGTGGAGCTGCGGGGCTACGCGGCCGCCAACGGGCTCAAGGGCCGCCTATTTGCGTATCTGGACTTCAACGGCCCCACCGGCACCGCCCGCGACGGCCTGGCCGAGGGCATGCTGGCGCTGGCCATCGAGCAGAAAAAGCTGGCTCCCAGGCAGCCCATCATTGAGGCGGTGTCCGGCCCCTTTGCCACTGCCCTCACGCTGGCGGGCCTGACCGCCGGGCACCCGGTGGTGCTGGTGATGCCGGAGGACGCCCCCGCTCTGCGGCAGGAAAACCTGCTGCGTCTGGGGGCACAGATCCAGCACAGCCCCGCCCGCAGCGGGCTGGCCGGGGCCCGTGCCATGGCCGCACAGACCGCCGCCGCCAACGGCTGGTACTACACCGACTGGCTGGCCAACGACAACAACCCGGAGTATCACCGCCGGGTCACCGGCCCGGCCATCCTGCAGAACATCGCCCGGGAGGGTGCCAGCCTGGTGGACGCCATCACCGTGGGGGTGGGCAGCGCCGGCACCGTGACCGGCGTGGGCGAGACCATCAAGGCCTGGACCAACGATGTGCGCATCGTGGCCGTGGAGCCTTTTGAGTGTCAGGCCCTCACCGGCGGCGTCACCGGCCCCCACAACATCCCGGACATCGGCTTCGGCCTCGTGCCCAAGAACTTCAACTCCTATGTAGTGGACAATGTGGCGGCAGTTTCCAGCAAGGACGCCCAGCGCGCTGCCCAGCAGGTGCTGCGCACCGATGCCATCCCGGCCAGTGCCAGCGCCGGGGCGGCCCTGCACGCGGCGGCCAAGCTGGTGGCCAACGGCATCAGCCGCTCGGCCCTGGCCGTGTTCAGCGGCCGACAGAATCTCTTATAAATCGGAAAGGACTTCGCATTCACCATGACCAAAGATATGACCAGCGGCAAGATCACGCCGCTGCTGATCAACTTTACCATCCCGCTGGTGCTGGGCAATCTGTTCCAGCTCACCTACAATGCCGCCGATAGCATCATCGTGGGCAAGTTCGTGGGGGAGGATGCGCTGGCTGCCGTGGGCACCGCCAACCCGCTGATGACTCTGGCCATCCTGTTCATCAACGGCATATGTCTGGGTGCCGGCATTCTGGTCAGCACCGCCTTTGGTGCCGGAGACACGGAGCTGGTGGAACGGCAGGTGTCCACCACCGCCATTGCCGGTACGGTGTTCTCGCTGGCCTTCTCGCTGTTGTGCATCCTGCTGGCAAATCCCCTGCTGCGGCTGCTGCAGGTGCCGGCGGAGATCCTGCCCATTGCCGTGAACTACCTGCGCATCGTGTTTGCGGGCCTGCTCTTCACCTTTTTTTACAATTTTCTGGCCGCCACGCTGCGTGCCCTGGGCGACAGCAAGAGTGCCCTGTACTTTCTGATGATCAGCGCCGTGCTGAACATCGGCGGCGACCTGTTTTTTGTGGAGGCCCTGGACTGGGGCAGCGAGGGCTGCGCCCTTTCCACCGTGCTGAGCGAGGGCATGTGCTGCCTGCTCTGCGCCCTGTACATCCGCTGGAAAGTTCCGGTGCTGCAGCTGGGCAGACGCTGGTTCGTGTTTGACGGCAAGCTGCTGTGCAAGACTGTAAGCTACGGCTGGGTCAGCGCCATGCAGCAGGCCACCGTGCAGCTGGGCAAGATTGCGGTGCAGGCCATCGTGAACACCATGGGCGTCAGCGCCATGGCCGCCTTTACCGCGGCATCTCGCATCGACGACTTTGCCTACACTCCGCAGCAGAACATCGGCCACGCCATGACCACTTTCATGGCCCAGAACGAAGGTGCCGGGAAGAAAGACCGCGTGAAGGATGGCTACCGCTGCGGCATGCGCATCGAGGTGGTGTATGCACTGGGCCTGATGGCGGTCTGTCTGATCTTTGCAGAGCCCATCATCCGGCTGTTCGTCACCGACCCGGAGGTGGTGGACCTGGGCGTGCGGTTCCTGCGCACGATCTCGCTGTTCTACCTGATGCCCGCCGCCACCAACGGCATCCAGGGCTTCTTCCGCGGCATCGGCGACCTGAGGATCACACTGATCAGCAGCATCCTGAACATGGCAGGCCGTGTGGCCGCCGCGTCCGTACTGGTGCTGCTGTGGAAGATGGAGATCGAAGCCCTGCCCTACAGCTACACCTTCGGCTGGGTACTGATGCTGGCCTACGAGCTGCCCGCCATGCTGCGCTATCTGCGCAAGAATAAAATGTAACCCTCTCGGTCGCATAAGAAAAGCCGCTGTATCGTTCGATACAGCGGCTTTTCTAGTACAGACTTCCGCAGGCTTATGCGCGGTTTGCCAGCAGGGCCTCGATCTTCTTCAGAGGATCAATGATGCTGGAAACGGACATGTCGTGGTTCAGGGCCACCACGAAGTAAGCAGCGTACTTGGACACATCCACGTCCACATACCAGTCGCGGGTCAGCAGCTCCGGCGTGCGGTAGGTCAGGTTGGTGCCCACCACATAGGTCAGCTTGCCCTCGGCCACAGCCTGGTCAAACTTGGCCAGGCCGCTGGTGAACAGCGGGAAGGTAGCGTTGGCGATGATGCGGGCAGCGCCGCGCTCCTTCAGGTTGCTGGCCACTTCCAGCATGCTCTCGCCGGAAGCGATGATGTCATCGGCGATAAAGACGGTCTTGCCTTCCACGCTCTCGCCCAGGTACTCGTGAGCCACGATGGGGTTGCGGCCGTTGACCACACGGGTGTAGTCACGGCGCTTGTAGAACATGCCCAGGTTGCAGCCCAGCACGCTGGAGAAGTACATGTTGCGGTTCATGGCGCCTTCGTCCGGGCTGACCACGGTGAACTTACTCTTGTCGAAGGAGATCTCCGGGTCCTTCTTCAGCAGGCTTTTCAGCACCTGATAGGTAGGCATGGCGTTGTCGAAGCTCATCAGCGGCACAGCATTCTGCACGCGGGGGTCATGTGCGTCGAAGGTGATGATGTTCTGCACACCCATGGTCTGCAGCTCCTGCAGGGCCACGGCGCAGTCCAGGCTCTCACGCACCACGCGGCGATGCTGACGGCCGCCGTACAGGCTGGGCATGATCACCGACACGCGGTGTGCCTTGCCGGCCACCGCCTGGATCAGGCGCTTCAGGTTTGCAAAGTGATCGTCCGGGGACATGTGGTTCACGTTGTCAAACAGCTTGTAGGTCACGCTGTAGTTGCCGGGATCCACCACAATAAAGATATCGTCGCCGCGCACGGACTCCTTGACCAGACCCTTGGCATCACCGCTCTGGAAGCGGGGGCAGTCGCAGGAGATGATGAAGGTCTCCTTGTCAATGCCGGCGTCCTTGGCCCAACGGACCAGGTGCTTGTCGATCAGGCCGGTAAGCTCCTCGGCACCGGGGCAAGCGATCAGCCGCATGTCTGCCACACTGGGCTGCTGGAAAAACGACTTGGGGGAAATTTCAATGGACATAATCACAACTCCTTATTGCTGCTTTCCAATCCGAACGATCTGCGTACAAATGCGCATATCTACTTTTATTTTATCACAATTTGACATTTGTGCCATATCAATTTGTTTCACCTGTTGATTTTCTGCGCCTTGCACATCTGTTTTGCTTTTTTCAAAAAGAGACTGTGTGTTTTCGACAAAAAGACAGCCATTTCCCTTCGCAGTCGCAAAAATCCACCGATTTTTCGAGAAAAGTATTACTTTTCCATGTGGACACATCCCACTGCCGCTTCCGGTCGCACCATGCAAAAAGGCCCCTCTGCCGGTCGGCAGAGGAGCCTTTTTCTTCATTTACCGGTTCTTCTTTACAGAGCAGCCACGGCAGCCTTCAGGGCATCCACGCGGTCGGTGTTCTCCCACTTCACGCCCAGGTCCTCGCGGCCCATGTGGCCGTAGGCAGCCAGCTTGCGGTAGATGGGCTTGCGCAGGTCGAGGTCACGGATGATGGCAGCGGGGGTCAGGTCAAAGACCTTCTCCACGGCCTGCTCGATCTTCTCATCGGAGACCGTGCCGGTGCCGAAGGTGTCCACCATGATGGACACGGGCTTTGCCACGCCGATGGCGTAAGCCACCTGCACCTCGCACTGCTTGGCCAAGCCGGCAGCCACGATGTTCTTGGCCACCCAGCGGGTCGCATAGGCAGCACTGCGGTCCACCTTGCTGGGATCCTTGCCGGAGAATGCGCCGCCGCCGTGACGTGCGTAGCCGCCGTAGGTGTCCACGATGATCTTACGACCGGTCAGGCCGGTGTCGCCCTGGGGGCCGCCGACCACAAAGCGGCCGGTGGGGTTGATATAGTACTTGGTGTTCTCGTCCAGCAGCTCGGCGGGGATGGTGGCCTTGATGACCTTTTCCATCACGTCGGCACGCAGCTGATCCATGCTCACGCTCTCGCTGTGCTGGCTGGAGATGACCACGGCGTCCACACGCACGGGCTTGTTGTTCTCGTCGTACTCCACGGTGACCTGGCTCTTGCCGTCGGGACGCAGGTAGTCCATCTCGCCGCTCTTGCGCACCTCGGTCAGACGCTTGGCCAGCTTGTGGGCCAGGCTGATGGGCATGGGCATCAACTCCGGGGTCTCGTCGCAGGCATAACCGAACATCATGCCCTGGTCGCCGGCACCGCCCACCTGGTCGTTGGTGCCCAGGGCGATGTCGGGGCTCTGGCCGTCGATGTTGGAGATGACGGCGCAGGTGTCGGCGTCAAAGCCGAACTTTGCACGGGTGTAGCCAATATCTGCCACCACCTCACGGACCACCTTCTGGAAGTCCACATAGCAGTTGGTGGTGATCTCGCCCATGATGTGCACCAGACCGGTGGAAGCACAGGTCTCGCAGGCCACACGGGCATTGGGGTCGTGGGTCAGGATCTCGTCCAGGATCGCATCCGAGATCTGGTCGCAGATCTTGTCGGGATGTCCTTCGGTGACGGACTCAGAAGTAAACAGATGTCTTGCCATTGGTTTTGCCTCCTAAACAGTTTTTACAACAGGGTGTGTATCTTGCAGCTTCTACCATTCATCAAGCCATGTACCATGAAAAAATAAAAGCGCCCAGAGCCGAAAGCTCTGAGCGTTGCACTCTTATCTTCCGGTTTCCCGCAGGATTTGGCACCTTACGCTCTCGCGCAGGTTGTCGGGCTTCACAGGGCCTGTCCCCTCAGCCGCTCTTGATAAGTCGGTATTCAGTTGTTACGTTCAGTATTCTATCATTGCTTCGTCAGATTGTCAAGAAGAGTATCACTCTTTTTATACAACTCTCTGAAATTGATGGAGGTTTTGTCGGTTTTCTGCTGCAAAAAAGAAAGGCACAGCCTCCGCTGCGCCTTTCTTGCAGGATCTGATCAATAGCCCTTTGCCTGCTCGCCGTTCAGGATCTTGACGGCGCGGGAGGTGCCCAGGCGGTCAGCGCCCAAAGCCAGGAAGGTCTCCATGTCCTCCACGGTGGAGATGCCGCCGGCAGCCTTGACCTTGCAGCGGCCGTGCACGCCCTTGACCATCAGTTCCACATCGTGGAAGTTGGCGCCTGCGGTGGAGAAGCCGGTGCTGGTCTTGATGTAGTCGGCACCGGCCTCGCAGACGATGTCGCACATCGTTTCCTTTTCCTCATCGGTCAGCAGGCAGGTCTCGATGATGACCTTCAGGATCTTGTCGCCCACAGCCTGCTTCACGGCACGGATGTCCTCGCGGACGGCATCGTACTCCTTATTCTTCAGGCGGCCGATGTTGATGACCATGTCCACCTCGGAAGCGCCGTTTTCGATGGCAGTCTTTGCCTCAAAGGCCTTGCTGGCGGTGTCCATGGCACCCAGAGGGAAGCCTACCACGCAGCACACCGGGATGCGGCCTGCCATGTACTCCACAGCCTGCTTGACGTAGCAGGTGTTGATGCAGACGGATGCGGTGTGGTTGGCAATGGCTTCGTCACACAGGGTCTGGATCTGGGGCCAGGTGGCCTCCGGCTTCAGCAGGGTGTGATCGACATGGGAGAGAATTTCTTCGCGGGTCATGTTGTCGTCCTCCTTAATTCTTGTTGGCACGGCGCACCTTTGCCATGCCGACAGCGCTCAGGGCAATGGCCGTTGCCGACACCGTTGCACCGATGATGCCCAGCACCAGACCGGAGACCAGGAATGCAAAACCTTTCAGACCACGTTTCATAAGACCGTACCTCCTAAAAAATTATTTTTTCTTTTTAAAGATGATCAGCTTGCTGAACACATAGTTCAGCACGATCACCAGTACATTGGAAAAGACCTTTACGCACAGGCCCCACAGGCTTTGTGCAGCATCTGCCGCCACAAAAATTGCGGTGGGGCCATCTGCGCCGCCAATGATCCCCACAGATGCAGCCGAGGAGGCCGCTGCGCCGGTACCGACGACCATGACCGCGTAAAAGCTCCCCAGCAGGCTCTCCATCAGAGCTGTGCCCTGCGCGGCCAGCAGGTTGCCGCCCACCATCATGATGACGGCATCCAGCACCAGTGTGCCCAGACGGCAGGTGACGAATGCACCGAACTCCTTCGCCATCTCCCGGCCCTGGGTCCTGCTACGGAACACGAACGCCCGGTTGGTGGCGTAGGCAAACAGGATGCACAGGATGTTGTCCAGCACGTTGCCCCAGCTGTTGGCGGCGGTGTAGCCGAACAGCTTGTTGAACAGGGCATACAGCACGATGTTGAGCAGGGTGGTCAGCACGCCAAAAATCAGGTAACTGAGCACTTCCCAGTGCTTTTTGAAAAATTTAACCATAAAAAATAACCCTCTCCGTCCGCTCACGCTGTTCGCGTCCACCTCTCCCGAAAGGGAGAGGTTTTGCCGGTTTTCCTCAAACTTTTTCGTTCACTGTCAAAAGCTCGCCCTTTGGGAGAGCTGTCGCGGCGCAGGCCGTGACTGAGAGGGTTTCTCCCTTAACAAAAACAGCCCCGCCGCCGTTTTCCCGGCAACGGGGCTGTTGATCGCATGTGTCAGAAGCTATGCTTCAAACAGGCGGCTGATCACTCAGCGTCGTTGTTCAGCAGAGCCTTCATGGACAGGCTGATGCGCTTCTTGTCGAAGTCGACATCCAGCAGCTTCACATCGACCATATCGCCGACCTTCAGCACGTCAGAGACCTTCTCAACGCGATCATTGCTGATCTCGCTGATGTGGACCAGACCGTCAACACCCGGCAGGATGCGGACGAAAGCACCGAACTTGGTCAGAGACACGACCGGAGCATGGAAGGTGCTGCCGATGGGGTAGTTGTTCTTCAGCTGCTCCCAGGGGTTGTCCTCGGCCTTCTTGTAGCCCAGAGAAACCTTGTGGTTCTCGGTGTCGATGTCCTTGACATACACTTCGATGGTGTCACCAACGGAGACGACCTCGGAAGGATGCTTGATGCGGTTCCAGCTCAGCTCGCTGATGTGGCACAGGCCGTCAACACCACCGATGTCAACGAATGCACCATAAGAGGTCAGGCTCTTGACAACGCCGGTGTAGGTCTTGCCCACCTCAACGTTTGCCCAGAACTCCTCACGCTTTGCCTTGTTCTGCTCAGCGGTCACCTTGTTGATGCTGCCGACGATCTTACGGCCGGAGCACTCGGTGACGACCAGCTGAACATGCTGGCCAACCAGAGCAGTGTAGTCCTCGTCACGGCGCATAGTGGCCTGAGAACGGGGGACGAACACCTTGACGCCCTTGACGTTGACAACAACGCCGCCCTTATTGAACTCGGTGACGTCGCCCTCGACGACTTCGCCGGATTCAGCTGCCTTGGCGATCTCTTCCATGCCCTTGCGAGATGCGAGCTTCTTGCGGGAGAGCTGGATGACGCCATCCTGATCCATAACCTTCTCGACGATGAGGTCCA
>OBLG01001923.1_pt1 | contig 14134 bp, 10 predicted proteins | sample 1517451 | NCBI WGS metagenome assembly OBLG01 (sample SAMN04571694, study PRJEB22368) | human gut metagenome | biome: human gut; material: stool | host: Homo sapiens | place: Luxembourg | collected 2012-06-29
TCATCACCATCGTGTCCACCATTCAGGGCACCAACGAGCAGATCAAGCAGAACCTGATCGGCGCGGGCAACAACGTGGTGCGGGTGACCATCGGCGCCACGGACAGCCAAAACTATTTCGACCTGAACTACTCGGCGCTGCCGGAGGGTATCGACCCAGTGACCCGGGAGATGCGGGATGAGATGGAGAAGCTGGGCAGCGTGTCGCTGGTGAGTATGTACTACTCCCGGGATTGGTGCGACAACGTGTACGTGGGCAATACGGCGTTCAGCGGGTCGCTGTACGGCGTGGACGACCACTATCTGACGGCCGTGGACTACGCGGTGAACTACGGACGCTCCTTCACGGCGGCGGACTATGAGAACCGGCGGAATGTGGCGCTGATCGACGCGAAGTCGGCAAAGTCGCTGTTCCAGGGCGAGAACCCCATCGGCGGCACCATCGAGATCAACGGGATGCCGTTCACCGTGGTGGGTGTGGTGTCCTCCCGGTCCAGCAGCGGACCGGTGATCAACAACTTTAAGGATTATCAGATGTACGCGGGCAGCACAGCGGGGACCATTTTCATCCCGGACGTGTGCTGGTCGGTGCCGTACCGGTATGATGAACCCCAGTACGCGGCGGTGCGGGCCACCAGCACCAACGACATGACCGCCGCCGGCGACAATGTGGCCAAGTACCTGAATGAGAACGCCATCCGGACCACGAAGTACAAGTACGAGTCCAAGGATCTCCTCCAGCAGGCCAGCGACCTGCAAAGCCTGTCGGAGTCCACCAACAAGCAGCTGATCTGGATCGCCGCCATCTCTCTGGTGGTGGGCGGCATCGGCGTGATGAACATCATGCTGGTGTCCGTGACAGAGCGCACCCGCGAGATCGGATTGAAGATCGCCATCGGCGCGCAGCAGAGCCGCATCCTCTGGCAATTCCTGACGGAGGCGGCGGTGCTGACCAGCATGGGCGGCATACTGGGCGTGGCTACGGGCATCGGCCTGGCGGAGATGATGTCCCACATCATGGGGACACCGGTGGCCATCAGCATACCGGCGTGCATCATCGCCGTGGCCTTCTCCATGGTCATCGGCGTGGTGTTCGGCCTGGTGCCGGCCATGAAGGCATCGAAGCTGAACCCCATCGAAGCCCTGCGGAGAGAATGATACGCAGAAGGAAAAGACCGGCTTTCGCCGGTCTTTTTCTCTGTCTGCTCCCGGCGAAGACACAGCGAAAGCAGAAAACAGCCCCCGGCAGGGGGCTGTTTCTTTATTTACTGCGGCAGCTCGCCGGGGGCGACCAGGATGATCTTGTCGGCCCGGTCATAGTCGCTGTACGCCTCCTTGGTGCTGCGGAGGAGCGTACCGTCGCCGGCGTAGACGTTGCGGTAGGTCTGGACGGCGTAGCCGTTGTGGCCGTACTGCTCCACCTCGGTGGTGCCGGGGGCCACGGACTCGGACTCCTGATAGACCGTCTTGCGCTCGGAGTAGGAGAGGAACTGGTTGGTCATCTCCACATAGTGGTCGTCGGTCTTGGTGCCCAGCAGGGTGATGGTCAGCTGGTTGGTCTCGTCGTTGTAGCTGGTGGTGATCTTGATGGGGTAGTTGGTGCTGTTGCGGAAGGCAAAGTCCGGGCCGCCCCAGCTGACCGTGGCATCACAGCCCGTGACGGGCATATAGCCGGGGTCGAACATATGGGCGTAGCGCAGGACGATCTGCAGGTCCGCCATGAGGGCGGAATAGTACAGCGTGGAGGATACCTGGCAGATACCGCCGCCGATGGAGGTAACGGTCTTGCCGCCGGAGTAGGCGGCGGCGGGCTGGAAGCCCCGGGCCTCGGTGCGCTGGCCCACAGTGGCGTTGTACCAGAACTCCTCGCCGGGGTTATAGATACGGCCGTTGATGGCGGCGGAGGCCAGCTTGATGTTCTGGCGGCGGCCCCAGGGGCCGGCGCAGGTGGTGGTGCAGGTCACGTCCCGGAACATGGCCTGCTCCAACTCCTCGGTGGCGGCGGGCGGGAACTGCACCTGGGCGTCAGCCAGGAATTCCTCGCCCGGCTGGGCGGCGTCCAGTTGCTTTTGCACTGTCTCCACATCGAACTGTACGCCCACGCGGGACTGGGTGGGCTTGCCGGTGGATTTGTCACAGATGGCGGCGGCCATGGTGCCGGCGATCTCGTCGTGGAGCGCCTGCACGTCCATGGGCGCGGCGGTGTGGGCCGCGAACACACATTCCACAGACCGGGCTGCCGCGGACAGGTCGCGGCTCTCGAAGTGCTGCGCCAACTCGGCGCGCAGCGCCGCCGCGTCCAGCTTCTCGCCGTCCTGCGGCTTGGTGATGTACAGGCCCTCACCCTCCGCCAGCCGGTAGCCGCCGTCCGTTACGGTGCAGCCCACGGTGTCGGACAGCTCCTCGCAGGCGGCGGTAAGCTTCGCCTCGTCCACGTCCAGCTGGGGCGTGACATCCACGGCCCTGAACCAGCTCTCGATAAAGCGCCAGCCGCCGCGGAGGAACGCGGTCACATCGCTGCCCCAGCCCCGGTCCTGCACGTCGCAGCCGGCAGCCTTGGAGACATAGACGGGAAGAACGGTGACGCCCAGGTCGGAAAGGGTGGTGCTGCCGATCTCCTGCCCGTCACGGGTCAGGCGGATGGTCATGCCGTCCAGCAGGGCACTCCCCTGCTCCGTCCAGCGCTGCTCGGCCTCCTGCGCCGACAGGCCGGACATATCCATGCCCAGCACGGAGGTATTGGGAAACGCCGTGTGGGAATACAGCGCGTTGGCGGCCACACAGCAGCCCGCGTAGGCCAGCACCAGCACCGCCGCGGCGATGCCGATGATCAGTCCGGCTCTTTTGCCGGGGGTCTTGGGAGGCTTTTCTTCCGGGGCCGCGCGCTTGCCGGCCGTCTCCGGCGCGGGATCGGCGGTAACAGAGGACATATTCAACTCGTCGCTCATGGTGTCCCCTCCTTTGTATCATCAGGTTTGGGCAATACCGGCAAAATGCCGTGCCGTTACTGCATTGTATCACGGTTTGTCAAGGAATGGGTTACAAAAGCGTTACGACACATCTTTCTGCGGCTTTGCGCGGGGAATGGTAACGGTGAGGCAGATGGCGTCCTCCGTGTCCCGGCGGGAGACTTTGGCGCCGACGCCGGCGGTCTGCATGAGCCGGACGCCCCGGTCCACGCTGTTGAGAAACAGCCGGACGTCCTTGATGATATACGCGCTGCGGCGGCGGGGCTGCGTCGTCTGGTTTTGCGCGACCAGACGGTCTATGTAACCTTCGGCATCGGCGACGTTCAGCTGGTTTTTGCCGATATGCTCGACGGCGGCAAGGCGCTGCTCCGGGTCCTCCAGACGCAGGAGGGCACGGGCGTGGCGCTCGGTCAGGCCGTAGTGGTGCAGAGCCTCCGCCACCGGCTCCTCCAACCGGAGCAGACGCAGCTTGTTGGCCACGGCGGACTGGCTGCGGCCCAGCCTTTCCGCCGCCTGCTGCTGACTGAGCCCGTAGCGGCGGAGCAGGCGGGCGATGGCGGCCGCCTCCTCCATATAATCCAGATCCCGGCGCTGGAGGTTCTCGATCAGGGCCAGCAGGGCGGCGTCCTCCTCATCCACCCGGGCCAGCAGACAGGGCACCTGCCGCAGCCCGGCGATCCGCGCCGCCCGCCAGCGGCGCTCGCCGGCCACCAGCTCATAGACTGCGCCCTGCTGCCGGACGGTGAGCGGCTGCAGAATGCCGTAGGCGGCGATGCTGGCCGCCAGCTCCTGCAAACTCTCCGAGTCGAACCGGCGGCGGGGCTGCTGGGGGTTGGGACGGATATCGTTGATGGATATGTATCGCACGCGGGCAGAGAGGAAATCGGTCTTCTGGTCTTTTTTCATGGCGGTCGCCTCCTTTTTTCGCCTATTGTACGGCGGGAGGCCTGTCGAAAGCGGGCGAAGACCGTCGGGAAATAAAAAAATGCACCCGCCCCTGTCGGGACGGGTGCGGCGGTCACTGCTTTGCGCGGATATCCTCGCCGAAGAAGGGCAGGATCTGGTAGGCGCCCTCGATGCGGGAGAGGATGGGCGCGCCGTAGCGATGGCCCAGCTCCTCCGGGGCCAGGTTGGTGCTGATGATGGTGGACCTGCCGGAGAGCATACGGCCGTTGACGATCTGATAGAGGGCGCTCTGGACAAAGGCGGTGGTCATCTCGGTGCCCAGGTCATCCAGGATCAGCAGGTCGCAGCTCTCGCAGCGGCGGACGTCGGCATCGCTGACCTCGTCGGGGCGGAACTTGGCGTCCTCATAGCGGGAGAAAACGCTGATAGCGGTGTCGTAGACCACGGAGAAGCCGGCGTCGCTGACCTCCCGGGCGATGCAGGCGGAGAGGAACGTCTTGCCCAGACCGGTGCCGCCGGAGAGCAGCAGGCTGCCGCTGCCCCGGGAGAACTGGCGGGCAAAGTCCCGGCAGACGTCGAAGTTGCGCTCCATGTTGGCCCGGGGCGAAACGCCGTAGCTGTCCCACACGGCGCTGTCGTACAGGTCAAAGCGGAAGGTGTCGAACCGGGCCTCGCCCAAGGGAAGAAGCCGGGAGAGCTCCGCCAGCTGCTCGCGAGCATAGTACTGCTTCAGGCAGGCGCAGACGCCGGACCGGGTATAGCCGGTGTCGCCGCAGAGGGGACAGGCGGGCTTGTCCTCCAGGTAGTCGGCGGGATAGCCCATGTCCTCCAGCAGGGCGGCGCGCTCGCGCTGCAGGGAGAGATTTTCATCCCGCAGGACCCGCAGGGCGGGCAGCGGGTCCTCGCCCTTTTTGGCGGCGGCGGCCACGATGCGGCTCATGGTGGTGCGGAGGGTTCGGTCGATGTCCCGCAGGCGGGGCTGGCGGGCAAAGACCTCCCGGCGGCGCTGGTCCAGCTCGGCCTCCCGGCGCTGGCGGGCCTGGTCAAAGCGGGCAATGGCCCGCTGCATGATGATACCGTCGTATGACATACTCTCACCTCTTGATATAGCGGCGCATCCAGGCGTCCTTGACCCCGGCGGGGGCGGCGGACTTACCGGCGGCAGTGGGCCGCTTGCCGGCCGCCTCGCCCTCCTCCACCTGGCGGGGCGTGTGCCAGCCGGCGTCGTGCCAGCGGCGCAGGATGCCGTTAAGATAGCGCCAGTTCAGGTCCTTCTTGTAGAACACCGTGCGCTCATAGGCCAGAGCCACCGTCTCCGGTGGGAAACCCATGTCCATCCACTGGTCGATGTAGCGGCGTTCGGCCTCCACCGGCGGCCTGTTAAGAATTCGTAAATTCGACAAATAGGAAGTATACTTCCTGTTGCGCTCTGCCCATTTTTTCAGGTATACCGCGGCGGAATTCTGGTCAAATATGCCAAGCTGTGCCCAGCGATAGCCCTCTTTTTCCACCTGGCGCATGGTTGGTCGTCTGCCCTCGCCCCACTGGCTGCGGGCCCGTTCGACACAGTGACACACCAGGAGATAGATCACGTCGGCGGGCATACCCAGGTCATCGTAAAGACCGGCCAGGATCTGCAAGTCGGCGGTGCGGAGCTTCTTGCCCAGCTGCTGCTCCGTCTGTGGCACCAGCAGGCGGAAGCCCTCGTTGTCCGTCAGCAGTCCGGCGATGTCCTGGGCGGTGTAGACCGGGCGTTCGTCCGCCGGATCGGGCGGCGTCTGGCGGGCCGGTCGAGGCAGCAGGTCCAGGTCCTGAAGGACCTTCTCCGCCGCGTCGATCCGCAGGCGGCTGATGGGCAGGACCTTTTCCAGCTCCTCCGGTGTGACGCCCCGGCCGAAGCGGCGCAGGGCCAGATACAGCAGGGCGGCGTCGCCCTGCCCGCTTTGCAGCAGCTTGTCGGCCGCATCGGCGGGCAGCGTCAGCTGCTCCTGCCTGTTCCGAAGTATATAGCCGTCCATGGCGATGACCTCCCCTCTCATTCGTGCTCTCCATTCTACACGAAAAAGGGGTCGGCGTAAAGCGGGGCGGGACAACTTTTTACAAATTTCCGCTTTTCGCCAAAATAGACTTTTCTCCGGCGGGTTTTGTGGTATAATGCTATTTGTATAAGTATATATACCCAACGAAATGAATTAAGGAGGGTTTTGGCATGGCGAACCGGGTAACGATGTCTATCTGCGGCACGGAGTATATCCTCGTAGCGGAGGAGGACGCCGCCTACATGGAGAAGATCGGCAACATGGTGGATGCGGAGATGCAGAAGCTGATGGACAGCGCCCACATGAGCCGTGACGCGGCGGCGGTGCTGGCGGCGGTCAATCTGGCGGACCAGCTCACCAAGGCGCAGGAGGGCGCGGAAAATCTGCGCCGGCAGGTGAAGACCTATCTGGACGAGGCCAGCCGCGCCAAGAACGAGGCCGCTGAGCTGCGCCGGAAGCTGCAGAACGCCCAGAACCAGAATAACCGCCGGTGATGATGGAGCTTTTGGCCCCCGCGGGGGGATATGAGGCACTGACCGCCGCGGTGCAGAACGGCGCGGACGCGGTGTATATGGGCTTCGGTGCGTTCAACGCGCGGCGGAGCGCGAAAAACTTTACCGACGAGGAATTCGCGTCGGCGGTGCGGTATTGCCATCTGCGGGGCGTGCGGGTCTTTTTGACCCTGAACACCCTGCTGACCGACCGGGAGCTGCCCGGGGCGGCCGCGGCGCTGCGGAAGGCCAGCGCCATGGGCGTGGACGCGGTGCTGGTGCAGGACTGGGGCCTGCTGACCCTGGCAAAGGAGATCGTGCCGGACCTGCCTCTTCACGCCAGCACGCAGATGAGCCTGTTCGCGCTGGGCGGCGCCAATGCGGCCGCGGCGTTGGGCATGGAGCGCGTGGTGCTGGCCCGGGAGCTGGACCGGGACGAGGTACGGGAGATCTGCGCCGGCTGCGGCGCGGAGATCGAGGTGTTCGGCCACGGGGCGCTGTGTATGTGCTACTCCGGCCAGTGCGAGATGAGCGCCGTGCTGGGACAGCGCAGCGGCAACCGGGGCGCCTGCGCCCAGCCCTGCCGCCTGCCCTACGGCGTGAACGGCCCCTGCCGGGGCGCGCATCCCCTGAGCCTGAAGGACGCCAACCTGTCCGCCTATCTGCGGGATATGGCGTCTATGGGCGTGGACTGCCTGAAGCTGGAGGGACGGCTGAAGCGCCCGGAATACGTGGCCGTGGTAACGGGCATCTACCGCCGCCTGCTGGACGAAAGGCGGCTGCCCACGGCGGAGGAATCCGCCGCGCTGGAGCAGGCCTTCTCCCGCAGCGGCTTCACCGACGGCTACTGGCTTGGTAAAAAGGGCAAGGCCATGTTCGGCACCCGGCCGGAGAACGTGCCGGAGCCAAAGGAGCTGTTCGCCCGCGCCCGCGAGACATACGAAAACGGAAAAGAGAACCGGAAAATACCGGTGAACCTGCGGCTGACGGTGCGCCGGGGCGAACCGGTGCGGCTGAGCGGCGCGTGCGCCGTCCGGAACGGCGTGGCCATGGGCATGGCTACGGGCAACGTGCCGGAGGAGGCGCGAAACCACGCCGTGACGGCGGAGGAACTGCGGCAGCGGCTGACCAAGACCGGCGGCACGGTGTTCGCGGCGGATCAGATCGAAATAGAGCTGGACGAGGGGCTGATGGTGTCCGCCAGCGCGGTGAACGCGCTGCGGCGGGAGCTGCTGGACGAGCTGGCGGATCGGCGGATGGACACTCCGAAGCGCCGTGAACTGCCCGCCTCTCCCCTGCCGGAGGCCCCGGCGGGCGCGGCGGAGCTGGACTTTACCGTGTCCATCAGCAGGCCCGATCAGCTGACGGCCGAGCTGCTGGCGGAACGCCCCGCCATCGTGTATATCCCGGCGGAGCTGCTGGATAAGATGGACCTGATGCCCTATATCGGGCAGGCGGAGTTCTGCGCGGTGCTGCCCCGGATATTCCGCACGGCGGACGAGCCTGTGTTCCGGGATATTCTGCAGCGGCACCCGGAGGTCGCCTCCGCGGCCATCGGCAACCTGGGCCATCTGGCCATCGTGAAGGGACTGGGCAAAACGCTCCGCGGCGACTTCGGCTTGAACGTGTACAACAGCCGGGCGGTGCGCTTCTGGCAGGAGCAGGGGCTGTCGTCCGTGACGGCCAGCTTTGAGCTGCGGTGGCAGCAGGTGCGGGACCTGGGAAAATATGCGGACTGCGAGGCCCTTGTCTATGGCCGCCTGCCGCTGATGATCACCGAAAACTGCGTGACGAAGAACAGCGTGGGCTGCGCCCATGGGGCGGGCAGCGTGCTGACCGACCGGCGGGGCGAGCAGTTCCCGGTGCTGTGCGCCTACGGCTGCCGGTGCGAGATCGAGAACGGAAAGACGCTGGTGCTGGCGGACAAGCCGGAGGTGTTCCGGTGCGGCCTGCGGTACGGACGCCTGCGGTTTACCACAGAGACGGCGGCGGAGTGCGCGGCGCTTCTCCGCGCCCACAGGGCCGGGACCGTCACCGCCGGTGACAACAGCACACGCGGGCTGTTCTACCGGGGCGTAGAGTAAAACAAATGGTATAACACTCGTTATAATTTACAAACCGTATTCAATTTCAGGAGAAAAAGGTGTTACTATGGAGCTGAAGATCAAAGCCCTGTCCCCCAAGATCGGGACGGAGATACCCCTCCCCCGCTTTGCCACCGCCGGCGCGGCCTGCATGGACCTGTGTGCCTGCATCGACGAGGCGGTGACGCTGGCAGCCGGGGAACGGCGGCTGGTGCCCACAGGCATCGCCATCGCCCTGCCGTCGGCGGACTACGCGGCGCTGGTGTTCGCCCGCAGCGGGCTGGGCATCAAGAAGGGCGTGTGCCTTTCCAACGGCGTGGGCGTCATCGACAGCGACTACCGGGGCGAGATCGGCGTGGGGCTGGTAAACCTGGGGCGTGAACCGTACACGGTGCAGCCCGGGGACCGGATCGCCCAGCTAATGGTGGTGCCGGTGGTGCAGCCCACGGTGACGGTGGCGGAGGACCTGGACGAGACGGACCGGGGCGCCGGCGGCTTCGGCTCCACAGGCAGGTGACGTATATGGCAAAGATCGTGCTGGCCTCCGGGTCCCCCCGGCGGCAGGAGCTTTTGCGTCGGATGGGCATCACCGACTTTACCGTCCGGGTGCCGGAGGTGGAGGAATACTTCCCCGCCGGGCTGACGCCGGAGGAGACGGTGTGCTACATCTCCCGGGAGAAATCCCAGGCGGTGGCGTCCGACGCGGACGAGATCGTCATCACGGCGGATACGATGGTGTTTCTGGACGACAAGAAGCTGGGCAAGCCCGCCGACGAGGCGGATGCCCTGCAAATGCTGACGGCCCTGCAGGGTCGGCGCCACACCGTCTGTACCGGTGTGACGGTGCGGCAGGGGGAGAAAGCCCTGACCCGCGCCCAGCACACGGACGTGTATTTCCGTCCGGCCACACAGCGGGAGCTGAAGGCCTACATCGCCGGGGGCGAGCCCATGGACAAGGCCGGGGCCTACGGCGTACAGGGACAGGGCGCGCTGCTGGTGGAGCGCATCGACGGCGACTTTTTCAACGTGATGGGGCTGCCGGTGGTGCTGCTGGCGGAGATGCTGGGCGAATTCGGGATACAGCTGCTGGGATAATGCCCCTTTCGCTCCCTCTGAGAGGGTGCGCTGCCGCCTCCCCTGCCGGGGGAGACTTCAGAGAGGAACAAACGACACATGAAGCGATTTTTTACGAAAACGGGAATATGGCTGCTGGCCGCGGCGGCCACCATCGCGGTGGTGCTGTGCGTGGTGTCGGCCCTGAGCTCCGGAACGGGGCTGCTGCACAACGCCCTGGGCGTGATCGCCTCGCCCTTCCGGGCGGCGGGTTCCGCCGTGGCGGGCTGGGTCGGCGGCATTAGCCAGCGGTTTGAGGACGTGGAGACCCTGCAGCAGGAGAACGACGAGCTGCGGCAGCAGATCGCGGAGCTGGAGGAGCAGCTGCGGCAGATGGAGCCGGCGGCGACCGAGAATAAAGAGCTGCGCCAGCTGCTGGGCCTGCGGCAGCAGCGCAGCGACCTGGTGTTCGAGGCGGCCCGCGTCACCCAGCGCGACGTGTCCAACTGGGCCAGCACGCTGGTGCTGGACCGGGGCAGTCAGCACGGTGTGGCCATAGGCGACTGCGCGGTGGACAGCGCCGGGAACCTGGTGGGTGTGGTCACGGACGTGGGCCTGAACTGGTGCCGGCTGTCCACGGTGTTGGACACGGACTCCCAGTTCGGCGCGCGGGTATTCCGCACCGGCGAGACGGCGGTGGCCGGCGGTGACCTGGCCCTGATGGCCGAGGGCAGGCTGCGGCTGCAATACCTCAGCGACAGCGCGAACCTGATCAAGGGTGATGTGATCGTCACCTCCGGGCTGGGCGGCTACTATCCCGCCGGGCTGGTCATCGGTACGGTGGAGTCCGTGCAGACGGATGACGGCGGGCTGGCGCGGTACGCGGTGCTCTCGCCCAAGTGCGATGTGGCGGCGATACAGGAGATGTTTATTATCACGGATTTTGACGTGATCCAATGACGGAGGACGGCTATGACACGGCGGGCGATACTGCTGAAGTGGATATTGTACTGTCTGTGCGCGCTGGCGCTGGCACTGCTGCAGGGGCTGGTACTGGTATACGTGCGGGTATGGGGCGTGCACCCGTTCCTGCTGCCGGCCATCGCGGTGATACCGGCCACGCTGGAGCGCAACGAGCAGGCGCTGCTGTATGCGGTATTTTTCGGGCTGGTGTGCGACCTTCTCTCGCCGGTGGCGGGCCTGCCGTGCTTTTACGCGCTGGCGTTCCTGCTTGGCGCGGCGGCAGCGTGGCTGCTGAGCGGGCAGGTCATCATGGCGGGCGTGGTGTGCTCGCTGGTGGTGACAGGCGTATGTATGCTGCTCTGCGGACTGCTGCACATGGCGGTGCTGGCGGGACACAGCGGCGCGGGGCTGACCGCGGCGGGCCTGCTGCTGGGCAGGGAGCTGGCGGTATCGCTGCCCTTCGCGGCGGCGGCGCACCCGCTGTTCCGGTGGGCACAGCGGCGGACACTGAGCGAATGACCATAGGAGAACCAAGCTATGATGAAAAATCCTCACCCCTCCCGGCGGCGGGTATATGTGCTGCTGGGGTTTTTCTGTGCGTTTCTGGTGCTGTTTTTTGCGGTGCTGTATGACGCACAGGTGGTACACGGCAGCGAAAATCGGGCCAGATCCATCACCAGCAACACCGCCAGCGAAACGGTGACCGCCTCCCGGGGCATCATCACCGACCGGAATGGCAAGGTGCTGGTGAGCAACCGGCTGGCCTATACGCTGGTGGTAGACAAGAGCAGCTTCGGCAAGGACGAGGCCGCGCTGAACGACGCCATCTGGCAGCTGATACAGCTGTGTCAGGAGCAGGGCGTCACATGGAACGACACCCTGCCCATGACCATAGGGTCCTCTCCCCAGCTGACCAGCAAAAGCCTGACCGAGAGCTTCCGGGAGTATCTGGACGACAACAAGCTGCCCACGGACGGCGGCAGCGCGGAAGTGCTGGCCGCCATGCGGAAGCTCTACAAGGTCGATGACAGCTATACCGACGCGCAGGCGCGGCTGATCGTGGGCGTGCGGTATGAACTGGACGGGCGCAGCAGCTACACCTTTGCCGAGGATGTATCCACGGAGTTGCTGGGCCGCATCACCGACGGAAAGTACCGGGGCGTGACCATCAAGACAGCGGCGGCGCGGGTGTACAACACCAAGCTGGCGGCACACATTCTGGGCACCGTGGGCGCCATATGGCAGGAGGAGTGGCGCAGCGACGAGAGCACCGGCTATGTGGGCTACGCCGACAAGGGCTACAATATGAATGACCTGGTGGGCAAGGACGGCGTGGAGAAGGCCTTTGAGGAATATCTCCACGGCAATGACGGCAAGCGGCTCATCACCACCGACGAGAACGGCAAGATCACCGGCGAGCTGTACACCCGGGAGCCCCAGCCCGGCGGCACCGTGGCGCTGACCATCGACATCGACCTGCAGCAGGTGGTGGAGGACACGCTGGCCAGTACCATTCAGGGCATGATCGACAAGGACAGCAACGAGCGCGGCGGCGCGGCGGCGGTCATTCAGGTCGGCACCGGCGAGGTACTGGCCATGGCCAGCTACCCCACCTACGATCTGGAGACGTTCAACCAGGACTATGATGAGCTGGTGAAGGACGAACGCCTGCCCATGTTTAACCGGGCCACCCAGGGCGTGTACGCCCCCGGCTCCACCTTCAAGCTGTGCACGTCCGTGGCGGCGCTGGAGGAGGGCATCATCACCCCCAGCACCATTATCGAAGACAAGGGTATCTACACCTACTATGTGGACCCGCAGCCCATGTGCTGGATCTGGCGGCAGGCCCACACCACCCACGGGCGCATCAACGTCAGTCAGGCCATCGTGGACTCCTGCAACTACTTCTACTACGAGGTGGGCCGGCTGACAGGCATCAAGAAGCTGGACGAGTACGCCACAGCCTTCGGCCTGGGGCAGTCCACGGGCATTGAGATCGGCGACGTCAGCGGCGTGCTGGCCTCCCCGGAGTGGGCGGAGGCCCACGACCGGGAGTGGACCGACGGCCAGACCATCACGGCGGCCATCGGCCAGTCCTACAACCTGTTCACCCCCCTGCAGCTGGCCAACTATGTGGCCACGCTGGTGTCCGGCGGCGAGCATTATGAGGCGCATCTTCTGAAAAACGTGAAATCTTACGATAATTCTCGTATTATCGACGTATACGACAAGGGGACGCTGAACGAGATGCACATCTCCGAATCCACCATGGCGGCGGTGACAAAGGGCATGCACGACCTGACCCACGACTCGCTGCAGGGCGCGTTCTCCCGCTGCGTGGTGGAGGCGGGCGCCAAGACCGGCTCGGCGCAGGTGGGCACGGACATCGCCAATGGCACCTTCGTGGCCTACGCGCCCTATGACGATCCGGAGATCGCCATCGCCATCGTGGTGGAGAAGGGCGGCAGCGGCAGTCTGCTGGCCAACGCCGCCGTGGACATCATCAACGCGTGGTTCACCCGGGGCGGCAGCAGCGCTTCGCTGGGCGAGAACACACTTTTGCAGTAACGCGCCACGCCCACGGGCGGCGCGCATGAGGACAGTATGGGACCTGTATTTGATTCAAGAGACAAGCGGTATAAAGACCCCTTCGGCGCGGCGGCCTGCTCTGCGGACATCCGCTTCGCGCTGGAGGACGAGACGTATTACGGCTGCGAGCTGCTGGTATACCGGGAGTTCGCCGGAAAAGAGGACGTGTGCGCCCTGCCGCCGGCGGAGGGCGGCTTCGCCGGGACATACACCGCCCCGGCGGAGGCCGACCTGTGCTGGTACGCCTTCCGGCTGACGGACGGCGACGGCCATCTGGTTTGGTTCGGCAAAAACGGCGTGCAGGACGCGCCGGAGAAGCTGATGCGCTGGCAGCTGACGGTGTACGAGGACACGGCCACGCCGGAGTGGTTCGGCGAGGGCGTCACCTATCAGATCTTCCCCGACCGGTTCCGCCGGGTGGCCATGCCGGACGTGTCCTCCATGGTAGGACGGCGCTGGCTCCACGAGAGCTGGGGCGACCGGCCGGTGTTCCTGCCGGAGGGCAACGGCGAGATCACCAACCGGGACTTCTTCGGCGGCTCGCTGGCGGGCATCACGGAGAAGCTGGACTATCTGCGCGGGTTGGGCGTGACCACCCTGTACCTGAACCCCATTTTCGAGGCCGCCAGCAACCACCGCTACGACACGGCGGACTACCGCGCCATCGACCCGCTGCTGGGCAGCAAGGAGGACTTCCGCGCCCTGTGCGACGGGGCGCATGAGCGGGGCATGCGGGTGATACTGGACGGCGTGTTCAACCACACCGGCAGCAACAGCCGCTATTTCAACGCCGAGGGGTACTATCCCTCCCTGGGCGCGGCGCAGAGCCAGAGCTCCCCCTATTACCACTGGTACAGCTTCCACCCGTGGCCGTCGCAGTACGACGCGTGGTGGGGCGTGCGGACGCTGCCCGCCGTCAACGAGGAGCAGCCGGACTACCGGGACTTCATCTTCGGCGGCGAGGACAGCGTGGTGCGGCACTGGCTGCGCTGCGGCGCGGACGGCTGGCGGCTGGACGTGGCGGACGAGCTGCCCGGCGAC
>OBLG01001932.1_pt1 | contig 14076 bp, 15 predicted proteins | sample 1517451 | NCBI WGS metagenome assembly OBLG01 (sample SAMN04571694, study PRJEB22368) | human gut metagenome | biome: human gut; material: stool | host: Homo sapiens | place: Luxembourg | collected 2012-06-29
GGCTGCACTTAGAGAGTATGCTCAAACGGCTTGAAGTCTAAATCCGAAACTTGAGACACGAATCTTCCAATATTCCAAATCTTCCATATTCCAATAAGGGCACGCACATACCAACCCTCTCTCTCTAGACTATCTAACTAATTAATTATTAAATAGTTAGATATATAAAGAAGCAAAACGCACACCCATTGAAAATTAATTGGAAGAACTGGAATTGGAAGAATCGTAACACCCTCTTCCCTCTAAAAGGCTCATTATCAACATTTTAATCCTTAAAACCACAAGAAGAAGATGAAGTACGATATCAGTAAAATCACCGCCCCGAAAATGCCAAACCTCGGTCGCGGGCTCGAAAGCGTGGCACTTTTGCTCTCGCAAGTCTCAAAAGACATGCACCAGCCCATCGTCCCAATGCTTTTCCCTATCCTTGGCGCACACGTAAGTGGAGCAGAATTCATGTATCCCGACCTCAGCTGGAAAGAACCAAGCGGAATGTTGGCGAATCTCGTCGCAGATAGTGGCGCTGGCAAGGGCCAACTCTCAAACATAGTCGAAGCTGTCTGCCGCGACTTCCGCACTCACGACGAAGAAGAACTCGCAAAGCTCGTCGAGTGGCAGAAGATGATGAAAACCAAGTCTGCCAACAAGGAGAAACCAGTCCGACCCGACGTTGCCTTCTGGTTTCCACCTGCCGACGTCACCAACGCAGCCTTCATACAGAACGCCATGGGATGCGAGAAACTCGGACAGCGCACACAATACCTCAACATGCCAGAAGTCGAAATGGCAGACCGCGTCTGCGGCGGACACCGACAGATATCCCAGATGATGCGCAACATCTACGACCGCCAGCGAGCAGGAGCACTCAGAGCCACAGCCGACGGCGTGACCGGCAACCCCGTTCTCCGTGCCAACATCACCATCTCATCAACGCCCTTCGCCGCACGCAAGTTCTACAAGAACGAACTCTTCAACGGCACCTTCGGACGCGTCGTTTTCTCCTACAAGCCACGCCTCGGACGCGACGGACGAATACCACGCCAAGGCAAGTACGGCGACGACTTCTACAAGCGCCTCGACGAATACCTCGCCCGACTTGCCATCTGCAAGGGACGCTTCATCATCCGTCCGCTCAACCGACTCATCGACCAGCTCGCTGCCGACATGGCTTCCCTTGCCGACCTCGCAGACGACGACACCCTATGGGACATCTCCAAGCGTGCTCTCGTCTCCGCATGGAAAGCCGGATGCCTCCTCTGGGCGCTCAACAACCAGACGTGGACAAAGCCCATGGGCAGCCTCGTCGAATGGCTCGTCTACCACGACATCTGGTCCAAGATGCAGGTCTTTGCCGACATGCTCGGCCAAAACGAAAGCAACGTCAGCGAAACAGTCCGCCGCGGGCCGAAGAATCTGCTAGACGACCTGCCCGACTCGTTCAACGAGGCTCAGCTTGAAGCCCTGCGCATCTCGCTCGGCAAGACAAAGGAGGGCACGAAGAATCAAATATACAAATGGATATTCCGCAAGTTCATAGTCCACTCCGCACAAACCGGACTCTACACCAAGACTTCGGAATATCTGCAAGGAATATCCTCCGACAATATCACAAAAAACAATTAGCCATGCTCGATAAATCCACAATACAACAGCTCCGCCAACTGCCCATTGAGGCAGTGGCTGAGCGCCTCGGACTCCGCGTCTCTCGTCACAAGAGCCTATGCCCATTCCACGACGACCACCACGCCAGCCTCACATTCAACACACGCACCAACACCTACCGATGCTTCGCCTGCGACACACACGGCGGAACAATCGACCTCGTCATGAATCATCTGCACAAGCCCTTCCCAGACGCTTGCCGATGGCTCGCCGATTCCACAAACATAATAGTAGAAGAATACAAACCCCACACCCCAAAACTCAAAACTCAAAATCCCTTCGACGCCGCGCGCTACGCCCGATTCTTCGAGCACCCCTGGCTCAGCGACGAAGCGCAAAGGTTTCTCTTCGAAGAGCGAAGACTCGACCCACGCGTCGTAGCATGGTGCAGCCTCACCTCGTGGACAGACCGACAAGGCATCCATTGGCTGCAAACGCCCTTCTTCGACCAAAGCCGAAACCTCATCGGCCTCCAAAACCGAAACCTCGATTTCCCTCATCCCCCAAAATCACCAACCTCATCATCTCCCCCAGAACTCCTAGAACACCCAGAACCCCCAGTTTCCTCTCGCTTCCGCTTCCCCTACGGCGCCCGATGCTCCATCTACAACCTCCCCGTCATCCCCATGCTCCGTCCCACAGAGCCCCTATACATCACAGAAGGCTGCTCCGACTGCTGGTCCATGCTCTCCTCCGGTCACAAAGCCGTAGCCATACCATCAGCAACGCTCCTCACCCAAGCCGACAAGCAGCTCCTACGCGACCTCTTCGACCGGCTCGGCACGACATTCCACATGTATCCCGATCGCGACGCGCCAGGCGAACGACTCTTCATGCAGCTAAAAGAAGTTTTACCTTCGTTGGAGCATCATCAGCTGCCACCAGGCTGCAAGGACTTCTCCGACTACTATGTTTCATCAATTAAAACCAAGACAACATGAACAATTTCAAAATCCAACCATACACCAAGAAAGAGCTCGCCCTCCTCTATTTCCCCACAGCCGAACCACACGCAGCCGTCAACCGACTCATGTCCTGGGTCAATCGATGCAAACCACTACACAAGGCCCTACTCGACCAAGGCTATCAGAAGACATCCAAGTGGCTCTCGCCACGCGAAGTAAAACTCATAACCGAGCATCTGGGGGAGCCTTAACAGCAAAGCCGTACGAGTTTTGAATTCAAAATCCAAAATTCGTACGGCAACGTACGACATCGTATCATCACCAACCCCATTCGTCGTACCTTTGTCACATAAAACAAGCCCACCATTTTAATAAGCCCAAAGCCTATGATCACAACCCTCATCCCCACACCACCAAAACCTCACCCTCACGCCCCCAAAATCATATCCCCACGCCCTCCAAACCATATCCAAAAGCCACAGCCCACCCATCCCATAGTTACCCCAGACCACCTAGTTCCCCTAGCCCCCCAGACCACCTAGCCACCTAGTTCACCTAAAAAAAACAAAAAAAATATGTTCAAGTACACTCTTTACAAATCAAAAGCCAACAACGCCTCAAAAGGCCTTTGGTACCCCTGCATCCACTACGAAGAAACCCTCGACACGCGAGCCCTCGCCGAGCACATGGCGTCTCATTCCTCAGCCCACTCGCCAGCACAGGTCGAAGGCGTCCTCTGCGACATGATAACATGCATACTCGAGCTCTGCGCAGAAGGATACAAAGTAAAAATACCCGACCTCGGCATCTTCCAGTACAACATCCACAGCAAGGGCAGAGCTAACAAGAAAGACTTCACGCCCAACTCCAGCATTCTCGGACTACGCTTCCGCGTACGCGGCACAGGAAAGAACAAGCACGAGAAAAACTGCTACGTCAGCCAGCTCGGCATACCCTTCGTACTCGTAGACAAAGCCGAGAAAAACCGAGCAGACGTCGAGAAAGTTTAACCCTCAACACCTCAACATCACACCACCTCAACCACACAAAACACAACTATGGAATACGAACTCTATCAGTCAAAAGCCAACAACGCCTCGAAAGGCTTGTACTACGCACGGGCAAAATACAAAGGCGTACTTACACTCAGCGACCTTGCCGAGCACATGGCAAACCACAACACGCCATTCTCAAAAGGACAGATCATAGCCATCCTCGGCGACATGACCTCATGCATACACGAACTCACTCGACAGGGCAAGAAGGTCAAACTCGACAACCTCGCCATCTTCCGACTTGCATTCAGAGCAAAAGGCGTTTCAGACGTCAACGTTTTCAAACCCGAAAACCACATCATCAGCTACCGCTTCTCATGCACGGCTACCGGCGACACAACCTCAAAGGCTGCAATGAAACGAGCTTCCTTCGCCGTCACCCAGTTCAAGCCGATCAAGCTTGCCGACGTCAGCAGCTCTACCGTCACCAAGACTTAGCTTTCTTAACCTCAACCTATCTTCCATGCAGGCACACTCTCCAAAGCCGCCTACAAACCTGATACCTGAAAAAAAAGAAGGGCTGATACCTCGTGAGAAGTATCAGCCTTAATTTATTTTGTTTGAAAAGTTTTACCAGCTTCATATCTTTCACCAGATGTTAAATAAGATAATTCTTGTTAAACGAATCATATCTTACCTCTTATGTTTATACCTTTGCGGACAATTTGATAATCTAAAGGATAACATTGTTTAATAAAAAGAAGAAAAACATGAGAGAAGATACAGAAAAATCGGTAGTCTGCAACCATCATCGAATAAGCTTCTTGGGATTGCTCGTCACTTTAGGCATCGTGTTTGGCGACATCGGAACGTCACCACTCTATGTGATGAAAGCCATCCTCCATACAGGCGAGACCATCGACGAGAGCACCATACTGGGCGCATTATCCTGCATCATCTGGACACTCACTCTGCAGACCACCATCAAATACGTATGCGTGGCGCTGCGTGCCGACAACAACGGCGAAGGAGGCATTCTCGCCCTTTACGCCCTGCTGCGCCGACTCAAGAGCAAGTGGATTTACATATTGGCCATCATCGGCGCAAGCACATTGCTGGCAGACGGAATCATCACCCCTGCCATCACGGTTACAACAGCCATCGAAGGACTCGAAAGCATCAGTCCTGATTTGCCGGTCATCCCAATTACGCTTGCCATCATCACCATCATCTTCTTCGTACAGCGGTTTGGCACAGAGAGCATAGGCAAGTCGTTTGGAGTATTCATGCTGCTATGGTTTCTGCTGCTGGGCGTAGTGGGAGCCGTCAGCATCACGTCTTACCCCATGATACTGAAGGCTTTCAATCCCTATTACGCAGTTGTTCTGCTAACACAATCGCCTGAATGGTTCTTAATCCTTGGCGCCGTGTTTCTCTGCACTACTGGTGCCGAGGCTCTCTACTCCGACTTGGGACATTGTGGCAGAAAAAACATCACCATCAGTTGGGCATTTGTAAAGACCATGCTCATTCTCAACTATCTGGGACAGGGCGCTTGGGTGCTGAACCATGTGCCAACAGCCTTGTCCGTGAATCCGTTCTTTTCCATAATGCCGCAGAGCATGCTGTTCTTCGCCATCATCATGGCCACTGGTGCGGCAATCGTGGCAAGTCAGGCACTTATCAGCGGCACCTTCTCCATATTGAGCGAAGCCATGAACCTGCACTTCTGGCCGCGTATGCGAATCAAGCATCCTACCCATGTAAAGGGACAGCTCTATATTCCGATGATCAACCTTGCCATGTACATCGGCGTGGTTCTCATCATCCTGCTCTTTCGCGACTCCTCACACATGGAGGCAGCCTACGGACTCGCCATCACCATCACCATGCTGATGACCACCCTTCTGCTCGGTTTCTACCTGCACAGCAAGGGCGTGTCGCGAGTCCTAACGATATTGTTTATGGGCGCATACTGCACCATTGAAGCCATCTTTCTGGCAGCTAACCTGTCAAAGTTTCTCGCTGGAGGATGGTGTACGATGCTCATTGGCGGAATCCTGTTCCTGATGATGTATGTATGGGTTCGAGCCATGAAGATACGTCGACATTATGTCAGCACCAAACCGCTGGATGACTATTATCAGATTATCTCCGACATCAAAGCCGACGAGAGTATCCCCAAGTACGCCTCCAATCTTGTCTATGTAAACCATGCCGACAAGGAAGGCGCCGTAGACGACAAGCTGCTCTATTCCATCATCAACAAGCAGCCCAAGCGTGCCGATCATTACTGGTTTATAAATATGGAGTTTGTAGATACTCCAGACACGCTGGAGTACAGCTGCAAAACTCTGGTGCCAGACACTCTCTATAGTGTGACGATGCACATAGGTTTCCGCATTGAGCCTCGTGTGAGTCTATATCTGCGACAAGTGGTGGAAGACCTTGTGGCAAGCAAGAAGGTAGATTTAAAAAGCACCTATCCTTCGCTTCGTAAGAACGGAATACCTGGCGATTTCCGGTTCATCATCATTCATCGTGTATACTACCCGGAGAGTTCCGCCAACCGTCAGCAGAACTTGTTGATGAGTTTCTACGCTCTTATCAGCAAGATAGGCATCGACGAGCCTAAGGCGTTGGGGCTCGACACTTCTATGGTGGTAGTAGAACGTGTGCCGCTCATCATCAACCAACGCAACAGAAGCATCAGGCGCATCACGCAGATTGTGAACAAAAAGGAAGAACAGAAAGAAAAAGGATGTTTGTAATAAACTTTCGCGAACGATTTGCGTCTAATTGAATGTATGGTATTTATAAATTTTTAATTTGTAGCTTATGAAAAGAATTATGAGAATTGTGATGATTGCCATTTGTTGCATGATGTCATTCAATATCGTAGCAAATGCGGGCAACGACAAACCTATCAATGTTAATGAACTTCCTGCCAAGGCTCAGACCTTGCTTAGCAAACACTTCAAGGGTCAGAAGGTGATGCTTGCTACGATTGAGTCTGGCGTTGTCAGCAGAAGCTATGACGTTGTTCTGCGGAATGGCACGAAGCTGGAGTTCGACAAGAAAGGCAACATTACTGAGATTGACTGCAAGCAAGGCATCGTGCCCAGCCAACTGATTCCGCAACCCATCAAGAACTACTTGAAGGAGAATTATAGAGGAGAAGCTGTGAGAAAGATTGAGTTGAACAAGAAGGAATACGAAGTGGAACTGACGAACGGAATTGACCTGACCTTCAACAAGCACTTTCAACTGATTGATATCGACTGATCGGCAGAAAAAGAAAAAACCGACTGATTTTAAACGAAGAGCATAAGAATACAACATGCAGATATTATTAGCAAACGCCAAGATAATGTTCGACAAGACGGACAGAAAGCCACTCTCCACCCCACTCTTCCAGAACGTAGCCGACACTCTGGCTGCAGAAATGGCAAGGATGGACGTTGAGGATTTGGCTCAGCAGCTGGATTGCAGCCAGAAGATAGCGACTGAGAACTGGAGACGCTATCAGAACTTTATGGCAGCCGAGAAGATGCCAGCCCTGCTTGCCTACAACGGTCAGGCATACAAGCATCTGCGTGCCGGCACCTTGAGCGACGAGGCATTGGAATACGCCCAAAAACATCTCTGGATAACGTGCTTCCTATATGGTCTGCTTCGCCCAATGGACAGCATTGTGCCTTATCGTATGGAGCATTGCGTCACGCTCGAAGCAACAAACGACAAGCCCATAAATCAGTTCTGGAAAGACCGGCTGACAGATGTGCTAATAGACTGCGTGCGGGCTGACGACGGCATCCTCCTGCATCTCTCCACAGAGGAATATGAGCATCTATTCGACTGGAAGAGGGTATGTAAGGAAGTGACGGTCGTACAGCCTCTCTTCTATGTGCGACAGAAAGACGGCAGACTGAAGACGCAGGCTGTATGGGCGAAGTCGTGCCGCGGAGCTATGGTACGCTTCGTTCTGAACAACCGCCTCACCACTCCCGATGAACTCTCCGCATTCAGCTACGAAGGCTTTGAATTTGCCCCACAATCAGACAAATCGACTTTCCCATATTTTATAAGAGAGCAATTATGAATTAATGTGGAATAAGAGTATGAACATTATTCAACTCATAGTTTGTTTATCTCAGATTGAACATATATCTTTGCAACATAAAACAAACATAACAAAATTATGAACATAGGAGACAAAATACCCGAGATTCTTGGCATCGACCAAGACGGACGTGAAATCAAGGCAAGCGACTACAAAGGTCGCAAGATTGTGCTTTACAGCTATCCTAAGGCAAACACCAGCGGATGCACAGCCGAAGCATGTTCCCTCCAGGCGCATAAAGAGGAGTTGGCTGCTGCCGGCTACGAGATAATAGGTGTCAGCAAGGACAAGCAGACCCTGCAGAAGAAATTCGCTGACGCTCAGGGACTGCAGTTTCCACTAATCGCCGACACCGAGACAACACTATTGCAGCAACTCGGCTGTTGGGGCGAAAAAGTAGCGTGCGGCAGAAAAACCATCGGTATTCTCCGCACAACATACCTCGTTGACGAGAATGGCATCATTCAGAAAATCTTCACACCGAAAGAAATAAAGACGAAGATTCACGCCGAACAGATTCTGCAATACATTCAAGAGTAAAAAAGTAAAAGAGTAAAAAAGTGAGAAGCTATACTGGCTTTCTGCTTTTTTACTCTTTTACTTTTTTACTCTTAAAAGCCCTTTTTACTCTTTTACTTTTTTACTCTTTTACTTTTATCAGAACGGTGCCGGTTCAGAAGAATCTCCGAAGGGCGAACCATCCATCATATCGGGTGGCAACGGCACATCGCCGCCGTTCATCTTGCTGCCGATAATCTCTGAGCCATACGGCACATCGACGATAGGCGCAGCCTGCTTCTGCGGATCCTGGAAGCGTGTAAACTCGCCACGGAACGTGAGGAGCACGTCACCCGTGGCACCCTTACGGTGCTTGGCGATGATAATCTGCGCCATACCGCGAAGGTCGTTGCCCTTCTCGTCGGTGAGAATATGATAATACTCGGGGCGGTGTACGAAGAGCACCATATCGGCATCCTGCTCGATGGCTCCCGACTCACGAAGGTCGGACAGCTGCGGACGCTTACCCTCCAAACCCTCACGGTTCTCAACCGTACGGTTAAGCTGCGAGAGAGCGAGGATAGGAATGTCAAGCTCTTTGGCGAGACCCTTCAGCGACTGCGAAATCTTCGACACCTCCTCCTGACGGCTACCGAAGCGCATACCGTTAGCGTTCATAAGCTGGAGGTAGTCGATCATGATAATCTTCACGCCCTTCTCGCGCACAAGACGGCGTGCCTTGGTGCGCAGCTCGAAGATAGAGAGGCCCGGCGTATCGTCGATGTAGAGCGGCGAGCCCTGCAGATTGCGCACATTCTTGTCAAGGCGTTCCCATTCGTCGTCGGAGAGCTGACCATTAAGCATCTTGTTGCCCGGAATCTCGCAAACGTTAGAGATAAGACGGTTTACAAGCTGCACGTTGTTCATCTCAAGAGAGAAGAAAGCGATAGGCGTATGATAGTCGACAGCTATGTTCTTAGCGAGCGAAAGGGCGAACGAAGTCTTACCCATGGCAGGACGTCCGGCGATGATGACAAGGTCGGAACTCTGCCAACCACTCGTCTTCTCGTCGAGTTTCTCGAAGCCCGTAGGCACACCCGTCAAGCCGCCGGCGTTGGCAGACGCTTTCTGAAGGATGTCAATGGCACGGGTGATGACGGGGTCTACCTGCGTGTAGTCCTTCTTCATGTTGCGCTGCGAGAGCTCGAAGAGCGAGCCTTCCGCCTCCTGCATCAGTTCGTCTACGTCCTGCGTCTCGTCGAACGCCTTTGTCTCAACAACGCTGGCATAAGAGATGAGCTGTCGGGCGAGGAACTTCTGTGCAAGAATCTTGGCGTGATACTCGATGTGAGCCGAAGAAGCCACGTGCGAGCTGAGGTCGACAATGTAAGGCGCACCGCCCACGTCGTCGATAGTGCCCTCACGTTTCAACTCGTCTACTACGGTCATGATGTCGACCGGGTTCTCGTTCATCGAGAGCGTCTGTATGGCGTTGTATATCTTCTGGTGGCGCGGTTCGTAGAATGTCTCGGGGCGCAATGTCTCGGACACGATAGAGAACGCATCCTTATCGATCATAAGCGCACCAAGCACCACCTTCTCTATGTCAATGGCTTGCGGCTGCAGATGGCCGTAGTTCTTGTCGAAAGCCTTTGGCGCAGCTTTCGAAGAGCGTTTTGTAGTAGGATTATCTGGCATGAATGAAATTTTGAGTTTTGAGTTTTGAATTTTGAGTTTTGCGCTCGGCTTTGCCGCTTGCCAGAGCAAGAATTGTGCGCTTTGCGCATTTTGAATTTATGAGTTAGGAGTTGTGAGTTGTGAATTCAGAATTCAAAACTGAATAATTCTAAACTCAAAACTCAAAATTCAAAACTCACTAACTCTACACTTTATTATTCTCCGGGAATATGACTGAGGGGCGGAAAGTCTTAGCCTCCTCAAAGTCCATGAGAGCGTAGGAAATGATTATCACGGTGTCGCCCACAACAACCTTGCGTGCTGCCGCACCGTTCAGGCAGATGCAGCCCGAGCCGCGTTCGCCCTTAATAATGTAAGTCTCGAAGCGCTCACCGTTGTTGTTGTTCACAATCTGCACCTTTTCGCCTTCAATCATATTGGCAGCATCCATGAGGTCTTCGTCGATGGTGATGCTGCCGATATAGTTAAGATTCGCCTGTGTTACCTGCGCACAATGAATCTTCGACTTTAATACTTCTATCATCATATTTCTGAGAATCTTATTTCTTATAGGTGATGTGGTCGATGAGGCGTATCGGGGTCGTGCCGCAATAAACCGTGATGCAGCCTACTACATACGCGCTGTCGTCCCAATTAGCTACATCGAGCAATGTGTCGCCGTCGACAATTGAGAAATACTCCACCTCAAGTCCGTCTACGGCGTTGATTGTAGAGACTACATACTCGTGGGTCTCTGCCAGTGTGTGTGTCTTGGCATACTCGCGGCTCGCCTTCAGCGCCTCGTATATGCGCGGAGCGATAGCGCGTTCGTCGGCAGAGAGAAGCGTGTTACGCGAACTCTTAGCCAAACCGTCTGCCTCGCGTATTGTGGTACACTCTACAATCTGCACATTGAGTTTGAGGAAGCGCACCATTGCCTTTACTACGGCAATCTGCTGCCAGTCTTTCTCGCCGAAATAGGCGCGGTCTGGACGTACAATATAGAACAAGCGCGACACTACCTGGCACACGCCGTTGAAATGGCCCGGACGATGCGCACCCTCCATCACCGTTGTGACGGGCGGGAAATCGAACTGGCGCTTATCCTCTACGGGATACATCTCCTCTACTGACGGAGCGAAAACATAATCGGCTCCACAAGCCTCCAACAAAGCGCAGTCTGCATCAAGCGTGCGCGGATAGCGCTCGAGGTCTTTCTTGTCGTTGAACTGGGTCGGATTGAGAAAAACAGAAACTACAGTCGCCCCATTCTCCGCAACACTGCGTTTTACGAGCGACGCATGGCCCTCATGAAGAGCGCCCATTGTGGGCACAAGACCTACTTTCTTTCCTGACTTCCTAACTTCAAACAACTCATTCTGAAGTTCAACTATACTTCTGAACAGTTTCATCTTTATCGTGTTTAAAACCTAAAATACATTCGACACGTTTCGAATTTCGATGCAAAATAACAAAATTTTTATCAGACAAGCGCATGTAAATCGGAAAATCTTCAAGCGAAACAATAAAGTTACATTTATCGAGTGAATAATTCAATATTTTTTTTAAATTTGCACATAATATGCGGATTGGAGCAATATCCTATTGTGCCAATCATATACATATAATAACAAACTCTAAAGAAACGCACAACCATTAAGAATGGAGAAAATCAGAATTAAGGATATCGCAGAAAGAGCAGGCGTGTCGGTCGGAACAGTAGACCGCGTACTACACAACCGCCCGAATGTGTCGGCACCGGCACGTGAGAAAGTGGAGAAGGCTCTTAAGGAGATGGAATATCAGCCCAATGTCTATGCAAGCGCCCTGGCTTACAACAAGACATACGTGTTCTATGCGCTCATACCGCAGCACGAGTCGGAAGCCTACTGGGAAGAGATAGAACAAGGCGTGAAGAAAGCCATCGAGGTAAGACGCGACTTCAACATCAACGTAAAGATCATGTACTATGAGCGTTTCAACAACCAGTCGTTTGTCGACTGCTACACGCAATGTCTCGAGTCGAACCCGAACGGCATCATCATAGTGCCGCAGGAAATAGACATAACAAGACAATTCACTGATATTCTCCACGAGCGACAGATTCCGTTTGTAATGCTCGACTCATACATGCCCGACCTCAAGCCGCTCTCGTTCTTCGGTCAGGACTCGTTCTGCAGCGGCTATTTCGCAGCCAAGATGCTCATGCTCATCGCAAGCAACGAGAAAGAGATAATGCTCCTGAAACAGATGAAGGACGGAAAGGTGACAAGCAAGCAGCAAGTGAACCGCGAAGTAGGTTTCCGCCATTATATGCACGACCATTTCCCGCAGATAAAGATTACGGAGCTGTGTCTGCCGTTCAAAGGCACACGCAACGAATACGATGCCATGCTGAAAGAATTCTTTGAGCAGCATCCAAGCATACACCATTGCATCACACTCAACTCGAAGGCGCACATCGTGGGCGAATTCCTGCTGCGCAACAACATGCGCGACATACAGATTATGGGCTACGACATGGTGGCAAAGAACGCCGAGTGTCTGCGCCAGGGAAGCATGTCGTTCATCATCGCGCAGCACGGATACCAGCAGGGATACAGCTGCGTCGACACTTTGTTCAAGGCCATCGTGCTGAAGAAGAAGGTGCAGCCGGTGAACTACATGCCTATAGAGCTTCTGACGAAAGAGAACGTCGACTTCTACCGCCGTACACAGCTCTAAACGGCAAAGACACAGTTCCAAGACAAAAAGAAAAGACTAAGTACATTAAAAGGATAAACTAAGTACAATAAAAATAAACATGAACAATTTAAAAGGAGTTCTTGCGATAAGCCCTCTTTTGGTTTTTATCACATTGTATCTTGTAACATCAATCATAGCCGACGACTTCTATAAAGTGCCGATAAGCGTAGCGTTCATGATTTCGGGCATATACGCCGTAGCTATAGCAGGCGGCAAGAACCTACAGAAGAACGTTGCGGTATTCAGCCGCGGAGCCAGTTCGCCGAACATTATGACGATGTTGTGGATATTCGTACTGGCTGGCGCCTTTGCCAACTCAGCAAAGGCGATAGGAGCCGTCGACGCCACAGTGAACACCATGCTCTCGCTGCTGCCAAGCAATATGGTGCTGCCCGGACTGTTCATTGCCACATGCTTCATCAGTCTGTCGATTGGCACGAGCGTCGGAACAATCGTGGCTCTTGTACCCATCGCCTCCGGACTGGCACAGACCATGCAGCTCGACGTGGCGCTGCTGACGGCTGTAGTTGTAGGCGGAGCGTTCTTCGGCGACAACCTCTCGTTCATCTCCGACACCACCATCGCCGCAACAAGCACGCAGGGATGCAAGATGAACGACAAGTTCCGCGTCAACTTCTTCATCACGCTGCCGGCTGCCATCATCACACTCGCCTTATACGTATTCTTAGGTCAGGAGATGCAACCGCTCGTGAATGTGCACGGCATCAACTATCTGAAGATTCTGCCCTACATAGCCGTTCTCTCTACAGCCATCGCCGGCATGAACGTAATGCTGGTGCTCACCATCGGACTGGCTATCACCGGCGTTATCGGCTTGCTCGACGGAAGTTTCGACGTATTCGAGTGGTTCCACTCTATGGGCGACGGCATTCTCTCTATGGGCGAACTCATCATCATCACAATGCTTGCGGGCGGCGTGTTCGAGATAGTGCAGAAGAAGGGCGGCATCGACTTCATCATCGCCAAGACAACGGCGGGCATAAAAGGCAAACGCGGAGCGGAGGCCGTAATCGGACTCATGGTGGCTATCGTAGACCTTTGCACAGCCAACAACACCGTGGCTATCATTTCCACAGGAAACATCGCACGACGCATCAGCGAACGCTTCGAACTGGACAAGCGCAAGGTGGCAAGTCTGCTCGACACGTGCTCGTGCTGCGCACAGGGTTTCATTCCTTACGGCGCACAGATGCTCTACGCGGCCGCGGCCGCGGGCATTACGACCTACGCGATTATTCCATATACCTTTTATCCGATTCTGATGGCGATCAGCGCGTTTGTGTTCATCTTCGGCTTTTCGCAGAAGGAAAAAAGCAAAAAGGAAAGCTAGAAGATGAGGCACTGTAATCCAAGGGAGATGAACACAACGGCACTGGCCTATATCGGCGATGCCGTTTACGAAATATATGTGAGAGAGCATGTGCTCGCAGCTTCCGGCCAACCGGGAAGC
>OBLG01001933.1_pt1 | contig 14075 bp, 6 predicted proteins | sample 1517451 | NCBI WGS metagenome assembly OBLG01 (sample SAMN04571694, study PRJEB22368) | human gut metagenome | biome: human gut; material: stool | host: Homo sapiens | place: Luxembourg | collected 2012-06-29
TCGGCGGTAGCGGCAGTCGTGCCCTCGCCGCCGTTGCAGGTAACGGTGAATGTGCGGGGTTTGTAGTTGGCATACAGAACCATCTCACCCGATCCGGTAAAGACCGTCTCGCGGAAGGCGGCGCCGTTGGTCTCGGGACCGCCGGGAACCGTGTACCATGCATCGAAGACATAGCCGGTCTTCTCAGGAGCAGGCAGAGTCAGCCTGTCGCCAATCGCCTTGTACAGCGTACCGGTCGCACTGCCGCCCTGGCTGTCCAGCGTCACGGCGTGTGCAAACACGGTCGTCTCAACCCAAGCGGACACATAGTTACCGTTGTGGAACCGGACGCGCAGGGTGTTCTCCCCCGCCTTCTCCAGATTCTCGATCAGGCAGAAGCTATCACCGCTGTCCACAGTCAGGACAGCGCCGTCGCCGACCTGCACATCATAGGCAGTCGCGCCCACGACAGGTCTCCAGGAAAGAATACTGCCCTGATAGGTGAGCGTCGGGAACAGGGCGTTATAGCGCACGGTCAGACTGACCGGTGCGGAGGAAGCAGAGGCGCCCACCGCCTTGACGGTCAGCGTATAATCCGCGCCCTCGGACCATTTGACGGCGTCCGCCAGATCGCAGGCAGGCTCGGTCACGGTCTGCGACCTGCCGTCCAGCACGATCTCATAGGAGGAAGCGCCGACAACCGGCGACCAGGTGAGCCGGGTTCCGACCAACCGCAGGTCGGCGGGAGCGGCGAGCGTCGCCTTCTCCAGCGCCAGCTCCGTGGCGGCAGGGGAATTGTAGCCCTTGGTAACAGGCGTAACCGATGCGGTATAGCTTCCGTTCGCCAGTGCGGACAGATCCAGCACGGTGCCGGTCACGGTATAGGTGCTGTCGCCGACCCGTACCGTATAGGAAATCGCGCCGGGGACTGCATTCCAACTGAGCGTATCATTGCGGAAGGCAAGTCCGCTCACGGCATCCAGCCGACGATCGTAGGTGAAAGTCGCCGTGGAGGAAGCATAGCCGTCCGCCACTGCGGTAACCGTAAACCGGATGCCGCCCTCCTGCATCTCGCAGGTCGAAAAATCATAGAAGCAGGACAGCCCGTTGTCGAACGCCTCATGCTTATGATCCTTGTTGCCGCAGGACACGGTGATAAGGTACTTCTGGGCGTTCTCCACGCCGCGGAATACCAGCACAGCAGGCTCGACAACCGACAGACCGGTGACGCGCCCCAGCGCCTTGTTGACATAGTACCGGACAGTCGTACCCGACACGGCGTTGCCGCCGGCATCGACCGCCGTCACCTCCACGCGGTAGGTTCCCGCCTGCTCATAGGTAAGCTGGAACGCGGTACCGGTCGTGCGCTGATCGGCAACCGTGACGCTGCCGTCCGGTGCCGTGACGCGAACCGTGTACGCGGCGGCGTTGACCGCATCCCATACGGCGGCACCCGCCTCCAGCCGAACCATCGGATCGTCGCAGGCGGCTCCGGTCTTCTGCCAGAGCGCGAACAGTGTCGTATCCGCCGTGAACAGCGTGCCGGCAGTCTTTCCGGTCGGCTCCTCAAAGCGGAAGGTGATCTCATCAGCGGTGTTGCTCATGCTGACCCACCAGCCGGCGAACGTATAGCCTTCGCGGGCGGCGGGAACGGGCGCGCCGTAGAGCTTGCCGCCGACCGTCTGCATCGGTGCGAAGGTCTCCCCCTCGTAGCCGGCATCAAAGCTGACGGTAAACTCGGTCTGCCCCGCTGTCTTCTCCGCCCAGCGGGCAAACAGCTTGACATCGGAGGTCACAGGCTCCGAGGCGACGCGGAAGGACTCGCTGTACGCGGCATCCTTGTACCAGCCGAGGAAAACGTAGCCCTCGCGGGTCGGGGCGGCTGTTCCGGCAAGCGTCTTGCCGTTGAGCACGGTCACGGGAGCCACAGCGGAACCGCCCGCCGTGTCAAAGCTGACCGTGTAGTATATCTTCTTCAGGAAGCGGTACTCCGCGCCTTCGTAGGTCAGCGTAACGGTATCGCCGTCCAGGGAGGCAGTCTGCGACCAGCCGTTGCCGTCGGACATGGACAGGCTCGTGCCTTCCAGTCTGTATGTACCGGTCTTGACGGTGTTCTTCACCGCGAACGTGACTTTGTCCGTACCCTTGCCCAGCATGATGAAGTACTCTTCATCCGCATCGGCGTCGTAGAAATAGTACGCAACCGCGTCTCCGCCCGTCTGGTCATCCGGTGCTCCGGATTCGGTTCCGGACTCTGTACCGGTCTCCCCCGAAGGCGTCTTGCCGCAGCCGCACCCGAAAAGACCCACAAGAATCAGGCAGGTCACAACCATCAGGAGCGTTATGTGCAGCCATTTCGTTTTCATTTTCCGCTATACCTCCATTCCGACACGTTCTATGTTCAGGAATAAAAAACATTATAGCATCCGTGTCGTTTTTTGTCAATGGTCATTATACACATATTTATTCAGACCGAAATAATTTGTTTTTACACGACTAACCCCGCCCGGATCGGGTTATTCCGACCGCATAACGACTTTCCGGTTCCGGTATACCGGAGGGGCAGGGGCGGGATGCTCCCGGCGGACGTCGGACAGCCTTTATTGTGCCGTCAAAAAGCCCGCTCCGACCTCCAAAATGCCGTTCCCGCCGCTCTGCGATTTTTTATTTTTGCGCAACAATTTTTCGGGTATCAGCCCCTGCATTTTCCACGGCTGCGCGCGCAGGACTTGCTTGCAGTCTTCTTATTGTGTACCGTGCACCGACCGCATTTTTGTGCGAAACCATACAAGTGTCAGCGAAGCATTTGTTCTTTTTGGGTAAACAGGCGTACTTTCCTTTGCAGCGGCGTCACACTGTTTTGGCAGCGGGAAAGATGCATATACTTGGCAAAATATTCATCTATGCGAATAAATACGCAAATGCAGAGCGCGGCGGTCAAAATTGTTTCTCCCGTTGTTTACACTTCGGAAACACTTTTGTGGTATACTGATACCGTTTTTATACACCACCCAAACAAAAAAGGAGAATCAATACATGAAAAACAGAAAAGCTTCCCGATGCCGCCTTCTGCGCCTGCTGTCCGTCCTGGGTCTGCTGTCCGCCGCCTTCCTGCTCTGCCTGCTCGGCAGCTGCCGGAACGCAGCGTCGGACTCCGACACGGAAACACGATCCGATGCGGCAACCGGAACCGCAACCGAGCCGACAACCGCCGCGACCGGATCGGCAACGGATCAGAACAGCACCGAAACCGACACCGCGCCCGAGCAGACCACCGCTGCCGGCGGAACCGTCGAGCCGGAGATCCGGCTGGACACCGTTACGGATGTGACTCTGCCGGACAGCAGCACGGAATTTTCGTGGACCCTCGCCAAGCAGCTGCTGGGGCTCTGCACGGGCAATACCCGCGAGGGCAGTACCCAGCGCTTTGAGAAGGCGGGATTCAAGGCGATTCTGCACAAGAATTATGACAAGCCGGATGAGGATCCCTCCCATACCAGCGCCTACTCGGTCGGTCAGAAGACCGTGACGTGGGGCGGCAGGGAGCGCACCGTTCTGCTGGTTTCCATCCGCGGCACCAACGCGGGCGAGTGGTACTCCAACGTGGACATCGTTCCGTCCCGCGACCCGAACGCGGCGTTCGCCGAGAACTTCTACCTCGCGGCACAGGACATCTATGAGGGGCTGAAGTCCGTGCTGGCGACCGTTCAGGATCCGGTCATTCTGGTCAGCGGACACAGCCGCGGCGCTGCGTGCGCCAACCTGCTGGGCGTTCTGCTCAACGCCGACTGGGGAACGAAAGACGTGTTCGTCTACACCTTCGCCTCGCCCAATACCGTCCGCAAAACGCCCGACGTGGACTGCTCCAATATTTTCAACATCATCAACCCCTGCGACCCCGTGACGGTCACCCCGATGGCTTCGCTGGGATTCTTCCGCGCGGGCAAGGATATCACGTTGCCGGGTAACGCGGAAACCATAGCCAAGCTGAAAACGCTGGCGGACGCCATCGGCGCGCTCTCGCCCACCATCACTTCCTATTATGAAGATAAGCATTCCCTGACCGGCCCCGGTCTGTCGGCGGACGGTCTGAGCGCCTACGATCTGTCGCGCGCACTGGCGGATATGTTCATACAGGCGACCAAGCCCGGCGGAAACGGCACGCCGCTGGATCTCAGCCAGCTGCTGTCCGTTCCGGAGGACAGCGACTTCTACCCCTTCGTGCAGGTGGTCTCCTCACTTTACGTCAGCGGCGACATGAGCAAGCTCTTCGGTCACCATATGCCGGAGGTATACCTGAGCCTGATGCTCACCGCCGAGCGGAAGGCGTAACGCGCCCGCCGCATACGGACGGAGGGAGTACCGACACATGGCATACATTGAATTTGACCGCGTATGCAAGCTCTATCCACCCGCAACACGCGCGCTGGACAACATGAGCTTTACCGTGGAGAAGGGCGAGCTGTGCGTCATCGTGGGGCACAGCGGCGCGGGCAAGACCACCCTTCTGAACATTCTGGGCGGCATGGATACCGCCACATCCGGTCACGTCCGGCTGGACGGGCGGGAGATCACCGGTCTCGGCGGGCGGGCACTGACCGAGTACCGCCGGAACGATGTCGGATTCGTTTTCCAGTTCTATAATCTGGTGCAGAACCTGACGGCGCGGGAAAATGTGGAGCTGGCGGCGGAAATCTGCCGCGGGAGCCTTCCGGCGGAGGAAGTGCTGACAAAACTGGGGCTTGCCGACCGCATGGATAACTTCCCTGCCCAGCTTTCGGGCGGCGAACAACAGCGCGTTTCCATCGCACGCGCACTGGCGAAGAACCCCAAGATGATCCTCTGCGACGAGCCGACCGGTGCGCTGGACTACCAGACCGGCAAGGCGGTGCTGAAGCTGCTGCAGGACACCTGCCGGGAGACAGGCAAGACCGTACTCATCATCACGCACAACAGCGCCCTGACCCGGATGGCGGATCGTGTCATCCACATCCGCAGCGGGCAGGCAGTCGGTACCGAGGTGAACCGCACCCCGACGCCGATCGAGCAGATCGAATGGTAAGCGGCGGCGCGGCGCGTTAAAAAAGATGGAAAGAACAAGACGCATAAATATTCTGCGGAGCATCCGCTCCAGTCTCAACCGCTTTCTGTCCATTGTGGCAATCGTGGCGCTCGGCTCCGGCTTTCTGGCAGGACTGTACGCCGCCTCGCCGGATATGTTCGAAACGGCAGACAGTTACCTCGACGATTACAGACTGTACGATCTGGATATGAAGGCGCCGGTCGGGTTCACGGAGGATGACGCGGCAGCCGTCGCCGCCCTGCCGGGCGTGGAAGCACTGCTCGCCGCCCGGTGCGCCGATATGGTACTGGAAACGGCGGACGAGCCGCGCATCACCGCTACGGCGCGCGTTATGGGCACGCTGGGTACAGACGGTTTTCTGTCGCTCAACCGCTTCCGCCTGACCAACGGGCGTATGCCGGAGCGTGCGGACGAGTGCGTGGTACAGACCACCGCCGGTCGTTACACCGAGAAGGCACTGCATATCGGGGACGTGCTGGAAATCTCGCGGGAGAATACCGACTACGGGGCGCTGTGCGGCAAGGTCACGGCAACGAAGCTGACCGTGGTCGGGATTTGCGAGAGCCCCATGAGCATCAGCGTGGTGGCAGAGCCTACCGCGGTCGGCTCAGGCAGTATCACGCACATGGTCTACACCCCGGCGGCACTGTTCACCGGGGACACATACACCGACCTGTTCCTGACGTTGGAGGGCGCCGCCGCGCTGGACGCCTTCGGCGATGCGTACAAAGCGCTGGTCGCGGAGTTTGCGGATCAGTACACGCCGTTCGCCACCGACCGCGCCGCGGCGCGTATCGACGGACTGAAGGCGCAGGTACAGGACACAGTCCGCCGCCTGCGCGCCACGGTGCAGTCACTGGAGAGCGCCCGGCAGATCGAGCGCGCCCTGCTTGCCGCCCTGCCGGATCAGATCGCCGCAACGCGCCGCACGGCAGAAGCACTTGCCGGCTCCTCCCAGCCGGGTGCCGCCGCGCTGGCACGGGATCTGGGCAGAACTGCCGATGCCCTGCAGGCGCGGTTGGACGCATCCGGCGGTGAGGTGCCGGAGTCGCCCGCCCTGACCGAGGCGCAGGCAGGGCTGGAAACCGCGCAAAGCACGCTGAACAGTCTGGAGCTGGCGCGGGACACCGGCTGGCTGTTCCGCACGCGGGAGGACAACACCGGCTTTGCCAGCTACAAGGGCAATGTCGGCAAGGTGGCGGCACTGTGTCACATTTTCCCGGTATTCTTCTTCCTGGTCGCCCTGCTGGTGGCGCTGACCACCATGACGCGGCTGGTGGAGGAGAACCGCACCCAGATCGGCACGCTGAAGGCAATCGGTTTCTCCGGCGGGCAGATACTGTCCGAGTACATTCTGTACAGCCTTGCCGCATCGGTGCTGGGATGCGCCATCGGGCTTACGGTCGGGTTCCGGCTGTTCCCCGCCGCCATCAGCAGTGCCTACGGCATGATGTATTTCCTGCCGGATACCGCAACGCCCTTCCGCACCGACATCGCCATTTGGGCGGCGGCGGTCACGGTTGGCAGTATCCTGCTGGCGACGCTGTGGGCAACGTGGGCAGAATTCCGCGCCTGCCCCGCCGCCCTCATGCGCCCGAAGGCGCCCGGCGCGGGCAAGCGCATCTGGCTGGAGCATATTCCCTTCGTATGGCGCCGGCTTCCCTTCTCGATCAAGGTCACGGCGCGCAACCTGTTCCGGTACAAAAAGCGCTTTATTATGACCGTGGTCGGGGTGGCGGGCTGCAGTGCCCTGCTGCTGACCGGATTCGGACTGCGGGATTCCATCAACGACATTGTGGACAAGCAGTACGGGGAGATCTACCGGTACCAGCTGACGGTCCTCACGGACTCCGCCGATGCGGCGGAATCCGACGATACACTGCGGGATTTCCTCGCAGACAAAACCCGGATCGCGGCACACCTCTCCTTCTCCAGTCAGAACGGAAAGGTGCTGTCCGGCGGCACAGGCGGAAACGTGAGCATTTGCGTCCCCGCCGATCCGGACGCTTTCCCGGATTTCATCACGTTGCGGGAGCGCCGGAGCCGGAAGCCGATCGCGCTGGATGATTCCGGCGTCGTGCTGACCGAAAAGCTGTGTGAGGAATTGGGCGTGCGCGCAGGCGGCCGTGTGACGCTGGAAAACGCCGCCGGACAGCGGGCGGATATCCCTGTTTCCGGCATCACGGAAAATTACCTGACCGCCTATGCCTACCTGACGCCGGAGGTCTACCGCACCGCCTTCGGGCAGGAGCCGTCCTTTACCACGCTACTGTGCCGTGCCGCCGACGGTATTGACGCGGACACATTGACTCAGGGGGCGCTTGCCGGGGAGCACGTGCTGTTTGCGCGTTCCTCGCTGAGTCTGAAGCAGACCTTCGCAGACAGCATCAAGAGCATCGACGCCGTGGTGTTCGTGCTGATTCTGTCCGCCGGGCTTCTGTGCATGGTGGTGCTGTACAACCTGACCAACGTCAACATATGTGAGCGCCGCAAGGAGCTTGCGACCATCCGGGTGCTGGGCTTCTACCCGCGCGAGACCGAGCGCTATATCTTCCGCGAAACCAATACGCTGAGCTTTCTCGGCGCGCTGGTCGGGCTGGGCGTCGGAGTCTGGCTGCATTCCTTCGTCATCCGCACGGTCGAGATCGATCAGGTCATGTTCGGCCGTACCGTCTACCTGCGCAGCTATCTGTTTGCTCTCCTGATCTCCGTCGGCTTCACGCTTCTCTGCAACCGCCTCATGGCACGTGAGATCCGCCGCGTGGACATGGTGGAAGCAATGAAAGCGAACGAATGACAGCCTGCCGGGAGCCGAAAGCCCCGGCGGCGTCACGCGGGGACTGCCTTGCGGCAGCCTCTGCACAAACGCCTATACCAATCCCGCCCCGCCCTCCGCTTCAGGCGAAGGAACGGGGCGGGATTCTTGTAGTGCGTGCGGCGCTTATGCCTCCAGCTGCCTGCCGAGAAATCCGGCGGCTGTCTGGATGAGTTTTGCCTCCACGTCCGGGCTGACAGACGCGCGATCCCCGGCGCCTTCCTCCGCCTGCGCGGCGGACACCACACAGCCCACAATGTCCCCCTCACTCAGAATGGGCATGGCACAGTGGATATAGTGGCTGTCACTGTCACGCACCAGCGGTTTGCGCTCCTGCCCCTCGGCATAATGGTACAGGCTCCGCCCTTCCAGAATGCCTTCCAGCGCCTCAGACAGCGCCTTGTCGCTGTACTCCTTGCGCGGGATGCCGGCGCAGGCAATCACGCTGTCACGGTCGCAGATCGCAACGCACAGCCCGCAGGTCTTGTGCAGAGTCTCGGCATACTGCCCCGCAAACGCCGACAGTTCCCCGATGGGGGAATACTTCTTGAATATGACCTCGCCCTCGCGGTCTGTATAGATTTCCAGGGGGTCGCCGCCACTGATAACATTGACACGAAAAACCTTATCGGCTTGGTTTTTTGCCGACTGAACCACCACAGAGTTGTATTTTTCTGTGGTTCTTTCGATATTCTCCGTGTCCGGGTTAAAATTTGCGATTTCCTCCGTCTGTGCTTCACCGTCGCACCGCAGAAGCGCGTCCACGTCGTCTCGCAGTTTGATCTCAATGCGGTTTTCGTATACGATAATGCGGTCAACAATCAGCCCGATGTCGCGCTTGTCCAGCTTCTCTTTGCTCAGGATATCGTGGAAGATCTCCAGCACCGTTTTTGCATGGCGGTTGGCTCTGATGATGGTATTTCTCGTGTCCGCCGTCATGGCGATCTGATTTTCCAGCCCGTGAATCCGGTTGGCGCTTTCTTCAATCAGCGCGTCGTAGGTTTCCATGATGACATCCTCGTTTCCTTTTGCGCGGGCGAGGTCGCGGGATTTTTGCCGCATCAGGATTTTGAGCGAATCCTTTTCCTGCTCGATGAGCTTTGCAAGCTCCTCCGCGGCTTTGGCGCTGTCCTTCACTGCATTCGGCTCAAAGCTGATTTCGGTTTCCAGCTGTTTTATCATTTTTTCGGAGTTTTCGCAGACCTTGGCGATGTACCGTTTCAGTTCGCGGTCAAGCACATCCACGCGGATGTGATGCGTCGTGCATCCGGCTTTGCCGCGCGTGTGATAGGTTCCGCAGATGTAAGCGTCGGCAAGGTCGGGACGGCTGCGCGAGAACATCGGCGAGCCGCAGTCACCGCAGAAGAGGTAGCCGGAGTAGTTGTTGGCGTACTTCTTCTGCCCGCGGTAGTGGGTGGTCGTGCGTTGCTTCAGAAGTTCTTGGGCAACGGCAAAGGTGCGGTAGTCGACAATCGGCTCGTGGTAATTTTCAAACACGATATGCTGGCTTTCGTCAAGCGGAACATCGTTTCCGTTTATCTTTTTCCGCTTGAATTTGTGCTGACGCAGTGTGCCGATATAGAAATCGTTGCAGAGAATTTCGGAGACGGTCACGATGCTCCATGTTTCCTTTACCTTGCCCTTATACTCGTCGCCCTGCGCTTCCTTGCGGGCTTTTTCCCGCATTCTCGGCGTGGGGATATGCTCGCCTGTCAGATGGTTTGCAATCTTTTTGTAGCCCCAGCCGTCGATATAGTAGGCGAATATCCGCCGCACTACCTCGGCGGACGGCTCATCAACCTCAAAGGTCATTTTCTTGGAGTTGGTGATGACATAGCCGAAGGGAACCGAACATATCCACTCGCCCTTTGACTGCCGTGAGGCAATGACATCGGACACCTTGCGGCTGGTGTCGGTGACGGGCATTTCATTGACGAAGAAGTAGAGCTTGATCTTCATCCAGTCGTCGATGTGATCCTGATAATAATCCACCCCGTCGCCGATGGCAATGATGCGGATATCGCGCTCGGCGAGATCCTCAAATTCGGCAAGTCCCTTGCCGGTTCGGCGCGAGAAACGGCTCAGATCCTTGATGATAAGTATATCGTATTCGTGCTGCATGAGCTTTTCGCGCATACGCATGTAATCGGGGCGTTGCTCGAAGGTGTAGCCCGATTTGTCGCGATCCTCGAAGTAATCGACCGTGCTTGTCGGAAAGTGCAGGCGGCAGTATTCGTCTATGATCGCCTTCTGGTTTTCGATACTCGTGTTATCGCGGTCAAGCTCTAAGTCTACAGAGATTCGCGTGTACGCCGCAATGCGGAATCTTTCAACCATATTGATAATCGCTCCTTTGATATATTGCTGATAACATTGTATCACAGAACCCGCCCGCTGTCAATGATATATTTGCAAAGACATGAATTGTTATCATTTTACAGATCTGATTATGGATTCAGTCAATGAACAGATCGCAAGACAAAGGCGGTCGATTACCATATCAATGGTTTTGTTGGAGGATTGGTATATAATCCGGCTTGCTGATGAGGCAGCAAAAGCGCACCCCCCAGTGGCGGAGGGTGCGTTTTTTCGTGTGCTGTTTTACTGATAAAGCTCAATTTCTCCGATCTGTACCTTGTAGCCAATGGCAGAGGCAGGGTTTCCGTTGCCCATCTTGGTTACAACAAAACGGACGTAACGTGCCTCGACCGGATCAAAGGTCATGACTCTGGGATCCCCGTTGTCCTTGTTGTCGCCTGTAATGGACCAAACCGTTGTCCATGTCAAACCATCCAAGGAAACTTCCACGTGATAATCTTCAACAAATTCGCTGTCATAGCTGGGGTACACAACCATTTTGGAAATGGTGATAGGCTTGCCGAGTGCAAACATAACCCACTCGGTAATGTCGCGTGTCTTGGAGCCGATCATGGAACACCATCCCTGGTGGACACCAACGTTCATGCCGATGCAACCGTCCGTCAATTGATTTTTGGTCCAGCCGTATTCCTCATAGGAGGAAGATACATACGGTGTCTGACCGAGCAGAAGGTTGCCGTTTTCGGCAGGCTTCAGTTCTTTTTCCTCCGGAAGGACCATCGCGGGAACTTTTCCGTTGTCCAAGTAGACTTCAATTTCGCCGATTTCAACGATTGTTTGCCCGAGTCTTTCTTCAATGTCATCAATATCAATCCGGATGTAGCGCGCCTTGGCAGTGTCCAAACGGATGGAGCCCCATTTGTATACATCAATATCGGCGTACGACGCGACCTTTTTGTACTCTTTTCCATCCTCGGATATCCAGACAGAAAGTGCCTTGGGGAAGAAGAATCCGACCGTTTGACCGCTGGCGGGGTAAATATCCACGCGGTTGAAGGTGCACACGGTATGCAGGTCATAGAGAATCCAGCCTGTCTGTTCTTGCGCCGTCGCGAAGTTTGTGGTGCGATCGCCGTCATTGAGCATATAGGCGTATCTGCCGTCACCTGCAGAAGATGATACCGAGGCACCGCAATCTTGGAGAAGATTCTTGCCGTCTTTTTGGTCGGCTGCGGGAAGAGCGCTGTAGCCTTGCGGGAACTGCAGAACTGCCAGTCCGCCTGCTTTCAGGCTCAGTGAAAATCCGTTTCCGTTTTTCTTCAGAGCAGTGGGTGTCCCCGATGTGATGTCCATTACAGCGGAAAGATCCAGGGAATTGCCTACAACGGTAAAGTCGGCGGTCATTTCTTTGCGGAAGCTTTTGTTGACCACGACCAAGTATTCCTGACCGTCTGTACGGTCGCGCATGACGGAAACAACATAGGAGCCGGTTGTGTTCAGGCAAAAGTCGGCAGGCAGTTTGTTCCCGTTTTTGCCGTCCGTGTGATAGACAGCGACAGAATCGGTGTTCGCAAGATACGGGCTGAGCGTCGAGAGCATCTGATCCACAGCAGTCACGCCGTCAAACAGAGCACTCTTTTTCCCTTCGCTGTCCAGGATGCCTGTGATGAAATGCTCACCTGCTCCCGAATAGGGCGGTGTAAACCAGACGAACCATTTGAATTCCTTCAGTCCGTAGGCAACGCCGAGTGATGCGTAATACATCATCTCATTGTCATTCGGCACGCGGTAAGCGCCGTTGATTCCCATGGCTTGCATATAGTAGCCGGTATTGACGCCCCAGGTGTTTCCCACCCGTCGGTAGAGATCAAGATGATCGTAAACGGCATTATTGATGGAATTTCTGGAGGTGCCGAACGGGTACATGTCGTAGGAAAGGCATTTCAGATTTTGACTGCCGACCGTTGCTACCCAATCGGAAACATAACCGTAGTAATTGCCGCCGACATTGGGAAGCAGGTTCAGGTGCGGATTGGAGGCAGGATCGGCTGCCACAACGGCTTTGTAAATCGGGGCAAATACATTGGGTTGAGAAGGTTCATCTCTCAGATAGATGCCGCCGATGCCGGGCAGATTCTTGTAGCGGTTGACAATAGCTGTAATCTCGCCTTCGGTCGTTGACAGCCATGCGTCCTCTTTTACGGGATCCGCGACCGACAGTGTCAACCCGTAATCGTTCGCCATGACACGCAGATATTCGGTCGTCAGATTGCCATAGTAATCATATGGGCGGCAATTTTCAATAAAGGTAATGCCGCACTCTTTCAGATAGTCGAATACCTCAAGGGTGTTGGGCGCGTGGTTCGCAAGATAGAAGGTGGAAATGGTGTAGGCGGGCTTGGGGGTGGCAACGGTCACGGGGATGGCAGTACAGTTTGTGCCGTCCGAAACGTAAATTGTTGCGGTTCCGTCCGCATGTGCGGTGATTTCACCGGTTGTTCTTTCGACGCTCACAACTTCCGGTCGGTCGGAAATCCATTGCAGGGTATCGGCAGACGTCCCAAGGCGGCAACGGACCGCAAACCGGTCGGTTGCTCCCGGTTGCATAGCCAGTGCCCGCTTTTGAGGCAGAAGATTGTCATACGTTGTAATCTCGGAGAGAACCTCCATTTCGGACAGAGAAATTGCGTATTTGTCGGAAGATCTTTTTGTCACTTCCGTTGCGGTTATTTTTACATAACGTGCGTCTGTGACCGCGTCAAGAAGAAGCTGACCGTCTTTCAGTGCACTCTGATCTGCAACCTCATTATAAGTGCGTCCGTCTGCCGATACAGAAAGTATGAATCCCGTCAGTTTCCCGACTTTTTTGGCATTGCCGTCCTGCAGCCGAATCCCGTTCACCGGGTAGGAACGAGTCAGGTCTACAACGATTTCAAAGGAATAGAAATCTTCGTGTTCATCCGATACGTAATTGGTGTTACTTTTTCCGTCGGTCAGATTCTGATTGGAACCGTCCTTGCAGCCGTTGGTAATGACGGGACAACCGAGAGCGACATTCGCAGAGCCGATTGAACGTTCTTCCGGAAGTTCAAGTGTCGCATCGGATTCGGTTTCTGTTCCCGTTTCGGTGTTCTCTTTGGTACCCGTTGCCGTATCGGCAGCTGTTTCATCGAGAGAATTGCTTTCGGAACCGGTTGCGACATCATCTGCCTTTTTACAGGTACACGCGGACAGAATGCTCACAAGCAAAAGCAAACAGGAAGTTACAAGCAAAAGATGACGTAGTAAATTGTGTTTGTCTTTTTCCATTTTCTGACCCCTTATTTTGAAAGAATTATGGCACGCAACATCAAACCCCGACATCATCATAAAATCGTCATAAAGCAGAAAACGTGCCCGACACGACAACAAATCATGGACTGTCGGCGGTTGTTCCAAAGCTCTATAAACATACTCGCAGCCATATCCTTCCAGTGCGTGCGCTAATATTGTCTTACGCCTGTTGTGCAAAAGATACAATATTTTGTTGTATTATAGCACACGAACGTTTGTCAAATATGTCTCGTCTATTTCTTTACTTTGACTATATTGTTAATTTTGAAAATCTCAGCCTTGCCAAAATATAGCAATTCCCAAAATTACAGGCAATATCCATCAGCCTTAAACCAGCCGACGCAATCCCGTTGACTGACGCGCAAAAGCGCACAGGAGACTGTTTTAGGCAAGAGTTCGGCAGTCCGGCACTCCCATTTGCGCAAAAGCGCCTTTACCTTCGACCACAGCATCTCAATCGGATTCATATCGGGGCTGTACGGCGGCAGATACCGCAGCTCTATGCCTGCGGCGTGATATGTGTTGTTTGTCCTCGCCGTTCAGCAG
>OBLG01001948.1_pt1 | contig 13957 bp, 8 predicted proteins | sample 1517451 | NCBI WGS metagenome assembly OBLG01 (sample SAMN04571694, study PRJEB22368) | human gut metagenome | biome: human gut; material: stool | host: Homo sapiens | place: Luxembourg | collected 2012-06-29
ATCCCAAGGTGGAATCTATGGTTTGAGCTAAAAGAGCATCAAATTGCTCCATAATAGAAAAAATTCCTCCAAAAGGAGTGAGTTTCTCAGATTTTATTTGTACTTTTGCCATGTCATTCAGAGTTTTATTTGTTTTTTATTTGCAACACTAAGATAAGTGAAATTTCTGACATGGCAAAATCCTGAGCAACTTTTTGTTGCTCAGGAACTTATAAATAAAGTTAAATCAAAGTGTTGCGGAATTAAGGTTATAGTTGATGTTCCTCGTTCATGTGTAATTTTTACTCCAAAGTCAGAAGAAGACTACATTTCTTTGAAAGAAGACATTCTCTCGCAAATTGGAGCAGACATAATTGCAGATGTGCCTTCATACTCCCCGACCGCAAGAGTTGAGTTTTTAAGTGAAAATGAAGAGTATCGTCGAAGTGTTTTTGAAAAGGTTAATGTTGCACTTACAGACAAGCGCGAACATTTTACCAAGAACAAATTGAGTAAAGACGCAAAGGAGCTTCAATTTGAATTCCACTTCAATGAGATTGACGATAGAGATGAAATCGAAAGAATTCTTGAAGATTCCCTTAAGAGCATTCATGGAATTAAGATTGTCTACGATGACGAAAACCGCATGGGCTTTACTCAATGGACATTGGTCGAGGATCCTTCACTTTTGCAGGAATTAGATAGAAAACTTCAATCTGAATTCCGCAATGAGAATGTCAACTATATCAATGGAAAGGAATATGATAAGTTAAGCGACGTTGATGACGAAGAGTTGAACCGAAGTCATCTTTCTAAAGATAGAATTATCAAAAGCAAGAGATATAAGTATCTGAAGAATCATAGTTATAGCATTGGTACATGCATCAGAAGGTGCAGAGATTATGCCGTAATTGAAATCAACGAGGAAATTGCAGAGTCTCTTAACCTGAATGAATTCCACATCAGTTCAGGTGACTACATTCAATTCCCTGCTATGGGTGAGACTATGGAACTTATGCGTCAAAGCAATGCGATGAATCGTATTCTTAAGCCAGAAAGCAAATACAACCATAGACCTATCAATCCTAATCTTCCTAACTTCATCTTTGATCCAAAATATGCAAGCGAGACTGTGGTAAACATTGATGAAGCTAAAGAAGACATTCGAGCTCATAAGATTGGCAATTTGAATGAGAAGCAGCTTGAAGCTGTTACAAAATCTGTACTTGCTCAGGATTTAGCTCTTATTCAAGGCCCTCCAGGAACTGGTAAGACTACGGTAATCGCCGAAATCATTTGGCAGGTAATTCGTCGCAATCCTGACAGCAGAATATTGTTGACTTCTCAAACCAACCTTGCTGTTGATAATGCCCTTGAAAGACTGCAAGGTCAAGCTGGAATACGCCCTGTTCGTATTGGTAAGCCTGAGAAACTTGAACCAGAAGGTAGAAGATTCTCTATCCCTGTTATGGATAAGTGGGCGCAAGACAATAAGGAAGGCGAAGACAATGCAACTAAAATTTGGATAGACAGAATTGCCAACAAAGTGTCTAACGACCCCAAATATGCAGATGCTGTTGGTTCATGGAAATCTGAACTTCAGGAGAAAGATAAACACTCTCGTACAGAATTCAGCAGATTATACAAGAGCAATGTTAATCTTGTTGCTGCAACATGTAGCATCTGTGGTTCACGAGATTTCATGTGGTCATATTCTGATATGTTTGGAGGAAGTGAAAATTCCGACATGTATTTCGACGTAGTCATCATGGATGAAGCCAGTAAGGCAACTCCTCTGGAGACGGCTGTCCCTCTGGTTCTTGGAAAGAAAATCATTGTCATCGGTGACCATAAGCAGTTGCCACCTATGATGGACGAAAACACCATTGACAGCGCACTTGAGAAAATTGGCAAAAAAGACCTTGCTGAAAAGCTTCGTCAGACCGATTCTCAGTTCAAGCGTCTGTTTATCGCTGCTGCAAAAGTTCGAAAGACTGTCGTTTCTACTCTTGATACCCAATATCGTATGCATGAGCAAATCATGAATACGATAAAACAATTCTATCAAGATGAACTTGCAGAAACTGGAGGTCTTAAGTGTGGTATTGTAGATACAATGAATATACCAGACCTTTCTCATAAGGGAAGTAGATATCACGGTATTTCATTGAATCCAATTATAAGTCCTGATACCCATGCAGTCTGGATTGATGTTAAGACACCAGAAACCGCTCTTAACCCAGGCTTCAAAAACGAAGGCGAATTGCGTGCAATCGACCTTGTCCTTAAAGCCCTTGATCAAGCAGATGGCTTTAAGGAGTTCATGGATTCGCAAAGTAAACCAGAGGACAAAGAGATTGGTATTATCACTTTCTATAGTGCTCAAAGTAGAGAAATCAAGAAGAAATACAAAGGCAGAAACTATAGAATGGATGTAGTTGACCGTTTTCAGGGTATGGAGCGAAACATCATAATTGTATCTACCGTTCGTAGCAACGCTAAAAACAACATTGGTTTTGCCAAGGAAATTGAGCGTATCAATGTAGCATTCTCACGTGCTCGCAGACTACTTATCGTTGTCGGCAACAAGCACCAGTTCGAGAGCAATAGCAGTTATGCTGCTTCCATCGCTAATATGAAAACAATTAGTTTTGAACAGTTAAAAGGCGCAGTAAGATGAGCAAGATAAAGAAACAAACTAAAAAGGTTTCTACACCTAAGAAAGTACAGGAACCTATCGGAACACGTATAGCGAAAGCGGTGTTTGGAGCCAAGAAAATCTCCGAAAGAATCTTCGGCTATATCTCATATGATATCAAATTTGTAAGAGCTGTCTATCATGGCAAAACACAGCGTCCTGCTAAGATAACAGCCTTAGAGAAAGGCATTGTCGGCATATTGCTTGTTGACGAGACCGCTTCTTTTGAAAAGATTGGTTCAATCCTTGGTTTGGATGTTGTCAATGACAAGGCAGAACAATCTATTCTTCGATCTGCGATTGAAACCCTTAGAGGGTTCAACGCGATTGAAGGAGATGACAGCCTTATTGCTCTTACCGAAGGTGGCCACGCATATGCAGATAAAGGTGAACGTCCTGATACATATACCAAAGATTTTGACATTTTTGTGGATACTTCTCACCCTTCTTGGTATAACATCAAGAATTGTATAGGAGACAATGTCAAGAAGATTGAAGAGATAAATACTCCTTGCGATGACCTCAATCTCGAACTTGACCAAATTAAAGCATACGCAGAACAACAAGCACAAGATGTACATTTCCCTCAGAATAGATATCTTTTGGAAAGCGCAACATGGAATGAAGGCCATGAAGCTTCTTACAAAGTGTATGTTTGTTTTGTGCAAAATGTTGCCAATAGCGAAGATGTTAGAGCTTTTGTATATGATGAAAATACAGAGGGCTTAAACAGCCTTATTGCAGACCAGATAAATCAAGACGAAGATCTAAAATCAGAGCTCTTGAATAGTTGTATTCGTCTTGAATGTGAAAATGACGAAGAGACAACTGTTCTTGAAGGTGACGCTGTTGAAGTTGCCAAAGCTGAGATTACAGAGGAACTTAAACAAGCTGAGCAAAAGATGATCAAAGAAGAGGAAGAAGGCGAGGCGTCAGAAGAAGTTGAAGACGATGTTGAAGATACGACTTCTAATACATCTTCTGCAACTAAAGCTAAGGCTCCTAAAATTTCTGCCAAGGATCGTCTTCACAAAAAGGCTCTTTATGATTCTCTCTCATTTGAGGTTGAGCTTCAGAAAATTTTCACTGAAGACGACCCTGATGAAATCTGGCTTGTTAGTCCATGGATTCGAAAAGGGGCATTCCTTCATGATAGAGGCCCTATGATTGAAAACTTCTTAAGAGACGAAAACAAACGAGTTTTCATCGCTTATTCAGAGCCAGCCACTAACAATGATGGAAAGCCTATGATGGACGAAGAGGTAGAACCTGGCATCAAACTATTAGAAGAGCAATATTCAAATTTCTTCTACGTTCAGCTTCCAGAGTTCCATCTTAAGAATGTTATTGAGGTTAAGGGTGACCAGAAGATACTCTTCTCAGGAAGCTTTAATGTACTCTCGTTCTCAGTTTCCGAACAACAGACACACGTTCGCCGTGAAGAAATGGCATTAGCTCACCATACTGTAGCAAGAAAGAAATATGATGATTGCCAGCTCGAATTTGCAGAGATTTACGCAGAAAGAATCAAAAAGCAAATTGAATCTCTTGAACCTTCAGAAATCACCAATTACAAGAACGAGAAGCTTGAATACTTCCTTGGTATTGAAAATGCTGAAATCCATAAGTTGTTCAGCCCTATCGAAGATATGCTTGAAGAAAAAAACATCGCAATCGTTCAATCTCAGGCACTTAAATCTTTAACAACTATTGGTCAACAATTAGTTGCCGCCTCAAACATGGGTGGCTTAAATGCGAAGGATAAGAAGAAGCTCGGAATCGAACTTGCATCTATAGAAAAAACTATTACTGAATTCTCTATTGATGATCCTTCTACTTTAGAGCGTCTCAATACAACCAAGGAACTATTTGAAAAGATTCCTCTTAAGCAGATATTCCCTAGTAAGTCTAAAACACCTTCTCAGAGACAAAGTCCTGTTAGACAGCCTGTATCGTCTTCGAATACGTCTGGATTTTCTATAGATAACAAAGTTTTAGGTATAGTCAATGGAGAAGATCCAACAGATGAAAAAGAGACGCTTCTTTTGTTGCTCTCATTATGTTATGCTTCTTCACGAAGACTCATTTCAAAAGGAGAGTTGCAAAAGAAAATCAAACATATCGTTATGGATATGCCTGATATGTATTCTTGTTTAGCTGTAGAATCATCTATGAATAACGAGGATGCTACTGACCTCACCATTGTGGTATCAAACCACTCAGTGAAGTTTAGAAATCTTTATTTGGGTGCTACTAGAAGCCAATATGAGCAGAGAGTGAAGACTGTTAATGATGGCAAGCGTCAGACATGGGTGGCTCCTAAAAATGTTGAATCAATTTTAGCAAATCTTCTTAAGTAAAATGTCACGATTTGAATCATCAAGATTTGTACGCAATCCAAAGGTTATGCATGTGGATGTCTTAAAATCCGCATGCGAAACCTTGGGTTGGACATACAAAATTACTGGCAACGAGCTAATCGTTACTGATGCAAAGCAAAATACTCGTTTGTATGGCGAGTATGCGCTTAAGCTTAATCTTTCTACAAACGAAGTTACCTACAATACATACTATATGCCTAATGCCGCGCAGAAGGTTGAAGAATTGCAAGCGCAGTTCTACGCTCTCAATGCGGCTTATGCAAAAAAATCTCTAATTCAAGAATTTAAGAAGAAGGGATTTAATTACAAAGCAAACGACCACTTCTCTCCTAACTCAGAGGAAGTGTATAGTTTCTTTATGGTAGGTAGATCTAAAGACAAGAATGAAGATGAACCTGTTGCACAAATTAAGTTTACCATACTTAAAGATGGTACTATTGTTACAGATTCTGATTACTTGCCTAATGATGTTAATGAAAGAGCTCACGACGCAATGGATGTTTTGGAGCAGCTTCTGGGTAATAAACGAGTAATGACCAAGAAGCCTGTTCCTGCAAAATATCTATCGAAAATGAAGCCAAGAAGAGTAAACACACAAAATATTGAGCAGAAATAATGGAAGCAATATACGGCAAAATCAAGGATATGCTTAATGCATATTATCCTGTTCTATATTTGACATCCTTCGAATATGACCGAACAAAGCAGAAGATAGATGGTATAATCAATTCTTTGAAATCAGACAAAAAGGAAGTTCGTCTTTTCAACTGGAACTGTGTCGAAGGACTGAATGAATGCGCTGCTTCAGGAAAGGAACCTATTGTGGATCCAGAAAGCGATGAGACTATAGTTGAAGCTTCTGAAGCATTAAAATATGTTCTGAAAAATCCTAACCAATCGATTAAGGATATTTTCATCTTTGAGGACTTGTCAAATAATATTGAGGAAGACGAGGTAAAATTCTATCTTCGTACTATTGCTGAGAAAGCACGACATACCAATACTCACGTTATAATCTTATCCGCAGTGTATAAGCTTCCTGTGGAATTGGAGAAGTATGTAACTGTCATCAACATTCCACTTCCGGATCGCTATGATATGGAGCGAACTTTGGGAGCTGTTGAACGTCAGTGCAAAATCAACCTTTCTGTCGAAATGAGAAACAGAATGGTTGATGCTGCTCTTGGTATGACCTCGATGGAAGCAGACCTTGCATTTTGCTTAGCTGCAGTAAAAGATGACTTGGGTGAAAATGCTCCATATACAGTCTCATCTGAGAAAGAACAAATTATCAAAAAGTCTGGCATCCTTGACTACTTCCCAAAAAATGAAAGTCTTAAGGATGTTGGAGGTATGGAAGTTCTTAAAGACTGGCTATTCAAACGCCAAAAAGCATACGAAAAGAAAGCACGCGACTTTGGACTACAAGAGCCAAAAGGATTACTTCTTCTCGGTGTGCCTGGTTGTGGTAAGAGCCTTACCGCAAAAAGTATTGCTTCATTTTGGAATATGCCTCTACTTCGCCTGGATATTGGTAAGGTATTCCAAGGTCTTGTAGGTAGTAGTGAAGACAATATAAGAAAAGCTATTGCCACAGCAGAAGCCGTTGCACCTTGCGTTCTATGGATAGACGAAATTGAGAAAGGATTAAGCGGAGTACAATCAAGCGGTGCAACGGATGGTGGAGTAACATCAAGGATCTTTTCCACTATTCTTACATGGATGCAAGAAAAAACTTCGCCTGTTTTTGTTGTAGCGACTGCTAATAACATCAACCTTCTTCCTCCAGAACTTTTGAGAAAGGGACGTTTTGACGAAATTTTCTTTGTTGATCTTCCTAATCCAAAAGAAAGAGAAAACATTTTCAAAATTCACCTCACCAAAAAAGGCCAATTCAGTAATAGTATACCACTTGGCATCTTAGGTAAGAAAACAGATGGTTTTAATGGTGCTGAAATAGAGGAATGTATAAAGGAAGCCATGTTTGCTGCGTATGTACAAAATCCCGAAAATCCCAAATTGGAAGCAGCCCATATTGTAGATGCAATAGAAAAGACTGTACCATTGTCTACGACAATGAAAGAACAGATCAATTCTTTAAGAAATTGGGCTGCGACAAGAGCAAAAAATGCATCTTCAGAACCAAATAATGAAGAACAAAAGAAAGAAATGCCTGTTCTTCTTACACGTCCTGAACTTGAATTGGAACGTTCTTTTGACATAAAACGTATGGAGACAGATAAGGAATAAAGCAACGGTGGTTATAGCATACAGGAATCACCTCTTCCCATTCCGAACAGAGAAGTTAAGGCTGTGTGCGCCGATGGTACTGCAATAGCGGGAGAGTAGGTTACTGCCAAGGTCTGCGGCTGAGACTCACAGGCCGTGCGATGTGAATGAGTCTCGTAGATAAATAACTATTTAATAACTTGTTAATATGAATAATATTTTTAATTACAAGTAGGTTAGAGAGTTCTTTTCTAAAAGAATTCTCCCTACGCTTAAAAAGATGACTGCAGACAAGTCATCACAAATCTGCGCATTGTCGCTGCTGTTAACAACCCTATCGGTATTTCCGCAGTTGGGATTCATTGGCTATGCTTGCATAGCATTGGACGGATACTGTCTCATCGATGCCTTTCATAAGCATGAAATAATGTAGTGGTAGTCTGCAATAAGCATCTTATCCATTAGTCTATCGATTTGTAGTTTAATTGTGTTCCCACAGTTTGCTCTGTCAATAGGAATAGCTTCGGTGATGTTGGATGTAGTAATGTTTGTTTACACACTATGGAATATGGTTGATGCCTAAGCAATGCGCAGATGAGTGGCATAGATTCTTTGCCCTGAAGGAAAACAGTAAACCCGTATGGCGGAGAAATACTGTCATACGTATACTTTTAAAAGTTTGGACAATAAATATGACTGATTGAATGAATGAAGTATATGCTTGAACTCGAACTACAACAATACTTGCTTCGCGAGTTTCCACAGGAGAATGCTCGGTGTGAGTGGAAGGAATTTAAGAATCTGAAGAACTCGTTCTGTGGGAACGAGAAAGATGATGTCATATCCTACGTGTCTGCTATCGCCAACATGGAGGGAGGGCATCTTGTGATAGGTGTAAAGGATAAGACGCTTGAAATTGTCGGAACAGATATTTCAAGACTTACTTTTAATGGTCAGCCTGCAAACTCGCAGTCGGCAACGTTCAAACTCACAGAACAATGCACTTACCTTTCATCGGAAGGTCTGAGCATTGAGGAGCTTGTTACGGATGACACGAACAAGCGAGTATGGATAATACATATCCCCAAGCACTTGCCTCGTCGCCCCGTCCTTGCCCACAAGAAGGCTTGGCAGCGGATAGAAGATTCTTTGGTTGAAATGACTAGCGAAAGGATGAGTGTCATCCTCGAAGAGCCTATCTATACAGCAAAGGATTGGTCTGCAGAAATTGTACCTGATGCTACAATAGACGATTTGGATGAGGTTGCTATTGCCAAGGCTCGAATGATGTTCAAGAAAGTGCATAGTCGCATACCTACGGAAGAAGTGAATGCCTGGAATGTCCAAACGTTCTTGAGCAAGTGTGGATTAACAAGAAATGGAGGCATAACTCGGGCTGCCATCATATTGTTGGGTAAATACGAATCAGCTTTCAAACTACGTCCTGCAGTTGCACAGGTTACTTGGACACGCCGAGATAAGAATCAAGAAGTGGTTGACTACGAACACTTCACAGTACCTTTTATATTAACGGTGGACGAGATACTGTCAAAGATTGAGAATCTGACATTGCGTGAAATGCCAGGAGGCACGCTTTTCCCCGACACGATGAAGCAATATGACGACTACACTATTCGTGAGGCTCTTCATAACTGTATTGCTCATCAAGATTACACTCTTCAACAGCGTATCAACTTCGTGGAGAATCCTGGATATCTGTATTATTCCAATGCTGGCACATTCATTCCCGGTACTTTGGAGAATGTATTGAGGAACGAAGAGCCTCAGACGCATTTCCGCAATGAATGTTTATGCAGGGCAATGGTAGATTTCAACATGATTGATACCGTAAGCCGTGGTATCAAGAAAATGTTCAATGAGCAATGGCGCAGACATTTTCCTATGCCTGACTATGAAATTGACCAGATAAAGAAGAAAGTAGTTGTCCGTATTTACGGCAATGAAATCAACAAGCGGTACACTGATTTGTTGAAGACAAACGACACTCTTTCACTATGGGATTGCATCTCGCTTGACGCAGTACAAAAAGGCAGAACTATTCATGAGGATATAGCTCAAGACTTGCTCAAACGTGGGCTGATAGAAGGTGAGGCTCCGCATTACAACATTTCTCTTAGCATAGCCCAAAACACGCATCAACTTCCTTCTTATACAAAGACAAAAGGATTGGATAAGGAGAAATTACGCCAGATGATACTGCAATTCCTACAAAACGCAGGTGACGAAGGAGCAAAGCGAGACAGTATTTATGAATACTTGAGGGATGTACTTCCTTCCACCAAAACAGACGAACAACAATTGCGCATGGTAGGCAAATTGCTTGTAGAGATGGATGAAAACAAATTAATAACAACCAAAGGACGAAAGTGGATAATAAGGTCGTAATAAGACCTAATTTGTGAATTACGACCTTTTTACGACCCAATATTACTCACTTGAGGTTGAAATAGGTCGTAATTAGAACCGATTTACGTCGAAAAAATCATATTATAACGGAGTTATTATCGTAAAATACAAAAGATATGTTATTCGGAAACAAGATAAGAGAACTCAGAGACGAGCAGAAGCTCTTGCAACGCCAATTGGCGGCAGCATTAGAAATAGACACTCCCATGTTCAGTAAAATTGAACGTGGCGACAGACGGGCTAAGCGAGAGCAAGTGGTTAAACTTGCAGAATTGCTGCATCAGGATGAAAATGAGATGTTGAAGCTGTGGCTCGCAGATAAATTAATCGATGCTATTGGAAATGAAAAAGACTATGCACTGAAACGGGATACCATAGAAGTGGTACAAAAAGCAATATTGTAGGATAACAATCATGAATACAGATACCATTATGAAAATGAGTTAGAAATGGAGAACAAGAGGTAGAAGTCTCTTCTTGCCGAATATGGTATACCATTTGATGTGTGCAATAATGATAACGATTTTGTATTAGAGCCAGCAAGTTCCGTTACGAATGAGCAAAATGAACGTTAAATACGTTAAATCTTCACGTTTTTGTATCTAAACAGAATCCACATTGCCGCTTTTCTACCGTTTAGAATGTATAACACTGATAATCAACTAATAATAGATACTATATATTTACAAGCTTCTTCTATTTCAATTCCATAAAGGTACGATTAGAACCTTTTGTTTTAAATCATCTATTATTTTTATGTTTTATTTCAATTCCATAAAGGTACGATTAGAACCTGATGTCATGGCATCGCAGAATGCTTTTACGAAATTTCAATTCCATAAAGGTACGATTAGAACATACTCGTATACCTGCGCTCTATGATTCACCTTCATTTCAATTCCATAAAGGTACGATTAGAACCCTGATGTCATGGCATCGCAGAATGCTTTTACGAAATTTCAATTCCATAAAGGTACGATTAGAACCCAGACGTGTCCATGGACGATATGTTGATGACTAATTTCAATTCCATAAAGGTACGATTAGAACTCGGTAAACGAATGTCAGATTGGGTCCGTGTTCACTAATTTCAATTCCATAAAGGTACGATTAGAACGTGCTAATATTGCTTCCATGGACGCTTCTGTGCAATTTCAATTCCATAAAGGTACGATTAGAACATGCTAATTCGGCAGAGCTTTGAGCCTGATTAGCAAATTTCAATTCCATAAAGGTACGATTAGAACCCTCGTTCCTTGCGAGGCTATCACCGCTCCTACATTTCAATTCCATAAAGGTACGATTAGAACCCAGGGCGTACCGTGGATAATCTCGCTCACATGCATTTCAATTCCATAAAGGTACGATTAGAACTATGAACGTGAAGGACGGTTTTGGCTCCATCGGCGATTTCAATTCCATAAAGGTACGATTAGAACACGAAGATTTGCCGTTCTAAAAGAGTTTTGAGTTTATTTCAATTCCATAAAGGTACGATTAGAACATCAAGATGCTCAGTTCGCTGTTAGGTACTTTGCCATTTCAATTCCATAAAGGTACGATTAGAACATTGTCAGTGGCAGCTATGCCCTACAGAAGGACATATTTCAATTCCATAAAGGTACGATTAGAACAGTTGAAAACCTTGCTGGCATACAGGATGTCGTAAATTTCAATTCCATAAAGGTACGATTAGAACTGTGCTATCAGGGTCTATCATGCGGTAATAACCGATTTCAATTCCATAAAGGTACGATTAGAACGGTATAGGTTCCGGCTCTATTTTCGTCTCCTGGCTCATTTCAATTCCATAAAGGTACGATTAGAACATACCCCCAAGACTTATAATTACTAATCTTCATTATTTCAATTCCATAAAGGTACGATTAGAACCCATCCACGCATACGATAACATCGCCATGCAAGCATTTCAATTCCATAAAGGTACGATTAGAACTGGCTTTTTTGAGTACCGTCATGTGGCCTTTGAGATTTCAATTCCATAAAGGTACGATTAGAACTCTTTCAGGAATCCAGCTTCGCTGTTGATTTCGCGAATTTCAATTCCATAAAGGTACGATTAGAACCCATCTGCGGATCATTCTCGTCTACATATTCCAACAAATTTCAATTCCATAAAGGTACGATTAGAACTATCGAGCGTGGTGAGTGGAAGCAGGAACGTCTATTTCAATTCCATAAAGGTACGATTAGAACTGCTTATTTCTGTTCGTTTATGGCCGCCATCTTGATTTCAATTCCATAAAGGTACGATTAGAACATGTGTGGATGGCAAGGTGGTGGAAGAACCTATTATATTTCAATTCCATAAAGGTACGATTAGAACAACTCTGCACGTCAACGAATATAGGTATATTGACTATTTCAATTCCATAAAGGTACGATTAGAACGTAACAACCGTTACGGAGGCTTTTGACTATGTGTATTTCAATTCCATAAAGGTACGATTAGAACGCTATCTTCTCTGCTTTTTGCAGCAGCTCCACCGAGATTTCAATTCCATAAAGGTACGATTAGAACGAAGGACAGCCTCGGTTGCTGCTGTAGAAAGTGGGTACATTTCAATTCCATAAAGGTACGATTAGAACTTTGGGTCGATGAAGTCGATGCGGCGGTTGAAGAATTTCAATTCCATAAAGGTACGATTAGAACTTTAAAAAGGTCCGTCAGTGGCTCCGTGCCTCTCAATTTCAATTCCATAAAGGTACGATTAGAACTCATATCTAATCAATACCATATTGTCTTTGCCTACATTTCAATTCCATAAAGGTACGATTAGAACATGATAGAGATATAAATGCTGCAATGAATATATTGATATTTCAATTCCATAAAGGTACAATTAGAACGTTCAGGGAACTCATAACATCAGGAGGTGTCGGAAATTTCAATTCCATAAAGGTACAATTAGAACTTGGTCTCCCTGCAGCTTTTGTTGAACGTGCTGCATTTCAATTCCATAAAGGTACAATTAGAACACGTCGAGTTGCTTCAAAGCCAAGAGCATCAAATTCATTTCAATTCCATAAAGGTACAATTAGAACGTATGCAGTATCTTGCCTTCCTCGTCGCGTTGTGTTGATTTCAATTCCATAAAGGTACAATTAGAACGACCAAATACCATCCTTGAGCATACGCTCAATTTATTTCAATTCCATAAAGGTACAATTAGAACTCATTATTGAAGATGACGGCATCGTAGAACGACAAATTTCAATTCCATAAAGGTACAATTAGAACTGCCTGCCGAGCCAACTTTGCGTTTGGCAACGAATTTCAATTCCATAAAGGTACAATTAGAACGCACTTGTTCGCGTCCGCAACAGGACAATGTTTTATTTCAATTCCATAAAGGTACAATTAGAACACTTTAAGGAAACGATGGTTTGATATGATTAATGAATTTCAATTCCATAAAGGTACAATTAGAACTATCAGTACCGCAAAAGACTTGATAATCAGCAGAATAATTTCAATTCCATAAAGGTACAATTAGAACGGAAGAAAGTCTTTAAAATAAGATTCTTTTACATAATTTCAATTCCATAAAGGTACAATTAGAACGATTTGCCCTTTGAAACTACAAATTGTTTTGCATATTTCAATTCCATAAAGGTACAATTAGAACCTCAACGGCAGCCTGACGTTTAGTAAGTTCACCAGATTTCAATTCCATAAAGGTACAATTAGAACTAGCCTTAATCATCTTGAAACAGGCAGTAGTTTCAAAATTTCAATTCCATAAAGGTACAATTAGAACAAATTATTGATTCACCTTCTAAATAAATTATAAATTAATTTCAATTCCATAAAGGTACAATTAGAACTTGGCTATGAACCTCTTTCAGACCCCTCTTCTGGATTTCAATTCCATAAAGGTACAATTAGAACCTTGGTCTCTGAATAAACAAGGCATGTTAAATGCATTTCAATTCCATAAAGGTACAATTAGAACCGCACCTGTTCGCATTCGCAGCAGGACAATCTTTTATTTCAATTCCATAAAGGTACAATTAGAACATAGATTAAATATTTCATCAGTAGACTCAACCATATTTCAATTCCATAAAGGTACAATTAGAACATTTGTCTTTTGACAATAACACGACTATGGAGTTATTTCAATTCCATAAAGGTACAATTAGAACTTCCTTAAAGAAGAGAGTATTGTATTTAGAGCCTTATAACTAACCATAACTTACTATGACTAACTAACCATAA
>OBLG01001964.1_pt1 | contig 13861 bp, 9 predicted proteins | sample 1517451 | NCBI WGS metagenome assembly OBLG01 (sample SAMN04571694, study PRJEB22368) | human gut metagenome | biome: human gut; material: stool | host: Homo sapiens | place: Luxembourg | collected 2012-06-29
CAGCAGCAGGGCGACTTTGTGCGGGTCGTACTGTCCGCTCTCCAGGGCGGCGATGAACTGCCCGACGATCAGAATGGCAGGGTAGCAGGCATCGTTGTGGACGTACTTCAGTCCGGCATCAATGACCGGGCGGCTGTCGCCGTGCAGTCCGATCTCCAGCGGCTCGGTCTTGTAGCCGAACCGCGCGAACACGCGGGACACGATGCGGAAATGGCGCGGCAGCATGGTGGGCATGAGAATGGTATAGGTCTTGCGCATTTCCTCGGTAAAGATGACACGCTCCGGTTCGGCGTTCCGATCAGGCGTGTCGCATCCGGCACAACCGGAGCCGTCAGCGCCCGCGCAGGCGGTGCGCCGGTCTTTCGACGTCTCAGGCATGGTTCTGTCCTCCCTTCATGGCGGAGCGCGACGGCGCGGCAGAAGTCTGTGCCGTCTGCCCGGCGGTTGCGTCCGGGAGCGAATGCGGCTTTTCCGCCAGCTCCAGCGCTCCGATAAGGCTCCGCAGACGGATAGTCACGGCGCCCAGATTGGTGATCTCGTCGATTTTGATCTGCGTATACAGCTTGTCGCCGCGCTCGAGTATCTCCCGCACCTCGTCCGTCGTGATGGCATCCAGTCCGCATCCGAAGGAAACGAGCTGTACCAGCTGTACATCCGGGTGCGCAACGGCGTACCGCGCGGCGGCATACAGGCGGGAATGGTACGTCCACTGGTTCAGCACATGGACGGGCGCGGGTTGAGTCAGTCCGGTGATGCTGTCCTCTGTCACGACGGCAAAGCCGAGAGATGTCGCCAGCCGATCGATGCCGTGCCCGATCTCCGGGTCGATGTGGTACGGTCGCCCGGCAAGGATCATGATGCGGCTCCCGCGCTCTCTCGCCCACGCGACGGCTGCCTCCCCCTCGCGCCGGATGTCCGCCATCCAGGCTTCGTAGGCGGTCAGCCCCGCCTGCACGGCGCGGCTTATCTGCCGGTGCGTAAAGCCGCCGAAGCGATCCTTCAGCAGGCGATACAGCTCCTTCGCCAGCTGCCTGCTGTCGTTGATATTGAGGTAGGGGTACAGGAAATTGACACCCTGCAACGAGTCCATGTTGCCTGCCAGCAGTTCGGAGTAATAGGCAACCACGGGGCAGTTGTAGTGATTGTCCCCGGTGTGTTCGTCCATGTTGTAGGTCAGGCAGGGGTAGAAGATCGCGTCCACGCCGCGCGCGATCAGATCCTCCATATGCCCGTGCATCAGCTTGGCGGGATAGCAGGCGGTGTCGGACGGAATGGAGTACTGTCCGCGCAGGTACAGACTCCGCGAGGAAGGACCGGAGAAGATCACCCGGAAGCCCAGCTCGGTGAAGAAGGTGAACCACAGCGGTGCCAGCTCGTACATACCCAGTGCCAGTGGCAGACCGACCGTGCCGCGTCCGCCGTCGCGGGCGGATTCCGCCAGCGCCTCGATCTTTTCGCGCTTGTAGCGGTGCAGGTCGGGGACGATATCGACGCCCTCGGGCAGTTTTCCGCCGGCACCGCGTTCGCACTTGTTGCCGGAGATGTACTTTTCTCCTCCCGCAAAGGTGTTGATGATAAGGTGGCAGTTGTTGCCGCACCCGTGGCAGGTGGCTGCCTTGGAGGTGTGCGTGAAGGCGGCGACGCCCTCGGCGGACAGGGTGGAGGACTTCTCAAGTCCCAGCGAACGGGCGTACAGCGCCGCGCCGTAGGCGCCCATCAGTCCGGCGATGCCGGGACGGATGACTTCCCGCCCGATCTCGCGCTCAAAGGAGCGGAGAACAGCGTCGTTGAGGAAGGTGCCGCCCTGCACTACGATCTCGTGCCCCAGCTCATCGGCACTGCTGGCGCGGATGACCTTGTAGATGGCGTTTTTGACGACGCTCCGGGAAAGACCTGCCGAAATGTCGCCGACACTGGCGCCGTCCTTTTGCGCCTGCTTGACCGAGGAATTCATGAACACGGTACAGCGTGTCCCCAACTCGACCGGCGCCTTTGCAAACAGACCCAGCCGCGCGAATTCCTCCACGCCGTAGCCCATGGATTTGGCGAAAGTCTCAATGAAGGAGCCGCACCCGGAGGAGCATGCCTCGTTGAGCATGATGGAGTCGATGGCGTTGTTGCGGACCTTGAAGCATTTGATGTCCTGCCCGCCGATATCCAGGATGAAGTCCACGTTGGGATTGAAGTAGCGGGCGGCGGTGAAGTGCGCCATGGTCTCGACCAGCCCCCGGTCGATGTGAAAGGCATGACGGATCAGCTCCTCGCCGTAGCCGGTGACGCAGGAGCCTTTGATGGTGATATGATCACCGCACAGGCGGTATATTTCGGTGAGCTGTTCCTGCACGATGCTGACCGGATTGCCCCGGTTGGAGTCGTAGTAGGCGTACAGAATCTCCCCGTCCCTGCCCATCAGCACCAGCTTGGTGGTGGTGGAGCCGCAGTCGATGCCCAGGAAAGCATCGCCGCTGTAATCCGCCGGGTATACCGCCTTGGCGGTCGCGCGGTTGTGGCGTTCGCAGAATGCGCGGTACTCCTCCTCGGAGGCGAACAGCGGCGGGGTGTGCGCCGTTGTGGGCATGGAGCGGCAGGATTCCTCCACGTCAGCGAGCAGAGCGTCCATGTCGGTTTCCCAGTCTTGCCCGGCGGCGTACAGTGCCGCGCCCAGCGCGACCGACAGCCGACCGTATTCCGGGAACAGTGCGTGTTTGTCATCCAACTTCAGCGCTTCCCGGAATGCCGCGCGCAGTCCCTGACAGTAGTACAGGGGACCGCCCAGGAACATGACTTTTCCTCCGATGCGCCGTCCCTGCGCCAGTCCGGCGATGGTTTGGCTGGCAACGGCGGCATAAATGCTGGCGGCAATGTTTTCCTTGGCGGCACCCTGATTCAGCAGTGGCTGGATGTCGGTCTTGGCGAATACGCCGCACCGCGAGGCGATGGGGTAGATGCGCGTGTGGCGCAGGCTCAGCTCGTCCATTTCCTCAATGGTCAGGTCAAGCAGGGTAGCCATCTGGTCGATGAAAGCGCCCGTGCCGCCGGCACAGGTCCCGTTCATGCGCTCATCCAATCCGCCGTCGAAGAAGATGATCTTGGCATCCTCCCCGCCCAGTTCAATGACGGCGGATGTGTCCGGTTCCAGCCGGCGCACGGTTTCGGCCGTGGCAAAGACCTCCTGGACGAACGGGATATTTGCCGCGCGTGCCAGTCCCAGCCCGGCGGAGCCGGATATGGCGACGCGGACGCGTCGATTCCCAACCAGCGGCTGAACGCGCCGGAGCAACTCCAGCGTCTTGGGACGCACCTGCGAAAAGTGCCGCTCGTAGCAGGAGTAGACCAGCCGCCCGCTCCCGGCGGGACATCCCGCCTCGCCGCAAAAGACGACGATTTTAGCGGTCGTGGAGCCGATATCAATGCCGATAACGGCGACCTCGCCGTCGCCCATGGTCAGCGATCCGGGGACACCCGATGACTGCAATGCCGTTTTGTTTTCCGTTTCGATCTGCATATGTGAATCTCCTGTTTCCCGGCAGGGGGACGCCTGTCGGGTTTCCTGACAAAATACCTTCTTATATGGTACCACGCAAAAATGAACCCCGTATAAACTGCCCGCGACGCAGTGTAAATTTTTCTGCGAAACAGAATCACCCGGAGGCATATATCCTCCGGGTCACTGCGGTTTGTTCGGGATCACGCTTTGCTGAACGGCAATTTTTCCAGCTCCGCCCGGCTGTACCGGTAGCGGTTGCCGCAGAAGCGGCAGACAATCTCCAACTCCTCCGGTTTTCCCTCGGCGACTTGCTCCGCCAGCAGTTTTTCCACCTGAGCGCGCCCCAGCGATGCCATGACGGCGTCCATCCTCTGCCGGGAGCAATTACAACGGTAGCCGACCTCCAGCTCGTCGAAAATATCATACGGGATACCCTGCAATGCGACATCGGCAATGGCGCGGTTGTCCATCCCGTCCCCGATCATGCGGCTGATGCGGGACAGGGCACCGGCGTTGCGCTCCAGTTTGGTGATGGTACCCTCATCGGCAAAGGGGAGCAGCTGGATGAGGATGCCGCCTGCCGCCCGGCAGGAATGGTCGGTGTCTACCAGCACGCCCAGCGCACACAGCGTGGGGATCTGTTCGCTTTGCGCGAAGTACCCGGTCACGTCTTCGGCGATCTCGCCGCTGGTCAGCGGAGCCGAGCCGACCTCGGGCTGTTCGCCGCCCAGATCCTTGATGACCTGTACCAGCCCGTTGCTGCCGACCAGCCCGCCGACATCCAGCTTTCCGTCTGCGCGGAGCGGCAGATCGGCGTTCGGATTCTGTATGTAGCCGCGAACATTGCCGCGCCAGTCGCTGACGGCGAGTATCCGCCCGGCGGGACCCCCGCCGTCGATGGACAGCGTCAGGGTATCGGTCTCCTCACCCAGCATACAGCCCATCATGGAGGCGACCGTCAGCGTGCGCCCCAGCGCGGCGGTTGCCGTTGGGGACGGAGTGTGGCAGCGTATGGCGCTGTTTACGATGTCGGTTGAATGGATGACGTGGATGCGGGCGCTCCCGTCCTGCGTCATGGCTCGAAGAATTTTACTCATGATACTCCGTTTTTCCTTTCCGTACCGTGTCCGTCCGGGCACAGGTACCAGTCCCCGGTCTTGCGGGTGCGGGCAACGATGTGCCAGCGCGTATCGCTTTCCCCGGCGGGAGTGAAATCAAACCCGCCGAAGATGCCGCACAGGTCAAAGCCGGCGCGATCCAATGCCGTTTCCAATTCCCCGCGGCTGAAGCAACGCTCGGTCTGCTCCTCGTCGGTGCGGACATAGCGCCCGTCCTTCTCCTCCCGGAACACCGACAGGTAGAAGCGGCACAGGTGCGTGCCGGGGTCGTACTCGTTCTGCCAGCCGCAGTATACCGCCGGCGCGCTCGGTTGTCCGTCTGCCGCCGGGGCGGTATCCTCCAGTATATAGGCATTTCCGCCGTAGACCTTTTCAAAGGTTACGGGGCTGTTTACATCAAAGACCAGCAGTCCGCCCGGCGCGATATACAGGTACAGGCAGGCAAGGCAGGCGTCCAGGTCGCCGTCTCCGCACAGGTAATTGATGCTGTCCAGACAGCAAACGGCGGCGTCAACCGTGCCGTACAGTTCAAAGGAGCGCATATCCTGGCAGAGGAAGAGCGGTGTCGTCACCCCGGCGGGCAACTCGTCCGTTCCCGCTTCGTCCAACAGCCGGATCGTGCGTTCGGTGCTTTTGCGGTACGCCTCGGCAAGCATATCCTCACTGCCGTCAATGCCGATCATGTCATACCCCCGATCGGCAAGGGGGAAGGTCATGCGCCCCGTTCCGCAGGCGAGATCCAGCACGATGCGCGGGCGCGCGGGCAGGAAGCGGTCAAAGCACGCCTCAAGAAAGGCACTCCAGCGCCCGTAGTCTATCTCCCGGTTGAGGCAGTCGTACACGCCTGCCAGCGCCTGATAGCCGCTGTACACGGTCAGCTCCGGTCGGTGCCGTCGCCCGACGGCTCTGCCGCGTCCAGACGATCCAGCACCTTGTTGTATCCGTCGTTTCCGTACTTGAGACAGCGGTTCACGCGGCTGATGGTGGCGGTGCTGAGTCCCGTCCGTGCGGCGATGTCCGTATACACGCAGTTGTTGCGCAGCATCCGCGCCGCCTGCATCCGGCGGGACATTTCCTGCAGTTCAGAAACTGTGCACAGATCCTCAAAAAAGCTGTAGCAGTCCTCGACTGTTTCCAGCGTCAGGATGCCCCGGAACAGGCAGTCCAGTTTTTCGTCCTTCAGTTTGCTCGGCATGACTGTATTCGTCCTTTCGCGCGCAGACGGCGGCACCGACCTGTGCGTCTCCGTCTGTTTTTTTGGGGGGTTCAGCAGGGTTTTCTGCTTTTGCAATTTTTGCGGCAGAGGCTTTCCGAAACTTTCCCGTTCTTCTCCCTGCGGCAGACCTGCTATGCTGTAACAGTATAGCACATTCCCTCGCTGAAGTAAAGAAGAATTTGTAAACTGTCAGGGGCGGCTATCCTTCGCGAAGAAAAGCCGGGGACTCCTGACGGGAAGTCCCCGGAAAACCATTACGGTAATGGTCGCCCGGAGATGCCGCGTGGCGGTTCCGCCGGGCATCGCGGAGCCGATTCCGCCGCGCCCTCATATTCCGAGGCACAGCGATGCAATGCCGAAATAAACCAGCAGAGTCAGCGTGTCCACGATGGTGGTGAGGAACGGACTTGCCATGACAGCCGGGTCAAAGCCAATCTTCTTTGCGCCGATCGGCAACAGTGTGCCGATGAGCTTGGCAATCAGGATCGCCGTGGCAATGGTCGCGCAAACTACCAGCGACACGCGGACATTTTCCCACGTGAAGTGCAGGCGGAAATCCACCAGCATGGTTTTGACAAAGCAGGCGGTTCCGACGGTCGCGCCGCAGAGCAGTGCCACACGGAACTCCTTCCACAGAATCCGCAAAACGTCGGACGGCTCAATATCGCCGACCGACATACTGCGGATAATGGTCACGGAGGTTTGCCCGCCCGCATTTCCGCCGGTATCCATCAGCATGGGAACAAAGACGGTCAGTATCGGGAGCGCCGACAGCGCACCCTCAAAATGCCCCAGAATCGTGGAAGTGAAGGTCGCGGATACCATCAGCAGCAACAGCCACGGGATGCGTTTGGACCATGTTTCCAGAACGCCTGTCTTGAGGTATGGCTTGTCTGTCGGAACGATAGCCGCCATCTTTTCGATGTCCTCGGTCACCTCGTCCTCCATGACGTCCATGGCGTCATCGACGGTGACGATACCGACCAGCCGGTGTTCTCTGTCCACGATCGGCAGTGCCAGTAAATCATACCGGGAAATCAGCGAGGCGACCGTTTCCTTGTCGTCCAGCGTGGAGGCGCAGATGACGTTTTCGTCCATGATATTCTCGATGCTGTCGTCCGGCTTGGCGAACAGCAGTGTCCGCAGCGGGACGATACCCTGCAGAACCCGTGCCGCATCGGTCACGTAGGCAACATACACGGTTTCCTTGTCAATTCCGGTCTTGCGGATGTGGTCTACCGCCTGCGTGCAGGTCATATCCCGGTGCAGGTCGATGAATTCGGCTGTCATAACCGATCCGGCGCTGTCCTCCGGGTAGGCAAGGAAGCGGTTGATGGCGGCGCGCGTTTCCGGCTGGGCATTCCGCATGACCCGGTGCACGATGCTCGCGGGCAACTCCTCCAGCATATCCACGGCATCGTCCAGCGACAGGTCCTCCACGATTGCGGAGAGTTCCCGGTCGCTCATGGCAAGGATGATGCGCTGCTGTTCCTCGACATCCAGTTCGGCAAACACGGCTGCCGCCTGATCCTTGCTCAGCAGCTTGAACACTGCCGGAAGCCGCGCTGCCGGCAGTTCGGTGAAGAAGTCCGCGATCTCAACAGGCAGCAGCGCATCCAGTTCCGCACGGAAATCCACATACCGGCGGGTGTTGAGCATATCAGTCAGGCGCTCGAAGGTGTCCTCGACCTCCTGCGTATGCTGTTCGGACTCGGTCGGCTCCTCTTTCCCGTCCCCATCGGGGGGTGTATCGGTCTCCTCCGGCTCATGAGCCGGATCCGGTTCCGGGGGATGGGGCATCTGACATTCTTTGGGTGTCGTGTCGGCTGTACTTTCACAGCCGATACCTGTCCCTGATTCGTCAGGTGTCATGTTCATGTCTGTTCCGTCGTCTGACGGCACGGCGTCGTTCCGGTTCAGGCGCTCATCGCGCCCGTCGTTCGTGTTTTCGTGCTTCATAACGATCCATCCCCCGTTTCTTTGCTTGATTTGAACGTGGGGCAGTCGGCACGCAAACCCGCTCCCCACCGGCAAGCGGTCGGAACATACCGTCCGCAAGCGGTAACAGTATAGCACCGTCGGCAGGATTTGTCAAGCTGTTTTTTGGATTTTTACACGATTTGGGCGCGGTTTCGTCAGATTTTCATCATTTTACGGAATTAGTATGCCCGCCCTTCTTTTTTCGTCTAATTTTACGGTTTTTCTCCGGATATATCGGATTTTGCCCGTTCCGCGCGCAAAAAAGAACCGGAGAATCCCGCGCGGGACTCTCCGGTTTCATGCTTACTTCAGAACTTGTCGCTCAGTTTGTACTGGAGGCAGGGGCAACCGTTCTCGATGGGGTACACGATTTCGTTGGGTGCCGCCCAGCGCACGGCATTCTTGAGAATGCGCTGTACGTACGGATTATAGAAGGAACGGCAGAACTCGTGACCGGGCTGGAAGTAGAAAATCTTGCCTGCGCCACGGTAGTAGCACAGACCGGAGCGGAAGATAAACCCGTCCTCATACCAGCTGCCGAACACCAGTTCGTCCGGCTGGGGTACGTAAAACGGCTCGCAGTACAGCTCCTCAAACAGCTCAAAGTGGTCGGGGATACCGGCGGTAATGGGATGTCCGGGCAACAGATTCCACACTATTTCGTTCTGGTCACGTCCCCACGACAGGTTGCCGTTTGTGCCGACGACCTCCCGGAACACCTTGGAGTGATGCCCGGAGTGCAGGACAATCAGTCCCATTTTGCCGCGGTAAACGCGGTCGCGGATCTTGGCGACCAGCTCGTCCGACACCTCATGGTGTGCCATATGTCCCCACCAGAACAGCACATCGGTGGTGTTCAGCACCTCGTCGGGCAGACCCTGCTCCGGATCGTCCAGCGCCGCCAGACGGATGTTCAGAGTCGGATCGGTCTCAAGGAAGGACTTGATGCATCCGTGGATGCCGTCCGGGTAGATGTCCCGGCAGGCAGGTTCCTGCCGTTCGTGGCGGTACTCATTCCAAATGGTAATGTTCAACTGCTTCTCTGCCATTGTTTTGGTCTCCTTTACCCATTTTAATATATTATTGCTCTCAAAAACAGAGGGTCAGACATCAATGCACAGCCCGTCATAAGCGGGTGTGACGCCCAGCGGGGCAAGGCGCTCCCGCAGTCGATCCGGACCGGTATGCAGGGTGCGTGCCATGTGCGACACGTAGAATCTGACGTCCGGGGCAAAGCGATCGTACTTACGGAAGGTGCGGAGCATCAACTCCAGCATATCCAGCGTATTGTGTTCAAAGCTGCGCCAATCATCCGGTGCCGTCTCACCGCAGGTCAGCTCCAGCACCACGGCATTGACGGGCTGATCCTTGATGGCGTTCCACGAGGTCGTGGGTATCCATGCGCTGTCACAGCCGTAGTACAGCAATCGCTCCCCGTCGCCGATAAGATACAGGCGCGTTGTTTCCTCCGGATCATCGGTCGCGTGATTGGAGCGCAACGACAGTACCCGGTACCCGCCGATGGGGTAGGCAAGCTCCGGTCGGACACGGGTATCCACGAACGCAATGCGGCTCGTGCGCGCATCTCCGAGTGCCGCATGCAGGCTGCGCAGGCACGCCATATCGCCCCACAGGGTACAGTCCCGCCCGGCGCACAGGCGCTCGACGGTTTCCGGGCAAAAATGATCGCTATGCGTGTGGGTGACAAGGATATTCTTCACGCCGTCCAGTATATGTGGGTCATTGCTATGCTCCGCATAGTGAAACACGTGCGGACCGGGATCAATCAGCAGATCGCGATTGATCAGCACCGACGAGAATCGCCGGTGAAAAACGCCGGGTGTGTAGGCGTTAATGTCCCAGTCCGCCGCGCCGGTTCCGAGAAAGGTCAGCTTCACGGTACAACACCTCCTGCTATCGCGCCGTCATGCGGTCAGCCGAGCACCGACGAAGCGATCTGCTGAGCCAGCGCGCGAACCGCTTCCTCCTGACCGGGTGCCAGCGTGGAACGCAGAGTCAACGTCGGCTCCAGCACAGTGGTGTTTTTCAGCGGCGTCAGCAGTTCGCGCATCAGCTTGCCGGAAGCGGGCGCCCAGCTGCCGTTTTCAATCAGCGCAACCGTCCGTCCCTGCCAGTTGTGCGCGACCAGATCGTGCAGCAATGTCTCCATACTCACAAAAATGCCGTTGTTATAGGTCGTTGCGGCAAAAACCACGTGCGACACACGGAACGCCTCTGCCAGCACATACGACGGATGCACCGCCGACACATCGAACATCCGGATGCGGCGCACGCCCGCCTCGGCAAGATAGCCCGCCAGCAGTTCGGCTGCCGCCTTCGTGCCGCCGTAAACCGATGCATACGCGACGAGAACGCCGCGCTCCTCCGGCGTATAGCTGCTCCAAAGGCTGTACTTCTCCAGAACTATTCCCAGTTCTCCGCGCCAGATGTACCCGTGCAACGGGCAGATGCGCCGGATATCCAAAGCTGCTGCCTTCTTCAGTACCGCCTGCACCTGTACGCCGTACTTGCCGACGATGTTGGTATAGTACCGCCGCATTTCCTCCATGTAGCCCGCTCCCAGATCCGCCTCATCCGCAAACAGGTTGCCGGACAGCGCACCGAAGCCGCCGAAGGCATCCGCCGAAAACAGCGTGCCGTCGGTCTTATCGTAGGTCATCATCACTTCAGGCCAATGAACCATCGGCGCCATGACAAAGGTAAACGTATGGCGCCCGGTGCAAAGCTCCTCGCCCTCAGCGACCAGTCTTGTGCGTCCGGTCAGGTCAAGCCCGGGGAAAAACTGATTCAGCAGGGTGACGGTCTTCTTGTTGCACACGACAACGGCGTTCTGCCAGCGGGTAAGCACCGCTCCTAGCGTAGCGCAGTGATCCGGCTCCATGTGCTGGACGACAACATAGTCCAGATCGGCTCCGTCCAGCGCCTCGGCAGTTGCCGTCAGGAATGTATCGGCTACCGCTCTGTCCACCGTGTCAAACAGGACATTCTTCTCATCCCGGAGCAGGTAGGCGTTATAGGACACCCCCTCCGGTACAGGGTATGCGCTCTCAAACAGTGCAAGACGCCTGTCCGAGGCGCCGACAAACAGCAGGTCGTCCGTGATTTTCCGGATGCTCATGTAATTATCCTCCATTACCGTACAGTGATTTTTTCTTTTTATATGCAGAACCCCCCGCAGGGCGGGGGGGCAGGCTGCGGCAATGCCGCACAACGATGGTGGCGCAGATGCGCCGCCAAGGTATTGATCGCGCATTGTGTGGTGCTGCCTTTAAGTGTGTGCGAGGTTTGCCGCCCCCCAGACGGCAAGCGCGTGATCCTCCTCGCCGGTTCCGCCGCTGACGCCCAACCCGCCGATCAGAACGCCGTTCTCATACAGGGGCACGCCCCCGCCGAAGGTCACGATGCGATCCAGATTCTGCAAGCCGTAAAACGTCCCTCCCGGCTGAACCAGTCTTGCCAGCTCGGCAGTCGGCATTTTGACCGCCACCGCCGTATATGCCTTGCGTACCGCCACCTCATAGCTGACGAGAAACGCGCCGTCCATAACGTGCACCGCAACCGGATTGCCTTGCGCATTCGCCACCGCGATGACAGCCTGCTTTCCTTCCGAAAGCGCCTTGCGCTCCACCGCCGCGATCAGCCGGGTAGCCCGCTCCAGATCCAGCACAGAGCCGCCGCCGACACGCGCCAGCACGGCTTTCAGTACGTTCTCAACTGTTGGATCAACCGGGGCGGCATCCGCCGGGGCAGGCACAACCGCCGCTGCCGGAGCGGTCTCTGCCGCAACCGGTTCACGTGCCGCCTTGTCCTTCTCCTCCTCGCTCAGCCAATCCGCATACCGGGCGGCGGCAAGCAACCAGTCGCCCAGTCGGTTCATGTACACCTTGAAGGCACCGGGGACGGCATAGCGTCTGTCCATGGCGATCAGCGCGCGTTCCGCCCGCCGCACCGTTGAACGCGCCGCATCCAGCCGTGCGGACTGCTCACAGCCACCGGGCAGGGCGCCCTGCCAATCGCTCCCGCGCTTGTCAGTCAGTACGCCGACCATGCGATCCGTATCAGATTCCAGAAAGGCGATTTCCTCAGAGGAAAACACGAATTTTCCGCTCCGGGGATCCGCCAGCCCTGCCGCCAGCGTGCGGAGCGTCGTCTGTACCCGGACGAGCTTGCCTGCAAAATCCGGGCATACTGTCACGCAACGCACCAGTCCCAGCGCCGCCACGGACTCCTCGGCACCGCCGATAGCGGCGACCCGTTCGTCTGCTTTGGACACCTGAGAGCCTGGCAGAAGGGAGGTCAGTCCCTTGTCGCCGTTGCCGGTATACAGCGTCCCTTTCTCCGGTTTTCCGTTCCCCATGTATCGCACCTCGTTCCCACACGGCACAAGCCGCGCGTCACTTGCGGATGCCGCCTGTCACAGACACGTGACCGGTAGGCACTCCAACACAGAGTATATTATACAACAAATCCATCCCTGCGTCAAGAGGGATTTCCGAAATTTCACCGGATGGCGGCGGCAAAAGTCACCCAAAGAAGCCCCCGCGCCAGCGGGGGCTTCTTTGGAATGTTGCCTTATGTCGCGTTTCTCTTACGGGTCACGAGCACGACAGCCATGGCACCGGCACCGAGCGCAATGATTCCAAGGATTATCCAGACCCACACACATGCGGTGCCTGTCGAAGGAGATGCAATCTGCGCTCCGACATGGAAGCTGATTGTTGCATCGCCGCTTCCGGATCGGATGGTGATGGTGTGCTCACCCTCGGAAAGTGTCCCGAGGTAACCTGCTTTCAGCTCGATGATGATACTGCCCTCGCGCTTATCGTAGTTGTCGGAGGAGATCACATTGCCGTCGACGAGGACCTCTACGAAGTCGGCATATGCCGCATTGGACCGGAATGTCAGCCCGTTTTCGCTGCCCTTGTTCCACCTGCTGTTTTCCCCTTCCGTGATAGTGGGAGCGAGCTTATCGACGGTAACGGCAGGCTTCTGATAGCCGCAGACCGTGCATTCCTCATGCTTGGCGCCCTCCTCGGTCACAGTCGCCTCCCTGTCGGTTTTCCACTCGAAGGTGTGAGCCGTTCCGTCGCGCCTGTCTTTACAAACAGCGCACTCGTGCCAATGCTGCTCGCTGTCCTTTGTCCATTCGGTCTTGTATGTATGAGCAGTAAGCTCTCCATACGCCTGACCGCATACTGTACAGACCGCTTTTTCTTTGCAGGTCGCCGTGCCGCCCGTGTGATCGGTCAGTTGCTTCCCGCAAACATCACACTTGTGATCCTTGTTGTCGTCCGCACACTCGCTCAGCGTCTTGCCGCACAGGTCACACTTGTGATCCTTGTTTTCGTCCGCGCATTCGCTCAGCGTCTTACCGCACAGGTCACACTTGTGATCCTTGTTTTCGTCCGCGCATTCGCTCAGCGTCTTACCGCAGAGGTCGCACTTGTGATCCTTGTTGTTGTCGGTACACTCACTCAGGGTTTTGCCGCAGAGGTCACACTTGTGATCCTTGTTGTCATCAGCGCACTCGCTCAAAGTTTTGCCGCAAAGGTCGCACTTGTGATCCTTGTTGTTGTCGGCACACTCACTCAGGGTTTTGCCGCAGAGATCGCACTTGTGATCCTTGTTTTCGTCCGCGCACTCACTGAGAGTTTTACCACAGAGGTCGCACTTGTGATCCTTGTTTTCGTCCGCGCACTCACTCAGTGTCTTGCCGCAGAGGTCACACTTGTGATCCTTGTTGTTGTCGGCGCACTCGCTCAAAGTCTTGCCGCAGAGGTCGCACTTGTGATCCTTGTTTTCGTCCGCACACTCGCTCAATGTCTTGCCGCAGAGGTCGCACTTGTGATCCTTGTTTTCGTCCGCGCACTCGCTCAAAGTCTTGCCGCAAAGATCACACTTGTGATCCTTGTTGTTGTCGGCGCATTCGCTCAGAGTTTTGCCGCAGAGGTCACACTTGTGATCCTGGTTGTTGTCCGCGCACTCGCTGAGGGTTTTGCCGCAGAGGTCACATTTGTGATCCTTGTTGTTGTCCGCGCA
>OBLG01001973.1_pt1 | contig 13784 bp, 9 predicted proteins | sample 1517451 | NCBI WGS metagenome assembly OBLG01 (sample SAMN04571694, study PRJEB22368) | human gut metagenome | biome: human gut; material: stool | host: Homo sapiens | place: Luxembourg | collected 2012-06-29
TGGAAGCATCGACCATAGCCTGATCGACCACCAGCCAGCTGTAGCTGCCGGTCTGTGCGATCTCGGCTGCGGAGACCACGTCACGGGTGCCCACTTCGTCGATGAAGCGCTTGCCCTCGGCGTTGATCAGCACGGCACCGTCGCCGCGCAGGCCCTCGGTGATCAGGGCAGCAGTGTTGGCTTCCACGGTGGGGTGGATCTGGATCTGATCCATATCCACGGTGTCGGCACCGATGGCGGTTGCCATCTCGATGCCCTGGCCCTGAGCGCCGGCAGCGTTGGTGGTCATAAAGCCCTTCAGCTCCGGCTTGTACTCAACGACCATGTCCAGGTTTGCGCCGAAACCGCCGGTAGCCAGCACAACAGCCTTGGCATTGACGGTGACGGTCTCACCGGAAGCACCGGTAGCCTTCACGCCCACGGCAGCGCCGTTGGCATCGGTCAGGATCTCGGTAGCGGTGGTGTTCAGCAGAGTCTGCACACCAGCCTTGTCGCAGTTCTCCTGCAGCAGGGGAATCATGTAAGAACCGACGGAAACGGTCTTGCCGTCGCCGTCCACGGGGCGATGGATGCGCTTGACGGATGCGCCGCCGAAGCTGGACACGCTGTGCAGAGTGATGCCGTGCTCGTCCAGCCAGTCGATGGCGTCGGCACTGTTGGAGCACAGAGTCTCCACCAGCTCAGGGTTATTCAGACCCTTGCCGCCGATCATGGTGTCCAGCTCCATCAGCTCCACGCTGTCGAAGTAGCCCTTGGGGTCAGCCTGATAAGCTGCCCACTGCTCAGAAACGGTCTTGGCCAGGGCGGTGATGGTAGCGTTGTCGGCGTACTTTTCAGCAGCGGTCTTCAGGGTCTTTTCCACGCCTGCAGACTCGCCGAACTCGTTCTCGTCCTGGTACACGGTCTTGCCGGCGTTCATGCCGCCGGTGGCACGGACGGAGTTGCCGCCCACCATGGGCTGGCTCTCCAGGATGACAACGCTCTTGCCCTCGCCGGCAGCGGTGATGGCAGCAGTCATGCCTGCGCCGCCTGCGCCCACAATGGCAACATCTGCGTCAATGGTGGAATCCTCAGCCTTGGTGTTCTCAGCCTCGACTGCAGTCTTGTAGTCATCGGCGTTCAGGCCGGCAGCAGTCAGAGCGGCAGCTGCAGCCTCCTTGATGGCATCGGAGGTGATGGTTGCAGTGGCCACGCCGTCCACGGCAATGCTGCCGCTCTCGGCAATTGCGCCGGGCAGCTGTTCCAGAGCCATGGTGCCGATGCCGGGGGTCTCATCCTTGCCCTCAGCGGTGCAGCCGGTGATCTTGCCGTCGGTCAAAGTCAGAGTGACGGTAACATCGCCGCCCATACCCTTGGCCGTACCGGTGAACTCGCCGGACACGCCTGCGGTGGAGGAGGCAGACTTGCTGCCGCAGCCGAACAGGCTCAGGGCCATGACGGATGCCAGCGCAAGCGCAGCCACTCTCTTGCGAATCTGATTCTTTTTCATTGTTTCTTCCTTCTTATTTTGGGTTGCTTGTATTCGGATATCTATCAGCAAAAAAAGGGGAGCTGCTCATTCGGAAAGCAGCTCCCCCTCGCTGAAACTTAGGAAAGACTTAGGCGTTAGCCTGAGCTGCAGCAACAGCGCATGCAACGGTAGCGCCGACCATGGGGTTGTTGCCCATGCCGATCAGACCCATCATCTCAACGTGAGCGGGCACGGAGGAAGAGCCAGCGAACTGAGCATCACCGTGCACACGGCCCAGAGAGTCGGTCAGGCCGTAGCTTGCGGGGCCTGCTGCCACGTTATCGGGGTGCAGGGTACGGCCCGTGCCGCCGCCGGAAGCAACGGAGAAGTACTTCTTGCCGTTCTCGATGGCCCACTTCTTGTAGGTGCCAGCAACCAGGTGCTGGAAGCGGACGGGGTTGGTGGAGTTGCCGGTGATGGAGCACTGAACGTCCTCCTTCTTCATGATGGCAACGCCTTCCATAACGTCGTTAGCACCGTAGCACTTAACGGCTGCGCGCTCACCCTCGGAGAAGGGGATCTCCTTGACGACCTTCAGGGTCTGGGTGGGGATATCGTACTCGGTCTGCACATAGGTGAAGCCGTTGATACGGGAAATGATGTAAGCTGCATCCTTGCCCAGGCCGTTCAGGATGACGCGCAGGGGGGTCTTGCGGACCTTGTTTGCGGTGCGGGCGATGCCGATAGCACCCTCAGCAGCAGCAAAGGACTCGTGGCCTGCCAGGAAAGCGAAGCAGGTGGTGTCCTCGCTCAGCAGACGAGCGCCCAGGTTGCCGTGGCCCAGACCGACCTGACGCTGCTCAGCGACAGAACCGGGGATGGTGAAAGCCTCCAGGCCCTCACCGATGGCGGCAGCGCACTCGGCTGCGTCGGTCAGGCCGCGCTTCACAGCGATGGCGGTGCCCAGGGTGTAAGCCCAGACAGCGTTATCAAAGCAGATGGGCTGCACGCCGCGCACGATCTTGTCGCAGTCGATGCCCTTAGCGAGGAGCATCTCGTTGCAAGCGTCCAGAGACTCCAGGCCGTTAGCCTTCAGGCATGCCTCGATTTTCGGCATGCGGCGATCCATAGATTCAAAAGTTGCCATGAGTTGTTCCTCCTCTCTTATTCCTCACGCGGGTCGATGTACTTGACAGCGCCCTGCTCCTTGCTGAAGCGGCCGTAAGTACCCACGTTCTTCTCGTAAGCCTCGTTGGGGGTCTTGCCGTGACGGATATCCTCCATCATCTTGCCCAGCTTGACGAACTGATAGCCGATGACCTCATCGTTGGCATCCAGAGCCAGCTTGTTGATGTAGCCCTCGGTCAGCTCCAGGTAACGGACACCCTTGGCCTTGGTGGAGAAGATGGTGCCGGTCATGGAGCGCAGGCCCTTGCCCAGGTCATCCAGACCTGCGCCGATGGGCAGACCGTCCTCAGAGAAAGCGGTCTGGCTGCGGCCGTAGACGATCTGCAGGAACAGCTCACGCATAGCCACGTTGATGGCGTCGCACACCAGGTCGGTGTTCAGAGCTTCCAGAATGGTCTTGCCGGGCAGGATCTCGCCTGCCATAGCAGCAGAGTGGGTCATGCCGGAGCAGCCGATGGTCTCCACCAGAGCCTCCTCGATGACGCCGTTCTTGATGTTCAGGGACAGCTTGCAGGTGCCCTGCTGGGGTGCACACCAGCCCACACCATGGGTGTAGCCGCTGATGTCCTTGATCTCATAGGCCTTGACCCATGCGCCCTCTTCGGGGATGGGAGCCGGACCATGCTTAGGACCTTTGGTGATCGGGCACATATTCTGTACTTGCTGCGAATAGGTCATAATCATACTCTCCTTTTGACAAATGTCGCTTGGCGGGAACACGGCTGCGCCCTGCCGGCACAGCTCGTCCTCCCGTTTTGCATCGGCTGCGCAGGCCGCTCTCTCTTTCGGCCGCACAGCACTACCACGCATGATTTTATTATAGAGAATGCGCGCGCATTTTGCAAGACATTTCCGCCAAAAATCCGCAATTCTCTTTCTGGTCATTTACATCTAACCGTCAATTCGTCCGCTTTCTGCCGGGCATTTGTCATTTTTCTGTCAATTCTGTCAGCAGGTCCGGTCCATGCCCTGCTGTCCGCGCCCAGCAGACGGTTCCACCGGCCGCAAGGCCCGGATGCAGGCAAAGCCGGCCCCGGCGGCTGCCACAGCCATCCAGTGCCGACCGACTTCCAGCCCGAAGAAATTGGCTGCAAACGGAAAGGCAAGGCTGCCCACGCTCTGCCCCAGCGCCAGAAAGCCATAGTTGACCCCCGCATGGGGGAAGCCGAACAGGTCGGTGGAAAGGGCCGGCAGAACCGCCGCCAGCGCCGAGTAGCAGAAGGTGAGGCCCGCATAGCAGGCCACCACGCCCCAGCCCTGTGCAAAGGCAAACCCCGCCGACAGCCCGGCAGACACTGCAAACAGCAGCATGTCCGTGGGGCGGCGGCCGATTCGGTCACTGAGCAGAGGCATCAGCAGGCGGCCTGCCGCACTGCCCACGCTGCCCAGTACCACGCTCCACAGCGCCGCCTGCTCCTCCAACCCGCGCTCCATGCCCAGCTTTAAAATAATGGGGCTGAACAGCAGCACTGCGGGGGTAGAAAAGCACACCGCTCCGGCGCACAGCCAGTACTGCTTTGTGCGCAGCATCTGCTGCGGGGCAAGGTCAATGGTGTTTTTGCCGTTCTCCTGCGGTTTTTGGGTCTGCCCGGTCTGCGGCGGGTCCTGCAAAAGCAGACTGCCCACAAGGCATACCGGCAGGGTGACCGCCCCCAGTGCCCAGAAGGCCCCCCGGATGCCCTGCACGATCCAGAACCCCCGCACCGCCGTGCGCACGAATACCGTGAGGAAAGCGCCGCTCAGCCCCACCGCCCCGCCGATGACGCCGGTGGCCAGCCCCTTGCGGTCGGCGTACCACTTCTGGGCGCAGGACTGGATGGACGGATACAAAAACGCCGTGCCCAGCCCCGCCGGGATGCTGAACGCCAGAAAGAACGCCTCTGCGCTGCCCGGCGGCAGCAGGCCCGCCGCAAAAAAGCCGCCGCAGAGCAGGGCGGTGCCCCACAGGCCCGCGCAGCGGGGGCCGTGCCTGTCCTGCAGGAAGCCGCCCAGAACGCACCCCACACCGAAGGCCGCGATGAGGATGCCAAACGCATACCCCGCCCCCTGCTCCGACAGGCCGTATTCCTCCATGACCGGCTGCTGGAACACGCCCCACGCCGCCGGAAGCCCCGTGAGCACCTGAATGGCGACCCCGGCGGCAAGGATCGTCCACGGGTGTTTTGCTGCAAACTGCTGTTTCATCGTTTCACCTCAAAATCCGTGCAATTTGCGATAGTGTGCCCATTCGGATTGACAATCCGGCAGTTTCCTTTATAATATGATGTACTGGAAACAATTCAATTGACATATAGAGAGGTATTGCAACCATGAAAACACAGGCATTGAAGGGCATGCGCGACCTGCTGCCCGCCGAGCAGACCCTGCGCGACTACATCCAGGGCCAGATCCTGGAGACCTACCGTGCGTCCGGCTTTGAGCGCATCTCCACCCCCATGCTGGAGGATATGGAGAATCTGGACAAGTCCGACGGCGGCGACAACCTGAACCTGATCTTCAAGGTGCTCAAGCGCGGCGACAAGCTCACCGCCGCCCTGAACACCGGCGACCCCAAGCAGCTCTCCGACATGGGCCTGCGCTACGACCTCACCCTGCCCCTGAGCCGCTACTATGCCGCCAACAAGGACAAGCTGCCCAGCCCCTTCAAGGTGATTCAGACCGACCGTGTGTTCCGTGCCGAGCGCCCCCAGAAGGGCCGTCTGCGCGAGTTCGTGCAGTGCGACATCGACATTCTGGGCGACAGCTCCCCCAACGCCGAGGTGGAGCTGATCGACGTGACCACCCGCGCTTTGCTGAACATCGGCTTCACCGGCTTCACGGTGAACATCAACGACCGCCGCATCCTGCGCGGCATGCTGGAGAGCATGGGCTTTGCCGCCGATACGCTGGATTCCGTCTGCATCACCTTTGACAAGATGGACAAGATTGGTGCTGACGGCGTGAAGGCCGAGCTGACCGAAAAGCAGCTGCCGGAAGCCGCCATCAACGCACTGGCCGATTTCATCGCCGCCGGTGAGGTGACGCTGGACGCCGTGGCTGCCCGCTGCGCCGACCCCGCCATCGCCGATGACCTGAAGTACGTTCTGGCCACCGCCAATGCGCTGGCTGCCGGCCGCTATCAGGTGGCCTACTGCCCCAGCCTGGTGCGCGGTCAGGGCTACTACACCGGCATGGTGTTCGAGATCACCTGCCCGCAGTTCAGCGGTGCCGTGGCCGGCGGCGGCCGCTACGACAACATGGTGGGCAAGTTCCTGGGCACCCAGGTGCCTGCCGTGGGCTTCTCCATCGGTTTCGAGCGCGTGTGCGGCATCCTGCTGGAGCAGGGGTATCAGATCCCCGGTGCCAAGCAGAAGATCGCCCTGCTGTACGGCAAGGACGCCGACTTCCCCGCCGTGCTGAGCAAGGCCGCCGCCCTGCGTGACACCTACAACGTCACCGTGCTGCAGCAGGCCAAGAAGCTGGGCAAGCAGTTGGGCCAGCTGGAGGCCGCCGGGTTTGCCGGCGCCGCCTTCATGGACAAGGACGAAGTCAAAATTTTTGCACAGCAGTAACCACAAAACGCAGACAGGCCCCCGCACAAAACCGTGCGGGGGCCTGTTTTTTACTTCGTCATCAAATGGTGAACTGCACCACGCAGAAAGCAGCGTAGATGCACAGCAGCGCAATGCCCTGCGGGCGGCTGAGCTTGCCCTTGAGCAGGGCGGGCACCGTCAGCAGCAGCATGACCGCAAACATCACCGGAATATCCATCACCAGCGAGGCGTTCATGCCAGCAATGGTGGAGTTCTGCGGGATGGTAAAGGGGGCCAGCGTCACGCTGACGCCGCTCACCAGAACCAGATTGAACACGTTGGCACCGATGACGTTGCCCAGCGACAGCGCCCCGTGGCCCTTGGCCAGCGAGGTGATGGCCGTGACCAGCTCCGGCAGCGAGGTACCCAGTGCCACAAAGGTCAGAGCAATGACCGACTCCGGCACGCCCAGTGCCTGTGCAATGAGGGTGCCGTTATCCACCAGCAGGTCCGCGCCCACCGCGATGAGCACCGCGCCCACCGCCAGCAGGCCCAGTTCCTTGGCAAAGGAAGCGTTTTCTTCCGGCTCTTCCTCTTCTTCCGGGGCGGGGGCATTCTTCATGGCCATCACGTTGCAGACGATGTAGGCCACGAACATAGCCAGCAGGATGATGCCCACCAGCCGGGTGAAGGAGCCGGTGGTGTAGGCCACACCGGCGTAGAAGGCTGCCGCCACAAAGAAGAACAGCACCGGGGTGCGCAGGCTCTTGGGGTCCACCTTGCCCGGCTTGGCCACAATGGGAATGGCCGCAATGAGGGCGGAATTGCAGATGACCGAACCAATGGCGTTGCCGTAGGCGATCTCGCCGTGACCGGTGAGAGCCGAGGTGGTAGACACCATCACCTCCGGCAGGGTGGTGCCGATGGACACCACCGTGGCACCGATGAGCAACTCTGGCACATGGAAGCGGCGGGCAATGCCGGTGGCGCCGTCCACAAACCAGTCACCGCCCTTGATCAGGCACAACAGGCCCACGATGAACAGCAAAACAGGTATAAGCATGTTTTTTCTCCTTTTTGATCGTTCCTTGGCCCGGCTCTGGGAACGGGAGTCTCTCGGCCGGGCAAAAAAGAAAAGACTCCTATTACAGGGTACGCATACTACGTCCTTGTAATAAAAGTCTCAAGCATCCGGTACTGCATCGGGCATTTCTGCCGGGTTGTCGCTGCAGCACAGCGCATGGCCCTGCCGGGTCTGCGCCCTTTACTCCCTTTTATCCTGTTTATTATACTGTCTGCCGGACATAAAAGCAAGCGGAATCCGGAAGTTTCACCCGGCCTTTTCCACTTTTTTCGCATTGGGATAGATGCGTTCCATGCGGGCATTGTCGAAATGGGCGTCCAGATAGGCCTCCACGGCATTGGCAGCGGGCACCCCGCTGGTGCGGGCGTCGTAACGGGCCAGCGCCAGCGAGCTGGTGACCATGTTCACCGCCATGAACACCGCCAGCAGCACGGTCATCCACGGCCGCACCCGGCTGCGCAGACGGGTCATGCACTTCATGACCACCGGGTAGCCGTAGCGCATCCACACCACGGCCGCCATGCCCCAGAAGAAGCAGTACAGCAGGTTGATGCGCCCGCCCAGATTGAATTTGAATTTGCTGTAATCCCAGAACACCGTGCCAAACAACAGCTCGGTCACGGCGCTGCACACATACTCGTACACGCCGCCCATCACCGTGCCGAACACAAACAGGTAGCGGTCGCTCTTGTCCTGATTCTGGCGCAGCAGCACAGTGGTCAGGGCCAGAGCCAGGCCCCACACCACGCTGAACGGCCCCCACACCAGACTGGAACGGCTCATCCAGACGCCTGCCGTCAGGCGGCAGAACACTGTTTCCACCAGGTCACCCAGAAACGCGCCCACCACGAACAGCCACAGCAGGTCGGCAGCGCTCAGGGGCGTTTCGCCGTTCTGGGCAATGGTCGGTTCCTGCCGGGCCGCCGCCGGGTAGGCCCGCTGGATGCGCTTTTCCACATACAGGGCAATGCGGCGGCGCAGGCCGTCGGAGCTTTCACCCAGCCGCTGGTTCAGCTGTTCCAGCACCGGGTGTTTGGCCGCATAGTGCCCCACCAGCACGGCCGAACCGATCTGGTCCAGCGCTGCTACGATGACCGCCGCCCACACCAGCGGGTGCAGCAGCCAGCTCGGGATGACCTGGCACAGCCGCAGCAGCAGGCCATTGAGCCACAGCACGCTGGCAGTGCCCAGCACGCCCCACAGCAGCGAATACTGCAGGCAGACATAGCCGTTCAGGTTGAAGCGCTTACCGGAGTAGTCCCACCATTTGCGGCGGTGCAGCCGTTCCAGCAGCTTAGCCGTCAGCCACTCCATGACCGTGGAGGCCAGCGTACAGGCAAAGAAGAGGTACACCGGGTCGCTGCGCAGGTCCGTGAAGCCCACGGCCAGCAGTACCGCCGTGGAGCCGTACACAAAGCAGAAGGGCCCGGCTGCTGCGCCGCGGTTGGCAAAATGCTTGCCCCGCACCGTAGCTACTACCGTCTCCCCTACCCAGCCCGCAAACGAGTAGACCAGGTAAAGGACGCCCAGCGTATAAAAATCGTATTCCATAGCAATCCTTTCTGCCAAAAGCGTTGGTTTTCCAGCAGTTGTATTGTACCCTTTTTGCCTGCAGAACGCAAGCATGGCAAAGGGGCCGCCCGCAGCGGGTGGTCCCTTTTAGATTTCGTTGTACGATCAGAATTTGCGCCAGGTGTCGGGCAGGAACAGCACCAGCATGGGGAAGATCTCCAACCGGCCTGCCAGCATATCAAAGATCAGCACCAGCTTGGCCGGGTCTGCAAAACCACCAAAGTTCCGCATGGGGCCCACCAGCTCCAGGCCCGGGCCGATGTTGTTCATGGTAGCCGCCACAGCGGTAAAGTTTGTCACCATGTCAAAGCCGTTGAGACTGATGAGCAGGAAGGACCCCACAAAGATGAAGCTGTAGGCCGCCATGAACACGTTGGTGGTACGGATGGTCTCGTGGTTCAGCAGCTTGCCGTCCATACGCGCCGGAGCCACCACCTGCGGGTGCAGAGCCTGCTTGAGCTCCTTGCCCAGCGTCTTGCCCAAAATGAGGATGCGGCTCACCTTGATGCCGCCGCCGGTGCTTCCGGCACAGGCACCAATAAACATCAGCACCACCAGCACTTCCTTGGACAGGGTGGGCCACAGGTCAAAATCGCAGCTGGAAAAGCCCGTGGTGGTGATAATGGAACCCACCTGGAACGCCGCTTGCCGCAGTGCCTCGCCAAAGCTGTTGTAGAGGCTGTAGATGTTGGCCGTGATGACGGCAACGGCGGCAAGGATCACCACAAAGTAGCCCCGGACCTCCTCGCTGGCGGCAGCCCGGCGGAACTTCCGCATCAGCAGCAGGAAGTAGGCGTTAAAGTTGACGCCGAACAGGATCATGAACACGGTCACGACCCACTGGATGTAGGGCGAGAAGCTGGCAAAGCTGTCATTGCGGAAGCCGAAGCCGCCGGTGCCTGCGGTGCCAAAGGACGTAAGCATGGCCTCGAACAGGGGCATGTGCCCCGCCAGCAGGAACACCAGCTCCAGCAGGGTCAAGGCCAGGTAGATGCCGTACAGGATCTTGGCGGTAGACTGCACCTTGGGCACCAGCTTGTCCACCTGCGGGCCGGGGCTCTCGGCCTTCATCAGGTTCACATGAGAGCCGCCGGTCAGGGGCAGCAGGGACAGCAGGAACACCAGAACGCCCATGCCGCCGATCCAGTGGGTGAAGCTGCGCCAGAACAAAATGCCCTTGGGCAGGCTCTCCACCTCCGGCAGGATGCTGGCACCGGTGGTGGTAAAGCCGGACACGGTTTCAAACAGCGCATCCACGGGGTTGGGGATGCAGCCCGTAAGCACAAAGGGCGCGGCGCCCACCACCGAGATGACGATCCAGCTCAGTGCGGTGGCAGTAAAGCCCTCCCGCATATAGAATACCTTGCTGCGGGGCTTGATGGCCCGCAGCGCAAAGCCGATGCCTGCGCTCACGGCAGCCGTGAGCAGGAACACTGCCAGTACCATCCACTCGCCGTAGATCAGGCTGGCAGCGGCGGGCAGAAGCAGCAGGGCGCCCTCGATCATCAGGATATAGCCCAGCAGACGGAAAACGATCGCATAATTCATAGCCCGCCTCCGTCAGCTCTCCACGATGTCCCGCAGGTCATGCAGGCCATGCTCCAGCGTGACCACGATCACGTTGTCGCCCACCTGGATCTGGTCGCCGCCGCGGGGGATCAGGATGCGGTCGCCGCGGGTGATGCAGCACAGCAGCAGGTTCTTTTTCAGATGCAGCTGGCTCAGGGGCACACCGGTGGCCCGGCTCTCCTCGTGTACCGTGAATTCCAACGCTTCCACACGGTCGTCCAGAATGCGGTACAGGGTCTTGATGTTGCTGCCCGCCTCATTCTGCAGGGCACGCACATACTGCACAATGTAATCGCAGGTCATGTACTTGGGGTACACCACGCTGCCCAGGTCCAGCCCTGCCAGGATGTCATCGAACTCCAGACGGTTCACCTTGGTCACCAGCTTGCCGTGGGAATGCTTTTTGGCAAACAGGGTCAGCAGCACGTTTTCTTCGTCGATGTTGGTCAGGGCCACAAAGGACTCTGCGGACTCCAGGCCCTCCGACAGCAGGAAGTCCCGGTTGGAGCCGTCCTCATTGAGGATCTGAGCACCGGGCAGCTGCTCGGCCAGCTCCTGGGCGCGGGCGGCATCCCGCTCCACGATGCGCACCCGCACATGGTTCTCCAGCAGCTCCTGGCTCAGGTAGAACGCGATGGCGCCGCCGCCCACGATCAGGGCGTTGCGCACCGGCCGCACCGGCATGTGGATCTGCCGGAAGAAGGCATGCGCGTTTTCCTGGGTGGCCAGGAAGGTGACCTGATCGCCGTTCTGCAGCACAAAGTTGCCGTTGGGGATGATCACCCCGCCGTCACGCTCCACGGCACACACCAGAATGTCGCTCTTGAGCCGACTGGGGATCTCGCGGATGGCTACGCCGTCCAGCCCCTGTGCCTCGGTGAGCGCAAACTTGATCAGCCGCACGCGGCCGCCCGCAAAGGTGTCGATCTTGCTGGCCCCCGGGAACCGCAGCAGATGGGAGATCTCCTTGGCGGCCGCCATTTCCGGGTTGATGATGGCCGAGATGCCGATCTGCTTTTTGATAAAGTCCAGCTCATGGCTGTAGGACGGGTTGCGCACGCGGGCAATGGCGTGGCAGTGGCCCGCCTTTTTGGCAAACATACAGCACAGCAGGTTCAGCTCGTCCGAACCGGTCACGGCAATGAACACGTCCGCATCCTCAATGCCGGCTTCGGACAGGGTGGTGATGGAGGAGCCGTTGCCCACGATGCCCAGCACGTCGTACGTCTCGATCAGGTGTTCCACCCGCGCCTTGTTCGTGTCCACAACGGTCACGTTGTGGCCCTCCTCGCTGAGCTGCCGCGCAAGGGCGGTACCGACCTTGCCGCTGCCCACCAGAATGATCTTCATAGCAAGTCCTTTCTCCTTTGGCAGCCCCTTTCCCGGGGCATACAAATATAGTTTAATATATCATATCCAGCCGCAAAGTTCCACTGTTTGCCCCACAAATACATCGAATTGCTTAAAAAGCGACGGTTCTTTTGTGCAGGATTACCTGTTTTCAGCGTGAAAGCGCAAAAAAGGGGCTGCCGCACAGCTTTTGTGCAGCAGCCTCCTTGGGTCAAAATGATTCAGGATGCCCTCCGCGTGCGCTTTGGGCGTCATCAGTGGAAAAGTATCGTTATAAGAGCAAGATCTCCCCTGCTGTCAGGTCTCAGTACCGCTCTACGCCGTCCTTGGTGACAAGGGCGTATACCAGCGGGGCTTCCTCCGGCTTTTCCGCGCCGTACACAAGGCCGCTGCGGTACTCGGCGGCAGCGGCTTCAAACTTGTCCGCTGCACCGTAGAAGGTTGCCAGGCTCTCGCCCTTGTGGACGTAGTCGCCGCGCTTTTTGTTCAGGGTGATGCCGGCGGCAAAGTCCAGCGGGTCGCCCTTTTTCTGGCGGCCGGCACCCAGCAGCACACTGGCCGAGCCGATCTTTTCGGCATCATTGGCCACGATGTACCCATCCTGCTCGGCCAGCAGCTCATAGCGGGCAGCAGGCTGCTCAAACAGGCTGTAGTCATCCAGCACGCGGGTATCACCGCCCTGGGCGGCAAACATCTCCTTGCACTTGGCAAAGGCAGAGCCGTCCGCGATCACCGCCTGTGCCATGGCACGGCATTCGGCGGGGGTGCCCTTCCCTGCCAGCACCAGCATATTGGCGGCCAGCTGCAGGCACACCTCGGTCAGGTCGGCGGGGCCGTGGCCCTTGAGCACGTCCATGCTCTCCATGACCTCCAGGCTGTTGCCGATGTTGTGGCCCAGCGGGGTGTCCATGTCGGTGATCATGGCGGCCACCCGGCGGCCATGGTGGGTGCCGATGGACACCATGAGCTTTGCCAGCTCGATGCTCTGGTCCACGGTTTTCATAAAGGCACCGGTGCCGGTGGTCACGTCCAGCAGAATGGCGTCCGAGCCGGAAGCCAGCTTCTTGGACATGATGCTGGACGCGATGAGCGGGATGCAGCTCACGGTGGCGGTCACATCCCGCAGGGCGTACATCTTTTTGTCTGCCACGGCGATGCCCTCGCTCTGGCCGATGACCGACAGACCGATGCGGTTGACCTGTGCAAAGAACTCTTCCTGCGTCAGGGCCGTCTTGGTGCCAGGCACGCTCTCCATCTTGTCGATGGTGCCGCCGGTGTGGCCCAGACCGCGGCCGCTCATCTTGGCGATCTTGACCCCGCAGGCTGCCACGATGGGGGCGATCACCAGCGTGGTCTTGTCGCCCACGCCGCCGGTAGAGTGCTTGTCCACCTTGATGCCCGGAATGGGCGAAAGGTCCACCATGACGCCGCTGTGGGCCATCACGTCGGTAAGCTCTGCCGTCTCTTCGTCGGTCATGCCGCGCAGGTACACAGCCATCATCCAGGCAGCCATCTGATAATCGGCCACCTCACCGGACACATAACCGTTGACAATGTTCTCCAGCTCTTCACGGCTGTGGGTGCCGCCGTCGCGTTTTTTGGCGATCAGATCATAAATGCGCATAACTTCACGCTCCTGTCGAAATAGTATGACATTGTAGTCTCAGTATAGCAAAATTCCAGTCAAAAGCAAGGTTTTTTCTGTAACTTTTGCCCATTTTTTAAACAAAAGGGCGCAGCTGCCCGAAAAAGCAGCTGCGCCTGTGAGGTTTGCGGAGAAACGCCCCGGATCAGCGGGAACCCTTGTCGTAGGGGATGCCCTCTGCCTTGGGGGCCATGCTGTTCTTGGACGTGAAGGCCAGGATGACCATGGACGCCACGAACGGCATCATGTTGTAAATGTTGCTGGACCAGTGCAGCTGTGCCAGGAAGGTGGAATCTGCAATGTTGGCCAGGCTCTTGAACACGGCAAAGAACATGGCAGCCCCAAAGATGTGGAAGGGCTTCCACTGGCCGAAGATCATAACGGCCAAGGCCAGGAAGCCTGCACCGGCCACGC
>OBLG01001980.1_pt1 | contig 13752 bp, 10 predicted proteins | sample 1517451 | NCBI WGS metagenome assembly OBLG01 (sample SAMN04571694, study PRJEB22368) | human gut metagenome | biome: human gut; material: stool | host: Homo sapiens | place: Luxembourg | collected 2012-06-29
GGCTCGTTTCAGCTATATCAAAAGGCTTTTTAACGTTATCCGTCTGAATTACCGATTTGGCTGTCAATGCACTAATTCTATGATTTCTATTGACTTGAAAGCCAAAAAAGGTTATACTTAAATATAGTGATAATAAAATTCGATAACTATAATCTTCCAAGGAGTGATAATGTGAATAATGCGGCGGAAAAGAACGCCCGTATACTTATTGTTGACGACTCTGAGATGAACCGTGATATGCTGAGCGATATGCTGAGCGATGATTATGATATTGTCGAAGCGGCTGACGGAGAAGAAGCGCTCAGCATCCTCAAAGAGCGTGTATATGATATAGATCTCGTTCTGCTTGATATAATAATGCCTGCTGTTGACGGATTCGGTGTGCTTGATGTTATGAAACGCTATCACTGGATAGATAACACTCCTGTAATAATGATTTCCTCCGAAACATCACAGAGCTACATCCGAAAAGCGTTCGAACTCGGTGTTACCGACTATATTATCAGACCGTTTGACAGCTTTATCATACACAAACGTGTTTCGAATACGCTTATGCTCTACCGCAAGCAGAAAAAGCTGCTAAGTGCCCTTGAGGAGCAGGTTTACGAGAACGAAAAGAACAACAGTATGATGATAAACGTTCTTGCCCATATCGTCGAATTCAGAAACGGCGAGAGCGGAATGCACGTTCATCACATAAAACAGCTTACATCTATACTTTTACAGAATCTGATTGAAAAGACGGACAAGTACCGTCTTACAGAAAATGATATACTGCTTATCAGCACAGCATCCTCCCTGCACGATATAGGAAAAATCTCGATAGACGACAAGATACTCAACAAGCCAGGAAGACTGACGGCGGAAGAATTTGAGGTTATAAAAACTCACTCGATCATCGGTGCGGAAATGCTTCAAGATCTGCATAACACGCACAACTATCCCCTTTTTGACAAAGCCTATGAGATATGTCGCTGGCACCACGAGAGATATGACGGAAAAGGCTATCCCGACGGGCTGAAAGGCGAGGAGATACCTATTTCGGCTCAGGTCACTTCTCTTGCGGATGTATATGACGCACTGACAAGCAACCGATGCTATAAAAAGGCGTTTTCGCACGAAAAAGCGATGGAAATGATACTCGACGGGCAATGCGGTGCTTTCAACCCTGTGCTTCTTCAGTGCCTTAAGGACTGTGAAAAGCAGATCCTTGCGGAGCTTTCAGACTCGATAGACACGACTCAGGACGACAGACTGCTCATCCGTGCGACCGAGGAGCTTGTAGAAAACAAGATTTCTTCGGACAAAATCGACTTCTCCGCTCACCTGCCTATCGCCGCAAGAGATCGCTGGAATTTCTTCTCTGACGGCTCGGGAGAAATTCAGTTTGAGTATGACGCAATACTTGATGTACTGCGATTGACCAAATACGGCGCTAAGGTACTGGGACTTCAGGAACTGACTATGCATCCGAGAGGTCTTAAGCAGGGTTATCTCGGCGCACAGAATATACAGACTATACTGGACGCTATGCAAAGCGAGGCTTCTTTAGAAAAGCCTGTCGTAAAAATAAAGAAGCATATTTCACTAAACGGGCCACGTCGCTGGTACGAAATAAGGATAAGGACGCTCTGGAGCAACGAGGAAAATCCGAAATATACGGGTATACTCGGCAGAATAATTGATATAAATGACAGCGAGCTTGCTATTGTTCGTCCCGAATACCGCATTTCAGAAAACGACGATGCAGAAATAAGGCAAACGATAAGCAAGCTGACTCAGGTATTCGATGTGGTAAGACTGGTCGATATAACCGACAACGAAATCGTCAGAAGCGGCTGTAAGCCCGGCAACGAGGAAATGATAAACGCTTGCCGTGGGGATAAATGCTATGCGATATGGGGCAAGACACAGCGTTGTAAAAACTGCGTATCGTCAAAGGCTTTTGAAAAGCGTGGGCAGGTCAGCAAGCTGGAATTTGCCGACGACAGCATATTCCAGATAATTTCAAAATATGTTGAAATCAGCGGAAAGCCGTATGTGCTTGAGATGATATACAAGGATAATGACGGCGTTCTGCTCGGTGCTTACGGTAAAACCGATTTTATGGACAATATCGTAAACTATAACAGACAGCTGTATCACGATGCGCTGACAGGCGCTTACAACCGCCGTTATTACGAAGAACAGGCTAAGTCCATGCGTTATATAGACGCTGTGGCAATGCTTGACGCTAACAATTTCAAGGGCATAAACGATCATTACGGACACGCCGCAGGAGATTGCTTGCTGAAGGCGGTATGCGAAAGCATAAAGGAATGTATAAGAAGCAGTGATATTCTTATAAGGCTTGGCGGCGATGAGTTTGTGCTTCTCATGGCTAATATTCCCGAAATTGTGTTTTATCAGAAAATATCGGAGATAAAGCAAAGAATCTCGGAAATAAAGCTGCCTGATTACCCTGATATTAAATGTGCCGCCGCTATCGGCGGTGTGTACGGAATCCAACCGATAGAAAACGCATTGACAGAAGCAGACAGACTTATGTATTTAGATAAGAACGCTTCAAAGGAGGGAAAATGACTCTCGAAGAATGTTACAGGGCGCTTGGAGGAAGTTATTCGGACGTTCTTGCAAGGCTGATTGACGACAAGATGATAACAAAATATCTCAACAAGTTCACAAAGGACACAAGCTACAGGGATATTTTCGCCGCACTTGAAAACAATGATTATGAAACGGCTTTTCGTGCGGCACATACGCTTAAAGGTATCTGCCTTAATCTCGGGCTTGAAAATCTCTACAAAGCCGCATATAAGGTCACCGAGGCTCTGCGTCAGAAAACGGACGAAACCACTCCGGAAATGCTGGACGAGCTGAAATCAAGCTACAACAGCTCAATCCTCGCAATACAGCAGCTTTAATATGCGGTTTTTGCCGCATAACCGCACAAACCGGTAAGCCGATATATTCGCAGGGCTGTAAACGGCTCTGCGAATAATTATATCACGCAGAATTGCCGAAACTGATTTTAAAGGTCACAGGAGTGTCGTGCTGTGAATTTCTGCATACTTTTATTGCCGTTCGTGGCTTTTCACTTGACGATAACCGTAAAAAACGGTATAATAATCTTATGCAAATAAATCAACCCGCCGGTTTTAAGAAAGGGACAAGCAATGACAGTTAGAGAAATGCAGGATGAAATCCTGAGAATAAAGAAAGAAAAAGACATCTGCATACTGGCTCACGCATATCAAAGACAGGATATACTGGATGTAGCCGATTTTGTCGGTGATTCGTTTGCATTGAGTCAGATGGCGGCAAAAGCGCCTCAAAGCACAGTTCTTATGTGCGGAGTACGCTTTATGGCTGAAACGGTAAAGATACTTTCACCTCAAAAGAAGGTTTTACTTTCAGACAGCAATGCAGGCTGTCCTATGGCTGAACAGATGGATAAGGACCTTATCCTGCAGCTTAAGGAGATGTACCCTTACTATAAGGTCGTGGCTTATATCAATACGACCTCGGAGCTTAAAACGGTATGCGATGTATGCGTGACCTCGTCAAGTGCTGTAAAGATAGTGAAAAAGCTGGACAGCGACAAGATACTTTTCATACCCGATTGCAACCTTGGCGATTATGTTCAGAAGCAATGCCCCGACAAGACATTCAAGCTGGTGAGCGGCGGCTGTCCTACCCATCTGCGTATGACAGTAAAGGATGTTGAAAAAGCAAAGGCACAGCACCCTGACGCACTTCTTCTTGTTCATCCCGAATGCGCTCCGGCGGTAACAGCTCTTGCAGACTATGCAGGCAGTACAACAGGCATAATGAGTTATGCCAAAAAAAGTGACGCAAAAGAATTTATCATCGGCACAGAAAACAGCATAGTGGAGCATCTCAGCTTTGACGAGCCGGGCAAGAAATTCTATCCGCTGTCAAAGGACTGCGTCTGTCACAATATGCACCTTACAAATCTCGCCACAGTATACAACTGCGTATGCGGCAATGCAGGAGAAGAAATCGTGCTTGACGAAGAAATCAGGCTCGGCGCAAAGCGTTGCATAGACGAAATGTTAAGGCTCGGCGACTGAGTGTATTATCTCATTTGTCAAAACGTGGCTCAAAACGCTTTTAACCCGCTGATTTCTTGACTTTTAAAGCGGTGTGAAATATAATAAATAAAACAGGCAAAATAAGGACTGTCTGCAGCAGCAGGCTTCCCTTTAAGACAAAATGTTTATAAAAAGCATAAACTGAAAGGAATACAAATTGAAATTCAAAAGAAAATTAGCGGCGGTATTAGCCGGAATAATTACAGTAACCGCCTTTTCGGGCTGTTCAATGCTCGGCAATCAGACAACCAACGCACTCGGCACTTACGACTTTACACAGATGGATCTGGTACAGCTCAACAAGCCTTCGGAGGGTCAGGACGTTGCAGTGATAGAAACAAATCTTGGCACGATAACGGCTGTTTTATATGCCGAATTCGCTCCCAAAACCGTGGCAAACTTCAAGAAGCGTGCCGAGGAGGGATTCTATGACGGAAAGCCGTTCTTTGCGTTACAAAAAGGTATTTACGCAATTACCGGTGCTTCAAACGATGAAGGTACGGAAGGCATTACTGACGACGGCAAGTTCATTGAGAACGAATGCTCGGTCAACCTTTGGCCGTTCAAGGGCGCACTTTTAGGATACAGCTCACAGCAGGGCTACTCGGACAGCCGTTTCTTTTTCACGGGAGCGCTTGAGATAACCGAAGAAAACAAAAAAGAGCTGAGAGGCTATACAGACCAGGAAACAAGCGCACAGGTAATCCCCGATGAGCTTATAACAGCCTTTGAGAAAAGAGGCAGTGTTCCGGGCTTTGCCGGCACTTACACGGTTTTCGGACAGGTGATAAACGGCTTTGACACGCTCGACAAGATACTCTGGTCGGCTTCCGACAAGAGCACGATGAAGCCTCTTGAGGAAATCAAAATAGTAAAAGTTACACTTGACTCCTACAAGGACGGAAAGTTCACCATAGAAGAACCTACTTCCGACAAATATCTTACTGCCAAAGAAATTGCAGAGCTTCAAAACGAATCCAACGGTACAAGCGGCAGTAACAGCTCAACGGCAAGTTCTTCGGATTCATCATCAAACTAAAGCCTGCAGGCGAAAGGACCGATAAAAATGAGGTTTAAGTCTTTATGCAAAGCTGCAGCGGCAGTAACTCTCGCCGCAGCCATGATAACGGCAAGCGGCTGTAATAACGAGAAAAACGATAACACAGCAGAAATAACCGTAGGACCCGGCGATACCCTTGCCGAAATGACAATTCAGATAGGCGAGGAAACGGGAAAGATACGTTTCAAACTCTTCCCCGAGGTTGCGCCTAAGGGCGTCGATAACTTTGTCAAGCTGGCTCAGAGTGGATATTATGACGGCAAGACGATCCACAGAGTAATCAAGGATTTTATGATACAGGGCGGCTCGCTCAGGGGTAACGGCACAGGCGGAACAACAGCCGACAAGACCGAGATTCCCCGTGAAACGAACAACCGTATGAGAGCTTATTACGGTGCGCTGGGATATGCGGAAGGCAGTGACGGCATCAACAGCCAGTTCTTTATCGTGAACAACAAAACGCCGTTTGATATTGCAAAGACTGCTGCGAATATTTCCTCCGACCTTGAAGAATACAAGGACAGACTGAAGGAGGAGGACAAAAAGACTTATACCGATTATCTTTCAAAGCTCAACTCCGTTCCGGACGATGTAAAAGCAAAGTACCTTTCAAGCGGCGGCGCGTTCAGCATTGACGGTAAATATACGATATTCGGGCAGGCTATAGAAGGGCTTGATTTCCTTGACAAGATAAGTGCGGTCGAGGTTTCATCCGGCAATTCCATTGACGATGAGGCCGGCATTGCCTCTAAACCCGCAGTTTCGATAATAATCAAGAAAATCGAAATCGCCACAATCCCGACAATAACCGAAACAGAGGCTACCACCACTACAAGAAAGCGCATCCGCCCGTCAGCGACTACTCCCGCTCCGAGCGATACGACCACAGCGGAAACTCCCGCTCCAGACAATACAACAGCGGCAGAAACTACTGCTCAGTAACGAAAACAGATAACACCCCTGCGTTGCGATTTAATGCAACGCAGGGGTGTTTTTTGTGTATGTTAATTGTGAAAGTAGGCATTATGAGTTGTGTGTGGGAGGCAGATTTTAAATGCGAACAGCTTTTTAATGTCGAATTATTTGAATTACTTGCCGTACTTCTCTCTCAGAATCTCCTCAATCCTGAATGCGACCTTATACACATCGCCGCAGCCGAGCGTGATTATCATATCTCCACTTTCTGCGTTATCGGCAACATACTGTGCAACTTCTTCAAAGGTGGGGAACCACTTGCAACCGGGAATCTTGGCCGCAAGGTCGGCAGAATAGACATTGTATGTGTTCTTTTCACGGCTGCCCATTATCTCGGTAAGCACTACCCTATCAGCTATTTCAAGTGCTGAGGCGAAATCGTCCATGAGCGTGAAGGTTCTCGAATAGGTGAACGGCTGATGTACAGCCCATACACGCTTGAAATCCTGCATAGCCTTTGCCGTCTTTAACGTTGCGGCTACTTCGGCAGGGTGATGAGCGTAATCGTCAACAACGGTTATGCCTCCGATAGTCGCAAGACGTTCAAATCTTCTTCCGGCGCCCCAGAATGTGCTGAGTCCTTTATTGATGTTTTCGGGGGTAACTCCCGTAGCAAGTGCGGCGGCACAGGCGGCTACCGCATTAAGCACGTTATGCGCACCGGGAACGTGTATTGAAATACGCTCTATCTTACTGCCGTTTTCCATAAGGTCAAAGTCGGTCTGAAAATCGGATATGCGCTTGATATTTTCCGGGTAATATCTGTTCTTGGCGGTCTTTCCGAATGTGATGATCTGCTTGTCAAAGCCCGATGCCTTTACCGCTCTCATCGTGTTTTCATCATCGCCGTTTACGACAAGAATGTCGGTTGTATTATCGCAGAACTTCGTGAATGATGCTCTGAGATTATCCATCGTCTTGAAGAAATCAAGGTGGTCTGCGTCAATGTTCAGTATTATAGAAATATTGGGGAACAGGTGCAGGAACGTATTTGAGAATTCGCACGCCTCGCATACCATAACATCGCTTGAGCCTGCCCTTCCGCTGCCGCCTATAGCTTTCAGCTTTCCGCCGATAACGGTAGACAGGTCAACGTTCTGCGCAAGATACATATGCGTCAGCATTGAAGATGTTGTTGTCTTGCCGTGTGTGCCTGATACGCATACAGCCTTATTATACCAGCTTGTAACAAGTCCGAGCAGTTCACAGCGTTCTACGGTCTTTACACCGCTTGCCTTTGCGGCGATAAGCTCAGGATTATCGCTCATTATAGCCGCAGTGTATACTATAAGGTCAGCACCCTCTATATTTTCGGCTCTCTGCCCCATATATACGGGTATTCCCATATTGCGTACCGCTTTTAGCGTTTCTGTTTCGTTATTGTCAGAGCCTGTAAGATAAAAGCCCTTGCTGTGAAGTATCTGCGCCAGCGGATACATACCGCTTCCGCCTATGCCGATAAAATGAACGTGCTTTTTTCCTGTAAGGAAATCTTCCATTGTACTCCTGTCCTTTCAGTCAATAGAGTTGATTATATGCGGTCGCTCAGCCGAGTATCATCTTTGCTTTAAGTAAAGCGAGCTGTGTCTTTCCGTCCTCGATTTCGCCGTTCATAACCATTTCAACGGCTTTATCAAGCGGTATCTTCACGACCTCAAGAAATTCGTCATCGTCAAGGTTCTGCTTTCCGCCCTCAAGTCCTGTCGCAAGGTACATATGCGTTATCTCCTGACAGTAGGCCGGTGTAGGAATCATATATCCCATATATCTGAACTGCTTGCAGGTGCAGCCTGTTTCCTCCTGCAGCTCTCTCCTGCCTGCTTCTGCGTGATCTTCGCCTGCGTTGAGCTTTCCTGCGGGAATTTCCATAAGTACCTTCTGGAACGGGTATCTGAACTGCCTTACAAACAGGACCTCTCCCTCATCTGTAACGGGAACAACGCCCACACCGCCGCTGTGGCGGATAACATCACGGGATACTATCGCACCGTTTTCAAGCTCCGCCTTATCCGAGCATACGGTGAGAATCTTTCCCTCGTACTTTACTTCACTGTCGATTGTCTTTTCAAATAAATGCATATTGTCCTCTTTTCTGCGGTTTATTCTGCTGTATCATCATCGGATATATCCGCATTTTCGTTGCTTTCATCACTGCCGTTATCTCCCTTGGACAGTTCATTGCTTTCAAGCTGTTCGTCAACCGTTTTTTCTATCGTTCTGATATATGCGTTATGATTTATAACGGTATCAAGCTGTTGCTGTTCGTACAGATGAACATTGGGGTTCGGCTTATATCTGAATACCTTTTTCAGAACGATGTAATATATAACGATAATAAATGCCGCTCCGACCGTGCAGACAACGCCTGCCTTAAGTCCGGGTGTAACATAATTGAATTCTATATTGCATTCGCCTGCAGGTACTTTTATTCCCATCACGCCACGGTTTACCTTTTCTATCTCGGCTTTCTCGCCGTTGATTGTTGCACTCCAGCCGCTTTCCCACGGTACAGTGAACGTAACGAATCTGTCCTCAGTGAACGAGGATGTAGCCTTAAAGCCGTTTGCCGTAGGTGTGAACGTATCTACAGCCGTCTTTGCAAGTTCCTGTGCGTCCTTTTCAAATGTATAATAGTTGAAATCGGAATATCTGTCAGGTTCAAGCTCAGGCAGAATATCGCCGTATTTTTCAATCTGTTCATCTGTCAGCACGACAGCACGGGCAAGCATATTGTCACGGTTGCTCTTAGCAATCTTTTCGTACTCGTCATCTGAAATATAGAAGCTGTTCGAATAACCTATCGGGATATAAGCCTTGTTCTTGAATATAGTAAATCCGTCCTGCTCGTCAATCTTTTCAAAGTTCTTGAGATTTTCAAGCAACGTTACCGTATCGCTGTACTCCAGCTTGTAGCTTTGAATAATGAGATATTTTGTGGAATTTACCGAGCGCATAGCGTAATATGATCCATCGGGATCGGTATTTACCGAACGGTTGAATCCCATTCCGCTGTAGTACTCAAATGCAGAGCCGGGAAGAATGCTGTGGAAGCTGCGGAAGCCGTACATTCCCCACAGCATATTTGCGTTATTGGTAACTCCGTAGGTTTCTACCCTGTAGAAGCTGTCATCGTCAAGCTCTATCGTAGCGTTTACAATATTGTTGTAATCGCCCACCTTCGGACCTATCGCTCTGCCGTATATCAGCGTGTAGTACGAGAAGCCAAGGCACGCAACCATAGTAAAGCAATAGGATTTTTGCAGGAATTTATTTGTTCTGATCTTCGCTTTGTTTCTTACAAGGAGGAAGCATACTAAAATTGCGGTTATTGCAAGAGCGACGGAAATCCAGAACGGCAGCTTCTCATTAGGCAATTTGAAAAGCTCGGTCACCTTTGTTGTTGTCGTATCTCCCGTGCCGATATCGACTATGTCCTTCGATACCTCAGACGGAAGTATTCCGACCATAGATATAAGCACTACGGCAAATCCACACCACTTAAGGCCGTACTTCATATCTATCTCGCTGTTTTCAAGGGCATAAGCCGTCATAAAGCAAGCGACAAGTATCGGCATATAGAACCAGCGTGTGTAATAGTTGTTGTTGAAAAGCACGAAGCTGGAATTAAGAACAGGGATAAGCGCAAACAGAAGGCATATCGGCATAAGCCACTTTGCCCAGTGTTTTTTCTTGTACTTGATGAACGATATGACACCTGCCATAGAGAAAAGCGGAAGATATGCCGATACGCTTGCCCATCTTGCCGATGAATCGGGGAAGAAGTTCTGTCTTGCAGGAATATCCGCAGGGAAAAACAGGCTCTGGAAAATCAGTCCGTATCTCTGTGCGGGATTATGGAATACGAGATTCCATCCGTTTAAAGTATTGCTTGAACGGGGCGTATCTATACAGGTCAATATTGCAGGAACAAACATTGCGCCGGCAAGCGCAACGCCGATGACCGATTCAAACGCAAGCACAAGGAACGTTTTAACCGTAATCTTGAACTTGGGGTCGGTGAGCCTGCACAGAAAATAAATCACAAGGAAAATACATTCTCCGATAAAGAAGAAGTAGTTTACAAATGCGTTGAGCGCAACAGTAAGCGCAAAGAATACTCTCCTCTTGTTTACTACGGTTTCTTCAAGGGCTATAAGCATAAGAGGGAATACGACCATAGCCTCGTGGAAATGGTTGAAGAACACATTGTACATCGAGAAGCCGGAGAATGCGTACAGCAGTCCGCCGATAAGCGCCGACTGCGGCTTTCTTACAAATCTTCTGATATATGCGAAAGCAAACAGCGAACAGCACGATATTTTAAGCACCAGCAATGGCGCCATAAGATATTTTGCAAACTCCGCCGGGAACGGCATACTCAGCCAGAAAAACGGGCTTCCGAGCGTATAGAACGAATATGAACCGATGAAGTTTGCACCGAGATCCGTCTGCCAGCTCCACATAAAGCTGCCGTTTTTTATTGCCTGATTGCAAAGTGTATAAAAAGGTATCTGCTGAGCGTTATAATCGCCGTAATAGATGAAATATCCGCCGTCTATGAGAACAAACGGCAAAAAGAGTATAACACCCATTATCATTGCCATAAAGAACGCTTTTCGGTAGTATAGCTTTTCAGATTTGTACATTCCGTGTTTCCTTCCGTGATGAAGAATATTTCGGCTGTTTAATACAGCACAGCGCCGTATTTTTCAGCCATAGCCTCCAGCTTTTCAGGCTCTATAAGTGATTTTCTGTCTATTATTGCTCTGCCCTGATACAGCATAAGCGCCATCTTGAGCGAGATCTCGTCATCCGATAAAAACGCTACAGGCAGTGTAGCCATGTGCATATTTCTGCCGAAGTCGATAGCGTCGTCCGGAGAGTTTATGCTTACTGTCAGGACATCATAGCTTTCGCCGCACATCTGTGCAATGTCGTCCTCCATATAAGGACCGCATTCAACCGCAGGCGAGAACTCCGTTGTTTCGGGGTCTAAGAAGAACATCTGGTTTTCGGTCGCCAGTGCAAGAGAGGTATCCTGCTTTTCAACTGGATTTATCTCGGATGCATCAAGAGATGCAAACATTTCACGCAGTGCGGCGATATGCTCTTTTCCCGTACCGCAGCAACCGCCTGCGATCTCAGCGCCGCTCAGAACCGACTTCTTTACGGCGAATGCAAATTCTTCGGGCGATATGCTCAGCCTTTCGCCGTCCTGTTCATACACGGCGCTCGGCTTTACTATAAGAGGAATTTTCGCATACGGAGCAATCTCGGAAATAATATCGGGGCAAAGATCTGCCGAGGTACAGTTAAGACCGAATGCCGATATACCCATAGCCTGCAATACAAGCAATGTGCACAGCACATTTGTGCCTATTGCGGTTTCTCCGTCCTCGTCAACCTTCATTGTTGCTATTATCGGCTTGTTTTCCTTCTTGCAGGCAAGCACGGCGGCTCTCATATTCCAGAGTGCCGGCACAGTTTCGATAACAAACATATCGCAGTAAGGCGATAAAGCCTTTACCTGCTGTCTGTAGACCGACATTATCTCGGTAAACGTGTAGTCGCCGTAAGGCTCTATGTAAAGTCCCGTTGACGACAGACAGCCTGCAATGAGCGCCTTTTCGTGAAAGCTGTCATAGGTTATCTTTGCGGCGGCAGCGTAATCATGGAAGCGGCATTAAGCTGTTCTGTTTTGTCCTCGACACCGTATGCCTTCAGATTCTCACGGTTTGCGCCGTGTGTTGCGGTGTAGAGTATCTGCGAGCCTGCGTCAAGAAAGCCCTGCTGAAGCTGCGTAAGGGCTTCGGGATGCTCGCAGACAAACTGAGCCGTTGAAACGGTATGGTCATAGCCGTATTTTTCAAGTCCTGTGCCGGTACCGCCGTCAAGCAGTATCGGCAATCGTATAGGTATATCCTGACTGACGGGATTGCTGTCCATATTGATTCCTTTCTGAATTTACATTTTTTCGGGTGCATCGACCTTAAGCAGATCGAGCAGATTCTTGAATACTGTCTTTGTGGCAACGCAAAGAGAAAGTCTTGACTGAAGGATATTCTCCTCCTCGCCCTTTATCTTGCAGTTGTCGTAGAACTTGTGGAAAAGCTGTGCAAGGTCGCACAGATACTTTGTTATCTTTGAGGGATTATAGTCCTTTGCCGCTTCGTTTATGCAGTTCGGCAGAGCCGCAATATGACGTATAAGCGCAAGTTCTGCGGGGTGATTGAAGTTAAGCTCCGATACGGGAATGTTGCTGTAGCCTGTGCCTTCTTCTTCCATACGGCGCAGAATGCTGCATATTCTTGCGTGAGCGTACTGAACGTAGAACACGGGGTTGTTTGAGCTTTCCTCAATGGCAAGCTCAAGGTCAAATTCAAGGTGCGTGTTGGGATCTCTTAAATTGAAGAAGAATCTTGCCGCATCTATCGGTACTTCGTCAAGAAGGGTCGAAAGCGTTATAGCCTTGCCTGAACGCTTTGACAGCTTTACCGTTTCACCGTTTCTGACCAACATTACCATCTGCATTATAACAATATCAAGCTTGCTTGCGTCAACGCCGAGCGCTGTCAGTGCGGCTTTCATTCTTGCGATGTATCCGTGGTGGTCCGCACCGAGAATGTCTATCGCCTTGTCAAAGCCTCTAGTAACGAGTTTGTTGTAGTGATATGCAATATCGGGCACGAAGTAGGTAGGGATACCGTTTGCACGGACAAGAACTCTGTCCTGATCGTCACCGAAATCGGACGCCTTGAACCAGATTGCACCGTCCTTTTCGTATGTCTGACCCTTTTCTGTCAGCATATCAACAATCTGCTTTACCGCACCGCTCTTGTGAAGCGAACTTTCTCTGAACCAAGTATCGTATACGATACGGTATTTCTTTAAATCTCTCTCAAGTCCGTCTATGTTGAGCGGCAGAGCGTATTCTACCAGTGCGGACTTACGGCTTTCCTCATCTGCGTTTACAAACTTGTCGCCGTTTATCTTATAGAAATTATATGCGTGTTCGATTATGTCAACACCCTTGTAAACGTCCTCGGGCATAGGGAAGTTTTCTTCATCTTCAAATATCTTGCGGCATACGTCATCATCGCCGTATGATGCGATGACATCGGACTTGTTGCCGTCTGCTATCTGCATATATCTTATAGACAGCGACTTGCCGAACTTTTCTATCTGGTTTCCTGCATCGTTTACATAGAATTCACGCTCTACCTCATAGCCTGCAAACTGCAGTACGGAAGATAAGCTGTCGCCGAGTGCGCCGCCTCTTGCGTTACCGATGTGCATAGGACCTGTGGGGTTTGCCGATACAAATTCAACAAGCACTCTCTTGTCCTTGCCAAGCTCGGTCTTACCGTAGTCGCTGCCGCTTGAAATAACCTCGCCGACAGTTTCGTTGAACCATAAGGGGCTTATAAAGAAATTCAGAAAGCCCGGTCCTGCGACTTCAATCTTTTCGAATACTGTGCCGTCAAGCACTGCGGCATCGGCTATCATCTGACCTATTGCTCTCGGATTGTTTCTGAGAGCCTTTGCACTTGCCATTGCGGCATTGCAGGAGAAATCTCCGTGTGATACGTCTGCAGGACGCTC
>OBLG01001983.1_pt1 | contig 13726 bp, 10 predicted proteins | sample 1517451 | NCBI WGS metagenome assembly OBLG01 (sample SAMN04571694, study PRJEB22368) | human gut metagenome | biome: human gut; material: stool | host: Homo sapiens | place: Luxembourg | collected 2012-06-29
AAATCTTTGATTTGGTGGAAGCGGAACTTGTTCCACAGCACGAAATCTTCGATTTCGTGGAAGCAGAACTTGTTCTGCAGACAGAGAGCGCTAGCTTCAGGTGCCGGTGACGCATAAGTCGTGTGGGTTCAAGTCCCGTCACCTGCACCAAAACAGGACACCAATTTTGATACACTGCGTATCGTGATTGGTGTCCGTTTTCTTTATCCGAAAGTCTTTATTTAATGGGATTTATCGATACAATTTAACGAAAGAAGGCTCTGCGGTGACAGAAAAACTGTCACAGCAGAGCCAGTTAGATTTTCTCAGGCTAAACCTTTTAACGATTGGTATGTAGATATGTCCACTTTTTTTAGGTGGTATGTACATATTCACATTCACTGTTTCGAAGCCCGTCCATCAGCCTTTGATATATGCTGTCGGCGTACAGATCGTTTTCGTACTGAAGTTCACCGAGTGGGCTAAATTTATGTCCCGTCTGCAAGCTACAGCTTTACCCAAGTCTGAACACGCCAGAATTGTAGAATAATAGGTCACCTCTCTGGGCGAACATTATTCTATCCCATCCTCAGCTTTCTTAATTCTAACCGCAAGATACTCTCTTGTGGGCAGATCAATTCTGAAACGTCCCTTAAAACTTCCGACATTCTCAACCGTCATGTTCCATGTGTCTATAATGTCGACAGTGTATATATTATTATCGTCAATATGATAATATCTGAATCCCGGACGCGAAATCCCGTGATAAAACAGGTGATAACCGGTTTCATCAGCTAGATTTTCATCTTCCGGAACCACACATAGCTCGTCCCATTCCATGTTTTTGGGTCGCAATCCGCCGTCCGGAGCTTCCTCAAGTATTTTTCGCATAAAAGCTATTCTTTCCGGGCTGTCACCTTTAAGCTCTCCGCCATGAGACCACCATACCGCCTTATCGTCTATGTAGGTTTCGCCATGACCACCGTAGCCGCCGCGGCAAAGTGCTTCCCAGAACCTCCGAATAAGCTCTTGCGGCGAAATATTGCCCCACGCATACTGGATATTTCCCTCGTATAGCATTTCGTCAATTACTATCGGTTTGCCATAGCTTTTTCTCCACTCGGATGTTCCCTCCGGAGAACGCTGAATGCTGCAGTGCGTTATCCATGACTTTGTATGATCGTAAAACTGATTACCATTATGTATTGATCGCAGGTGATCATACGGGTCGCTTTCTACGATTATCTGCGCATATCGTTCCCAGTCCTCAATGCTCTTGTTTTTTATCAGGTCATATTCATTAGCAAATGCCCACCATATATTTCTGAAAGCCGAAAACCTTGCCGCTGTGTATTTCAGATAAAGTTCGTTTTGCTCCGGTGTCATTGTTGAGAAGCCCCAGCGGTCATACGGGTGAAAGAGGATAATATCTGCCTCAATACCCAGCTTTTGAAGCTCGGTGATACAGTATTCAATATGCTGAAAATGTTTGGGGTTAAACCTCTCGAAATCCCAGTTGTTGCCCTTGGAGTCCGGAGTGTAGCCCCACACATTGTCCTCTGTGATAGCACTTCCGTCAACCGGAGTACCCTCGTATGGATAGGAGCGCGGCTCACGTGAATTGTAGCAGTAGCTTTTAGGAAATACGCAGAAACGTATCTTGTTGAACGGGGAATTTCTCAGAGTTTCAAGAGTTTGTGCGATAAGGTCATCGCTTTGCAGATTCCATACATAACAGGTCGTGCCGACAGGATAATATGGTGTTCCGTCGGAATACTGAAAATGATATTTGTTATGTACCTTTACGCAGCCGTGATTATTTTCCGACGGCGGCGTGACAGAAAAAGTTCCTTCGTATTTACTGTCAGAAAAATTTCCGCAGACCGTAAAATGGTATTCTTCCTCAAACGATGGCATGAATCTTACTTTGTATATTCCGTTCCCATCGTAAAAACCATTTACGGTTTTGCGCTCGGAATCGCTTTCAAATAGCGCAGTGATACTGCGTTCCAGAAATGGGTTGCCAGCGGTGGTTCCCTCGGAGCTAAACTCGAAAACGCCCCATTTTTCAACTGATTTTGTATAATTCATAATGGTTCCTCCAATGTCTTTACACATAAACCGACGGACCACTGTGCTGGTGGAATCCGTCGGTTTAGATTTTGAATATCACAGGTAATCTGATTTATGGCGCTGAATAAGTGAATGTTATTTCCAGCGTCGAAAGTATCTCATTGTCTTTGACGGGAAGAACAGTCGCGGACAGACCGGAATTGTCGCCATCGGCACATCTGCAGTCATCGGGGATAGATGTTACCCACTGGTTATAGAGGTTTACTCTCGTGCAGTTACCGTCGTCGGAACAAGTATATTCCTTGCCGGATAGCTCACGGACTTCGCCGTTTACCTTAACCTCATCAATAGAGATAGTATAATCCGGGAAGAACTTCTCGCCGTTGTAAATTCCGAGAGCCGAGAAAAGCACTCCCTTTGGAATACCGCAATTTGAGAAATCCAGACTGACGGTGTAGGTTCCCTCACCGGTTATCACAGCATTGTTTGCAACGATACCCAAGGTCATTTCCGTCGGGTCGTACTTGTTGCCGACACAGTACTGAACTGAAGAATCAAGACTCTGGTACATTATCCATGCCACTGCGGTATCATCAGAAGCCGGAATGGATACGCCCGCCATAAATTCGTCTTCAGCCGCCTTTGTTGACTTGTCCATTCTCTCCCTTGCGGCAGACTGGATCTCGGAATAATCCTTGCCTTCTTCGTTCGAAGCGCGTCTGTCGCTGTACATCCTTGCTATGTTTTCATCGGTAGTTTTTCTGAGCGCCCTTTCGTAAAAATCGCTGCAGTCCCAGAGGACGGGGCAGTAATTATACAGGTCGCAGTTATCCAGAAGATTGGCGTAAAACTTATCCCTATTGGGTTTATTCGCCGCACCCATAACGGCATATTCGCCTATAACCACGCCGTATCCCCGGTCTGTGAATTTAGTCAGCATCTGAAAAAGGGAATTCTGCTCCTCGTAATCGCCGGGAGTTCCCCACCGTTTTGCATTGCCGTCACTGCAATAGTCCCACGGCGTGTAATAATGTACTGAAAGCAGAAGCTTGTCCTTTGCAGTGTCCTCCGGCATTTGGTATCTGTCATCGCATGTTTTTCTGAAGTCGGTGTTGTACCCTGCGATAAGCAGGAATCTGTCTGCATTTTTGCCGCCGGTCGAACGTACCAGCTTAACAAATTCGCTGTTAATTCTGTTCGTTGTTTCGTAGCATTCGTCCTCGCTGAGAACTCCGTCTGTTCCGGTGACGTCGCTATCGTTGAGTCTGTGACAAAGTTCCTCATTTGCAGATTCAAATATCAGCTTGTAGGAATAATCGGAAAAATGCTCGCTTATCTGCGTCCACATGGACTTATAAAGTGCCATTCCTTTTTCACGAACTGCCTCGTCGGCGGAGCCGAACATTCCCCACCAGCTTCCGTCCCAGTGTTCATTCAGTATAACATACATATCAGCGTCAAGAGCATAATTGACTACCTCATCGACACGGTTCATGAGCCGCTCGTCAATGGTGTAATCTCCGCTCTCGTAATTTATGCCATTGGTCCATGCCACAGGAATGCGGAGAGTATCGAAGCCCATAGCTTTCATATCGTCTATCATATCCCTTGTGGTGACAGGCTGTCCCCATAGCGTTTCAAAGGAAGTGGGATCTACCCCTAACTCCACATAGCTTTTGTGATTGTATGCCTCCAGCGTGTTGCCGAGGTTTATTCCGTTGCCCATGAGCCGGATAACCTCCGTTGCGGTAAGGTCGTTTCCGGACACATTGTCATCAGTAATACTATTTGTGGTACATCCGTTCAATAACATTGAAATAACCAATCCTATGCTTCCTATAATTTTAATAGCAGAAACACGGTTCATTGAAGATCCTCCCAAATTATGATTTTCTCACCTTAATCAAGGATAAGCCCACTTATTTCAAGATTGTAGGTTATTGATGTAAAGGGAATTTCCTCACCGTTTTTTATGAGCGCAAAACGGTAGCCTATCCAATCGACAGTGGTTTTTGCGGCAACTATTCCGCATTCCTTGGTGCCGTAAACCACGGAACCTATCTCAGCGCCCATCCAGCCGTTAGCAAGTCCATTTGCGGAGCTGCTTGTCGGGTCAAGCTCTGCGTTTACAGGGACTTCAACGATACCGTTTTCCGTTTCAAGACCTACGGACTTGACAAGCACTTTGTATTTTGCGTCCGGGTCAACGTTGATGAAACCGAAGTTAAGCAACTCGCTCTCTTTTTCAAATGAGGTGGACTTCACGGAATACTCACCGTCACCGGTCATTTCGAGATATGCCGACGGACTTGGACCGGGATTTGCAGCCTGACCGGTAAGTATAAGAGTTTCGTACTTTATCTCGGTATCTGAGATGTTCTCCTCGGGACGGAGTTCCTCATTGCCCTTTGTGAACTGCCACGATCTCAGTTCAATATCCGCACCGGAAAATACCAGATAGATATTGTGATTTCTGCCGTCAAACTTACTGAATTCAGTAGAACGAACCTTAGCATAATCAGCGTTGTCAAATTCAATGTAAGATACTGCCTTGCCGGAAATGCTGTCAAGGCGAACCTCGATTCTGCCCTTGCCTTTAACATCAGCGGTGAAAGCGGAAGCACCATAACCGAAATCCGCACCTCTTACATAGATCCATGAGCCGTTTGCCTTGCTCTTTGCGGCAGGGTCGTTACCATCTGTGTACCCTATATCGGCAGACGTAAACATAACTGCGCCGCTGTTTTCAGCGTAGGGGTCAAGAAGCTTTATCTGAGATACGCCCTGACGCGTTGCGGCTGTTATCGGGATCTCTCCGTCAGCCGCATTCATCGGGAGATAATCAACCATAATGCTGCGGTAACCTGCTGTGCCGCCTGTCAGTTCTTCAAGAAGGAGCGTGTGGTGGACAATGTAGTTCGTTCCCTGAAACTCGCAGAAATGCGTGTGATTGTTGCCCCAGCGCATTCCGGATTCGCCGTTGGCATTCTGACCGGAATTGTAGAAATATGCACCCTTGTATTCCCAACTGTCTGCGTCAAGGGGAGTTTTTGTGGTCATGTATGCCATACTGCATGTAGGCGGCTCAGGAATGTCCTTGCGATCCCACTTGTTGCGGTTCTGCCAGTCGTTGCAGTAGGTGTAATAATAGGTGCCGTCGATGTAATTCAGCTCGCTTGCCTCCAAGAAATACGGGGCGTCAATAGAAACGAACTCGCTGTCAAACGAAAGCATATCCGCACCCAGACGTGCTACCTTAGGCACATTGGTATGTACAACACCGCCGTCTGCGGCATTTCCGCCGCCAAAAGTAAGCCAGCCTGTGCCGTTTTCATCAATGCAGACGCCCGGATCGAACGGCGCAGGGCAATTCTCAAGCCCAGGCATATTCTGATAAACCAGCGGTTCGCCGAGAGGGTCAGACCACGGACCTACCGGGTCGGTGGAGGTAATAACTCCCACACCGCCGCCGCCGTTGGAGAAGTACAGATAGAAGTGCGTAAGACCGTCTTCCTCAACGCGGGAAGCAATTGACGGTGCCCATGAATTTGATATCCACGGCGCTATTTTGTCGACCTCTATCCTGCCGTGATATATCCAGTTTACCATATCATCGGTGGAAAATACCACAAGCGATTTGATATAGGCGTAGTCGTTCTTTGTTCCCTCTTCCGCCTGCTGTTGGTCGTTCGTGCCGTAAACGTAAAGCCTTCCGTTATATTCCACCGCGGTGGGATCAGCGCAGAATATGTTCGGCGAGATGGGATTTGCGTTCATCTCGTTCTTATAAACGTTACCGCTTACGCTGTCGATAATTATGCCGTTGTTCAGACTGTCCATAATTTTCTCCTCTGATACCGTGCCGCTTTCATTCATTTCGGAATTCGAAGCGCTGGAAACGTCTGCGGTTCCGGAGTTGCCGGAAGCTTCGGGCTCGGAGCTCCCGCTGCTTGTTTCGCCGCCGTTCGAGCAGCCCACCGTCATAAACAGGGCCGCCGCGCACAAAATAGCCGCTAATTTACTTGTGACCTTCATCGTTAAAACCTCCGTTTTGTTTCTCGTGTCCAAAGACACCTTTAAGTTTATTATACCAATAAACAACACAAAGTCAACAGCCGATATCTGTTTTGTCCACCTTTTAATCATAATATGCACCTTTTCGTTTGACATAACTGCGTGAACGTGAATAAGTTATAATTTATACGAAAGCTTGTTTCCGGCATACTCTGTCGCCGAATGCGTCAAAAATCCTTCCCCGTCAGCGGCAGAATTTACCGCAGAACAGGGGTTGAGCGGCTGCGGGAACGGGCTTTTTATGAACGCGTGAAAGGACGGACGAAATGTCAAGAAAAAAATTGCCGTAATAACCGCAAGAGCCGACGACCGCACCCAGAAGGATATCATATGCGGGATAGCCGAGGCGGCATTTGCCGCGGATACGGACTTGGTGGTGTTTTCAAACATTTATAACCACTGGATAAGGGACGAATTTCTCAATTTTGAAAATGTCATATACGATTTTTTTGATCCGAGCGGCTTTGACGGAGTTATTGTCAAGCGTTTCTGGACATTTCCACCACAAAACCTTGCAGAGAGATCTGCGAGGCTTTTGTTTTATGTTTTTCGGCAAAACAGATATTTAAGCATCTCGTTTTGTTGAATACCCGGATATTATATGTTATAATAACCTTAGGCACATAATCCGCCGTCAGCGGATTATGCCGTACAAAAGTACGACCGACAGATAACCGCCGGATATTTCCACTCTTTCAGAAGGAGGAGCAATTTATGAAAAAAACAATTAAGTTTGACAATATGCAGACAATCACAGTTATAACTAAAGAGAGCCCTGAACATTCAGTTTCAGCAAATGATGCCGAAATGGACAAAAGAGCCCGTGAAGCTGTAAGAGCAGCTATCAACCGTGCAACCACTTGTAAAAAACCGATTGCAATGTATGATAAGCAAAGGAAACAAGCGTATATAGCAACACCCGACGGAGAGAAAAAATATGTCTGAAAGAAAACCGATGGTTCTTGTTTTTGCCGGTCCTAACGGTTCAGGTAAAAGTACCGTTACGACATATTTTGACAAGGTCGGCACATATACAAACGCTGATGATATTGTTGCGGCTACCGGAATGGATAATATGGAAGCGGCTCGTCTTGTCGATAAAATGAGATACCGATCTATTGAGCAAAAAGAAGATTTTACTTTTGAAACCGTTCTTTCTTCACACTATAAACTTGATATTCTGAAGAAAGCAAAAGAAGAGGGATATTTCATCAAGTGTTTCTTCATATTAACTGTAGATGCATCTGTAAACGTTGCCAGAGTGTCAGCCAGAGTTGCCTCAGGCGGACACAATGTTGATGAAAAATCAATCAGAGCACGGTATAGCAAATCTCTTGGCAACATTAAAGAACTTATGAAAATATGTGACATAATGCATGTTTACGATAATACAATCGAGCCTGTAAGGATCATACGAAAACACAAAGATGAAATTTCCATATATCCAAACGATTTGTGGAGCGAACAAATGATACTGAATTTACTTTGATTCTAAATGCAATCACGTCTTTTTTTCTCTACTCTTTGCAATGAAAATTTAGCATACCCATATCAAAAATCGGAATGCCCGTAAATGTTGACATACCCATAAAAAAGTGATATAAATTAGTCGTAAAAGCAGATAATAATGTCTGTATTTTATATCATTCTACGGAGGTGTTTCAATTATGATGGGAAGACTGAGAGCGATGCGTGAGCCGCTCAAATATGTACAGGGCAGAGATGCACTGCTTAAATTCCATGAAGAAATGGGTTATATGGGCAAGCGCTGGCTGTTTGTATGCTCAAACAGCGGTTACAAGGCATGCCACGATAAGATAGAAAAGAGCTTTGAAGGTCTTGACGACTACAGACGTTATGAGATATTCGGCGGAATATCCAGCAACGGCGAAATAAATAAGATGAAGGCTATCGTAGAGCAGGACAACATTGATACGGTAGTAGCTGTAGGCGGTGGCAGTGCCGTTGATACAGCAAAGGCTACCGCATACTACAGCGGAAAGCACATTGTGATAGTGCCTACAGTTGCGGCTACGGATGCTCCCTGCACGGGACTTTCAGTAATTTACAACGATGACCACAGCTTCGATAAATATCTGTTCTACCCCACAAATCCCGACGCTGTAATGGTCGACACGACCGTTATCGCAAATGCGCCTGTCAAGTTCCTTATCGCCGGTATGGGCGATGCGCTCGGCACATATTTCGAGGGTCGTGCTTCTATCCGCACCGAATCCGCAAGCCTTGAGGGTACGGGCATCACAAGAGCAGGTCAGGCACTTGCTCGCCTTTGCTATGACACGCTCCGTGAATACGGCAAGCAGGCTATCGAGGCTTGTAAGGTACACGCCGTTACTCCCGCACTTGAAAATATCGTTGAAGCTAACGTTTACCTTTCAGGTGTCGGCGCTGATAACGTAAACTGCGCCGCCGCTCATTCATTCTACAACGGCGTTACTTCTCTCGGCATAAAGCACGCAGATCACGGCTGCTGCGTTGCACTCGGCACGCTTGTACAGATTGTGCTTGAGGGTGCTCCTAAAGAGGAATTCAAGGAAGTTCAGGACTTCTGCCTTGAGGTCGGTCTTCCCGTAACGCTTGAAGAAATCGGTGTTACAACTCCTGAGCAGGTTAAGACTATTTCCGAGAACGCTTGTATCCCCGGCGAAACTATCCACAACCTCGCAGGCGATGTACAGCCCGTTGAGCTGTATGACGCTATTATGCAGGCTGACGCTATGGGTAAGATTGCACTCGGCAAATAAGCATAACAAAAATAAAATCACCGGACCTTTAGCACTATGCGAAAAGGGCCGGTGTTTTGTTTTGCTGAGTATGCCGACAATGGCTTTAAGCCTTTCAATGTTTTAATATCGGCATAAAACAAAACCGCATCGTTCTGATGCGGTTTTAATGGCTGGGGTGGAAGGATTTGAACCCTCGAAATGGCGGAGTCAGAGTCCGATGCCTTACCACTTGGCGACACCCCAATATTCTTTAAGTTATCACTGCCGTGACAACGTAGATTATTATATCACACTGAAAAGCCGATGTCAAGCATTTTTTGAAATATTTTTCGATTTTTTCGATTGTTTTTGTTTTCAGAATTACTGATAGTTATATTCTAAATAATTTAAACAATCAGTCAATTTTTCTCCCCCATTTTGTTGACTATGAATATACCTGCGCTGACCAGTACAAGAGCAATCAGCGACTCAAGGCGGAATGCCTGCTGTGCCTCTCCGAGCAAAAGCGCAGAAAGAAGTACACCGCAAACCGGGTTCATAAAGCCGAAAACAGCAATTTTCGATACGGGGTTGTACTTTAACAGCAGGCTCCAGATCGAGTAGGCACAAGCGGAAATAAACGCAAGATAAAAAAGCATCAGTACGGCGGGCAGAGGCGATTCGGGCAGAGTTATGCTGCCGCCTGCAAGTAATCCGATAACGGTCATGACCGCACCGCCGAGCAGAAATTGCCAGCCGCTGAGCATCATAGTGTCGGTGTCTTTGGAAAAGCGTTTTATAAGCACGGAGGAAATCGCATAGGCAATGGTGGAAAGAAGAATAAAGCCATCTCCTGTAAGGCTGAATCCGCTGAGCAGAGAGCGGTCGAGATTTATAACTACTATTCCTGCAGTGCCAAGCACACAGCCGATAAGTTTGAATTTTGTCAGCTTTTCAAGGCGAAAAACAAGCGATGAGATAAGTATGCACACAAACACACTCATACCCTCAATGACGGAAGATTTCACTCCGCTTGTATTGGCAAGTCCGATATAGAAGAACAGGTACTGCAAAATCGTCTGAGTAAGGCTCAGTGCCGCCACCTTCGGCAGTTCCTTGATTTTCGGAACAAGCGGTTTTTTGTGCATTATGCTTCCTGTTATAATAACCATAATTCCTGCTGCGAAAAAACGTATCCCCGCAAAAAGTATCAATGACATTGGTTGTGAAGTGTCAACGCCAAAAAGCCCGTAACCGATTTTTACGCAGGGAAAAGCACTGCCCCACAAAGCAGAGCAGAATATTGCTAAAATTGCGGCTATCCAAGTTTTTGTCAGAATATCGGCTTTCATAATGACCTCGTTATATGCACAAAATAAGCGGTGTATCTTCGGCACAAATGCACAGACACACCGCTATATATTTTATCACTCTGAAAGAACAAGGTCAATACTGTTTTTTCTGATATTCCGACAGCGTTGCGGAACGCACAGCATCATACGGAATGTTATCTGCTGAGCCGCATTGCAATCACCGATATATCGTCGCTCTTTTCGTCACCGGCATAGAATCTGGCGGTATTGGCGACTTCTTTAGAGAATTCCTTAAGGTCGGGCTGTTTATCCATCTCCCTGTAAAGCCATTTCTCGTTCAGCTCTGCACCGTCGCTTGTCATAACTATCATATCCCTGCTTCCTATCGTAAACGTTCTCCTGTCGTATACAGGCTCGTCCTTTACTCCTATCGGCAAGCCCTTACAGCCTATGGTGACAAAGCGGTTTCCGCACTTGATATAAGTGTTGGCACTGCCTGCCTTGTATAAGTCTATCTTTCCGCTGTAAAGGTCGACAGCGCATATTTCAAGAGTAGCAAAACTCTCATCGGAGGATTTGCACACAAGTGATGTATTGATCACGCTGATTGCCGCCTCTACTCCGACACCTGCCTGCAAAAGACGTATAAGCATAGCGCAGGCAAACGATGAGTCCACTCTCGCCCTGCCTCCGCTGCCCATACCGTCCGATAATACAACATACGCCGTACCGTTCTTATCTATGAAGCTCTCGTAATAATCGCCGCAGGCAGTACCCTCCGTCTTGCTTATCTGACATATTTCAACGTCAAGCGTGTAGGTCGTTCCCGAAAAAAGACTCAGCTTACATGCCCCTCCGACACGGCTCAATGTCGGCAAATCAAAGCGGCGGCGGAAAGCAAGCGTCATAGCCTCGCATATATCCTGCTTTGATGCGAAAAAACCGGTATCGGAATATGCCTCGACAAACATTCTTCCCTGCTCGCCAAGCTCCACATTCACTGCGTCTGCATCTTCACAGCCGAGCTTCGACAACACATTGCTGGCTGTTTTATTGTACTGAGGCTCTATTTCTCCGCTGTTTTCAATCTCATCGGATAACTGCGAGAGAATCTGCTCCGTTGCCGACAACTGAGCCGTCAGGATATTACGCATACGGGCGATTCTTCGTTTTTCCGTACTGCTCGCTACATAAACATCACACAGCCTGCGGATTTTGTCAATCAGTTCCTGCTTTTTAGGGCATCGTGCGCTTAAAGGCTCAGAAAAAGCATCCTGACCCACACTTTCACCGGACTTTACCATATTCGTAATCTTCGCAAACTGTTTAATGCTGTCGCCGTACTCCTTGCCCCAGCATTGCATATTATACCTGCACTTACGGCATATTTCGTCACAGGCTGTATTGTACACCCAGCTTATATCGCTTCCTATATTATTATCCAGCTTTTCGGCAGTGATACCGACCGTTCTTCTGACCTCGGCAATCGCTCCTCCGGCAAATTTCAGCCGTTTTGAAAACAGTTTTCTGACGCTGTTTTCGCCCGCTTTAACTCTGGAAATATCGCCCTGCTCGGCTGTAAGCTTTGCCGGTAACAGCATAAAGACCGCCGACGACATGAATATGCAGGCAACAACGGCGAGCTTTGAATTATCCATTCCGAACAGCGCAGTGCCAAGCGTTGCGGTCAGCACAAAGCCTCCTGCGGCACTCAGCTTTCTTCCGCCGCTGAACATACCGCCGACAGCCGCCGCAGGAGCAACAACAGCCGCAAGAAAAGCGTAGTCGACCGTGGCAACCGCACACCCTAGCGCCGACACTGCACCGCACACAGCACCTGCTCCCCTGCCGTACTTCATAGCACTGCAAAGAGAAAGGCAGGATGCGAAAATTATTCCTATATTGAAGATGCCGACGCTGTAGTGCGAAAGTATACCGGACACTATAGCACAGCCGCCCAGAACGCAGATAAAGCTGTGAGGATCGCTGCGGACGGTTATCTTTGCTATCTCACGCTTTTCGGCAAGCCGTGACAAGCGTAAAGCGACAACCGCACCTCCGCCTGCCATGACCGAAAGAATGATGCAGTTCATCACCTCGCTTACGGTAGATGATGTGAGAAAATTCGCCGCAAAGACAGAGCCTGCCGCCGTGACAGCCGATACTATCTCAGACACGGCTGATTTTCTGCGTGAAACTATCATACGGATGGCAACAACGGACAGCAGAGCCGATGTAACAGTAACGCCGTCGGTATAATTACCGCCGAGAATATAGCCTGCAACACTTCCCACAAATGCGCTGATACAGTCGATTCCGCTCATAGCCGCCGCAAACGATGCCGCAAACGGCGATGGCTTTCCGAGCACTGTACTCATTGAAATTACCGCCGCCGCTATCATTACAGCCGTACATCTTATTACCGAATGTTCACGGATATTTATCTTATCCTTTGTTACTGCCCTTGACATTTCAAACTTCCTTTCGCAATCAGACATCAGTCACCGACTATGTAATTATTTTACAGTTGTCCGACAGCGTTTTTTGTCGCAACGGGTAATGATATTACGCAAAAGAAAGGAGGCGCTGTCGTTTACGGTATAATGCGATTTCAAGCGATTATTTTCGGTAAGATTTTCTGGAAGATACTTAAAGAAAAATACGGGGAGCATTTCAAGAGCGATATAAAGAATTAATAAGAACGCACTTTTGGGAACGCACAGTCAAGTGCGTTCTTTTTTTGCGGAGGTTTATAAAAGGAAAGCAAGTTTCAGTGACACAAAGTCACACTGTGTCATAAAATGTAAAGGGTACCCGAATAAAAAATACTTTCAAGGAGGAAAAACAATGGCAACATTCACAAACGTTGCTACCCTTTCGTACAACGGCACGGTAGTAAATTCAAACGTAACAACAGGCGAGATACAGCAGACTCTTGCCGCAACAAAGCATTCCCTTGCAAACACCTACAAGCAGGGCGACACTCTGACCTATATCGTGAATATTGTGAACACGGGAAACACAGCGTTTACAAATCTTACGTTAACCGATAATCTCGGCGGTTACACCTACGGTGCAGGAACAGTATATCCTCTGGCATACGGCGGAGATGTACGCTATTATATCAACGGCGCATTGCAGACAGCTCCTGCCGTAACAGCAGGTCCGCCTATGACAATAACGGGAATAAACGTTCCTGCAAACTCTGAGGCGCAGATAGTATACAGTGCCATAGCAACGGCTTATGCTCCGCTCAATATTGAAGGCAGTATAACCAACAGCATCTCGATAACAGGTGACGGCATTACAGAACCTATCACCGCCTCAGAAACAGTAAATGCCGCAACCGCTCCTGCGCTTGATATTGAAAAGTCGCTCAGCCCGACAATAGTAAGCGAGAACGGTCAGATAACCTACACCTTTACTGTTACCAACAAGGGCAACACCGCTGTTACGCAGGCAGACGATATTGTTCTGCGTGACGTATTCAACCCGATACTGAAAAATATCGGAGTAACCTACAACGGCACCGTTCTCAGCAATACACTCTACACTTACAAT
>OBLG01001989.1_pt1 | contig 13679 bp, 9 predicted proteins | sample 1517451 | NCBI WGS metagenome assembly OBLG01 (sample SAMN04571694, study PRJEB22368) | human gut metagenome | biome: human gut; material: stool | host: Homo sapiens | place: Luxembourg | collected 2012-06-29
ATCCCAAGGTGGAATCTATGGTTTGAGCTAAAAGAGCATCAAATTGCTCCATAATAGAAAAAATTCCTCCAAAAGGAGTGAGTTTCTCAGATTTTATTTGTACTTTTGCCATGTCATTCAGAGTTTTATTTGTTTTTTATTTGCAACACTAAGATAAGTGAAATTTCTGACATGGCAAAATCCTGAGCAACTTTTTGTTGCTCAGGAACTTATAAATAAAGTTAAATCAAAGTGTTGCGGAATTAAGGATTGCTTAATTACTTTTGTTTTTGTGTAGGCATAAACCCACAATGAATGTTTTAATATTTCTAAATATTTCAATTCATTTGCAAAAATAGTTATTATTTGTCATAGCTCCAAATATTTTGATACAAAATGTTCGCAAATATTGCGTTTTTATTACATAAGTCAATAAAACGCCTATTGTACCTTAGTTTTTGCAATGTTCGTGTATGGACATATTTACATATGAAAGGTATAATTATACAGAAAAGTCGCATAAAAATGCAAACAAATGAATTGTTTATATATTTTGTTTACATTCCAACAATTAATATTTGTAAATTTAAAAGATGACAAAAATAAAAGAAACACAGCGTTATTTTGCAATATGAAAGCAAAAACACGCTGCGTTTATTGTAAATAAAGAATATTATTGTCTTTTTTGTAATTTCCGGTTTTTGCGTTGTCTATTTAGTGTCGTCGGTCACGGTGAACAAATTGTCGAGAGTAACCTCATCATCAACAATTGCCGAATGCTTTCCAGGTAAAACTCCGTATGTAGTTACCATTGTCATGCGTGTGCTGCAACGTGTTGCTGTTTCTGCACGGAATATAGCAATACGTTCACGTAAACGACGTTCATAGTCGGCATTTATTATATAAGGTGTACCGGAAAATTTCATTTCACAGATGTTTATATTCCGGTCAGCACGTTCTATTACAAGGTCAATCTGTGTTCCATGACCGTCTTGTCGGCTACGCCATGCACTTGAATCGTTGAGGATTCGGTCTATGCCAAGTGCCTGCTTTATCTCGTCCAGATGCATCAGACATAGCAATTCGAAACTGAATCCCTGCCAACTTGCCACTTGCTGGCTCGAAGACAGATGAGTCCAGCGGTGCGGGTCTTTCGTGTCTACACCTTGTATATATTTATAGAAGAACAAAGTGTAGAAGTCTTTTATGCGATATATTGTATTGTTGCACTTATTGCCGTAGCGTGCATAAGGCAGTACAAAATCGCATTGTTCAAGATCAGAGAGTATCTTCGTGAGCGCAGCGCCACCCAGTCCCGTTTGCTCTGATATCTCCTTGCGTGTATATCCTTCTTTTCGCTGTGTGAGATGACGAATTACCGTAAGATAATTGTCGGGACGTTTGAAGAGTGTAGCATACAGTTCGTTGTGTTCTGTCCGTAACATTGCGTGACTGTCGGCAAAGAACAGTTCGTCAATATTTGACAATAGCGACATGTGCGGATTTAGAAGTGTCAGATAGAAAGGCACACCTCCCAATATCATGTAGCATTGTGCAATCTGATATCGACTCCAATTGAAGTGGTGTTCGTCCATATACTGCTCCACTTCATATAGGCGGAACGGACGTAGATATATCTTGCGCGTGATACGATTGAAGAGTCCACCCTGATTATGGAGCAGACTGTCAATCATCCACGATGTGGCTGAGCCGCAAGCTACAAACACGATGTCATCGCGCATTGCTGCCCATCCGTTCCAAAAGTTCTCCAATGACGACACGAAATCCGACTTTGGAGTGTCCATCCACGGCATTTCGTCGAAGAAAATCACTTTCTTTCTGCTCGTGTCTTTTGCTTCAAGCAGTTTGGCAAGACCGTCAAAAGCCTGTGTCCAATTCTTCAGTTCTGGAGTAAATTCTGATGAAGAGTAACGTTGCAATGTCTTTGCGAAATCGGCAAGTTGCTGTTCGCGTGGCATATCATGCTTGCCTACAAACGAAAAGTCGTAAGTGTCGTTGAAGAAACGACGCACAAGAAAAGTTTTGCCAATACGACGACGACCATATATGACTACAAATTCCGACCGTCCCGATTCAAGACAGTTCTTCAGTATCAATTGTTCTTTATGCCTTCCGATTAACTTGTCCATATGCCATTTATTATTGATAACTTGCCAAAATTACAAAAAAAATACGGTTTTGGCAAGTTATCGGTTTGGATAACTTGCCAAAACTTACAAAAAATCATGATTTTGGCAAGTTATCGGATTCGTTGTCGTCACATTACACCTAATGCCTGCATCATCTTTCTGTTGGCTTCGGCAAGCGAAGGGTCGAACAATGCGCGTATATATATTAAGGTGGTGGACAGTTTGGTGTGACCCATAGCCTTGGCTATTTGCGAAATGTCGAGTCCGGAGCGGTAGGCAAGGCTTGCCCATGAATGGCGTGCCACATACGACGAGAGCGTACGGCTGGTGTTGATGAGTGACGAGAGGCGGCGTAGGGCATAATTGTACGAGCGCAGCCGTTTGAGATAAGTCGGGTGAACATTGTCGGCTGTGGTGCCTGCAAGCAACGGAAACACGTATTCACTGCTCGTTATGGCGTGGCGATTGATGATTTCAGCCATACATGGTTCGACGTTCACGCACACTTTATGCCCAGTCTTGTGGCGTGCGTAGTGCATCACGCCGTCGTTTATCTGGTGCCATTTCAGGTAGGCTATGTCTACAAACGGCATTCCCATAGCCATAAAGCTGAACACGAAAAGGTCGCGAGCCAAGGCAAGATGCGGTTGGCTGTCGAGCCGTAATGCAAGCAATTGGCGTATCTCTGATTCGGTGACGCTTCGTTTGGCTGTCTGTTCGTGCCCCGTGAACACAGCTGAGAACGGACTGTCGGCATTATTTTCCACCGCCCGGTTGTACAAGGCCCGCAGCGTACGCATATATACCGACACGGTATTGAGCCGTATTCCTCGGTTGCAAAGCCATCGTTGATAGCGCTCAAGCATAGAGGTCGTGATGTCGGCAAAACTCCATTTGTCGTTGCCGATGAATTGCGTGAGCGAGCGTACGGCTGTAAGATAGTTGTAGGCGGTCTTGTGGCGTTGCTCTTGGTCAATACGTTCTGCCTCAGCCTTGGCAAAACTCATTCCGTTCAACCGCTTTGCAGTTGTAACGCTACGTTTGTTTTCTTTCGGATCTTTTCCCAATCCCATTTCAATTCTGAAGTATACCATAACATTAAAGCATTAAGAGGTTAGACAATACGATCCCCAATTTACTATAATAATCAATACAAGCAATACTTGCAACGGCAGTTTCTCAGTACCGTTTTCAGTATAGCATAACTGGTACTGGAGTTTCATATAACTGGTACTGGAGTTTATACTGGCTGGTACTGCCACCTATATTGATAAGTAACAGTTCAAAATTATCTTTACATATATAGTAGGAGAGTGTGTCAAAACTCAAACAATGCGGGCTGAAAGCCCAATGACATTCATAGGAGGGTGTCAAAAGTCAAAGCAGCACGCCCCGAAAGGGGCAGAAGCACATAGCCCAGGGCACCGCCCTGGGTAAAAGTATCACAAATACCGATGCGCCCTGCAAGGGCAAAAGCGTTAATTATCAATGCTTTTGCCCTTGCAGGGCGTTTTGCTATTTTCAATCCGTACACCCAAGGCGCTGCCTTGGGCTATGTGCTTTTGGGGCTTTCAGCCCGCTTTGTTTGACTTTTGACACATCCTCCTATGGAAATGAACTCATATATAAAATAAAAAAGGACAAATACTTAATAGTTACTTATATAAATAAGGTGTAGTAGCTTATGCCGTCATTCACCACCTCCCGCCCGTAGGCGGAGAAGCTTCGCCGGTAGTGGCGGACGTTAAGACTCGATAATAACAATTACAATTATATTATTCACCAAAAGAGAGAGATTTTATGGTAAAGAAAATTGCACTCACGCTTTGCACAGCGCTCGTTGCCAGCTCTATGGCTATGGCACAGAATCGTACTGTGAAGGGCAAAATCACCGATGCCAACGGCAATCCTATCATAGGAGCTACCGTTAAGGTTGAAGGTTCGAATGTAGGTGCCGTTACCGCTGGCGATGGACAATTCTCCATCTCGGTGCCGGCCAACAGTAAGCTCAACATCACTTATATCGGCTACAAGCCCCAGACTGTACAGGTGAAGAACCGTACCAATCTTGTTATTGTCATCGAGGAAGACAACGAGCAGTTGGGCGAGGTGACAGTAGTGGCTTATGGTACTAAGCGCAAGCAGGATGTTGTAGGTTCGGTGGCAAACGTCAACAAGAACATTATTGCCAATGCGCAGTCGTCTTCTGTATCAAGTGCTCTTGAGGGTGCTGTCGCAGGTGTACAGGTGCTCAGTGGTTCAGGTCAGCCGGGTAGCGATGCCGCCATCTATGTACGTGGTATCGGTTCTATGTCTGCCAGCAACGCAGCCCTTATCGTAGTCGACGGTGTGCCTTTCAACGGCAAATTGTCAGACATCAACCCTCAGGATATCCAGTCGATTTCAGTGTCTAAGGACGCTGTGTCTAACTCACTTTACGGTTCGCGTGCAGCAGGCGGCGTGGTTATGGTGACCACAAAGTCGGGCAGCAAGGAGAAGGTTGCCATCAACTTCCGTGGCACATGGGGCGTTTCTAACCGTGCCTACAAGGACTATGACATGGCTACCGACCAGAGTGAGTTCTATCGCCTTACATGGTACGGTATCCGCAACACAGAGTGGGCTGCAGGCAAGTCGCTTGCGGAGGCTGCAGAAACTGCAAGTAGCAGCTTGCTCGGCGAACTGGGCAACTACAATGCCTACATTGTTCCAGAGGGTGAGTATCTCGTCAACACCGATGGTACATTTAATAAGAATGCCAAGTTGCGCTACAACGACTCATTTGCTGATGCACTGTTCAAGTCGGCATTCCGTCAGGAATACACCATCTCTGCATCGGGTGGCAACGACCGCACCAACTTCTATTTGTCAGCAGGCTATCTTGACAACCAGTCGTACGTTATCGGTTCTTCATACGAGCGCTATACAATGCGTGCCAATGTCAGCTCACAGCTGAAGTCATGGCTTAAGGTAGGTACCAACATCGCTTACTCGCACACCAAGAGCAATGGTGTACAGGAGCGTTCGGGTACGGCTTCTAACCCGTTTGAGACAGCTCGCGGTTGGGCTCCTATCTTTCCGGTACATGCCTATGACGCTCAGGGCAACATGAAACGCGATGAGAATGGCAAACCGATTTATGATGCCGGTACAGGCCAGACTGACGGCACAGAATCGCGTCCTACAGCTCAGAACCAGAACATCATATGCTCAATGAACGAGGATATCAACGAGAATATCTACAACAACATCTCTACACGTTCGTTCATCGAGGTGAAGTTGCCGCTCAACTTCAAGTTCGTGACCAACTATGCTTACGACTTCACCAATGTAACAAGCAACAGCTTCATGACTCCTACCATCGGCGACGGTGCTTCGTTCAATGGTCGTGGCACACGTGCAAGTGGTACAGATATGACAAGCAACTTCAACCAGATTCTCTCTTATGAGAATGTGTTCGACGAGGATCACAACTTCTCTGCCAAGCTTGGCCATGAGTACTATACATACAAGACAACTTATCTGGAAGGACAGAAGACAAACTTCTTCGATCCGTATAACTCTGAACTCTACAATGGTGGTCAGATTCAGTCACTGACGAGCAACTCTGTAACTCACAACATCGAGGGCTACTTCGCAATGGCTGACTACAACTATGCTCACAAGTACTACCTCTCGGCTGCGTTCCGTCGCGACGGTACATCACGCTTCCTCGACCGTTGGGGCAACTTCTGGTCGGTAGGTGCCGGATGGCGTATCTCGTCAGAGAAGTTTATGGAGAGCACCAAGTCATGGCTCAACGACCTGAAGCTCCGTGCATCTTACGGTACACAGGGTAATGAGGCTATCCTTCCGGGTTATTTTTATGGCTACACTCCGTATGTAGACATGTATGATGTGACATGGGACGGTTCAAAGCTTGGCTACGCAGTAGCTTTCTATGGCAACAAGGACCTCTCTTGGGAGACTCAGAAGACATTCGACCTCGGTCTTGACTTCCGTTTCCTCGACCGTATCTACGGTAACATCGACTTCTTCACACGTCGTACTGACGACATGCTGTTCAAGCGTCCTTTGGCAACATCAAGTGGCCGTCCTTACAACTGGGAGAATATCGGTGCAATGCGCAACAACGGTATCGAGTTTGAACTGAACGCCGACATCATCAAGAACAAGGATATGAAGTGGACCGTTACATTGCTTGGTTCACACTATTCTAACAAGGTGCTTACACTGCCTGAGGAGAACCGTGAGGACGGTATCGTAAGCGGTGCATTCAAGCTCATGGAGGGTAAGAGCCGCTACGAGTACTTCACATACAAGTATGCTGGCATGGACGAGAAGGGCAACCCGACATGGTATACCGACGAGAAGGATGAGCAAGGCAACGTTACCGGCCAGACTACTACAGGCCAATATACCGAGGCTACAAAGTACTGGCTTGGCAAGCAGGCTCTGCCCGACTTCAACGGTGGTTTGAACACTTCATTCTCATACAAGGGCTTCGACGTGAACATCGCTACTGCATTCCAGCTTGGCGGATGGGCATACGACTCACAGTACCTCAGCGGTATGAGCGTTTCGTACTACGTAGGCCACAACAGAGATATGTGGGATACATGGAATCCGGAGACAAGCAAGGGTAAGTATCCTATCTGGAACGCCAACAACTCGTCTAACTCATACACCCAGACATCAGATGCCCACCTTATCAGTGCATCTTACTTCAGCATCCGCAACATTACGCTCGGCTACACATTGCCGTCAAGCTTGATGAAGCGTTGGGGTATCGGTTCTATCCGCGTGTTCGCAACAGGTGACAACTTGGCTCTCTTCTCTAAGCGTCAGGGCTTCGACCCGCGCGTTTCAATGAGTGGCGGCAACAGCAGCTATGGTGGCTATTCACCAATGCGCACAATCACCGGCGGTATCAACATCACATTCTAAGTTCATCAAATTTTAAAACAGGAAAACAATGAAAAAAGGAAAAATATTTTTGCTGGCACTTGCGTCACTTCCACTCTTCACCTCCTGTATCGACGATGCCGAGCAGAACACATATCTGACGGAAGACCGTCGCACAGAACTTGCCAAAGAGAATCCTGACAAGGTGTTCTCGTCAGCAGTAGCTGGTATGTACAGCGATATGCAGAGTTACGTGTATAGTAACATGAATCACAACTACTTCGGCCAGAAGAGTTTCGACTATCTTACATCGCTTATGGGCAACGATATGGTTATGACCGGCCGATTCGCTATGAGTCTTTATCACTATCTTTGCGACTATTGGGCACAGAACTATACTGCTACTGCCAACCGTTGGCGTGAGTATTATCGTTGCATTGACAATGCCAACCAGATTCTCAAGACCATCGATCCGGAAACTACCGATGAGGCAGTCTTGAAGTATCGTGCCATAGCTCTCGGCATGCGTGGCTATGCCTACCTGCAGCTCTCTTATCTCTATCAGCAGAGCTACTATGTAGGATGCGACGACACCAAGTGGGGCAAGGGTCAGCACTACGACTTCTCAGAGTCGAAGTGTGTACCTATCGTAACAGAGAATACTGAGGGCGACCAGCCTCTGAGCACTGTCAAGCAGGTTATGGATCAGATTAAGGGCGACCTCGGCACTGCATACGACATCTTCAATAAAATCGGCATGCAGAAGACAACAGATCCTACCGATTTCGACGGATGCGTTGCTGCAACTTACCTCGCACGTGCATACATGATTACTCACGATTGGGATCAGGCTCTGACCTATGCACAGGTGATAGTCGACAACTTCCCCGTTCTGAAGGGCGAGGATCAGATTCTTCAGGGATTCAGCGATATCAATCTTCCTGACGTAGTGTATGGATGCGACATCACTGCCGACAATACTACTCTATACATGTCGTGGTTCTCGCAGATGGACAGCTACAGTAAAGGATATGCAGGTATCGGCGTATGGCGTGCTGCCTATGGTCCGTTTGTAGACAAGATTGCTGACGACGACTTGCGTCTGAAGTGGTTCTGCTGCGACCGTTCTACAGGTATCGACTACAAGGGTGGCCGTCTGACATTGAAGCGCGATGTTATGGCTCCTGCTGCTTGTGAGTATCAGGCTGTGAAGTTCATCGGTGCTGGTCGTGACGCTGTCATTGCCAACGCCAAGAGCATCGCTCAGGGCAATGGCGCTCCAGGTTGGGAACTTGGCGACTACATCTATCTCCGTTCGGAGGAGGCTTACCTCATGAAGGCTGAGATTCTGGCTCATAAGGGCGACCTTGCAGGTGCAAAGACTGCTCTTGAGGAGTTCATGAAGACACGTCAGCCCAGCTACACCTATGCTAAGGGCAACACCAAGGCCGACCTCATTGAGGAGATCAACTATCAGAAGCGTGTAGAGTTCTGGGGTGAGGGTATCGAGTTCCTCGACAATCGTCGTCTCAACATCCCGCTTGACCGAACTTCTACCGACCCGCACAACAACCACTTGGCAACTGCTCGTCTGAAGCTCGATCAGGAGTCTCGCAACTTCCGTTATCAGATTCCTATCTCAGAGATTGAGAACAACAAGGCTTTGACACCTGACGATCAGAACTAAAATAATCGACTGAACATAACATAAAGAAAGCGTATATCCCGTCCACAGCGTGGACGGAATATACGCTTTCTTTTGTTTGTTATTGTTTTGTCATAATTTTGCATGACAACAACTTCGCCCCAAGTGCTCGGCTATTATCCGGTAAAAACCTTCGTATCATGGCATGATACGATCATTTCAAGGCATGATACGATCATTTCAAGGCATGATACGATCATTTCAAGGCATGATACGGTCATATCAAGGCATGATACGATCATTTCAAGACACGCAACGTTTCTTTATGTCACGACTCAGGCATTAGTGTAACGATTGTAAAGGTACATTCTATCGTATTGCATAGTACTTGTCATCAGAACGCACATAAAATATACGTGTGATGTAGTGTATTTATTAGTACTACATACACACCGTCCTTGCGTTGGTAGGCAAAGTCGCCTACGGCAGTAAGAATCATGAGAAACGAAAGGGCTTGGCATCGCCTTATTTCCTCAGTTGGCACGATTTTATTTCCGCAGTTGGCGCGATTTCATTTCCGTAGTTGGCGCGATTTCACTTCCGCAGTTGGCGTTGAAAATAAAAACAATCATCTTTTTTTCGTTAATTGTTTTGCCTTTCGCCTTTTTTAGCGTATTTTTGCATATTCATATATGTGGTAAAGTCAATCCGCCGCATTAAAAACCTAAGATTATGCAAACAAGATGTCATCTTTCTGTTCTCGCCCTGAAGCTGGCTGAGAAGTATGGCGACCGTGCAGCCTTCACCTACAAGGACTTTGGAGGCACTGTATGGAAGCAGATGAGCTACAATCGTTTCGCCCAGCTGGTGAAGCAAGCATCCAACGCTCTGCTCAACCTCGGCATCAAGCCGCAGGACACTATCGGCGTGTTCTCGCAGAACACCATACAGTATCTCATCACCGACTTTGGAGCCTATGGCGTGCGTACAATCTCCATACCGTTCTATGCCACGGCTTCCGAACAGCAGATACAATACATGATAAACGATGCCGGCATACGCTTCCTCTTCGTAGGCGAGCAGGAGCAGTATGACAAGGCACACCGTATATTCGCCCTTTGCAACACGCTCGAGCGCATCATCATATTCGACCGCTCGGTACGCATTTCCACTCACGACCCTGCCGCACTCTACTTTGACGACTTCCTGAAGCTCGGCGAGGGACTGCCACGGCAGAGTGAGGTGGAGCAGCTATACGCACAGGCCAACAACGACGACCTCTGCAACATACTGTACACGTCGGGCACAACGGGCGAGTCGAAGGGCGTAATGCTCACATACGGACAGTATGAGGCAGCATTGAAGGCCAACGACGAGGTGGTGCCTCTCAAGGAGAGCGACCGCGTCATCCAGTTCCTGCCCATTACCCACATCTTCGAGCGCGGATGGTCTTACCTCGCATTCTCCGAAGGATGCCACATCATCATCAATACCAATCCGCACGACATCCAGCAGTCAATGCGCGAGACGCATCCTACATGCATGTCGAGTGTGCCACGATTCTGGGAGAAGGTTTATCAGGCTGTGCTTGACAAGATCGACCGTTCGAGCGTTGCCAAGCAGCGCCTCTTCCGTCACGCCCTTGAGGTAGGCCGCCGATACAACATCGACTGCAAGAGCCGCTGCAAGCGTCCGTCGCCGTTGCTGGCCATGGAATACAAGTTCTTCGACAAGATGATTCTGCGTCTGGTGCGCAAGCAGATAGGATTGGAGAACGCCCATCTGTTCCCCACGGCAGGCGCTACGGTCTCGCCGGCAGTAGAGCGCTTCGTCCATTCGGTAGGCATTAATATGATAGTGGGCTACGGACTTACAGAGAGTCTTGCCACCGTAAGTTGCGACCGCGAGGACATGCAGTTCACCATCGGTTCGGTAGGTCGTCCTATCAACGGATTGCAGGTGAAGATAGGCGACAACGACGAGATATTGCTCAAGGGTCCCACTATCACGCCGGGCTACTACAAGCGTGAGGCTGCCAATCAGGAAGCCTTCACCGAAGACGGATTCTTCCGCACAGGTGATGCCGGATACATGAAGAACGGTGAGCTGTTCCTTACCGACCGCATCAAGGACCTCTTCAAGACATCCAACGGCAAGTACATCGCTCCGCAGATGATAGAGTCGCTGCTGCTTGTTGACAAGTTCATCGACCAGGTGATAGTGATAGCCAACGAGCGCAAGTTCGTGTCGGCACTCATCGTGCCCGAGTTCCGCCTCGTAGAGGAATGGGCCAAGGATCACGGCATAGCATTCGAGAGCCGCGAGGACCTTTGCGCCAACGCCAAGGTAAACAAGATGATGATGGACCGCATACAGACACTGCAGCAGCAGTTGGCGCATTACGAGCAGATAAAGCGATTTACGCTCATCGCCCACCACTTCTCTATGGAGTCGGGCGAGCTTACAAACACGCTCAAGATACGCCGACCGGTGATATATAAGAACTTCAAGGAAGTGATAGATAAAATGTACGAAGAATGAGTATAGCGAATTTTGAGTTTTGAATTTTGAGTTTTGAATTGGTCGGCTACGCCGATTAGAAATTGTTCAATTTTGAATTGTTCAACTCAAAAGTCAAAATTCATAAATTCACAATCGCAGGCGTAAGCCGAGAATAATTCAAAACTCAAAATTCAAAATTCAAAATTGCCGCAAGGCAACAATTCAAAATTCAAAACTCAAAATTCAAAACTCATAAATGATAACAGCCGACCAACTGAAGGATTTGCTTGAGCGTGCTGATGCGCTCAACCATTATCTCAACATAGACCAGAAGAAAGTAGAATATGAAGAAGAGCAGCTGCGCACTCAGGCTCCCGACTTTTGGGACGATCCTAAGCGTGCAGAGGAGCAGATGAAGAAGGTGAAGGGACTCGAAAAGTGGATTAAGGGATATGAGCAGGTGCGACGTCTTGCCGACGAAACGCAGCTCGCCTTCGACTACCACAAGGAGGATCTCGTGACCGAAGAGGAAGTTGACGCTGACTACGCCAACGCTATCAAGGCGATAGAAGACCTCGAACTGATGAATATGTTGCGCCAGAAGGAAGACCCTATGGACTGTGTGATGAAGATAAACTCAGGTGCTGGCGGCACCGAGAGCCAGGACTGGGCACAGATGCTCATGCGTATGTACATGCGTTGGGCTGAGGCTCACGGCTACAAGGTGACCATAAGCAACCTCCAGGAGGGCGATGAGGCTGGCATCAAGAGCGTAACTATGGAGATAGAAGGCGGCGAATACGCCTACGGCTATCTGAAAAGCGAGAACGGAGTACACCGTCTGGTGCGCGTATCGCCATTCAATGCTCAGGGCAAGCGCATGACATCGTTCGCATCGGTATTCGTTTCGCCGCTCGTCGACGACACTATCGAGGTGTATGTCGACCCGTCGAAGGTGAGCTGGGACCTCTTCCGCTCGGGCGGAGCAGGCGGTCAGAACGTAAATAAGGTTGAGACGGGTGTACGTCTGCGTTATCAATACACCGACCCCGACACTGGAGAAGAAGAGGAAATCCTCATCGAAAACACCGAAAGCCGAAAACAGCTCGAAAACCGCAACAACGCCATGCGATTGCTCAAGTCGCAACTCTACGACCGTGCCATGAAGAAACGACTTGAGGCGCAGGCCAAGATCGAGGCAGGCAAGAAGAAGATAGAGTGGGGCAGTCAGATACGCTCATACGTCTTCGACGACCGCCGAGTCAAGGACCATCGCACCAACTATCAGACCACCGACGTCGATGGGGTGATGGACGGAAAGATAGACGGATTCATAAAAGCATACCTCATGGAATTCCCAGTGGTCGAAGCGTAGCCTGAGGAGTTTTGAATTTTGAATTTTGAGTTTTGAATTGGTCGGCTATGCCGATTGTGAGTTGTTCAATTTTGAATTGGTTGGACAATAATTCAAAAGTCAAAACGAAAAACTCAAAATTCCAAACTCACAATCGCAGGCGAAGCCGAGAATAACTCAAAATTCAAAAATCAAAATTCAAAATTTATATTACTATGAGCCAGAACAGTAAAATCAGAAAACAGCGTTACGCCAAAGAACAGGAGCGTAAAGGCAAGAAAGTAGTGGAATACATCCTTTGGGCATTCATCATATTGGCCGTGGCATTCATGATCTGGACCACGATGAACGCTTAACGTCAACACACTATTCGTACAACAATGAGTGGACTGGAAATAGAACGCAAGTTCCTTATACGCAAAGGCGGCTCCTGGAAGGATGCCGCCTTTTCTTCAAGCCATATCAAACAAGGCTATATGCCATGCGAGTCGGCTACAGTGCGCGTGCGTACCCGCGACGACCGCTCGTGGCTCACTATCAAGAGCCATAGCGACCGTGCCGGATTGTCACGCTATGAGTTTGAAAAAGAAATCAGCAACGACGAAGCGCAGCATCTCTTCGAATTGTGTCGGGGTGGCGTGATAGACAAACGTCGCTGGCTGGTGAAGAGTCCCGACGGACAGCATACGTTCGAGGTGGATGAGTTCTATGGCGACAACGCCGGACTTGTAGTAGCCGAAGTAGAACTGAAATCAGAAGACGAACCCTTCGGCAAACCCGACTTCATAGGTCAGGAAGTGACGGGCGACCGCCGCTACTACAACTCCCAACTCCTCCAGAATCCGTATTCTCGCTGGAAAGAACAAGAGTAGAATCCCCAAAACATAACACTCAACATCCATCACTTGTCACTTAATATTTATCACTTAACACTTAACATTTTCCAAAAGGACCCCTTTTGCACTTCAAATGTACCCCTTTTACCATGCAAAAGGAGTCCTTTTGCCTTCCAAATGTAATCCTTTTGCACTCCAAAAGGACTCCTTTTCCACAACAGGCACAATTCGTCCCCTCCGCCATTCCCTCCGTCTTATATATATAATATAATGTGTAGACACTCTCAAAACACCATGAATTGTAAGCA
>OBLG01001992.1_pt1 | contig 13653 bp, 7 predicted proteins | sample 1517451 | NCBI WGS metagenome assembly OBLG01 (sample SAMN04571694, study PRJEB22368) | human gut metagenome | biome: human gut; material: stool | host: Homo sapiens | place: Luxembourg | collected 2012-06-29
AATCTGCACACAAATAAGAGGGAAAGAATAAAAAATCAGAGCCGTGACACAGTTCTGTTTACACTACCAAATAAGCAGCCCACTGATTGTCAGCAGAAATGCCGATTGTCAGTGGGGCTGTTGTTTCCAAAATGAATTCCACAAGCCATGTTGGGTGGGGTATCAACCTTTTTGCTGATAGTAGTCACAGCACCGCCTAATTGGGCTTCCGCACGCTGATACTGCTGAATGGCAGATTCCAGTTCAAGTGCGACATTGATGAAAGTGTTGGTAGTCTTGTCAATGTCCTCACTCAACTGCTTTAAATCAGGAATATGGTTTACAAGTCCATCCTCGGCTTGCTGTTCCTCCACCTCGTTCTCAACATCATTTATCATCTTGTCGAAATCGGGTAAAAGCTAAAATTTTCTCATCTGCACATTATCATACACCAAGAATATCGTTAGGAACACAAATAAAACGGCACCAAACGGAAGCAGACACTACTACACACACAATGACTCTGCACGCGAAAAAATCTGCCATATCTCCCAGAATCGGCACAACTCTCTGACTTTTAACACTATAAAGACTGGAGGATAAACTTCAGAACGGGATATCTTCCAGCCTATCTTCCAGCCACAATCAAATATCTTCCAGCCACAACAAAATATCTTCCAGTCATCTCCAACTTCACGGAAATGCTGACCAAGATACATAAATGCTGACCAAGATACATAAATCCGTGAACAAAAAAAGGCGTACAACCGATCTCTATAAGATTTCGGTTGTACGCCTTATCGTTTATTCTTGTTCAGAATGTCTGTTCTTGAAAGTCAAACTTACTTCACCTCCTCGAAAATAAACCATACTGATAATCAGCAATTTAGCTTTTGCTGGTACAAATATGAATGCTAAATTATGAGATTGAAACAAGCAAAAACAAGTCAAATATAGATGCTCATAGCTCCACATAATTCGTTTTCAGTAAAAATGGATAACTATCGGTAAAAATAGATGTAGCTTGTAGTGACACTAACTGGGCAATGGCAATAGCTTTTTATTTATAATTGGGCAATGCACTCTCTAAATGTTAAAAATCGCCCAAATGCAAAGATTTCCAAGATATAGTTCTTTAATCTCAACAACTTTCTTTATTTTTGTAGTCAATATTTGACAATTCTATCAAGAAAAGGTCTATTGGTTTAATCCAACCTCTGATCAATAACATTGGAAGATAACACCAAACAGCCTCCAACGGCTGACGCTTCATTGTATAATGGGCAACCTACTGACACAGGTCCATCGTGTCCAAGTGCAAGACTTACCTCTTGTACGCCCTCCATCCAAGAGAATAAAGGTGGGGTGTCGGTAGAGAATGTGCCTTCTGGAAACAAGCAATGGTTTGTATTGAGGGTTACATATGGGCGTATCATCAAGGCAAAAGCTTTCGTCGAAGCTAAAGAATTGGAATATTATGTTCCTTTACGATACAAAGAGATTCGGAAACAAGGTAAAAAGCGAATCATCACAGAGCCTCTTCTCCCGTCATTTCTCTTTGTTCATGCCTCAGCAGAACAAGTTGATTCACTCTTGCAAGACAAGAGCATCAAGCCTCTTGAAAATATAGCTTTGTTGAGTTACTATTACGACCATACCTCACATTGTGAAAAATCGCCGACCAAGAATCCTCCACTTGTCATTTCGGACTCCGTTATGGATAATTTCATTCGCTTAACCTCCATACATAATCCTCACATCATCCCTGTTACTTCGGATAATATCAAATATAAGTTAGGAGATGAAGTAGTGATTACAGAGGGTGAGTTTAAGGATATACGTGGCAGGGTGGCAAGAATTGCTGGACAGCAGAGGGTTTTAGTAGAACTCTTTGATGGATGTTTGGTGGCAACAGCGTATGTGCCAAAGAATGCGATAAAACCATATGTAGAACATTAAATCATCATAATATCTATGACCGAAAAAACGAAAAATATACTTAGTCTTAATCATACAGAGGCAATGGATTTCTTTTTGAAATCAGAACAATATCATGGATTTGAGTTACCTGAATATTTCGTATTCGATGATTTGCTTCAAAATGTCAAGAACGCAGTTGGCAAAACGCCCTATGAGGAGTGCTTGCAAGATGGCATGTCGCCAGAGCAGTTACCAGATGTAAACCTAGACATTTTGCTTAATAAGGATGGTCGCTATGCTGTTCGTCCTATTATTCTTGCAAATCCATTCCTTTATTATTTCCTTGTCAGGGAAATTTGCAATGAACAGTCATGGACTGTCGTAAAGCAACTTTTTGAGACGTTCACCGTGCCACATATTACATCTTGCGCATTGCCTGTCATACCTAAAACGAAAGAGCCATTTCATAAGTCCACAACTATACTCAACTGGTGGAATACGCTTGAACAGCGAAGCATAGAGCTGTCCTTGGATTATCGTTATATGTTCGTTACGGATATCACCAACTGTTATGGTTCGGTGAATCCACAAGCATTTGATTGGGCTTTTTCATTCAAAGATACAGAGTTCGAACAGAAAACAAAAAATCCGATAGCTAAGAACATCCAAAAGTTTCTTCGTGCCTTCCAACAAGGGCGCAATATTGGCATCCCACAGGGAAGTGCCATATTTGACTTTATCGGTGAGATAATCCTTGGCTATTCTGACCTGTTACTCCATGAAGCGATAAGAAAAGAAGGCATTAAGGCTAAATATGAGATAATCCGTTATCGTGATGACTATCGTATCTTCTGTAATGATAAGGATGTTCTTGAAAAGATTTCATATACACTGCAACACGTGTTGGAGAGTCTGAACTTCCGGATGAACAGCAAGAAAACCAAGATTAGCGAGAGCATTATTACAGATGCTATCAAATCTGACAAACTTGCATACATCTATAATACACCTATATTCAATAAGAAGGGGTGTGACTTTGACAGTTTCGAGAAACACCTACTCTACATCCTCATGTTTGCTCGCCAATATCCCGATAGCGGTTCCATCAGAACCATGCTCTCGGATATTGACAAACGCATGGAGGAGTGGCTAAAGCCTTATGAAGAGGAGGTTACAACCATACCTATTCTTGAAGATGATGAACCTAAGACCGAAAAGATAACCAAACAACGCCGCCTTGTTGGTGGCAGTGTGCGAGCCATGTCGGCAGTATGCGCCCAGATAGCTTTAGAGAATGTTGGCTGTTGTCATTATGCTTTACGGGTTCTCAGTAGAATGGTAGATTCTCTTAAAGACGAAAAAGAGAAGAGCGCAATCATAAATCTCGTATATTTCAAACTTTGCAATCAGCCTAACTCCGACTACAACCAGCTATGGCTCCAGAACATGACATATAAGAAGGACAAGAAGAATAACTCATCACCATATAAGATGCGCTTGTGCTGTGTAGTTGCTGGGGATAAGGATATGGAGTTGTGGAACAACAAGTGGGTAAAGCCTAAACTTCAGTTTGGCTTGCATGTGAATAGCATTGTCGATGAGGAAACATTGAAGAAGGTCACACCTGTGATTATGTTTAGGGAGACAAGGATATATAATGAATACTAAATTGTTAAAACCAGGAATCCAATGAATAATAAAACATCTCATTCGAACTTATTTTTGAAAACTGATGATGAGTTAATTAGAATCCTATCTCATTATTGGGGTATTTCAGCTGAAGATTTGAATAAACCATTTAAGGTAATTGCGACATATAAGAAAGCTTCGAAAAAGGATATTAATGGTCGAGAATATGGATATTTCGAAGATGTCCGTAACTTAAATGGTGATATTTTGTATTACCCAAACAAATTGGGCAAGGTAAGGGTGTTTTCTCTTCATAGAGACAGTTTCTTAACAAATGAATTTTGGCAGGTAAATGTTAAGTTTGCATCACGTATACAACGAACTAAGTTCAATAATCCATTTATGCTTGAAATAAGTGATACAATTTTAGGCAAGCCAAAATTGTCATTTGTTGATAAACTGAATAAAGAAAAACTTATTCATAAGATATTTGAGGAAACAGGTTCTACAAGTCGTGATGCAAAGAACATATCAAATGCTCTTCATGCCATAATGGGAGATTTGTATACGGAGACTGAGAGATTCATATTTGAACTATTACAGAATGCAGACGACCAACCTCAAGAAGGCTCTTTTGTTAATGTTACTTTAAAAACATTGAAAGAAGATTTACTGTTCTTACATTCAGGAAAGCCTTTCTCTGAAGCTGATGTAGAAAGCATCTCAAGCATAGGTGATAGCACAAAGAAAAATGATTCAGAAAAAACCGGCTATAAAGGTATCGGCTTCAAATCTGTTTTTTCAGAAGCAGAAACAGTATATATTAATTCCGGCAATTTTTCATTTGCATTTGACAAGAAATCGCCTGTCTATTATAATGAAGAAGACATGGATATAATTCCATGGCAAATCAAACCCATTTGGGAAGAAAAATATCGTCTTCCAAAGGAGGTACAAGAGGAATCCCTGTTTTTCTCAGCCCCAGTTGGCATCGCTTTAAATGTGGAGAGTCAAAACATAATTAAATATGACAAAATAATAACTACTCTTTTGTCAGAACCACGATTCGCACTTTTTTTGAGAAATATCGGGAATATTCGATTCGAAAGTGCCAAAGGTGATATAATAGAAATACGAAAATCAATAAACGGCAATATTGTTCGAGTCTCATCTAATGAAATTACAGAGGATTGGATTATAAAAGATTATATAATTCCAATTCCAGTAGAAACACAAGAAGCTCTACAAAACGAGAAATTAGTACCTAAGAAACTTAAAGAAGCAACAAAGACTAAAATAACTTTTGCAGCAAAGATTGTAGACGGGAAAGTGGTTCCTGTACAAGATGCGGTATTATTTACATACCTTCCTACTAAAGTCAATGATTTTGGTTTTAAATTCCTTGTTAATGCCGATTTTTTAACAACGGCAAGCCGTGAGTCAATACATTTTAAAAACATATGGAATAGATTCTTATTCGGGAAAATTGGTGCGCTATTAGTTGATTGGGTTAAATCGCTGGCAGAATATGATGGTGCGTTGTGTTTGCTGCCAAAGGAGAAATATGATGGAGAGAATCTTCTGACTTTAGATTTTTATAATTCGTTTCAAAAATCAGCATCTGAATTAGACTTCATAAAGGGGCAAAATGGAAATCTTGCCACACAGGACAGAATTATGATAGACAGATCTGACCTGTCAAAAATCATTGGAAAAGATTTGTTCTGTTCAATTATAGATTCTAGCAGATGTCTTCCTTATTTCGATTCCGATGAAGATGCACTTAAAGAATCAAAATTATATGATTCTATTTATAGTGTCACTACTCTTACTGTGTTAAACGCAATATACAACAATGCTTCTTTCCTGAACTGGTTTAAAGATGCTTCTGAAGATTCTAAGGCATCTTTCTATGATTGGCTAATCAACAAAGACACAGAAAAAAGAAGAGAAAGTATTGTAAGGGTTTGTGACAACTTACCAGTTTACAAATTTAGCGACAAGTATTACTTTGAGAATGAAATAAAAGCGACACAAATAGTTGTTCGTAAAGGTCATGCAAAACTTGTACCTTTATACAAAGCTATTGGTCTTGATTGTTCCACAAATATAGACGAACTTCCTATTGCAAAGTTTTATTCAGACAAGTCAAATAAGATTGTTTATTCAACCTTTGAATATATATTCAACCACCTCAGAGATAATGAAAATTTCTCAAAGTGGCTTATTTCTGCAAAAGTTACAGAAACAAAAATCTTAACAGATTGGCTAGAAGAACAAGATACATCAGCACAATGTCACGATATAATAGTTAAATTCATTGAGTCGTTGCCAATATTGGTCTTTAACAATGAAACTTTAAAAAGGAGTGATATTATATGTCCATACAAGAAACCAATTATATCAAACAATCGTGTTGTTAGGTATTCTGATGAAGAAAAACTTGATGAAACAAAAATTATCATTACAAACAAATTGTCTGGAGTTGTCGCTCTTTTATCAAAAATAGGATTCTCTTGTTCAAACAACATTGAAGAATCACCATTTTCAAAATACTTCAGACATCCTAAAGATATTGATGTATTTAATATTATTTGCGAAAAAGTAAAGGAGAATAAAAATACATTAAACCCTTTAGAGAAACTTACTCTCTTCAACACAATGAAAAACCTCACAGGTGTAGGAGAAGTGAAATTGGCTCAAAATTTGTTATTCCAAAATCAAGCACATACTCATCGTTGTTGGCTATCAATTATGACCGCTTATTCCCCTAATTTGCCACAGTGGATGTATGAATATACTATCTGCGAAGAAGAGTCTTTCCCAGAACTTGAACCTTTTCTTGTCAAAGGAGATAAAATTTTTGATGATATAATTAAAAATAAAATTGATGAATTGAGAAAAGTCGTTCCTTTAAAGGAGATATACCTTTTCTACAAGGACACATGGACGCCAGGATTCACAAAGACGTTAATAGACAAATATGGTATAACTGATGATATACTTGAAATGGTAAATGAGCAAGACAGAGAGTCGAAACGATATTTACTACTAAAAGTTAATAATATAAGTCTTGACTTATCTAAAGTATATAATTCAGATGATTATAATTATAAAATCATTGAAATTGCTTTTAGCATATACAATGACGAAGAGATACGCTCCTTTGCCGATAAAATATACGTTGGCGAACGGACGGTTTCTTCATATACTGTAAGCGATAATATAACGTTTGAATATCATGAAGGTAAGTCGTTGTCAATTCCATTATCAAAACTTTTACCAGAGTATGAAGAATCTGGTATGACTCATAAAATTAAGGAATCATTGGCTAATTTTTCAGATAGTAATTTAGAAAAATTATTGTGTGTAAAGCCGATGAGTAGTGCCGATGCATGGAAAAAATGTGACAAAAGCAAAGGTTATACACCTTATTCTTATTTACTCGGTATCTACAGAACAAGAAAAGTCTATAGCTACTATAATAGTTATGTTCCAAATATAAATCTGTCACAGGTCGATGAAGTATGGATACATTCCTTACTTGATATAATGTTTGAACAAAATATAGAGTTATACAATGACTCTTTCGGGTATAGATTGAGCGAGTATTTCCGTGGATTCTTCAAAAATGAGTATGTGAATGAAGATGAAATTATACTGTCATCTATTGAATCTTGGGCTGATACAGAGCAAAAGAAATCCTACCTCATTTCTTTAGGGGTGAAAACAGACCTCTCAAATCTTATTAAATTTAGAAAGAATTTAATAGAGAATAAACCTATAGAAGCGATTGATATAGAGAAACAAAAGGAACAAATAGTATCAACTATCAACTATTTGAAGGACAAGAATAAATTGCCTCTTAAGGGAGAAAATCAAGTTGCTACTTTGCGACAATTTGTGGGGTATAATAGGTACTTATCTGTTGATGTTGATTTGTCTATATTACAAAAGGAATCAACAGAGTATGATTTGCATGAATATTGCATTTGGAAAAAAGGCAATACGATAAGCGTGTTTGTCTACAAAGGGAAAATGCCCAAATGTCTCATCAAGACTAATGATAATAATCTTTTGTTGTGCACATTTAATGATGGCGATTATTATTATGATGCATCAACAAGAAAATTATATATATCAAATGATAGTGAGCCACGAGATATTCTATATAATATAGTTTCTGAAAATTCGATACCTTTCAAGGCAGAGGATTGGCAGCAATTGTTCTATGACAATCTTGTATCTAAAACTGAAATAGAAAAGAAAGACAAAGAAATAGATGAACTGAAATCAAAGCTTCAAAAATATATTGAAAGATATGGAAACTTGAGAGACACTGCACTTTCTAAAGACGAGGTACGAAGTCAAGAAAATCACGTTTTTGGAAATAATCAAGAACTTGAAAATAGTATAGAGAGCACCAATCCTGAGGTGATAAATCATGGCCATGATGTTGATAAAGACAATCTTGACGAGGATGAACGTATAGACAAAAACAGAGAAGCTCAATATGCGGCAAAAGACTATCTTGAGACTAAACATGAAATAGATAGTTCCATGTGGAATCCAGATGAAGGTTCCAGAATAATTAAGGGAAAAATAAAAAAGAATGGACAACCTGTAACTGTGGTCATAACGAGTTCAAAAAATAGAAAGCTATACTTGCATCCATGGGCTTTTGCAGAACTAATGGTGAATCCAGAAAACATCTTGCTGAACTATGGAAGCGACAACCAAATACACAGCCTGTCATATGATGACATTTTTACAGATAATCCTAATGTCAATCTAATATTCGACATTGACATTGTTACCCCAAAAACAATGGCAGAATTAGCAAATAAATTTATGGGAACAAGGAACACCTGTTTCGTTATTGAAAATCCCAAATATTCACAATCTGACGAAATAAATTCATTTGGCATACATGAAAAGATAGATGGAGAAGTCAAAATTGACTTTTCCGATGATGATATTTTTAATTCATAACTGAGATAAAAAGCCATGTACTATACAAGAGAACAACACAAGAAATTTCTTGACAAAGAACTTACTGCGATAAGTGAAGAATACTTGAAAAAGCTCAATTCTAAAGCGTTGGCTTTACTGGCAGATAATGATGTCTATGTCACTAAGTTTGTAAAAATTGACCTTAATAAAGATAGTTCAAATGCTACAGACCGCAACGTATTGGGTTCAGGGCAGCTTATGCTTCGTTTCAAGAAAGACAAAGGCATTCCACGCAAGAATGAATATTTTACTGCTGTAGTCCTTGAAGGAACTATGTGTTTACCTAAAAATTGGGGAGAAATAAGTTGGGGAAACTTACGTCGTCACCAAGTCGAATTTTCTGAAGTTCATTGCGTATGGCAAGGGAAAGCTGATGAGAATGGCTTCTTGCTATGCGGTTTTACGGGCTTATCAATAGAGATGGCTCAATTTATAGAAGACAAGGAAGGGTGTGTCATCATTCTAGGTCCACAAGAACCACCAATGGATTATTATCAAAATCTAATTGATATAGTTAGCAATACCGATTCGAACATGGCAGCAAGGGACATCTTGGACTTTGATAAGAATAACATCATGTGGAATCCTACGCATATAAATTCAGATAAGGAGCAAGTTGATAGCATAGTCAAAGCATTAGAGACAACACATCAACTTATATTTCAAGGTCCACCGGGTACAGGGAAAACTTATTTGATGGCAGAACTCGTTGCCCAATTATTACATCAAAATAAAAGTGTTCTTGTTACAGCTATGACCAATCGAGCACTGATTGAACTTGCAGAAAAAGATAGTCTTACAGACTATTTAGACAAAGGCAAAGTAATGAAGACAAACGTGTCTTCTGACGAACTCGTTATTTGCAAGCATATCGTCCCCATAAATAGTAAAGAAATCACATGTATATCAGGTAAACTAACATTGTCAACATTTTACAATGTTAGTGGTTGGGCTAAGTTATGTTATAAAGAGCGACCATTTGATTATGTCATTATGGACGAAGCAAGTCAAGCTCTGTTTGGGATGATAGCTGCATGCAAGAATCTTGGGCAAAATGCAATATGGATTGGAGACCAAAATCAAATGCAACCTATAGTTCTACTTAGTAAAGAAGCACTTATTAGAAATGACTTTGCAATGCTTGCGAATGGTTTTTCAACGCTGTGCGAAAACTTTGAATACAAATCATATATTCTGACAGAAACACATCGTCTTTTAAAGAAATCAGCGGCACTAACAAGTGTGTTCTATCACACAACTTTAAAATCTGTTGCCAATTTTGATTATGTATTCAAAAATACCACCATTTCATATATTCCTAAAGATGGCGGTACAATTTTGGTATTTAAGAATATGCCTATTGGAGAAAAGGCTGACAAAGAAAGTTGTGACTTCACTATTGGAATAGTAGAAGATATATTATCCTTTAACTCCAAACTTAAAATAGCTGTACTAACAAAATTTCGTGTTGCTGTTAGAATGTTACAAAATTGCTTTATTAGTAAACATGGTAGCAAGGAAAATGTGCTTATTGATACTGTAGAACGAGTTCAGGGTATGACTTGCGATGTGTGTATCTATTATATTCCTAATACAATGATGGGCATGTCACTTGACAAACCTTTGTTCAATGTGGCAACAAGCCGTGCCAAACAGTTGACAATAATTATTGCAGATAATTCTATACTAAATGCATCATGTCATAGAGATGTACATTCATATTTATTAGAAATAACCTCTGGTATAGTTCCAAATCAACAGAAAGAAAGTATAATTGGGAAAAGTAATATTAAGTTACATATAAAAGGGAAAATAGACCTTTCGCAATTTGAAACTCAGAAGCAAAAAACTGTAAAATCTTCCACGAAAAAGAACTTATACATCATCGATACAAACGTATTTGTTAATTGCCCAGATATAATCTCGAAAATTGGTTCAAAATATGACATTGTTTTGTCTGCAAAGGTAATAGATGAACTTGATAAGTTGAAAATAAAACTTATTAATGAAGAGAAAAGAAATGTTGAGACAGCATTGAGATTAATAAACAAGGCAATGGATAAAGATAATGTATCCATGGAATTATCAGATCCTAATTTGTTACCAGAAGATTTCAGTAGAAAATCTCCTGACAATAATATCCTTACTGTAGCATTAAAGTTTAAGGAAGAAAACCCAATATTGGTTACTTCGGACAATGGCTTACAGGTAAAGGCCAAAGGGCTAAAGATTGCAACTATAACACTTAAAGAGTTATTGAAACGATAATCATCATTTTCGAATATAGAATGACATGAACATAGCAGAACAAATACAATTAAGACTCCAACTGAAGGAGAACTCCGAAGTAGAATACAAATCTGCCGCTGGTGGCTTTCCAAAAGCAGAATTCTGGCGTTCTTTTTCAGCTTTGGCCAATACCAATGGTGGAACGATTGTGTTGGGAGTGAAAGAAAAAAATCATAAGTTCACACCAGATGGTCTTTCTGAAGAACTTGTAGCAAAATACAGAAAACAGTTTTGGGATGACGCACACAATAGGTCGTGTGTGAACATTCCATTGTTGGTAGAGAGTGACATCGAAGAAATAAAGACTGACGGAGGGCAATATCTACTTGCCTTCAGAATTCCTCGTGCACAATATGATTTGCGCCCCATCCACCTTACACTTACCCCGTTTGGACATACTTATAAGCGCAGGGATGAGGGTGACTATCTCTGTAGTGATGATGAAATAAAGCAGATGTACTCGGATGCCAACAACATGAGAGCATCTGCAGACTCCCGAATCTTAAGAGGCTATTCCTTTGATGACATTGACATACCTACTCTGCACCAATATCGTCGTGCGTACGATATTAAGCATGAAAACCATCCTTGGACAGAGCTTGATGACAAAAAGTTTTTGGAAATCATAGGTGCCTATCGCAAAGATAGAGCCACATCAACGGAAGGATTCACTGTTGCTGGCATGCTGATGTTTGGCAAGACTAACAGTATTACAGACCCAGAGTGCTGCCAAGAGTTTTTCCCAGACTATCGTGAGCATTTGAGTGACAACCTTCAGGTACGTTGGACAAATCGTATATATCCCGATGGGACATGGGAAGCCAACCTTTATCAGTTTTTCACTCGTGTCTTACCTTTATTGCAACACGCTTTGCCTGTGCCTTTCAGTCTTGACAACAATCAGATGAGGAATAATACAACCACGGCTCATGTAGCTTTGCGTGAGGCTTTTGCCAACAGTTTGATTCATGCAGCATATACGGTAAGGGGCAATATTGTGATTGACAGATACTTCGACCGTATTGTTTTGTCAAATCCTGGTACAATGCTTATCAGCATGGAAGAATACTATGAAGGAGGACATAGTGTATGCAGAAACCCTATAATCCAAAAGATGTTTGTATTCTTGGGAATTGGTGAGAAAGGAGGAACTGGCGCTGATGTTATTGCAAAAGGATGGAAGGATAATGGTTGGAGCATACCAACAGTTGAAGAAAAGAGTAATCCTGATAGAATAGAAACTTGCCTAAAACTGGATGGAAATATTAATAGAACTACGGAAACTCCTGTTGATACTACGAAAACAACTACGGAAACTCCTTCTATAACTACGGAAACTTCTGCTGATACTACGGATACAACTACGGAAACTCCTTCTGTAACTACGGAAACTTCTGCCGATACTACGGAAACTATTATAAAAATAATCAGCAATAATCCTAAGGTTACGGCAAAAGAGATAGCATCCGTATGCGGCATAACAGAAGATGGAGTTGCTTATCATATCAAGAAATTAAAACAAAGCGGTAGGATAATTCGCATTGGAGGCTCACGTAATGGAGGCGAATGGAAGGTTGTTGAATAATTCTTTTCTAAAATGTTTAAGTCAAATTTAAAATTGGAATTATAATGTTATTAGGAAACAAGATAAGGTCTCTTAGAGACGAACAAGGAATACTGCAACGCCAAGTGGCTGCATGTTTAGAAATTGATACTCCAATGTTTAGTAAGATAGAACGTGGAGATAGGCGAGCGAAGAGAAGCCAAGTACCTCAACTGGCTGAATACTTTCATGTGGATGAGAAAGAGCTGCTCACCTTGTGGCTGGCAGACAGAATATTGGATGCCATAGAAGGCGAAAAAGAATTGCAGTTTCGTGCTATTGAAGTAGCAAAACGCGAATTAACAAAGGCTGATTTATAAAGGTTATATCAGTTCTTATCAACAAGACGATAGGTTTGTCCAGTTTGGATAACCCTATCGTCTTGTTATTTTGTAAGGTTTCAATGTTCTAAGCTCCTATAAGTCGTGAAGAATGAATCCGAGTGGATAAGTGAATCCAACTCTTGATAATTTTTCTTTCTCTTTTCATCCATGATAACCTTCTTGTAGAAAATGCGGTTGGTCCTGTCAAGATCCATAACCCGATTTTGATATAGAGATGAAAAGAGAAAACAGGCGATAATGCCAAGAATAACAATATACCATTGGAGTAATCTCCATTTATCTGTCATTTGTTTGAATCTGTTCCATCTGTAGAGCCACCACGATTTCAGTGTTGGTGGAGGAGATGGCTTGGGACTTGTGATGGTTTGCAGGGCATCGCCCCATACTTTCAAAATCTCATGTACTTTTTCTACAGATTCATTCTCATCAATGATTTTCATGCCGATGTAACGGATTGTCCGTTGAATCTCAAGAGAATATTGTGGAGCCCATTCTGCCACTTGATCAATAGTCATTAAGCCTTGCGCTTTTCGCTTTTGCAGATACACGTTGCGTTTGCACTCTCTTTCTTTTTCGTCTTTTTCCAAGTATTTTTCAATTTCTTCAACATACAGTTCAATGAAGATAGTCCCAAGGCGTTTGAGGGTCTTATCCGATAGAAGTTCTGCTGAATCATACATGGCATTAAAGTATCTATCCATTTCTTCGTGAACAGCACTTTTTATCTCGTCATAAGGAAAGGAGGCTGCTGAGGTGCTTGCAACAGGCGTTATTGGTGCTACCTTCTCTTTCGTCGCCAACTTCGCCAATATATTTTCGATTATTGCTGTCCGGTAAAACACAAAAGAGCATAAAAATCCTCCCCGAAGCCCCGTA